>Ga0302325_10011577_pt1 | contig 18992 bp, 8 predicted proteins | sample Palsa_T0_2_FD_201948 | JGI IMG/M metagenome (GOLD analysis project Ga0302325, IMG submission 201948) | Peat permafrost microbial communities from Stordalen Mire near Abisko, Sweden - Palsa_T0_2 | ecosystem: Environmental > Terrestrial > Soil > Palsa > Peat permafrost | place: Sweden: Abisko...
AGCCGATCGCCAGCCGCTGGGGGCGGGAAGCCGGCCTGCCGGCCGGCGCCGGCGTGGTGGATGCCGTGCTGGTACGCGGCGACCACGTCTTCCTGTTCTGCGGCTCGCAGTACCTGCGCTTCACAGGCGGCTCCCTCGGGTCCGCCGACGACGGCTACCCCCGCGACATCGTCACGAACACCGAGAACCTGCCGCACTGGACGCGGGTGGGTGCCGCGTTCACCGGACTGGACGGGACCGAGTACTTCTTCTCCGGCGAGTCCGGTGAGTTCGTCGCCTCCACCGCCCTGGACGCGCCCGAGCGGGTAGCCGACCGCTGGGGGAAGAGCACCGCCGCCAAGGCCGGCAACCTCTTCACCGCCGGGACGGTCGACGCCGCCTTCGTTGACGGGACGCACACCTACCTGTTCTGCGGGGACCTCTACGTCCGGTACACCGGTGACTCCTACCAGACCATTGACGAGGACTATCCCCGCGGGATCCCGGAGAACGACGAGGACATCCCCCGCTGGAACCGCATCGGCGCGGCGTTCATGTACGACGGTGCCGCCTATTTCCTCGACCATCCGGCGGACCACACCGCGCAGACGTATGTGCGGGTCGAGGCGGGCACCGCCACGCAGCCCCGGCCAGCCGGGGATCTGATCCAGGCACGGAACGCCCTGGCCGGGCCGGGCCCGGGGGAAGCATCGGTGACCGCGGCCTACCTCAGTGGCGGCTACGTCTACCTCGTCGGCGGCAGCCAGTTCGTGCGCTATACCGTGGCCGGGGACGGGACCCTGCCCGAGTTCATCGATGCGGGCTATCCGCGGCCGGTCCTGCTGCCGCCCGGTGTCACCGTGGACGGCGTGCTCGTCCGCGGCACGCACACCTACTTGTTCGCGGGCCCCTGGTATGCCAAAATCGGTGCCGGCCAGGAACTGGACACGCCGCTGCCACTCGCTCCGATCCGCGACAACTGGGGCAACCTCCCGGCCGCCGTGCGGGGCGGCATCGGGGGGCTGTTCGACGGCGCGGCGGCGCTGTACCTGTTCCAGGGCGGCTCCTACATCCGGTATCCCGCGGCACAAGGCACCGGCGCAGACCCGGGCCCGGGCCCGTATGAGTTCGCGGACGTCGCCTACGACATCGTCCGGCTGACCACCAGCACCGCCTACAAACTCAACCAGACGCTGTTGTCCAGCGGCGTGCCGGCGTTGCTGAGCCCGGCGACGCAGGAGACCGCGGAGCTGCCCGCCTTCATCCCGGCGGACTCGGCAGCGGGTGCGACGCCGACGACGATCAAGGTCCGGGCGGACCGGGTGGGCACCCGGCTGCCGGTCAGCTCGCACCTGGACTTCGACAGCGCCAACGGCATCTACTACTGGGAAATCTTCTTCCACGCGCCCATGCTCATCGCCCAGTCGCTGACCGCCGCCCAGAAGTTCGAAGACGCCAAGGGCTGGTACGAGTACATCTTCGACCCGACCGAGCCCGACTACTGGCGGTTCCTGCCGTTCCTGGTGGTGGACGCCCAGGCGCTCGCCGCGGACTGCCAGGCCGGCCTGGACCAGCTGACCGAACTCGGCGCGGACGTGACCGCGCTGGCCGGTGCGCTCACCCCGGTGCTGGCCGCGCTGGACACCCTTATCCCGGCGTTCCAGCAGCGCCGCCCGCTGGAGCCGCCCGCCGAGCAGCAGGCGCTTGACACCGTGACATCGGCCGCGTCCGACGGCGGCCCGCTCCAGTCCCTGCTGACGGCCCTGCCGCAACCCGGGACCGCCGACCCGGCCGCGTTCGCCGCGGCCCGGGACGGCCTGGCGCAGCGGTTCGCGATGCTCGCGACCTTGCAGCAGGGCTACGACCTGCTGGGAGACTACCGCGCCCAGATCCAGACGTACCTGGACGACCCGTTCGACCCGCACGCCATCGCTGCGCTGCGGCCGAGCGCCTACCGCCGGTCCGTGGTCATGGCCTACATCGACAACCTGCTCGACTGGGGCGACATGCTCTTCCGCCAGTACACCGGGGAGAGCATCGACGAGGCCCGGATGCTCTACGTCCTCGCGTACGACCTGCTGGGGCCGCGGCCGGAGAACCTGGGTCCCCTGCCGCTGCCCGCCACCCGCAGCTACGCGGGCCTGCAGCACGACCGCGAAGACTACGATTTCGTGCTCGACATGGCCGCCGGCGCTGTCACCCCGGCGGCCGCAAACGGCACGGCCGGCCATGGGCGGCCGGTCTCCGCGCTGGCCAGCGCGGCCGTCGTGCACGCCAGCGTCGCCAGCCCCTACTTCTTCATTCCCGAGAACGGCTCGCTGGACGACTACTGGGCCCGCGTCGAAGACCGGCTGCAGAAGATCCGCCAGTCGCTGAACATCCTGGGCATCAGCCAGCCCGTGCCCCTGTTCTCCCCGCCGCTCGATCCGATGGCGCTGGTCGAGGCGGCCGCCTCCGGTGCCGCCCTGGACGCGGCCGCGGCCGCCGCGGCCCCGGCGGTCCCGCAGTACCGGTTCGCCTTCCTGATCGGCAAGGCCCAGGATCTGACCCAGACGCTGATCGACCTGGGCAGCGAGCTCCTGCTCACGCTGGAAAAACGCGACGCCGAACAGCTCAACCTGCTGCAGAACCGGCAGGAGGGCGTGATCCTCGCCATGACCAGCGCGATCAACGAGGCGCAGGTCCGGGCCGCCACCGAGGATCTCGCCGGGTTGCAGGCCAGCCTCGTAGGCGCCCAGGGCCGGGTGACCCACTATCAGGACCTGCTGACCGCCGGCCAGACCGCGCTCGAGCTGGCCCAGATCGGGACCATGATCGAGGCCACCGTGGACCACGCGGTCTCCACCGCGCTCAACATCGGCGCGACCATCGCCCACGTCGTGCCGAACGTCACGATAGGGCTGTTCAGCTTCGGCGCCCAGGAGGGGGGCGAGAACGCCGGCGGCGCGCTCGGCGCGGCGGCCCAGGGCACGGAATCCCTGGCCGCGGTGGCCAGCGGTGTCGGCGAGGTGCTGGGGGTCTACGCCAGCTTCCTGCGCACCACCCAGGACTGGCAGCTCCAGCTGAGCCTCGCGCAGGCCGACGTGGACCAGATCACCCACCAGGTCAATGCCGCCACCGAGCAGCTGACGTCGGCCCAGCGCCAGCTCGATGTCCTCAACCAGCAGATCGTGCACAACAACGCGGTCACCGCGTTCATGACCGGCAAGTTCAGCAGCGCACAGCTCTACCAGTGGATGTCGGGCAAGCTGGCGGGCGTGTACTTCCAGGCGTACCACCTGGCGTACGAGATGGCCCGGGCCGCGGAACGGGCGCTGCGGTTCGAGCGCGGCCTGCGCGACGGCGGCCCCGGCAGCTCGCTCAACGGCAATACAGGCGGCAGCTATATCCAGCCGCTGTACTGGGACAGCCAGCGCAACGGCCTGCTGGCCGGGGAGAGCTTGCAGGCGGACCTGCAACGGCTGGAGCAGGCTTACCGCGACGCCAGCATCCGCGGGCTGGAGATCACCAAGCAGATCTCCCTGCTGACCCTGGACCCGGTCGCGGTGCTGCGGCTGAAGAGCACCGGCGCGGCCGAGTTCGCGCTGACCGAGGAGCTGTTCGACCGCGACTTCCCCGGGCATTTCCGCCGCCAGATCTGCACCCTGTCCGTGGGCTTCACCGACGCCAGCGGCCAGCCCCTCAGCGTGAACGCCATGCTGACCCAGACCGGCCACAAGACCGTCCTGGAGCCGGACCCGAAGGCGGTCAAGTACCTGCTCGATTCCACCGGCCCGGCGCCGGCCACGCTGCGCAGCGACTGGGCGGCCAACCAGCAGATCGCGCTGTCGGACACCGACGGCCAGCAGGACAGCAACGGCCTGTTCGAGCTGAACTTCGACGACGACCGCTACCTGCCGTTCGAGGGCACCGGCGCGGTCTCCACCTGGCGCCTGGAGGCCACCGGCCGCGGGCCGGCGAACCAGCTGGACAACCTGCAGGACGTGGTGCTCACGCTCAGGTACACCGCCGCGCCCGGCGGGGACATCTTCGCCGCCGCGGTCACCGGCATGCTCCGCCCCTACCCGGCGGCCCGGTTCTTCGACGTCGCCAGCGACTTCGCGGCGCAGTGGCAGCAGTTCACCGCCGCGGGCGCCACCGCCGACCTGGCCCTGACGTTCACGCCGGACATGTTCCCCGGCATGAGCAGCCGCCAGATCACCGGGGTCTTCGCCACGTACGCTGTCATGGGCTCCCAGGGGATCAGCTTCGTCCTCAACCGTGACACGGACTGGACGCTCCCCGGCGGCAAGCTGGTGTCCACCCCCGGCCTGAACCTCACCGGCGCCGGCTCGACCTGGACCTTCACCCCGACCGGCGACCGGAATGCGCTGACCGACATCGGCCTGGTGCTGACCTACACGGCCGCGGCCCGCTGAACGAGCGAAGCCCACACCGGTGACCTGGGCGATCAATTCCGACCGGAAGGGACCGGCTCGCCATGTCGATGCCTAGCTCTCCGCGCCGGTCCCCGCGCCGCCCACCACCGTCGGAGGTCTCGCATCCGGCCGAGTCTCCGGAATCAACGCCAAGTCCCCCGCCTGAGGACTCGTCGTCCGGCGAGCCGCAGCATCAGGACTCAGCTGGCCAGCCGGCGCTGCTGCGGAAAACGAAGCGGCAGACGCTCAGTCGTGGCCAGGCCACCGGCGAGCCGTCAGATCCGAGCCCGGCGGCCAGCCCTGCTGGCGACTCGCCTTTGCCCGGGCCGCAGCCCGTCCGCGGCAACCCGGCCGGCCAGGCGGCCGCGGCAGCCGTCCTGAGACTGCGTCAGCCGGTTACGGTCAGCCAGCACATAAACCGGCCGCTCCTCGAAGAATGGATTCAGCAGGCCGACTATCTGGCGAACGCCCTGCCCGACGCCCAGAGCGTCCTCTACCGCAAACTCCTGACCACGAACAAGCCGTCATCGAATGGAACCCTGGCCGAGTTCACCACCTTCGCGGAGGCACTCGAGCCGCTCGCTGCCGAGCTGCACGGCTTCGGCGGGGCGGACGCAGGCCAGGTCCAGACGATGCTGGGCCAGCTCAAGGACGCCCCGGTCCGGCTGAGGGCGACCGGGCTGGCCGGGCCACCGGAGAACGATGCGCCGCAGGATATGCAATCGGAACGGTGGTGGGAGGCGGTCAACGGTCTCTTCCAGGCCGCTGAAGACCTGACAAAGGCCTCGGCGTCGACGGCAACTGCCTATCGTCAGCTCCAGGATTGCAAGACGATTCTGTCGACGATCTACAACCACCAGGACACCGGCACTCAGGTGTGGCTGGCGTCGGACGGTGAGCCCGTCGCAGTCGCGATTTACCTGGAAAATACAAACGGGATAGAGGTCGCCGACATTGCGACCTGCCCGCAATACCTAAGGGCGGGTATTCGCGGTGCAGGCGGCGCCCTCATGGAGTATCTCGCCCGGCTGGCCAAGGCGCGGAACGGCATGGTGAGCTTGATAGCCCTGGATAAAAACGTCAAGAATACCTACAGCAACTGGGGTTTTGCCGCCATCGGCGGCAGCGGCACTATGGTATTGGAAGGGTCGGCGCTGGACAAATTCCTGGCAACGCATAATGTCTTTAAACCGGATGGATGACGACGTGCGCGCCCAGCTCTGGCGGCCGTCTTTAAGGAGGATCCCGATGAGCGAACAACCAGCACGCGGGCCCGTGCTCATCAAGCGGAAGGGACCGGTCCAGCGCCGGACCAGCGTCGGCTCCGTCGAGGACAGCCAGGGCAGTGATGAGGAAAGCGGCGACGGCACCGAGGAGCAGCACAGCCCGCCGGTCGTCCCGCGCAGTCCGGCCAGCTCGGCGGTTGTGGCAGCCACGACAACGACAACGGTCACGTCGCCCCGCCCCGCCCGGGTTGCCGGGCCCCGCTGGGTTGCGTCTCAGCAGCCCGCGCGGCAGCTGACGGACGACGCGGCCATTCTCGTTCCCGCCAGCGGTGCCCGCGGGTGGCAGCTCCAAGCCCAGGAGAACGTCCTGGTGAACAGGCTCCTAGGGCGCTTCGATCAGGATCTTTCCGACACGGTCGCCGCGGCGCGAGCGGCACGAAGCGACGGCGACGGCGACACGGCCAAGGTCGCCCTGCGGAAAGCCACGAGGATCGCCGAGGGATACGCGGCGCTGACGGAAGCCGCCGCGAGTCAGTGGCGGGCCGCCAACAACCCGGCCGGGGCGCGTGCCCTGCCATACGCGCAGGCCATTCTCACCGAGCTGAGCCAGGCCAGAGCAGGCTACCGGAATACGCTGCACATCGACTGGCCCGCCGACTACCCGACCCTCGCGTGGCAGTCGTTGACTCAGGCGAGGATCTCCGGGGAAGGCGCGACCGGGGTGGTCTTCGGCTACGAGGGTCCTGCGATGAAGACCGTGCTCAAGGCGAGCGCCGACGACCCGCTCGGGGAGCTGCTGCTGGCGAACCTCCTGCACCAGGAGATCTCGGCGGCCGGCACGGTCACCACCCTGGATGTCTCCATCGACCGGGACGTCATCAGCGGGTCCGTCATGAGCCAGCTCCAGCCCAGCCCGCCCAACCGGACCGCCGCCGACGTCGCGACGATGAAGGCCAGCTTCGCGGACCCGGCGAACACCATCTTCGCGTTCGGCGTCGCGGCCGGCAGCGACCTGCGGACGCTGGCCAAGAACTCAAGGGCAGCGCTGGACAATGCCATGAAAAACGATCCGGCGCAGGCCCCGCGGTTCTGGAAGAAGCTGGGCCGGATACTGGTGGTCGACCGGTTCCTCGGGATCAACGATCGCCTCGCCCCGAAGGGCTCGAACATCGGCAACATCATCCTCGGTGCCGTACCCGACGCGATCACGGTCATCGACAATTATGACAGCAACACCCAGCGCGGAATCAGGGCTAATCCGCAGGTTCACACCGATCTTCTGGATGAGCTCGCCCCCGCAGTGGCCGGCGATCTCGCCCGGCAGATCGTGTCGGACGTTCGCCGGCAGGTGGAATGGGAGGCTCTGGGGAGCAGGCCTCCTCAGCCGCAGTCGTCTTTCGAGGATCCGCAGCTAGCCGGTTACCTCGTACAAGGCATCGAGGAGGCGATCGGGCTCCTCGTGTTCAAACTGGTCGATTCCACCACCAATTCTGGGGCCATCAGCAACCAGGTTCAGCGCATCCGGCAGGCCGACAGCGAGAGCAGCAGGACGGGGCAGCCTTCACCGGGCCTGAACTGGGCGGCGATCACCACCAGAGCCGCGTACGTCAAGCAGATAGCACCCCAGTGAAGCCGAACCCCCGACCGGCTTCGGGCTCCGCCCGTCCCCGCCAAGACGCGCTTACCCCGCTTACAGCGCGGCGATCCCGCCGTAGGCGAACACCCGCAACTCCAGCCGCCGTTCACGTTCCCGCGACGTTTCTAGGCCCGCCGTGAGCACCGCGATCTGCGCGTGCTTCGCCTCGGTCACAGCCAGCAGCCGCGAGACAAGGCCACCCTGCTCACCAACCGCACCAAGCCCACCGGATACGAGCCGAAAGCATGCTCAACCTGCACTAAAAAGTTCAACCACCAGCGCACGTCGGCATGTCGCGCTCAGACCCCGTGAATGGACACACGTAGATCTTATCGATTCGGCAAGCTCGAGGCGAGCCGTTGCATGGGAGACGGTTCTTCTGCTTGGCCATCGAGACACCGTAATGGCCGGCAGAAGGTGGCATGAAAGCGTATGGCGCCTTGACTGGATTGCCTGCAGAAAGGAAAACGCTAGTAGCGAGGATTATGAAATGGTGCGATCGGAGGTTAACCGCGCTCGGGCATTGTTCTATGAGTCGGCCCGTAAAGACTTTCAAGTGAAAGGCGAGCCCCTGCCGGATGAGGAGGCTTTTGAGCTCCGCTTGCGACGAATTCGAGCTGACCAGTTAGAACAGGAACCTGCGGACTGTTCCGCCGTCTGGCGTACGCCTATAGTGGTTAAATAAATTGGCAGTAGGCTTGGCGCAGGCGTCCGCTCAACAGGCATAAGCGGTAAATCGGCCAGCAGGCCGGCGAAGTCGAGAACGCATGGCGAGCCGACGGCGGGCGGCAGGGTGTTCGATCCGGACGGTGCACAGCGGCACAGTCAACGGACGCGGCAGCAGTGAGGCGGCTCCGGTCCGGGCACGGGCAGGCACCGTGCCCCAAACGCGATCGTTGCCCGTTGCGGGCCGGGATGTAGCCAGCGGGGTACCCGGGCCTTGGCACGGCGACCCGTTCGGCGCGGGCACGGTCTCGGGGGTCATTTCTCTGTCACGGTGATGCGTTGAAGTCTCTGGCCTGCGGAAAGGGCTGGCTGCGGATGGTGCGCCACAGGATGAGAGCCGCAGCTTGGTGTCGCGTGTCGCGCGCCGAATGTCCCAATCTGCGCGCAGCGTGGGTCCGCCGCCTGGCCAGCGTCTGAAGTGCATAACGGCGGCTACGCGCGCTGAACCTATCGGGGCCAACGCTACGTCGGGTAACCAGTTACCGAACAGTTGCGATCAACGGGCGACCTCTTGCGTGCTACGCATACGATCGGAGTTGCGCAGTGCGCGCGGAGGCGAAGCTCTCACTTGCTGACCTGGCTGAACGCTCTTGTCCGCATCTCTAGGACAGGTCCGGCCTCCAACATGCAGGCGGAACCCGGCGCGAAATCCGGCACCGTTGTCACTTGATAGTCACTTCTACTCGAACAAGTACACGAAAAATGGTGGAGCTAAGGGGATTCGAACCCCTGACCTTCTGCATGCCATACAAATCTTTATCGTTTCGCAATGTGGCTAGAAGTGGCCCTACCAGCAGTTTTAATCGCTGGAAGTCGCTCGCCATAGCCCGGTAGCGGCGCTCGTTTGCTCCCCGTTTTGCTCCCCGTTTTGCTCCCCTGCTAGCCGCGCCGACCGCGAGGCGACTATAGGAGCAATTGATCGAACGGCCTAGCATATTAAAATCTCTGCCTGGTCGTATGCCGACGATAGCTTCTTTGAAGGCAACTGCCGCCGCCGCGATACCCGAGGCACCATGCGTAAAGACGCCTGCGTCGAAGGTCCGGCACATCTCTGATCACCGGGCGTCGACGAATCGGCCGTCAGCACGGCGCGCGATTACCGGACAGCCCCCGCTGCGGCCCGTCTCCGGCCCGTCAGATCGCGATGCGGCGAGGGTGATTCCGCTGGTGTTCGCGGCCAAGTTCCTGCACTCGCTGATAATCGCGCTCAGAGGATACTGTCCGCCAGGACTTGCGCATGCCGGTGATCACGGCGATCGCCGGCCGGGGCAACCCGCGTCTGGCCAGCTCATCGCCAGTGCCGTTCTCCAGCAGGCAGAACAGCCTGAATTGCTCACGCCCGGGTCCGGTCAGCCGGATCTCGTACCAGCCGCCCATCTTCCCGTGCATGGCCTCCCACTTCCCCCCGCCGGAGAATCGCGGGGGCGGCGCTGCGGCGACCGCGTCCAGGACCGCCGTGAACTGCGCGTCGATGGTGCCCGGGCAGCCGTCGAGGAACTCCAGCGCGGGCACCGTCTGATTGGGTGCCCGGTAGTAGATGACCGCCCATGGAAGCTGTCGGCCACAATCCGGGCCGGACGGGTCGCGCGGCCGCCGCTGGCCACGTTGCCGAGGAGGCATGGCGGCGACCCTAGTCGGCCGGAGCTAACCCGTAGCCGCGACACGCCGCTGGCGGCCTGGCTCGTGCGTCGCGCGCTGCGCTTCCGAGGTGCGGGGAACGATACGCAGCTCGGCACCCAGCGCATCAGCCAGCGCCACGATGAGCGGGAGCTCCGGCCGTACCTGGCCCGCGGTGAACAGGCGCCGCACGCTGGAGGCGTTGCGATTGACCCGCCGGGCCAGCTCGGCCTTAGATATGCCCAAGTCAACCCGGAGCAAATCAAGCTGCCGGATCACCGCGTCCGTCTGGGCGACTTCCCGCGCCGCCCGCTCATACGCAGTGCGGTACTCCGGGTCGTGCATACGCTGCCGTCGGCGGCGCTCATGCAAGCCCACGTCAAGCATCTGCGAGGCCACAGCAGCCCCCTTCAAAGTGTTGCGCAGGTGATACAACCACTGTACCTCCCATGCAACACTTCGGCATCCACGAGCATTTCCGCCAGCACCTCCGGGCTCGCCTGCGCGAGTGGCACCGACCATACTTACGTGCCTGAGCCAGAGCCCGATCAAACCAGTCTGCTGGAGCCCGGGCTCGCTCGGCCGAACTGAAGTATCCTGGCGCGGCATCTTGGAGGAAGCGCCCCAAGAGCGGCGAGCGGACGGGTCTGTCAAGACCCGTCCCCAGGCGGCTGGCGTCAACGGCCGTGGACATGACGGCGCGAGCGTAGGCATCGGCGTTATTCCACCTGTCGACAAGCTGGGGCGCCGCGGCAATGGTCTGGGTGAATCCGTAGTCAGCTACTTTGAGCGCCGCTTTCAGCCGGGCGTCCCCGGTGCCCTGATTTGCGGTCTCGGCCAGTTCGCGGGCCCGGCGTCTTCCGCCCCAGTCGGCTCACGCGGCAGATGGATCATCGTCGCGAGCTCGAGTAGCTCCCTGCCAGCTCGGTGGGGATCGATATTACCGTCGGCAAAGGCTGTGGCGGGCGGTGTCGTGTACTGATCGTGCAGACCCATACGGCATTGACCGCGCCCAGCAGGCCTTTCAGCCGGTCGCAGGCCACTAGCGTCGGTAGGCGCAGGTCACCCAATCAGGCCGGAAACAAGCCACCGGAATTCGCCGGTGGATCGAGGCTAAGCTCAAGGCTTGGCAGCATGGTGCAGACTTGACCAAATTTCGGGTCGGACTTGGCCTAGGATGTACAGTGGCCGCGTGCAGACGCCCAGTGAAAAGGATTACGAGGCGTAGAACCCGTGGGCGCAGCGGTTGCGGCGGGGGTGTCGAACAATATCGGGATGGCTGGAGTTCCTCGCGGCCGAGGTAGCGGGGTCGGCTCATCCCCGATGTTTGTTAGTCGGGCGGAGGAGGGGGACCGCAGATGGCTGGCGGTCGCTGGAGGCATGGTGAGCGAGAACTTCCAGGCTGAGGCCAACGCCGTGTGGGCAGGCTTTACTGCGGGTTCGCGCGTCGCTGGGTATGTGCTAGAGGAGCAAATCGGCGCGGGCGGAATGGCGGTCGTGTTCCGGGCACTCGATGACCGCCTTCAACGACGGGTAGCGCTAAAGATCCTGGCCCTTGCACCGGCGCCGGATGAGGCGTTCCGGCAGCGGTTCATCCGGGAGTCGCGGGCAGCTGCGGCGGTTGATGATCCCCACATCATCCCAGTGTTTGAGGCCGGTGAGGCAGCAGGGGCCCTGTTCATCGCGATGCGCTATGTGCCGGGCGGTGATGTAGGAACCTTGATCCGCCTGGCGGGACCGCTGTCTCCGGGACGCGCCTTGGCGATAATCTCCCCGGTGGCTTCTGCTCTGGATGCGGCACATGGCTCAGGGTTGGTGCATCGCGATGTCAAGCCAGCGAACATGCTGGTAGATGTACGGTCGGGTCGGCCGGATCATGTGTACTTGTCAGATTTCGGACTGAGCAAATGGGTGATGACCTCGCTTGGGCCGACTAGGTCGGGGCAGTTCCTCGGAACTCCGGGTTACACGGCGCCGGAGCAGATGGAGGGCAAGCCGGTAGATGGCCGGGCAGACCAGTATTCGTTGGGATGCGCGGCGTTCGAGCTGCTGTGCGGTGAAACACCGTTCCGGCGCGACCAGGTCACCGCCATGATCTGGGCCCACATGGCGGAGCCCCCGCCGATGGCAACCTCGCGACGCCCCGATCTTCCACCGGGTGTCGATGGCGTCCTGGCGAAGGCGCTAGCCAAGGCGCCTGGGGATCGTTACGCTACCTGCCGGGAGTTCGGTGACGCGTTGCGTGAGGCGTTCCATCTCGCACCTTACGATTCTAATTCCGAAAACATCCCGAAAGCTGGTCATCCTTGGACCAAAGCCCTCGGGTCCGTCCATCTCGGAGCAGCGGAAGTGGGCATCCAGGCCTCCCCCGCAATTTCTGAGGCCATCGGTGGCCGAGAGGCACGCGAGGTGGCGGAGTCGCGGGTACGGCGAATGACGGCTGGGGCTCGCCAGGCAGCGCAAAGCGAGGTTCGTCATGAGCGAGGCGGCCAGAACGCCCCGTTCACCCCGTCGTCCTATCCGGCACCTGACGCTGCACTAAGTTATGCCGCCACCGAGACGAGCCGCAGGCCCGTTTGGCGCCTCGGTTCGATAGCAGCCGAGGCAAGCCATCTGAAGGGCAGAACTGGCACTCGGCAGGGCCTGATCCGCCCCAGGAAGCGGCAGTCACTGATCGGCTCACGACCAGTTGCCTTTTCCCTAGCCGCGCTCGTCGCAGCCCTGGGCGCCATCATCGGTTTGGCGGTGACGCGCTCGCCGTCGAGCCCACCGCGAGCCCCAAAACCCCAGCTCGCCACCTTGTATGCCTTTCCGCAGCAGCGGTATAAGAATGGCCTTCTGATTGGACGGCGATGGACCCTTAGCGGCAAGAATGGCTCGCAGCTGACGGAGACTATCATTGCAAGAAATGCTACCAGTAAGCCCATAGCGACCTGGTTTCAGGACAGCATCCCAGCGGGAATAACCAACACCGTGAAAACGGTCCGCTTCCATCCAAATTCGGTAAAAATAGTCCATGCCGACCCAATCGTAAAATGGTATCTACGCGTGCCCGTACACGGCTCGGTTAGCGTCAGTTATATAACAGAAGTTCCACCGAACGGCTCGACCGACGCCCGGCTCGCAGGATGGGCTAAAGGCCTGGACACCCTCGAAGAACGGCTCAACACCCCAGCTGCAAGACACCCGCGGTCCGTCAAGCCGACTTTCTCCCCGACGCCCCTACCGGCGGTGACGTCAAGCCCGCCCGCTGAAGCACCTGCACCCACCCCATCGCCGAGTAATTCACCAAATCCATATCCGTTTCCCACCTACAGTTGTGACCCCTCGGTGGTGACCTGTGGCGAATCCTAGTCCTGGTTTGTGATCGCGATTCCTGCAGGACCAGCGCGCCTACAGTAGAAAGTGACCTGAACTAGCGGAGAATGAAAGTTACTGCTTCCAGAGGATTTGAGTTACATACCGGACTGGACTTTAGTCACATAGCGGGTCTGTATACGTATCCTTATCAGGCCAAACACCACTGATTATTTCGCCGAAATCCTAATATTTTGGTTCCTGTGTGGCTTATCCAAAACTCTCTTTGAAGAAGTAGAGGCCGATTGCGGCCCGGAACGAAGAAGCGAACGTTCCAAGCGGCCTTCTGTAGTCGGTAAAGAGAATCCGCCAGGTCTTGAGGTTGGCGATGGCCCGCTCGACCGGCGCACGGAAAGAGCTGATCTGGTTATTGTAATCGTGCTCGCGCATGTACAATTCCCTGTCTTCTGGTTTCCGGACTGGGGTGGTGATGTAGTCGGTTCCGATAAAGCCCTTGTCGCCGAAAACGCCTCCCGCGACCTTGAGGATCGTCTCGCACTCTGATCCTTTCAGCTTGGCCATGTCATGCCTGTTGCCAGGAACCGGCTCGGATACGAAGGTTATGCAGCCTTCGAGATTGGTGATGATCAGAGAGCCGTGGCCTGTTGTCTTGTATTTCCCGGCCCACAATTCGCGCTTGTCCGACCAGGACCAGCATGGCCACAAGGTGCCATCTACCAGGGCAATCGCGGCCCTAGTGGCCTCTGCTGCCTCTTCCGCAGCAGGCCGGAACTCATCGGTCGCCTGATCTATTAACGGAGTAAGGAAAGTGATGTACCGCGAGATCGTGGACTGGCTCACGTCGAATATCTCGGCCCAGATCTCCTCGGTGATGTTGTTGCGTTCGTATCCGCAGGCCACGATAAGTGCCTCGCGCAAGGTAAGCTCCCGCGGACGCCCGGATCCTTTAACCCAAGGCTCTTCGAGCAATTCGGTGACGCGTACTTCGAGTTCGTCGAGTTGCTCACAGGTCAGGCCTGACATACGATAGCAGTGCAACGGCTTCTCCGTTTGGAAGGTGTGTGTGAGAGCCTCCTTTCTATCGGGCGGAGGGGCCGTTGCTTATTATCTGACGCGGAGTGTCGCCAGTTTTCTCAATATTCTGGAAATCTACTCCATTAATAGTAATGATCGAGGTTTTGCATAAACCTCCTTGGGTGCAGTAAGCCCGGTTATGAAGATGATACGGGAACCGGTCACGACGAAATATGAGCGGGACCAGGCGGCCGCCCGAATAATCAGCCAGAGGGACACGATGAAACACGTGCCCCAGGCGATGCCACGAACGAGTCCGCTGCTGCTTGTCATGATGGTGAGCAGACTGGCTGCCGAACATGCGGCCGCCAGAGTGCCGCAGTGGACAGCGAGAACCGCTGGATGCCTGTGTACCGAAATGACTTGCTTCTCGTGCGGCAGCAGATACTGCTCCACGCTCTGCGGAACGTCGCTGCTCAGCCGGAAGACCATTGAGTTAGGACCCGGCGACGGATTCGGCGTAGGCGGAGCGGATAACGCGAGACGTCGGCTCGAGCTTATCCTCCCCGGCTATCCTGGCACTCGGCGGTACGGTTATGACAGCATCGCGGATTCCAGACAGCGAGCTGAGGTCGAATGCGCCGTGGCCCTTGAGGGAAATCGTCTTGAGCCGCGGCAGGCCGGTGAGCGGACTGAGGTCGATCGGCACGGCTGAGAAAATCCCGAGAGATACGTGTTCCAGTGACGTTACCGAGGCAAGCGGCGCGAGATCGGTGAGCAGCGGGCATTCGAAGAGCTCGATGGTCTTCAGGCCGTCCCACCGTCCGATGCCGTCGAGGGTCAGTAGGCCGGGAAAGCCGTAGAGGCTGAGGCCCCGCACGGACGCGGGCCGGGGCGGCAGTACAGTAAAGCCCTCGATGTCGTCACACCCGTGGAGCTGCAGCAGCGTCAGGTTCTCTAGCATGCTGAGGTCGGGCAGGCGATCTCCGCACGCCGGAGACGTGAGCGTGAGCGCCCACTCTCTGGGCACGGCGGCTAGGGAAGCCAGCGCCGGCGGCCGGCGTGGGGATATCAGCTCGAGCCGGTCCAGGTGCGGGAGGTGCAGCAAGGGGGCAAGGTCAAGGTCGTCTCGGCATCCGGTAAGGGCTATGGTCCGCAGGCCGGGTGTGCGCGCCAGCGGCGCCAGGTCGAGGGCGGAGACACCGGTGTGGTCATTCCTCAGCTCGCAGCGGACAGCACGCAACTCCGGGAAGATGTGCAGGACGTCCATGAAGGCGGGATCCGGGACCCGGAGCTCTCGTTCTGGTGGCCATGACCGCGTGAGGACCTCTTCGACATAGGAGCCTGGCTTGAAATAGCGCCAGGCATTGATCACCTCGGCGTCCACCTTGGTGACGGGTGATCCGGCCTGCGCGGCCAGGATGTCACGTATCAGGCGGAGGGCGCTGGTGCCGCCGACCCTGGACGCCGCCCTGATCGACGCCGCTGATTCTGCCGGGGTGCGGGGTGGCTTGGCCCGCAGCAGGTCAATGAGCATCTCGCCGGCCGGGGCCAGATCATCGGCGGCCTGGTTCGTTCCCGGCGGCACCAGGCGTTCGGCTAGCCGTTCGATATCTGCCCGCAGCCGGGGGTCGAGCCGCCGCGCTGTCTGCATGCACGCCACCACCAAGGGGCCCACCCGGCTGGCGGAGCTACGACGGCGTCCGCGTTTGAGCAGGCCATGGAGCAACTCGGCGCACTGATCGGGAGCGGCATGACCCGCCGCCATGACCACGACCTCCCGCCACTGATCGTCGTGGGCGTTCCTGATAAGCAGGCCTACTTCGTCATTGTCCATCGCGGCCTTGGCCGCCAGGTATTCCTGGAATGTGCGGTGGACGAAATCCACCCGGCCTGCTGCCGGCTCGCGCAGCACGCCGCTGCGCTCCAGCAGGCTGCGGAACACATCGGGCGCCTCGGCGGTGACCTTGTGCAGATGCTGCAACGACCTGTCGACCTGACCGACGATACGGTCCTCCGGCGCATCTGACCAGCCGTTGCGGACCAGCCAGAACGCGATGTCCTGCAAGAGCAGGGTCTTGTCAGTGCGGGTAAGCGGAGTTTCCGCCAGCTCGACGCCACGTTCCCGGTCCCGTCGCTCGAGCAGCATCTCCAGCGCCGCCTCGTAGACCTCCATACGGTCACGGGGAAGCTGGGTCCGCCGCTCCCGGTTCAGCGCACACAACAAGGCGCACAGCAGCGGGCTGGCCGTCAGCGCGCGCAGGTGCCGGTCAGCGTCGATGGCGGCCATCAGAGACTGCTCATAAGCCGCTAGGTCATCGATCTCGCCGACGTCGGGGATTTCCGCTGCCATGGCCTTGTGCCACTGACGTACGAGCTCCCTCACGTCGGCCGTCGACATCGGCTGCAGCTCAGTGGCCGCGAACTCCAGCCCGTCAAGCCAGCCCTCGCGGATTGCCGTCGGGCGCGAGGTGACGACATAGCGGGCCTCGCCGAAGCTGCCGATCAAGTCGCCCAGCCACCCGCGGACCTGGTCCCGCTGCCCCTCGGGCATTTCATCGACCCCGTCCACGAGCACCAACGCGCGCCCGGTACGCAGTAGGCCGTGCACCCATCCGGTCGGCATCTCATGGGCAAGGTTCCGCCCCACCGCCAGCGGGAATTCCTCGGGCGCCGGCAAACTACGGTTGACATAACGCCGCAGTGGGATAAAGAACGGCACCGTATCGTTCCAGCTTCCCAGCGACCCGCCGAAATCACGCAGCGCGCTGCGCACGGCAAGCCACCGCAGCAAAGTGGTCTTGCCCGAACCGGCCTGCCCGATGACCAGCGCACGAGAGCTGCGGCCGAGCACGCCTTCCGCCCGCAGCCCGCCCGACCCCGCGAGCAGGTCACCGGCTTCCTCGCTGTGCGTCACCAGCCGCCCGCCCCGGCTCGGCCGCCTCAGCACGCTCAGGTCGATGTACGCAATGCTGAGCGGATAGCGCCGGTTCTCATCGGCCAGCGTCACGCCGAAAAGTTCCATGCGATCCAGCTGGTTGACGATCACGCGCCGGTAATCAGCGGCGAAATCGTCCACGCCTCGTCGCTCAGGCAGCCGGTTCAGTACCCGCGTGAGCATGTCGAGCACCGCCGTCTCCCGGCGCAGCAACTCGGTGAGCGCGCCGCTGCTGAACTTGGGCAACGTCGTCACTACCTCGACCAAGTACGAGCACGACTCACGCAGGACCAACCAGTAGATTTGCTCGCCGCCCTCACTGAGCAGCGCCTTCGGCAAAATCACCGCGGCGGCGGGGCGCAATTGCCGCTCGACTAGGCGGGCATCGAGATCGGCGTGAAACAGTGCCTCATCGGTCAGCCGGGCCGTAGCGAACGTATCGGTAACCGCGAGAACCGCGGCCTCACGCTCATTGTCAGGAACGGCGCCGAACTCCACATCGAGCAGCGACGCCAGGCGCGTGGCCACGATGTCGGCGCAGTCGTCAAACAGGCGTCCCAGCTTGCGGAGCTCGAATCGGCTGCTTACACGCCCGGCCAAAAGGTCAACGAGCTCCGAAGACAAATTAGTGGCGGGCTGACGATCGCCGAGCCAGAGCTGGCACGCGCTTTTGACCACGACCGCCCCGAGCGAGATCACCGCAACCTCAAGCCCAGCCACGCTCGCCCCCCGCCGCCTCTGATAGTAGGAAGAAATCACTAGTGTCGCTAGCTTGTCAAGCATGATCGAACCTGGCTAGGTGAGACGGCTCGCTGTGACTCCCAGCGATAGTTGGCGTTTCCCAGACTTACTTGGCGTGACTCAAGATCACGGGGATGGCTCCCAGCTGACACAGCGGGATGCCATCAAATTGGACCAGCACGCCAACTGAACTGAGAGATCACGCCAACTGAACGTGGGAAGACCCGTGAAGCGTCAGAATCAGGCAAGATCACGAGCCATTTAGCACTGGCAGTCACATTTGCTAGAGAATAGGCCATCCTCAACCTCACCCGAAGACTCGGTCATCTCCGTCCACACAGCTGACGGCGAAGGCTCTTAGGAACAAGCTCAGAAACTCGGCTACGAGATCGTGCGCCCGATAACTTCAGAGCCATGGGGTGTGCGCCGGTTCTTCGTCCGGCCACCAGACGGCAACGTCATCAAAATCGATGCAGTTTCGGCAAACGCAGTGGACGCACTCACATGCCGCGACGAGACCCGAGTTGGCTCATTTAGTGCGCAACGTACGCCGGACTGCGCGGCCGGGGCTCATGAAGGGGTTCGCAGGCAGGTGCCGCGCGGTTTCCCGGTGTTCTGTTGTCGCGGTGGCCGCTGCGGGCCTGCTGTTACCGCAGCGGTTCAGCCGCTGCTGCCCGCAGCCGGGCTACCGATCCGGCTGCGACCAGGGCCCACCCGGCGGCGATCCTCGGCCTGCGCCGCTGTACGGCCCGGGCCACCCAGGGGACAGTGATCACGGCGTTCTGGGCTTCACCGGCGATCGCGAGCACCGTCAGCCGCCGCGGGTGGCGCAGGCCCCACCACACGCCGATGACCATCCCCACGGCAGTGAAAGCAAGCCTGTACTGGGGGGTGCCCGCGGCCTTGAACAAGGGGGCGGCCCGCGCTAGGTGGCGGTTTAGGCGGCGGGCCGCGGGTGTCGGCGTCCAGGCGGCAGCCGGGACCTCGGTGCCAGGCTCGCGCAACACCCCCTCCCTTTGCAGCCACTGGAGGTTCTGCTGCATGTTCTCCCGCGCCTCGGCCGGGGTCGGCGCTTCCGTGCCCAGGCCCCACGCCACCAGCCCGTAGCCAGCAGCACTCGTCCACGCGGCCAGGGCCCGCCGCCGGCGCCCGGCGGCCCAGTGCCCGGCCCCCACGGCGGCCCGGGTAACAACCGGGACGACCGGGCCCACCCATCCGAGCACCCCCGAGGGCCTGGCCCCATCCAGAATGGGCAAGGCCATCCGCAGCACCTGGGCCCAGCTGTCATTACGAGTCATCCCGGCATTGTCGCCCAGGCGGCGCGTGCGTGCCAAGCTCCCGGGCTGCCGCCACCCCGAGGTTGCCGCCCGGCGGGGGGG
>Ga0302325_10011578_pt1 | contig 18992 bp, 20 predicted proteins | sample Palsa_T0_2_FD_201948 | JGI IMG/M metagenome (GOLD analysis project Ga0302325, IMG submission 201948) | Peat permafrost microbial communities from Stordalen Mire near Abisko, Sweden - Palsa_T0_2 | ecosystem: Environmental > Terrestrial > Soil > Palsa > Peat permafrost | place: Sweden: Abisko...
CGGCGATCTGGCGCCGGGCCGTGGCCATGTGCCCGGGGTACCACTGGGTCGGCATCGGGGGTGGTTCGCAACCGAATCCGGTGGGGAGCTCGAGGGGAGCGGAGGTCGCTCCCCTCGACCGCAACTAATGCTGCGGGTCGCCCAGGCTGATGGCGCCCTCTTTCAGACCGCGTATGACCTTCAGAGCCGCGTCCCGATTGGGATACAGGTTCGAAGGTGTATGCAACTTGATGGCCGTCATCCGGCCCGCAGTTCGCTGCAGGAGCTCTCCGCCGTATCGGACGACGGTGATGGCGACGATATCGAGCATGCGCTTGACCTGAGTCGAGTAGAAATCGAGCTCGTCGATGTTCATCCTCAGGTTGGTGTAATCCATGAGAATATACACCTTCACGCCGCCGCAGGAACCGCGCCAAAAGCGCACGCCGTCGTCGAAGTACCTTTTCATTTCCTCGCGGGTTACCAGATCCACGAGCGTAGGGTGAGTCTCCTCGAGGACGTTATCGACCGGGTAGTAGGTGTACACAGCCTTCGCCGCCATGTCTTCACTTCCCAGTTCAACGTACCAGTATCCGCGAACGCGGGCTACCCACGTGAAAGGGGGCTCCCCTGCCGCCCCTCGCCCTTCAGCTCGGGGGCCGACTTCGCGCGAACGCCAGCATTTCGCCTGCCGCAGCGCTGAACGCCGCAAATGTTTCGTCCACGAGTGAGAGAAGGTCCTGCGACGCGCTCGCGTCGACCGCGACGTCCGCGAGGATCCCCTTCGCGTCCTCCTTCTCCATCGTGTGATCCGCTTCCGAGCTCGCATGATGTGCGCCGAAGTACACGAGCTTCAGACCCGTCGCTTGCGCGAGCTCCGTCGCAACCGGCACGACGTTCCGCAACGTCACCGTCCCGGTCGCTTCGATGCACTGCACGAGCAGCAAGCGTCGCAGGGAATCGGCGCCGAGGCCGAGCCGGCATATGCGGTACGAGAGCATTCGAGTCTTCTCCGTCGCGTCGCTCCAGAGGAATCGCAGCGCGTCGGTGAAGCTCGTCGGGGGATCGAGGTCGAGCTTGGAGAGGTCGGCGAGGAACCATTTCCAGTGGCCGCCGTCTTCGTGCGTGTGGGCGTTCACGAGCTCCTGAAACCTGTCTTTGGCCGGCTCTTCGCGCAGGACCGAGTGATACACGTCGGCAAACGTCATGACGAAATGCGCGAGAGCGGGCGCGAAGGCGAGCCTTTGCCGGGCCGGCACGCTCCCGTCGCGCAGAAATTCGTAAAAGGGATGCGCGTCGAATTCGCGTGTTCGGTGCTGGAGGGCGCTAAGCACTCGGCGCATGGCTAGCGTCCTACGCTCGATGACGCGCCCGCCGTGATTCGGCGGACAGACGAAGCAGATCCATGGAGCTCGGGAGAGAAGTAGACGGTGAAGCGATCGCAGTCCGGCTCGAGGCGAATCGAGACGTACGTTTGCAGACCAACGCCGGTGTCGAGCTCGCGATGCGACGCCGCCGCGTTCAACGCCGAGCGGTACATGACCGCGGCCTTTGGCGATTCCACGAAGCGAAGGATACGGTCGCGAACGACGCCGTCGTGTTCCGCATACGCCCGCACGGGGAAATAGACGGTCGCAGACGTGGGAGCCGAGGCATTCTCGCAGAACGAAAGGCACGTGAAGACCGGGCGATCGTCGAAAGGCCCGTTCGAGCCTGCCATCGCGCGACAGAAGGCCGCCGCGCGCCCGGGGCCAGGGCCTGGGACCATGGCCACCGCCGCCTCGACCTCCTCTGGCGTTGCGTTGGGATGGGCTGCGTAAATCTTCACGCGCGCGCGTGGATTCGCCGCAAGATCGAGCGAGAAAAACCGGTTATGGGGTCCCAGGGGCGGGATGTTCCGCAAGGCGGTCTCCATTCGCAGGCGCGTCATGGCAGTTTCGAGGACGAAGGCGCTCTGGTCGGCGCCCTTGGCGCGAGGGTTCAGGTACACCTTGAACCGCGGCTCTCGACCGGGCTGAAGGCAGACCGCGTGCCAGATCCCGAAGGTCTCGCTTCGCGGGCCCACCGCGAAGAGGTCAGCGACGGCGGCGAATCGATCCATGGGGACGCCGTGCTCGGCTGCGAGGCGCTCGTTCACGCGGAGCCCGGCTTCCCAGTTCGAGCGAAGCGAAGGTGCTTCCCCTTGGGCTTCTACGAGAAAACGGATTTCCGGAAGGTCGCCGTCGATCGCAATCGACAACTCGAACGGCGAATGGTCGTCGGTGACGTCCGACGGCCAAGGCTTCGCCTGAGCCGGCCGCCCGCCCCATCCGACTGCCAGCTTCCGGAAGAGGCAGGATGCGCGATGGATGCTGAAAGCGTCGTACCCCAGTGCCGAACACAGTGCCCTCAGCTTGGCGACGCCGGCATCGGCAAGCGTAACGTCTCCAAAATCGCGAACCGTCGGTTCGTGATCCATTCTTTCACCCCATTTCAAATAGTCATATTGTTTCCCGTAACCGCCGCCCGCAACCGCGTCCGCTCGCTTTGGTCGTAGCCAACCTCACAGGCGGCAACGACGTGGGGTCGCCGTCCGGCACGCCCTCGGCGAAAAAGGCGAGCGATCCGCCCGCACGGAAAAACCGTTGGACGCGGCAGCCGTTCGACTATGATGAGGGGTCCGGCGTTCAGCAAGGCAGGAGCGAAAGGGGGTCCGAGGATGTTCACCCGTCCGACTTGCGTCGACTGTCGAACCCTGGCCCCGCAGACGAGCTCCTACTACACGCTCATCGGGCCGACCCACGGCTGGCGGATGACTCGCGCGGCGCAGATCGGCGGGGACATGCTCTTCGAGTGGCGGTGTCCGGCGTGCTGGCGCAAGTACAAGGCGACCGCGGCGGCCGCGGGCCGCTCGCCGCCCTAGTGGAACCTGGTACCGGGTGCTGTCATCTTCGGCGGTAGGCCGCCGGCGTCATCCCCGCCCAGCGATGAAAGGCGCGCTCGAAGGTCTGGACGTTGCCGTAGTCCAATCGCGTAGCCACTTCGGCAAGCGACAGGTGTTTCATACGCAGAAGTAGCAGCGCCCGGTCGCGCCGTTCCTGATCGAGAAGCGTCGACAGCGAGCAACCGTGCAGAGCAAGCTGACGCCGAAGAGTCCTCGGCGACATTCCCGCGGCCTCGGCCACCTCGTGGGCCGATCGGATGCTGCCTTCGCGATTGACCAGAAGATCCTTCACCGTTCGCACGAATCGCGATCCCGAGCTGAGCGCCTGCAGCTCCATCTCGCACTGCTCGTTGGCGAGCCTCAGCGCGATCGGACTGGCCATCACCAGCGGGTAGTCGAGGACCTCCGCGGGCATCACCGCGCGCGTCGTCGGCTGGTCGAAACGGACGGGAGGCACGAGGTTCGCGAAGCGGGCGTAGTAGGGGGGCTCGGCGAATGCGATTTCGGCGGTGGCCCGCAAGCTACGTCCGGTGAGTGCCTCGCCCATCCGCCAGAGGCCCGTGAGGCGCGCGAAGGTGACGACGTCTCGGACGCTTCCGAAGTCGGCAAGCTCGTCGAGAACCAGCGATGCCACGTCCCCCTGCACCTGGAGCCGTATCGGTTCGGCGGTCGCCCCCAGGGGCGCGAACTGGACGGCCAGCGCGATCGCGTCGCCCAGCGTGGCCGTGCTCATGGTCGCGAAGCCGAGGTAGCCGAACGTCGAGATTCGCATCTGCAGCCCCCAGCCGATCCCGAGACCAGGCTCGCCGGTCAGCGTGCGCGCTCGGTCGATGATCGATAGGTACAGCTGCTGCGAAAAGCGGCGCTGCGGCTGTACGACGTCGGCTTCCGAGAGCCCGAACGTGCCGAGCAAGTCGTCGGGACCCACGTTCCAATGCTTCACGAGCTCGACCAGTGGAGACAGCACGGCCGCCGGCACGGTGTGCTCCTGACGTGCGTGTCGCGGGTCGATCGGCGCGGGCGAGGACAACGCGATCCATGATGCCACGCCGTCCGTGGCGCGGCACCGGGCGAGTGACCGGAATGGATGGAAGATTGGCCGCAAGACGCGTGGCGAGACGCGCAGGTGAACATAAGGCCTAGCGACATCTTCTTCGCCGATGCCCCCCAGCAGCGGGCGTCGCCAATCCGAGGTGCAAAGGCATGATCGCTGGTCGGCGTAGTTCTTGGGCAGCGTGGTGGCTCACGTGCATCGCGCTTGCCGCGTGTGCCAGCAGCGGCAACACCGCCGGTTCGCCCACTTTGGGTTCGACGAGCCCCGTAGGCAGCAGTGGCGGGAGCGGCAGTGGCGCGAGCAGCAGCGGGACTCTCGGTGGCGGCGGAAGCACCGGCGGCGGTGACGACTCGCAGGAAGAAAGTTCCAGCTCCAGCGGCGGCGCGAGCTCCAGCTCCTCATCGGGGACGGCTTCTGGCTCGGGCATCGCTTCTTCCGACTCGGGAACCGCCGACGACGACGCGGGCACGAACGCCGACGATTCAGCCGCCTCGAGCGGCGGCGGGTCGGGTGGCAACACGCCGACGATGCTCCCGGCGGTGAGCGGGACGTGCCCCACGATCACGCCTGGAGCGACAGCAACATCGCTCATGTTCAACAGCGAACCGGTCGACATCTGGGCAGGCACGCCGACCGCCGGCCAGAACGGCTCGCTCGTTCTCTTCTGGTTCGAGACGGGCGGCACGGCAACCGACGTCACCACCCAGTTCGGACAGGCGCAAATCGAAGCCGTCACCGCGGCGGGAGGCATTGTCGCGTCGTTTGGCGCGACCAACTACATGGGCACGAACACCGGGGACGGCGTCTGGTACACGGGTGACTTCGACACGGCGGACCAGGTCGTTGCCTGCGCGATCCAGCAGTTTCACATCGACACGCGGCGCATCTTCACGACGGGGGCGAGCGCCGGAGCACTGCAGGCAACCTGGATGTCGTATTCCCGATCCGGATACATCGCCGCCGCAGCGACACTCTCTGGCGGCCTGGACGAGCTCGACGGCATCAGCGCCACCCCCACGACCTACCAGGACCCAACCAACGTCCCGGCGGCCATGGCCGTCCACGGCGCGCCTGGAGTGGACGTCGTGATCCTCGATTTCGCCCAGTCGAGCGCGGCCTGGGAGGCCGACATCGCCATGAAAGGGGGCTTCTCGATGGACTGCAATACGGGCGGCGGTCACGTCAGCGGTCCGCCGCAGATCTGCCCCGGGATCTGGCAGTTCTTCGAGGATCATCCCTTCAAGGTGTCACCGCAGCCTTACCCCCCGATACCCGCGGTGTTCCCCAGCTACTGCCAGATCGGCCCGCGCAGCGCCGACGGAGGCGCCCCGTAAGCCGGCGCGAATCGACCCCGCGAAATAGCCATGGCATAGCCATGGCAGGAGGTTGCCGCGGGACGCGGCCGGCACCGCACGTGCAGGCGAGCAACTCACGGACGGGGAGGTCCTTCTATGGCGAGCGCTTCCGGCGAATCGATGCCGAGCATGGGGGGCACCGAGCTCACGCTCACCTCGGCGGGGGGCGTCGAGCAACTCACGCGTGCACGTGGGACGCTCTTTCTCATCACGAACCGGCACGGCGACATTGCCCCTCGTGGGGCCAAAGAGCTCGGCCTCTTCTACGAAGACACGCGGTACCTGTCGCACTACGAGCTCGGCGTCGCCGGTGCGACGATGGTGTACCTGTCGGCCGAAACGGCCGACGACGCGTTCAACCAGATCGACTTGATGCTGTCGGGGCTCGAGGAGAAGGAGTTGCTCGACGACCCTCAGAACTACCTGCACATCCGGCGGCGTCAGCTCGTCGACCAGGACTTCCTCGAGGACATCGCGTTCACCAATTTCTTGAGACGCGAGGTCTCGCTCGACGTGCGTTTCACGTTCGACGTCGACTTCGCCGACGTGTTCGAGGTCCGGGGCGCGCGTCGCCCGCGCCGGGGACACGCGGAGCCGCCCGATACCGCCGGGGGCGACGGAGCGGGGGTCGACTTCCGGTACGTGGGGCTCGACGGGGTTCTTCGCGCCACCCGCCTGACGTTTGCGCCGGAGCCGACGACGGTTCGGCCCCGTGAGGCTCGCTACACCCTTGCCATCCGGCCGGGCGAGACGAAGACGCTGTCCATCCGCGTGACGCCCCGTCCCCTCGCGACGAGATCGCCTCGGCCGTTCGAAGCGGCGACCAAGCGCCTCGTCGACGAGGCCGCCGAGTTCCGCGACGCCTCGACCAAGTTCCGCTGCGACAGCGAGATCGTGCAGCAGTTGCTGGATCAGGCCGTGACCGACCTTCACGCGCTGCGCATCCAGTTCGGCGGACACCGGGTGGTCGGCGCGGGCATCCCATGGTTTTGCTGCCCGTTCGGCCGCGACTCGATCCTCGCGTCGTACGAGACGCTCACGTTGAACCCGGCTCTCGCGATCGAGACGCTGCGGACGCTCGCCGCGTACCAGGGCAAGCGCTACGACGACCGAACGGAAGAGGAGCCGGGAAAGATCTTCCACGAGCTTCGCTTCGGCGAGATGGCGAGCACTCGCGAGATACCGCACTCGCCGTACTACGGCTCCATCGACGCGACGCCGCTCTTCGTCGTGCTCGCCGAAGCGGCGCTCGCGACGACCGGCGACCTGCTCGTCGCTCGCTCGCTTCGCGACAGCGTCGTCGCGGCGCTCGAATGGATCGATCGTCGCTCGGAGGGCGGAGCGCGGTTCGTCACCTACGAGAAGAAGACGGCGCGTGGGCTCGACAACCAGGGGTGGAAAGACTCGAGGGCGGGCGTGTCGTACCCCGATGGCCGGCAAGCCGTGCCGCCCATCGCGCTCTGCGAAGTGCAGGGCTACTGCTACGACGCGTACGTGCGCGGGGCGCGCCTGCTCGCGGCGCTGGGCGAGGCGAAGCTCGCGGCCACCTACCGGGCGCGCGCCGAGACGTTCCGCCAGCGGTTCGAATCGGAGTTCTGGTTGCCCCAGGGGCGACGGTACGCGTATGCCATCGACGGCCATGGGGGCAAGCTCGACACGGTCGTCTCGAACCTCGGGCACCTGCTCTGGTCACGGCTCGTCGACCCCGATCGCGCGCGGAGCACCGCGGAGCTCCTCACGGACGGCGACTCGTTCTCGGGCTTCGGGGTGAGGACGCTCGCCTCGAGCCAGGCCGTCTACAATCCGCTCAGTTACCACAACGGCACGGTGTGGCCGCACGACAACGCCGTCATCGCGCAGGGGATGGCCCACTACCGCCTCTCCGCGGCGGCGATGCGCGTCTTCGACGGCATCCTGGGCGCCGCGTCCCACTTTCGCGATCGTCGCTTGCCGGAGCTTTATTGCGGCCTCCCGTCGACCGGCGGCAGCCTGGTGCGTTATCCGGTGGCATGCAGCCCGCAGGCGTGGGCGTCGGCCGCGCCGTTCCTTCTGCTCCAGGCCGTGCTGGGCATCGAAGCCGACGCGGTGAACGGCCGCCTCGCGATCGTGCAGCCGGCGCTGCCCGCGTCGATCAAGCGCCTCGAGATCGACGATCTGCGGGTGGGCGACGCGCGCGTCTCGATCCACTTCGAGCGGGCGGGCGCGCAGTGCCGCGTCGTGCGGCTCGACGTGCGCGGTGGCCCCTTGCGGACGGAGGTCGTGACCTACTGAATGGCCCGCTCGCCGCTCACGCGGGCGGCGCTCGGGGCCGCCGTCAGGGGCCGGCCGTGGGTCGAGCGCGACAGCAAGCGCTCGTAGAGGGCCACGTGCTCGCGGGCCATCCGGAGCGACGACCACCGTTCGCGCGCCCGTTCGCGGCACCGCGCGCGGTCGAACGAATCGAGGTGGCGAATGCGTTCGGCCATCTCGGCCACGTCGCGGACGACGAAGCCGGTGACACCGTCTTCGACCACCTCGGGGACGCTGCCGCGCGCGAAGGCGATGACCGGCGTGCCGACGAGCATCGATTCGATCATGACGAGCCCGAACGGCTCTTCCCAGTCGATCGGAAAGAGCATCGCACGGGCTCCGCCGAGCAGCGACAGCTTGGGCACGTGCGACAGCTCGCCCAGCCACTCGATGCCGCCCTTTCCGTCTTCCAGGCGGGGGCGCACCTCGCGCTCGAAGTACGGCCGGTCAGGCGGATGGACACCGCCGCCCATCCGCAGCGTCACCCCGGCAAGCCGTGCGGCGTCGATGGCGAAGTGGGGGCCCTTTTCGTGCGCGAAGCGGCCCAGAAAGGCCACGTAGCCGCCGTCGCCGCGACCGGCTTCGTAGAGCTCAGGATCCAGTCCGTGCAAGATGATCTCGTCCATGGGAACTTCGGGGGCGAGCTCGGCCTGGCGGCGCGAGATACCGATGTACGTCGCGTCGGGGAAGTCGCGATAAAGCTCGCTGAGCCGCTCGTCGCGGCAGTGGTGCACGGTGTAGACCGTGCGAATCGACGGCGCGAGCGACGCGAACGCGAGCGACGGCGCCTGGTGCGTGTGCACGATGTCGAACGCGCCCGGCGTCGCCGTGATCTTTTTCCACGAGTAGGCCGCGTGGCGCAGCTCGGCGGACTCGAACGGCGGCCAGATGGGCCTTTCGAATCGATAGTCGAGCTTGCCGGCGGGCTCCGAGTCGCCCGTCGCGAAGGTGGTGACGTCGTGCCCGAGGCGAGTCAGGTTCTTGGCTAGCTCGGCAACGACGAGCTCGGTGCCTCCGTAAGCGCGGGGTGGAACAGTAACGGCACACGATGAAACAAGCGCGATACGCATTGCGGTCTCCTTGATTGGGCCGGCGCGTCGAGGGAACGAGTGACATTCAGGCTTTGCACGATACGTTCCGTAGACTCTGTATTTCGGGTCGCACGCCCGGGGCCCCGTCCGTCGCGAGGGCGTGCAGCTGGGCGAACGCCGTATCGCGGTTCGCGAGCAGCTCGTGGGGCGGGCCGTCCTCGATGATGCGGCCGGCGTCGAACACGAGGATGCGATCGACCGATCGAAGCGTGGACAGGCGGTGGGCCACGATGAACGTCGTCCGGCCCGCGCAGAGACCCGACAAATCCTGTTCGAGTCGCGCTTCAGTCTGCATGTCGAGCGCGCTCGTGGGCTCGTCGAGCACGACGATCGACGGATTGCGGAGAAAGAGGCGTGCGAGCGCGATGCGCTGCCGTTGCCCGCCCGACAGCCGCCCGCCGCGCTCGCCACAGCGCGTGTCGTAGCCGCCCTCGAGTTGCTCGATGAACCCGCTTGCCTGCGCTCGCCGCGCGGCAGTCTCGACCTGCGCGTCGCTCGCCTGAGGCCGCCCGAAGCGAATGTTCTCGCGGATCGACGCGTCCCAGAGGAAGGCATCTTGCCCCATGATCGCCGTGGCGGAGCGCAAGTGCCGCAGTCCCAGCTCGGCGATCGTCAGCCCGTCGTACGCGATCTCGCCCGACGTGGGCTGATAGAAGCCGAGGAGCAGATCGAGCAGGGTGCTCTTTCCCGCGCCGCTCTCGCCGACGAGGCCCACGCGCTGCCCGGCCGGGACGTGCAGCGTGACCTCGGTGAGCGCGTTTTTCTCCTGGCCGGGATACGCAAAGCTGACGTCGCGGAAACGGACATCGCCGCGGAGCGCGCCGCGCGACACGCGCCGGCTTGGCCGCCGGTAGGCCTCGAGCTGCTGCGAGTCGAGCACCGCCAGGATGGCCTCGAGATGGGGCCGCGCCTTGGTCCACTCTTCGTACGCGTTCGAGAACGCCGAGAAGCCGCACTGGACGTAGGCCAGCAGGGCCACGAACGCCACGATCTGGCCGACCGAGGTGCGACCCTGCAGGTATAGGCAGCCGCCGGCCGAGGCGACCAGCACCGGCACGTAGAGCGAGACGAGATCGACCCGGAGCAGCTGCGACCGCAGGGCCAGCGTCGCGCGCAGGCCGGCTTCGCGCAGCTGGTCGATCTGCCGGACGATCCGGTCGCGGACGTGACGTTCGTTGCCGAAGCTTTTGATGACGCGCATGCCCGCGACGAGCTCGACCATGCGCTCCGAGAAGCCCTCGCCGCGCGCCTGGACACGCGCCTGGAGCCGGCGCGCGCGGCGGCGCGGCAGGTAGACGAGCAGAAGCTGCACCGGTACGACCGTCACCGCGACGCACGCGAGGATCCGATTCTGCGTGAAAAGGTAGACGAGCGTCGCCGCGCCGACCGCGACGTTGACGATGAGCGCGTTGCTCACGTGCTCGAGAAAAACCTCGACGCAGTTCATATCGAGGGTCACCTGGCTGGAGAGCGCGCCCGCGCCCTTGGTGGCGTAATACGACAGCGAGAGGCGCTGCATCTGGTCGACGACGAGCCGGCGCAGCCGCGCGACGGTGGCGCGTACGAGGCGCTGCGCGTTCACGTACGCCGCGAGCGCGAACGCGCCATGGACGGGCAAGAGCGCGAGGTTGGCGAGCGCGTAGTAGCCGATGTAGTCGAGCCGGTGGGCCGGCAGAATCCGGTCGATGAAGTAGCCGAGCCCGGCAGTGAACGGGATGTGCGAAACGGCCTGAAGGGTCTGCCAGACGGCGCCCCATCCGATCGTCTTTGGCTCCACGCTCAAGAGTGTCCAGAGCCGGAAGAGCGCGCCGCGGTCCCGCGACTGCGCAAGGGCCACGAGGCTAGACCGGACGATCAGACTCCCAGAGGCGTCGGCGATCGAGACGACAGCCGCGCCGGACTCGGCCGCGCCGGACTCGGCCGCACCGGGGAGGGCGTGCGCGGAGGATTCGTCGGCCGGTGGGACGGGCACGACCCGACAGAAAGCAAATCACGCACCGCGTTGCAAGATGCGAGGCCCGCTTCCTGCAGCCCAGGTTCGCGTGACTCAATTCAAAGCGCGCTCAAACCTCCCGCGGCAAGACGACTCGACTTCGACGGCGCGCGAAGAACCATCGCGCGTGACGCGCAAATGGGGGTCAGCGCGGCTGCCGCTCGACGCAAAGGCCACTTTGCTTGGAGTGGGCGGCCCCGTCATCCAGTCGCGCATAAGCCCCAGAGCGACTCAACCGATCTTTCCCAGGCCGCTGCGCCCATCGCCCGAGTTCGTCGAACCTGTTGGCGCAGGGCCCGTCCTTGTCGCCGAGGCGGCGCGTCCTGCGAGCCCCCCGAGGCAAATCGCGTCCCCCGTCGCGTCTCAGCCCCAGCCTCGTCAAGGCTTGTACGACCCGGCCATGATGCCGCGAATCGTGTGGGGTCCGCAGCCGGAGGACGAGCTGCCCGTCGAAGCACAGATCCGCGACCGCCGCCTCGGCCGGCGCCGCAAGACCATCGGAGCGATTGCTGCGGTGGTCATCGGCCTCGGCGTCCTGGCCGAAGCTGCGGTTTTCGCCACGCGGCCTGTTGCATCGCGATCGGAGCCAGTGCCGCAGGAGGTCTCCGCGCAGGCGGCAGCGCCCGTGACGGCATCCACCGTGCTCCCCGCCGTCGCCTCGCCTCCGAGCGTAGCGGCGGCGCCTTCGGCGGCCGTTCCTCTTGCGCCCGTGCCTGTTGTCCCCGTCTCGGAGCTGCCTGTGGCGCCCCCGCCGCCAGAGGCGTCGATGATCGCTCCGACCGCGACGCCCCACCACACGGTGCGCAAGTCCGCTGCCCCCGCCGCTGCGGCGCCGATCACGTCGAAGGCGGTGCGCGTTCACCTGGAGCCGCGGCCCGTTCCGATTTCCGACCCGTTCATCACGGCGGCGCGAGCGCCGGTCACGCGCTTGCCCGCACAGGCGCCCGCACCGAGTGCCCGGGCGAACAAGACCGCGGACGACGGATTTTAGAACGCAGGCTGCGCCGCATTTCGCGCGGCCTGGTCCTTGCTCTGCCCGAGCGACACACCGTGAAGGAGATGCCATGTCCATCGCCACGTTCGTCTCTGACGAGCGCGATCGCGCCTTTGCTGGGGGCGCAGAGGCTGGGGAGAGTAGTCAAGCGGCCTCGTCGACGGACGTCGAGATGGGCAGTGTTTCGCTCATCGTGATGGAGCACGGCGCCGCGTGGCCGGGTCGGGTCGGCCAGAACGAGAGCCTTGTGGCCGTCCACGACGAGAGGGAGGTGCTCCTCCCGCGGACGCGGCTCAAGCTCGAGTCGCTCCGGCGCAAGCGCCAGCACCTGCGCGTCGCGGTGCTCGCCTGCAACGCAGAAACCGACAACGCCTCGGTCGTGCGCCGGGCTGCCGTGGCTCACGAGCTCCTGGGCGCGTTGGCTGGCGGCGGGTTCGGCAGGCTGCTCATCAGCACCGGGAACGGCGCGTCATTGCCTCTCCGGCGCGAGCTCCTGAATCTTGCCGACGGGCTCCGCCAGGTGTTCCCGTGCACCTCGGTCGGGGTCAACGTGCGGTTCGGCGATCACGATTCCTTGGCGAGGTCCGGCGGCTCTCGGACGACCCTCGGCTCGGCGTCCATCTCGAGGTAAACCGGGCACGCGACGCACGCGACTTCAATGGCTCGTGCACTGAGAGATCTGCGACGCGCAGTGCGTCGTCTCGCAATCACCGCACTCGCTCGCGGTGGCGCCGGGGGCACAATCCGTCGCGCAGAGGCTCTGCGCGCACGAGTCGTCGATCAACGCGTTGATGGCCTTGTCGGCCGAGAGAGCCGTGTCACACGCGCACGTGCAGGCGGCCGGAGTCGACGATGCAAAGCAGCTCGCTTTGCACGTGTGCAGCGCGTCGCACGAGCCGGTGCCGGACGGGATGCCCGCGCCGCTGGAGCAGCTCGTCGACGCGCTCTGCTGGAAGGCGCAGAGAGCGAGCGCGTTGCAATCGCCGCCGGCATCTGCCGCACACGCGATGAACACGGTCTTGGCGAGACAGTCCGTGGAGCAGCTCGCGGGCTCCGTCACGCCGCAGCCGACGAGGGCCATGCACGCGGACGAGCAAATCGCTTCGTCGGGCTCGGCGTCGCCCGTCGACGTGCCGGAGCTCGAGCCACTGCTCGGTGCAACGCCGTTGCTCGAGCCGCTGCCCGACGCGGCGCCGCTCGAACCGCTGCTCGACGGGCCGCTGCTCGAGCCGCTGCTCGACGCGGCGCCGCTGCTGCTTCCGCCGGCGTCGCTTCCACCACCATTGCCGCCGCTGCTGGACCCGCACGCCGCGAACGATCCACAGACGCTCGCGAGCGAAGCGATCATGATGCCCCGCTGGATTCTCGTATTCACTGAAGCCTCCTCTCGAGCCCGACCCGCGTTCGCCAGCCGGGGAATCCCCGTCTGGACGTCTTGCTACGCGAAGGGCGCCCCGGTCAAGCCCGCCTCCCGGTCACCTTGCTCACCTTGCGAGCACCCCCGCCACGTCCGACCTCTTTGACACGCCGCGCTTGCCCTCACGGTGCGCTGCGAAAGCGGCTCGATCGGGCCTGGCTCGTGAGTTGCACACGGCTGAGCCCATGAAGACCTCCACGAACCGTTGGGCCCGTTGTGCATTAGCTTCGATTCCGTTCGCAGCGCTCACCGCGCTGGCGCATGACGCGCGCGCGACCGTCGTCAGCGAATGCGGCAATATCGACATCGAGGCGAGCGCCAATTGCCAGCTCGTCACCAACCAGAGTTGCTCCACGCAATGTGCGCCCAGTACATGTATCAAGTCGTGCGCCGCGCAGCTCGAGCAATCCTGCAATTCGCAATGTGCCGCGTCGGCGGCGTCGGACTGCACGTCGAGTTGCAATTCGATGTGTACGACCTCGTGCTCCACCAGCCCCGCCATGTTCGATTGCACGACGGATTGCAGCCAGCGGTGCGAGTCGGGGTGTAGCGCTTCGTGCTCGGCATCATCCTCGTCGACGACGACCACCACGACGTCCAGCGTCACCGAGGAGTCCGACGCCAGCCTGACGGAAGAAGGCGGTCTGCTCGCCGACGCGACGGTCTCTTCGGGATCGTCCGACGCGTCGAGCACGACGACGACCACGTCGACGTCCTCGTCGATGGCCGAGTGCACGGCCTCGTGCGGCGCATGCTGCACCGACACGTGCACCACCCAGTGCGTGAGCGTGCCGACGACGGCAAGCTGCACCACCAAGTGCAACGCCGACTGCAACGGATCGTGCACTGCCACCGCCAACGAGCAGTGCCAGGAAAACTGCCAGGCGAGCAGCTACCAGCAATGCGAATCGCAGCAGTCCAGCACGTGTACGACGCAGTGCCAGAGCTCGGGCGCCATCTTCTGCGACGGCAACTACGTGAGCGCCAGCAACGTCAACCAGTGCGTCTCGTCGCTGAACTCGATGCTGAGCACGCAGATCAACGTCATGGCGTCGGCGACGACGACGTGCGACGGCGGCAACTGCACGACGACCGGCACCGTGAACGCCAAGAGCTCGTGCTCCATTGCGTCGAGCCCGGGCGCCGGAAGCGACTCGGGCCCCGGCGCGCTCTGGCCGATCGGAGCGGGGCTCGCGGCGGTCATTGGCGGCCTGCGCCGTCGCTCGCGCCGCGCCGTTTGAGCGCGCGATAGACGACTCGGAAGGGGGGGTGGCCGAGGGCTCCGAGCACCTCGCGGACTTCAGTGCCGCTGCCACCCCACCTGATGAATTTTCTCCGCGGCGATCGTCAAGATCACGCGAACCTGATCACGGCCCCCGTACCAAGCATACGGACCTCCCGTGTATCGCTGGGAGAGCGCCTCGATGTGCTCCGCGCCCCCGTCCGTCGTCATCTTCACGACGCGGCCGCGCACGGCGTAATAGCGAGAGAAATTGCTCGCGTCGCAGACCGCGACGGAGACGCGCGGATCGCGCTGGATGTTTTTCACCTTGAGGTGCGTCTGCACCGTGTTGACGACGACGTGCTTCCCATCGGTGTCGACCCACGTCTCGGTCGTTTGCGGAGACCCGTCGGGCATCAACGTGGTGATGAAGCAGGGGCTCGCTTTGCGAAGCAGATCGAGAAAGGCGTCGGGCAGGTTCACCACGACAAAGTACGAGAAGGGTGCGACGGCGGCAACCGAGTCAGCGATGCGCCCCACGGAGCGTGGGGCTGGTCACGTGATGACAAGAAGGCTCCCACGCGCCATCGCGCCGTGCTCACGCGGTGCGGCGGCCGCTGATGAGCTGGAAGACGAGGGCGATCAGCGCGGCGAGCAGGAGCAAGTGAATCAACCCGCTCGACACGTGGAATGCGACGAAACCCAACGCCCAGAGCACCAAAAACACGACAACGAGCGTCCAAAGCATGATCCTGTCCTTCCTCGGCAGATTCCGTGGCGCACCCATTTGCGCGCCAGCTCCAAGGGTTGAGCATTAAGCGTGCCGGTGCGGCTCCGGAGCGCGCATTACGTCGGCAGGAAATGTAGCCCGCGTCCAGCAAGCCCCCGTGGTCAGACATCGACGCGCCCCGCGACGACTCTGGTGTATTCTGGGTCCAACTGCATCCGAGACGGCAAGGAGGGGCGGATGTCGATGACCCGCGCGCGTGTCTTCGTGTTGTTCTTCGTTCCAGCCATAACGGCGGGCTGTTCCGGGGCAAGCCCAGGATCTGCCCCGGACGGCGGCGACGACGGTTCATCGGGCGGGGTCCCGGACGCGACAACGCCGGAGCGCGATGCCAGCGGAGCTCCATCCGACGGATCGGCCGCCGACGCCGGATCGGCCGACGGCCCGATCCCGATGGATGCGGCCGAGGCGGGAATGGGGACGACCACGGTCGTCGACGGCGGGATCCCTGATGACGCGAGCACCGGCGACGCGAGCACTGGCGACGCGAGCACGGGCGACGCGAGCACGAGCGACGCGAGTACGGACGCTACGAACGCCGGCGACGCGATCACGGACGGTGCGGCCGCCGATGACACGACGCTGCTGGACGCGACGCCCGAGACCGGGACGTCCGGAGTCACCCCGTCGTCCGCGACCACCCTCGCGGCGGGCACCGAGTTCATCTGCGCCGTCGTCGCGGGGGGCGGAGTCAACTGCTGGGGAAGAAACGACCGTGGACAGCTGGGCGTCGACGAATCGACGGGCCCGCAGACTTGTATGACTCCGGACCTGCCGGGCGGCTCGCAATACGGGTGCTCCGCCGTGCCCGTCAGCGTGTGCGCCACGGGGACGATGTCGCCGTGCGCATCGTTCTTGACGGGGGCGGTCGCCGTTGCGGCGGGCGACGACTTCGTGTGCGCGGTCGTTTCCGGCGGTGCGGTCGATTGCTGGGGAGACGCTGACCAGGGCCAGCTCGGCAACGGGGAGCCGCCGTACACGGTAAGCACGCTGGCCACGCCGGCGCCCGTCTGCGCTCCGGGTGGCTCCGCACCGTGCACATCGTTTCTCACGGGCGCTGTGGCAGTCGCTGCGGGTTACGAGTTTACGTGCGCTCTGATGGCGGACGGCGCCGTCGCCTGCTGGGGAGCGAACTTGAACGGTCAGCTCGGCGACGGGACGGTGGCCAGCGGCATCGACGACAACATCGGATCGTCGTCCCCCGTCTCGGTCTGCGCGCCCGGGGCTTCTGCGCCATGCACGCAAACGCTGAACGCGACCGCGATCGCTGCAGGCTTCGACTTCGCGTGCGCGGTCGTCGGCTCCGGCGGCGTGCAGTGCTGGGGAGGCAACGACGACGGCCAGCTGGGGGTGGGCGCGTTCGCCGACGCGAGTGCGTGCGGCACCACGACATGCTCGCCGACGCCCATGACGGTGAAGGGCGTCGGAGGGACCGCCGCTCTCTCGGGCGCGACGGCGGTCGCCGCCGGCGAGGGTCACGCGTGCGCGATCGTCTCGGGCGGGGCAGTCGTCTGCTGGGGCGAAAATACCGATGGCGAGCTCGGCGACGGAACGACGACGAACTCGTCGACCCCCGTCGCCGTCTGCGCGGTGGGCGCGTCCGCGCCCTGTACCTCGTACCTGACGGGCGTCACGGCCATCACCGCGTCGGACGAATTCACGTGTGCGCTCCTCGCCGACGGCACCGTCGCATGCTGGGGCGTCGCGGGAGTGACCTACTCGGCCACGTCGGTCCCCGTACTCGTCCCGTCGAGTCCCGGCGGGACGACGCCCTTGAGCGACGTCGTCACGATCGCCTCGGGCGCCGCCTTCTCCTGCGCCGTGCAGGCTGACCAGAGCGTGTACTGCTGGGGCACGAACAGCAATTCGGGCGAGTTCGGCAACGGGTCGCTCTGATGGCCCAGGGGCGGCGCCGCTGGAATGCCTTCCGGTTCGGGCGGGGGTGCGCGCGGGAGGCACCACCGCTGCGTCACGCGGGACCGTAGGCCGGTCGGACATCGCGAGTCGCGCGTCGCCCGTGGCGAGGCTTTCCGCCGGTCCGACCGCGTTCCCGTCCGGCGGGACCGCAGAGGAGTTCGGTCGCGCTGGACCGGCCCACGTTCACGACGGGATCCTCGCCGATTGGACCCGGGAAATCCGCGGTCAGGCCCGAGGGCCATGCTGCCGGACCGCAGGTCTCGAAGGTGCGGCCGGAACCGCGTCCGGCGAAACCTGGGGCGGACAAGGTACGATTTTCGAAAAATCGTGAGTACAAAGTGCCGTCTCATTCGGTTTACCCAGTGAAGGGGAGTGAGCCATGTCCACGACCAAGAGCACCAGCCACGCCACCCTCAAGAACCGCGACACGTCCGTGATGAAGGGGATCGACAAGCACATGACCAGCAGCTTCACGATCGCCGGGACGCCGTACACCCCGGCCGAGCTCAAGGCCCTCTTCCAGTCGCATATCACGGCGATCGAGGCCAGCGATGCCCTGCGCAAGTCGCTCGCCGACAGCGTCCAGAACGTGAAGGCCGTCGGCGCGACGGTGAACGAGGCGTATCTGCTGCTGCGCGGAGGCCTCATCACCCAGTACGGCCGCAAGGCGAACGCCGTTCTGAACGACTTCGGCATGGAGATCCCGAAGGTGACCGGCCCCCAGACGGTCGAGGCCAAGGCCCTCGCCAAGGCCAAGCGCGCGGCGACGCGCGCCGCCCGCCACACGATGGGCTCCGTGCAGAAGAAGGCCGTCACGGGGAACGTCATCGCCGTCACGACGACGCCCGTCATCGAGGGGGCGCCGGTGCCGTCCACGGCGCCCGTCACCCCCGAGCCGCCCGCGGGCACGAGGACGCAAGTTGGGTAGAAGGGCTCGGCCGGGGCCCCGCTCGCCCCCGCCCCCGACATCGTCGATGCCTTCCAAGCCGTGAAGGGGCAGGAAGCCATCTCGAACCTGACTCTCGCCATGGGCCTGACTTCTGGTGAGGCAGGCCGGTTGCGCAGCGCGGCTGGCGGCTGAGGCAACGGCCGCGGTGTCGTTTCGAGGCGCCTCCGCCCAGACTAGAACGCAAAATAAATGAAGCGCGATGTCAGGTTCAAGTGGAGCACGGCGATGACGAAGGTAACCCGCACCACAACGAAGGCTCGCAGCTCCGGCCGGCTACATAAGGAGCGTCGGGGGGCGCGCTAGCAACCCATCGGCAGGGCCGATGGAGCCTTCGGTCGACACCAGGAGACGCTCGGACGACGGGATGAAGCCTTCGAGCGCTACCGGCAGACCTTCGAGCGCCACCGGCAGACCTTCGAGCGCCACCGACAAGCCTTCGCGCGCCAGATTGCTTCGAGCCAGCGCCTCCATCGAGCCATCGACGTCTCCGTTCAAAGCGAAGGGCCGCAATCTGTCTTCTGAAGCGCGCTCCCTCGCGAAGACGGACAAGATCGTGCTGACGGGGGGCGCGGGGCTCGTTGGGCTCAATCTCGTCGTCGAGCTGCGGGCAGCCGGGTACACGCAGATCGTCGTCATCGACAAGCTCCGCGAGAACCTCGACCTGTTGCGCCGCATCCACCCGGAGGTGCGTTGCGTCCACGCCGACCTCGCGGAGCCATCGGCGACGTGGGAGCGCGAGCTCGAGGGGTGCGCCTGCGCGGTGCTCCTGCACGCGCACATCACGGGGCTCTCTGCCGCGCCCTTCGTCCGGAACAACATCGACGCGACGCGCCTCATTCTCGCCGCGCTGCGCGCCGCGCGCGTGCCGTACGTCATCGACGTGAGCTCGTCGGTCGTCAACTCGGTGGCCGACGACGACTACACAAGGACGAAGAAGCAGCAGGAGCGGCTCGTCGCCGAGAGCGGCTTGCGCCACTGCTGCCTCCGGCCGACGCTCATGTTCGGCTGGTTCGACCCGAAGC
>Ga0302325_10011579_pt1 | contig 18992 bp, 13 predicted proteins | sample Palsa_T0_2_FD_201948 | JGI IMG/M metagenome (GOLD analysis project Ga0302325, IMG submission 201948) | Peat permafrost microbial communities from Stordalen Mire near Abisko, Sweden - Palsa_T0_2 | ecosystem: Environmental > Terrestrial > Soil > Palsa > Peat permafrost | place: Sweden: Abisko...
CTTTCAATGTATTGTGGAGTGCCGGCATGGCCTACGGTGTCTCGAGGCAGGACCAAAAAGCGACCGGGTTGGCTGACGAAATTCAGCGCACCCATCCGAACGACACCATCGCCATCAACGTGGCTGTCCCCATGATTCGTGCGCTCGGCGCGCTGCGCCCGGCAAATCCGGCCAAAGCCGACCCGGCCAAAGCTATCGATTTCCTGAACAGCGCTGCCCTTTACTTTCACGACAATCCTACCGTCCTTTGTGCCCGGGGTTTGGCCTACGAGCAGGCTGGACGTTACGCCGAAGCCCAGCAGGATCTTCAGAAGGTGCTGGAAATCAAATCCCATAGCGGCCCCGACATTATCTTTGCCTTCGCTCAGTTGGAGTCAGGACGGGTCTTTCAGGAACAAGGAGAAACTCCGAAGGCGCGCATCGCCTATCAAAACTTTCTCGCCGCCTGGAAAAACGCCGATCCCGACCTCCCACTTCTTCACGAAGCCCAAGCCGAATACGCCAAACTGCGATAGGGTCTTGTAGCGGGCGCCCTCGCCCCTCCAGCCACGCCCCGGCGTTCCACTTAGAAATGGAACCCAACCTCCGCCGTCAGCGCCCGAGGCGTCACATAGTGCGTCCCGCTGAAAGTTGACAGAAAGTTATACAACGCCAGCCTGTTAGCCAGGTTGATGGCCGTAAGCGTAACGCTCCATTTGTAATGGTCGCCCTTGAAAAGATCGTCGTCTCCCACCGAAGCATCGAACAAATTCCGGGACGCGATGCGTGGAGGGTTGTGATCGTCATTCTCGGCATTAATCGCCGGCACTTTGATGAGATTCGACCCGAACTGCGAAGCCAGGCATGGAGAAGGCAGCGGTGTAGTCGGGGTTGCATGAGCCCCGTTGCAGGTGAACCCAGCCTCGAACTCCTGGTCTGCGCTCAGCGGATTCCCGAATGCATCTTGCAAGAAGACTGCTGGCTGTCCCCCAATCGTGGTTGACTGCGGGCAATCATTAAATCCGTTGACTCCGTAACACGGCGCGTTTCCCGCCACCAGGCCGCTGTCATACCTCCAGTTGAAGCCGACCCAGGGACCGCGTTTCCACGGCTGGTATTGAAGATGCGTCGTCTCATTAAACTTTTCGTCGTGATCAATCCGAAACGGCAGGTCGCTAGTCGACACCGTTGCCCCCGCGCCACCAATCTGAGGATGAAAAAAGCGCGCCGCCACGCTCGAGAAAACCATCTGCGCCGAAAATCCATGCAAATTCGGCACGCTCAAACGCCCAGCGTATCCAGGAATCTTGGCGTTGTGCCATTCAATAGGAAAAGTAATCGGGGTGTTGCCAAGCACACTGAAATCGTAGCCATTGTGTGTGTACTTACTGATCCACTCGCCCGAAAAGACAAGATATTTCCCCAGCGCCTGCTCCAGGCCGGCGTGAAATTCATTGCGAAAGCCCGGACTCAGGGGATTGGCCTCAAACGTCCCGGGCACAGCCGGAGAACAAGCAAGCAGCGGACTTAACACCGGGTTGCTGCATCCGATGCTGGAAAGAATCAGATTTTCATTGAAAGGAGATTCCAGGGTACGGGCGTAGGAAACGCGAAGAATCGTGCTCGTCTTCTTGATGTTGTAAGCGATTCCAACTCGAGGCTCCGCCTGGCTGGCTGTGGTCAAGCCGTTGTAGACGTCGCCGCGCAGTCCCAGATTCAGAGACCAATGACCGGCTGTGATCGCGTCCTGAATATAAAGAGCGAGTTCCTTTACATCGGTGTGTCCGTCGAACGTGTACGCGCTCCCTCCACGGGTCAAGTCGTAAGGAGCCAGAATCGGATTGAAATTCGGATAGAACGCCGAACCGGCAGAGTTGGAAGCAATGTTTGCCTGATAGCCGGCGGCGGCGCATTGCGCAGTATTCGTGAGCCCCGGGACCGGAACCGCCGTTAGCAGCGTCAAGCAAGGTGCATTGTAGGCCGGGTCGACGATCCCAATCGCGTCATTTTCGTCCAGAAATGTTTGTTCGTAAGTAACTCCCGCTTTAACGTTATTGATGCCCTTGACATAGGAGATATCGGATCGAAGCCCGGTGTTGGTGAGCGTCCGGTTCTGGCCCACCGATTGCCGCTGCAGGCTAGGCGGTCCCAGATCCGCGAAAGGATCTTTGCTCGGGTAGTAGTTGTAATCGTCGCGACGCACAAAAGCGCCCAAAGTAAACACAGAGTGAGTGTTGATGAGGCGCGTCCACGCGGGCGCTATATTGAACGTTCCAATCTTCGAACGTTGATCGGTTGTTCCCACTCTTATATTGGTGCCCGGAACCACACCGCCATAGTTCTCCACCGCAGGAAGAACACCATCCAGCCCGCTCCAAGCCGTCGCGTTCTCAGCATCCAGCGAGTTCGGCGTCTGGAACCAACTCCGGCTGTAACTGAAATTCAGGCGAATCGTGTCGGCGGATGACACTTGGAAGTCGACGCGGTCAAAAAAGCTCTGTTCGTTTCCCTTATCGTGCACCACCGCAAACTCTGGAGCATCCAGGAACCGTCCGCTGTTCAACCCGCCCGCGGAAATGAAGTTTCCCCATTTCTTGCCCCCGTAAGCGACATCAGCGTCCAGAGTTGAGGCCCCGAACGATCCGTACGAAGTGGTCACGCTTCCGTGCGGGGTAGTTATCCCCAGACCCGAGCGCGTAGTGGCCACGATCACAACACTGGTCTTACCGCCATATTCCGCGGGAGGTGCGCCCGCGATCACTTCCATCGATTGGATCGAGTCCACTGAAATCTGGTTCGAAAAGACCTTGCTGTGCTGGTCAGTATCGGGCTGATCGTCGATGTTGAAAGAATTTTCCGCGTGGTCTCCGTATCCATGGAGTTGGCCGTTCGAGTCGGAAGCGATCCCCGGCGTTGCTTCACCCACGATTTGGCTGAGTGCCGAGGAACCGGTCCCCATCGGGAGCTTGTCGATCAAATCCTTGTCCACATCGGAGTGAAAGGTCGGATCGTTCTCCACCAGGTCGCCTTTGTCCTCCACCGTAACCTCAGTCGAAGAACCCGATACCATGAGATTGATCGGAACACTAACCGGCACCGCCGATCGCAAAGTCACATCCTGTGCGTATTTGTCGAAGCCCGACGCGGCTACCGTCATGTGATACGGATTAAAGGGTACGTTCACAAAGCTAAAGCTTCCGCTAGTGTCTGTGGTGGTCGTCCGATCAAAGCCGGTAACCGGATCATGAATCTCGACCTTAGCATTGGCTACCACCGCGCCCGAAGGGTCGAGCACGGTTCCGTTGATCGTTCCTGAACTGCCACCCGACTGCGCATTTGCAATCCCGACACTGAGTAGAAACGCAACCAAAACCGCAGCTCTACGGCTCTTATAAAACGAATGCATGATTTCTCCAATAAAAGCGCTTCTGGAGCGAGTTCAATCCTAGTCCAATCGAAGACTCGCATGTCCCGGGGAAATGCCTCTCAAGTTGCGCGGGATCAGAGCGCCGGAGGAGGACGAATGAACTGTGTAGTGGCAGGTCGAAAAATCGGGGAAACTTCTGCGGCAAGAATTGCCAACGCGGTCGCACCCAAGACCGGCGCGGCCACAACCGGCGCGGTACTGATCCCGGCATGAGCGGTCGCGCATATCGTGCAGCTGTGGTGGGACGTGGCCGAGTCGTCGGCGTGCGAGTGGACCGCCTGCACCGTCCCCATCAGACACATCAGGGCAATCGAGAGTATGCACACAGATCTGACGATCCCGCCCCGATTTGTCGATCGCTTCATAATTGCCGGTTAGGAAATGTTCTTATGAGACGATTCTATCCTTAGATGGTGATCTGCGGAAATGCGGATCGGCGAAAATCGACCTTTCGTGCGTACTCTGCCTCCTCGCCTTGTAGACCCAATCCCAAATAGAGTGTCATTCTGAGCGGAGTAGCCGCGTCGGGAAGCGAAGCAGCTACGTAGCCGAAGAGCCCGCCCTGAGCGCAGCCGAAGTGACCCCTACAATGTCCGACACTCCCGGGAAAGCCAGGGAGCTTCCCTTGGATTTTTGGATGGCGCAGCGGTTTACCGCTGTGATAACCGGCTTGTTTTCAGCGCCGGCTTTACAGTTTGCTGAAAAACGCAAATTTCCTATCAGGGCATCGCTTGAGCGATGCCGTAAGTTCTTTGAATTCAGGTGCCCTTTAGAGGCTGGCACTGAAAGCCCAGTTTTTCAGCAATCTGTTTAGCCGCTGAGCTTGCACTCCGGTACGGAAAACACTTTTTCCGCAGCCGGCTACCTATACTATGGCCGCTACTATGGCCGCCCAGGCGGGTGTGGCCGCGATTGGGGATCCACAGCAATTCCCGCCCGCCTCAGTCGGGGCCGGAACCAACAAAAGCACTATCACAGCCGCCAAAATTCTCCGACAATTGCCTGAGTTACCAAGCTCGTGGAAGCGCCGCCTGCGTCTGGTTTCGTTTTTCCCCGCCGTCTGCTTAACATGCGATCGGGGAGGTCAAACTCAGGGAGAAGTGCCTTATGTCGGGACTAGTCATTTTGTATTTCGAGGACCAATCGGACGCTTTGCGCTTCGCCCTCGCCGCAGGTTCTGTCATGTCAGGAGACAAAACTGCAGCCACCGACGATTTGGTCCAGGAAACGACACGAGTCACCCGCATCCGATTGGATGCCGCCAATAAAGACAAGGGCATCCATCCGAAGTTTCCCGAGCAAATCGCGTAAGTCGCACCGTTTCATAAAACTCCGCAGTCGTGAAACTGGGTTCGTATCGTGTCGCTTCAGCCATACCACAAACTCTCCGAAATCCAGATGCCCCTTCAGGGGCTGGCACCGGTCGCGAATGCCGGGGCCACGCTCGACCTCAATTAGAATATGCGCTATGCCAATCGCCGAACCAGCTTCCGCTTTTTCGTCCATCTCACTCGATCTGCCCTGGATTCGCTCGCAGTTCCCCGCTCTCGCGCAAACCATCAACGGAAATCCGGCAGTCTTTCTGGACGGACCCGGTGGCACGCAGGTTCCCCAGGGAGTAATTGACGCCATCGCCGACTATCTCGCGCGCAACAATGCCAACACGGGCGGAGCTTACTCCACCAGCCGCAACACCGACCGCATCATCGCGGAAGCACGCAGCGCGATGGCCGATTTTCTGAACTCTGATGTCGATGAAATCGTCTTCGGCGCAAACATGACGTCGCTGACTTACGCCATCAGCCGCTCGCTAGGACGCGAACTGGGCCCCGGCGACGAAATCGTACTTACGCTCCTCGACCACGACGCCAATTTTTCCCCGTGGAAAGCATTGGAAGAAAAAGGCGTGGTCATCCGTACGGTCGCCTTCCACGAGGAAGATTGCACGCTCGACATGGGCGACCTGGGCGCCAAAATCGGGGATCGCACCCGCCTGGTCGCCATTGGATACGCATCGAATGCCGTGGGTACCATCAACAAGGTCGCCGAAGTTGTGCGTCTCGCGCGTCAAGCCGGCGCATTGAGTTACATCGACGCCGTCCACTACGCTCCGCACGGAGCAATCGACGTGCGTGCGCTCGACTGTGATTTTCTAGCCTGTTCGACTTACAAATTTTACGGCCCCCACATGGGCGTTCTTTACGGCAAGCGCGAACACCTCAAGAGGTTGCATCCGTACAAAGTCCGTCCCAACACCGACGACATTCCCAACTGTTGGGAATGGGGCACCCTGAATCACGAATGCATAGCCGGAATCAAAGCCTGCATAGACTATTGGGAAGAGTTGGGAAGACGGGCACACTCTGCGGCTACAACCCGGCGCAACTCCATTCTTGCCGCACATGAAGCAATTCATCGGCACGAACGAAAAATGATGGAGAAGATGATCGCGGGCTTGCTTGCGATTCCGGGATTGACGCTCTACGGCATCCGCGATCCTGAAAATCGTTGCGCAACCTTCGTGGTCCGCATCGAAGGCCACACGCCGCTGGAACTGGCAACGAAGCTAGGCGACCGCGGCTTCTTCGCCTGGGATGGAAACTACTATGCCCTGAACCTGGCCGAACAGTTGGACCTAGAACGACTGGGAGGCTTTCTCCGCATAGGCCTCGTGCACTACAACACGATGGAGGAAGTAGAGCGGTTCCTGGTAGCGCTGCGAGAGATTGCGGCTTGACAGAGTGCCGAAAGACTTTTATCAGGGTCATCGCTTTTAGCGATGCCGTGAGTCCTCCGAAACCAGTGACCCCTTCAGGGGCTGAGCGTCGGAATCTTACGTTTTCAGCAAAAACGTTTTCCGCAAACTGTTGACGCGGTGGCACATTTCACGTCGGGACAGAGCTAAGCCCGTATCTCTTCCACTCGGTCTCCGCGTCCAACCAAGGCCACACTCGCCAACCCAATAAACAGCCCATGCTCGACAATGCCCGGGATACTACTCAAAGTAAGCGCCAGTGCCTGCGGATCAGCAATCTTTCCAAAGCTGCAATCCAGAATCTGATTACCATTGTCCGTAATATAAGGACTGCCGTTGGCCTGGGTGCGTAGTTTCGGTGACCCACCGAGCGCGACGATCTTTTTCTCAACCACCGCGCGCGCAAACGCAATAAGTTCCAGCGGCAAAGGGAATTTGCCGAGCACGGGTACGACCTTTGAAGAATCCGTGATCACCACCATCTTCTTGGAGGCGGACGCAACCACCTTCTCCCGCAGCAGCGCGCCGCCGCCGCCTTTGATCATGCGCAGCTGCGGATCGATCTCGTCGGCGCCATCAATAGTGATGTCGATCTGCGGATGTTCATCGAGCGTGGTCAGTGGAATGCCCAATGAGCGCGCCAGGTCGCCAGTTTTGACCGAAGTGGGTATTCCAATGATTCTCAATCCCGCTTTCGCGCGCTCGCCAAGAGCAATGACCGTGAAGTGAGCGGTTGATCCCGTGCCCAATCCAACCACGTCGCCGTCACGCACCAATTTAGCAGCGGCGCGGCCCGCAGCCTCTTTCTCTTCTTCATGCGCCATGATTCACCTGAAAGACGCTCATCTGAGAGACGCTCACATGAAAGACACTCATTCGGGAGTGCTCGGCAAGTCCAGGCCGCTATTATTCCACAGCCCTCCGAATCTCGTGTGGTGACGGGGCGGAGCCTGCCCTTAGCGAAGCCGAAAAGCCTCCTCAAGGGGCAGCCGGGCCCCCGCCACGCAACAGTGTTTCATCCAGCTGAATCGACCACGCAAACCGGATCATCCGTTATTCTATAGGGACCTTATTATGCCGACTTCAACTCGCAAGACCACTGGGAGCGCGGCTTCCGCAATCCTCGAAAACAACGAACGTGAACGTGTCTTCGGCCTGTTCCGCCAATTCGGTTATCTGGAAGCCGAACTGAATCCGCTAGGCCTGCTTCCTCCACAACCCCATCCCGACCTGGAGATCGATAACGAGTGGGCGCGCGAAGCCCGCCGCATCTATTGCGGAAGTGTGGGCGTGGAATTCATGCACATAGCCGACTCCGAAAGGAGGCGCTGGATTCAGGAAGAGATCGAGGCCGAACCCGCCGCAATCGATCAGGAGCGGGCGCTGAACCTGCTATTACGTGCCGATCTATTCGAGCAGACGCTGCAGCAGCGTTATCTCGGCAACAAACGCTTCTCCCTCGAAGGCAGCACCTCTCTGCTGCCTGCAGTAGATCAGGTTCTGGACGTAGCCGGCGAGAATGGTGCCGTCGAACTGGTAATGGGCATGAGCCATCGTGGCCGGCTGAACGTGGTCATTCACGTTGCCAATCGCCCTGCCGAAGAAGTATTCGCGGAATTTGAGGATGTAGATCCGCGCAGCGTACTAGGATCGGGCGACGTCAAGTATCACATGGGTGCGACTGGCGATTTCCTCACCCGGAGCGGAAAAAAAATTCACATCCATCTGGCCTCGAATCCCAGCCATCTCGAAGCCGTCGATCCGGTAACCATCGGACGCACGCGCGCCAAGCAGGATCGCGCCGGGGAAGGCGGCCGGGCCAAATTTTTGCCCCTGTTGGTGCACGGTGACGCCGCGTTCGCGGGTCAAGGCATCACCGCCGAGACCATGAACTATGCGGACCTCGCCGGCTACACCGTAGGCGGTACGATCCACGTAATCGTCAACAACCTCATCGGCTTCACGACCAACGCCCGAGAAGCGCACTCCTCGCGCTTCTCGGCACAACTGGCGCGGCGCCAGGCGATTCCGATTTTTCATGTGAATGGCGAGGACGTGGACGCGGTGATGCGCATCGCCCGCATCGCCACGGAGTATCGCTACAAATTCGGCACCGACGTAGTCGTGGACCTGATTGGCTACCGGCGCCACGGCCATAGCGAGGTAGACGATCCCACCGTAACCCAGCCCCTGATGTATAAGGCGATCAAGGAACATCCGCCGCTCTATCAGATTTACGCCAAACACCTTGGCATGGACGATGACAATATCGCGGCGCAAGCCCAGACGGTCAAGAGCGAGTACGAGGCCGCGCAGAAGACCGCGACGCAGTACACGAAAAAACCGCTGATGCGCGATCTCCCCAGTTATTGGGACGACTATTTTGGCGGTCGTTATAAAGCGGCGTACGAACAGCCTACCGGCGTCCCGCGCGAGGAGTTAGAGGAACTCACGGAGCATTTGACCACGTATCCCAAAGGCTTTCACATCCATCCCAAGGTGAAAAAGTTGCTGGAACAGCGGCAAGAAATGGGAACGGGTAAGAAGTCGCTCGACTACGGCATGGCGGAAGCTCTGGCTTTTGCCAGCCTGGTAAAACCCACTCTCAGGGGACCTGATCTCGGAAGGCCGGGGATTCCGGTCCGCTTAAGCGGTCAGGACTCCCGCCGCGCGACCTTCAATCAGCGTCATTCGGTGCTATTCGACATTCAGGATGAGACCGAATATGTTCCGCTGCGCCACATTTCGCCTGACCAGGCGCGTTGCGACATCTACAACTCGACGCTGTCGGAAGCTGGCGTAATGGGGTTCGAATACGGCTACAGCCGCGATTATCCCGAGGCGCTGGTGTTGTGGGAAGCACAGTTCGGCGATTTTGCCAATGTTGCGCAAGCCGTTATCGATCAGTTTGTCTGTGCCGGCGAAGACAAGTGGAACCTGCTGTCAGGCCTGGTCCTGTTGCTGCCGCATGGCTATGAAGGCCAGGGCCCCGAACATTCAAGCGCTCGCATCGAGCGATTCTTGCAGCTGGCGGCACGGGACAACATACAGATTTGTCAGCCATCCAATGCAGCCCAATATTTCCATCTGTTGCGCCGGCAGGCGCTGCGCCAATGGAGAAAGCCGCTGATCGTGTTCACGCCGAAGAGCATGCTGCGGCATCCAGATGCGCTTTCTCCCATCGAAGATTTGACACATCAGCAGTTTCTGCCCGTGATTCCAGATACAGAGGCGCAGGATGCCAAGCGCATCCTGCTCTGCACCGGAAAAATCGGCCACGAACTGCGCGCGGAACGCCAGAAGCGCAAAGACTTTGGCTTCGCCATCGTCTTTATCGAGCAGATGTATCCGTTCCCAGAGGCGGAGTTGACTGCTGAACTGGAGCGTCATCCGACAGCGCGGGATATTGTGTGGGTGCAGGAAGAGCCGGCCAACATGGGTGCGCTTTCCTATATGCTGCCGCGTTTGAAACATATCGCGGATGACCGGCCGGTGCATTCGGTGAAGCGTTCCGGCAGCGCAAGTCCAGCTACCGGTTCAGCCAAGGCGCACGAAGTTGAGCAGAAGGCAATAGTAGCCCTGGCGTTCACGACCTAGCAGCTGCGGAAAAGTCGGCGTTACGGGCGGCAGCGGCTCACCGCTGCGGCAACTGCACTGTTTTAAATGCGGCTATAGCCACTGAGGGCGAACCTTTCGCTCGAGAAATACTTTTTCCGCAGCCTGCTAGGACTGAATACCTGCGCCGATCTGAGCTGCACTGCCGTGGAGACGGGCTTTGCCCGTTTGGTCGTTCCGCTTATGGCCAGCGCTTGGCTGCATCTTCCCAGCCCACTGCGCGCGCCGTGGGGTTGGCCGGCTGAGCGGCAACTACCGGTGGAACCCGAACTGGTTGCTGTGGGGCGGTAGTTAAGGTCGGCTTGGGAGCTTCCGCCATCTGCTCTTTTTCTTCCGAAAGGAGCGGAGCCGCGACGCGTAAGGCTTCTACTTCTTTTTCCAGCCTGGTCAGTTCAAGTTCCTTCTGGCGTAAGACTTCGTACACATTCTTCATGCTTGGGCACCTGTTTGTTGGAACATTGTTTATGCGCAGAGTATGTGTTCCCTCAGCAATTTGTCAAGCAAAAGCACACACCTGTGCATGAGTGGTTATCGAGCTTCATGTATCAAAAGTCATCGAAATATCACGACCGCAACCAGGATGCCCAGGATCAAAGCCACAATCGCGAGTAGATTGACGTGGTTCGACAGCCACGATCCTTGCTGTGAAGCGGAGTTTACGAGAAAAGCCGGCACAAATTCATCCGGCGTCACCGATGATGATAACGACGACGTCGTCGACGCGGACTCCAACAGCTTATCCCGGTCCTGCTGCCGAAGTTGGCGTTCGTCCGGTTTCTTCTCGCTGTCCTTCTTCTCGCAATCGAGGCAGAGAGTTCTGCCCTCGGACACCGGGAACCCGCAGGATTCGCATTTCTGAACCCGAACCATAGCCTCGGGGACAACAACGTCCGCTTCCGCTTCGATCGCGTACGATGCAATTTCGGATGACGCAGTGGGCCGTTTCACAACGGATTTCGGTTGATCGGAGGTGGGGGAAGCTCCTTGTTCACGGACCGGGTCCGACGCCGGTCCACTGCTCAACTCACTGCTTTCGCCGCCGCTTGCCACGGAAAGTTCCCGCAAAGATTCGAGCAAAGATTCGGGCAGGTTTTCGGACGGCGATTCGGACGGTGATTTGGACAACGACTCGCGCAACGATTCGGCGGGGTTGGATGGCTCTCGTTGCACTGCCGACGCTAGGCTCGGAGACTGCTCTGCCAGATCGAGGGCCGTCAATGTGAGGTCGGCCATGCGCTCCAGGGCGATCAAATCGCGCTCTTCGAAAGCATACGGATGATCGGAGAAAAGCTCGAACAACCCGCGCACCTCGCCGTTACGGCGCAGCAAAGGCAACACGACGATGGATGCAATGCCCAGAGCCCGGCAGGCTTCCAGATTCACCCGGGGGTCGGATTCCGCATTGTTACAGCGCAGCAACTGCCGTCGTGCAATGCTTTCCGCGGTCAGTCCCGAACGAACCTGCAAGCGCGCGCCGACCGCCGGGGCGGAAGATCCGGCGCTAGCGCGGCACACCATCTCCCCGCCCTCAGGCAATGCGAGGGCAGCTCCGGTAGAACCGGTAATGTATTGCGCACGTTCCACCAGCAACTGCAGCGCTGAGTCGAGTTCCGTTCCATCAAGCGTCCGGCTGCCACGTGGGGAATCGAAACCGGCATCCAGTCCCTCGGCCGAAGAATATCGATCGTCGGTTCGATCGTCGGTTCGATCATCTGATCGATCATCAGCTCGATCGTCGGGTTGAGCGGATCGGGGCATGGAATCGCCAACTCACCCTGGTCAAATACGGGAAATCGAATTCGCCAGGGACGCAAAAGGTTACCTAGAAAGAGCTTATCCGAGTCTCGCCTCGGAGTCGTCAGCTGTCAAGAGCCGGTGCAAAACGCTGCAAAACGCCCCGCCGTGCCGCTGGAGAGCCGGGTGTCCCCGCCCGGCCGCGATGCATTGAGGATCGATTCAGGAGGATGGATTGAGCATGCCGGGCCGCGAATCTGTCTTTGGCAGGAGAGTACTCACTGTTTTGTCTCTTCTTTATGCCGCAGCCATTCGATAAACATCTGTTCTTTTGGTTTGTCGTAGGCCATAAGCAGATGGCGAATACTGCGTCCGCTGACAAAGTGGCAAACTTCCTCGGCCAGATTCTTGGCGTGATCGCCGGCGCGTTCAAGAGACTGCGTCATAAAGATAATCTGCAGGCTCGAATGGCGCGCGACGTTTTCAGGATTTTCGATGTGGCGCAGGAAAATAAGATTGCGCAGCCGGTCCATCTCCGCATCGGCGCGCAGCACCTCGATCGCTTTCTTGACGTCCTGCTGAGAAAAAGACAGGCCGACATCGGCCAGCATTTTTTCAAGAATCGTCGCCATGTGGGTCAAGTCGCGTGCATCCTGCGAATCCAGATGGCCGCTCGCGCTTTGCGCGCTGGTGGCAAAGCTCAGCAGCAGGTCACCAATTCGCTCCAGTCCGATCATGACCTTCATGCAGGCCAGCAGTTGCCGGGCTTCGCCTTCGGGCACGCGGGTAATGGTCGAGGTCACACCCGAATCCACTTCCACGTCAATGGCGTCAAGATCCTTCTCGCACTGCCGTATGGCGTTCAGCCGCGACATGGACCCTGTCGCAATTCCCTCGGCCGCTATGGCCGCGGCCTGACGGGCCAGTTCGCAGCCTTCCACCGTCCGCCTCACCAGAACGATATGCGAGGGCTCAACCGGTAGTGTTTTTGCGCTGGCAGTGCTCATAAAGCAAAACCTTCCACTCCTTGGATGCCGCACACGCCCCGGAAGTGAGGAGCGGTGTCACCAAAAGTCTGACACACACACCCAGAAACAGCATAATTCCTGGTGCACAAAAACAGGTTACATCCTTGTAAATTCTATGGCGTGATGCTGGCTGCCAATGGAGCGCCGGGCGTCCCCGCCCCGCCACTCCCATTTTGGAACAGCAAGACGCCCGTCTCTCCAGAATCGAACTTTATTCAAGCACTTCAATCCCCATCGACCGCGCCAGCCCGATGCGTCAGATTGAACGCCGTATTCACCAGGCCAACGTGAGAGAACGCCTGCGGGAAATTGCCCAGCTGGCGCTTTGCCACGGCATCATATTCTTCGGATAAAAGACCGACATCATTCCGAATATCCAAAAGCCGTTCGAACAACCGCACCGCGTCCGTATGCCGCCCCTGCAGTTCGTAATTATCCGCCAGCCAGAATGAGCAGGGCAGAAACGCTCCTTCGCCATGAGGCATACCGTCCACCGCCGGATCTTGCGTGTACCGTCCGACAAGACCATTCTCCATAAGATGCTTTTCGATAGCGTCAACGGTGCCCGCTACTCGCCTATCATCCGCAGGAAGAAAACCCACCAGAGGCATCATCAGCAGGCTGGCGTCGAGATGTTTACCCCCGTAATATTGCACAAAAGAATTCAGATCCGCATCGAAACCCTGCCGGCAAACTTGCTCGTGGATCGCCGCGCGAAGCTTTTTCCAGCGAGCTACATCTCCCTCAAAGCGGCCCAATTCGGCCGACTTGGTCACGCGATCGACAGCCACCCACGCCATCATCTTGGAGTGGACAAAATGCCGCCGCGGACCGCGCACCTCCCAAATGCCCTCATCGGGCTGCTCCCATCCCGTCTCCAGAAAATCCATCAGCGCCGGCGCCACTTCTCCGCGACGGTGCTGCGCAGGCCCCAGCCCTGCCTGGCGCCCCTGAAAAAGCGTGTTGGCAACTTCTCCAAAAATATCCAGTTGATACTGCTTATAGGCGGCGTTTCCTATTCTGACCGGAGCAGATTTCTCGTATCCCTGCAGCCACGGCAGTTCCAGTTCCGTGAGCCGGCGCTCGCCGCGCAGTCCATAAACGATGTTCAGTTCGCCGGGGCTTCCGGCCACCGCCCGCATCAGCCATTCCCGCCACTCTCGCGCCTCGTCCAGATAGCCTGCGTTCAGCAGAGCTTGCAGAGTGAGTGTGGCATCCCGCACCCAGCAAAAACGATAGTCCCAGTTCCGCACTCCGCCCAGCATTTCGGGCAGGGAAGTCGTCGGCGCCGCCACCATTCCTCCCGTGGGCAAAAACGTCAGACCCTTGAGCGTGATCAGTGAGCGCAACACCGCATCCCGCCATGGCCCCTGATAGGAGCACCGGCCCGACCAATCCCTCCACCATCGCTCCGTGCTCTCCATCGCTGCGTCAATGTTGAGAGGCTCCGGATCGTGCTTATGGGAGGGGTACCAGGTCAGGTTAAAGGAGACCTTCTGTCCTTCGGCAACCGTAAACTCCGCCTGAGTCTTCATGTTTTCGCCGCGCAGCGGCACACTCGTCAGCACCCTGACCATGTCCGGGCCAGCGATAGCGTGAATCCCTCTCTCGATGCGATAAACCCATGGCACTACCGACCCATAATCGAATCGAATGACCAGTTCGAGGCTCATCCGAACCTGCCCTCTGGTGCCGACCACGATCCGAACAAGCTCAGGCCGCTCCTCACGGGGAATCATGCAATCCACGAGCGTTACCGAGCCGTTTTCGGTCTCAAATTCAGTCTCCAGAATCAGACCGGAGTCCCGATAACGCCGGTGAATGGACCGGACATTTTCCGCCGGCGAAATAGACCATCGCCCGTTGTCGGCAGTTCCAAGCAGTGCCGCGAAACACGCGCCGGAATCAAAGTTCGGAAGACAGAGCCAATCGATCGAACCCTGTTTAGAAATCAGGGCAGCAGTGTGGCAATCACCGATCATCGCGTAATCTTCAATAGGTATGGACAGAATTCCTCCACCGTAACTCAGTCTTGGATCGTCAAAGCGGTGTATTGGATGCTTCAATTGCCAAACCCGCCTACGACTCAGCCGCCGGAGAAACAAAACACCGGCCGGCCGCACGTGCCCGATAGGAAATGCGGGTGCCCCACCGAAATGGAGTGGTCCACTCTTGCGCGTCCGCGCGCAAGGGTGGGTTCACTCTCCACAGAAGCGACACCCCGCGCTGAGGTGACCGAAGCTCCGAAGGGACGAGCCCGCTTGAGCCCATCCCTTCACCTGTGGCAACGGGGCTATGCCCCGTTGGGACGCGCCACAGGCCCATCATCACACAATCGGAAACTACGCCGCATCCGTTTCGCAACCCGGCAGGGTGAACAGGAAAGTCGATCCGTGGTTGAGTTCACTCTCCGCGCGAATCGTTCCCCCGTGCGCGATAACGATATGCTTTGCAATAGCCAGCCCCAGCCCTGTCCCGCCAGATTCCCGCGATCGCGCTTTGTCCACACGATAGAAGCGCTCAAAAAGACGCGGCAGATGCTCCGACGAAATGCCCGGCCCGAAGTCCCTGACATAGAACTCGACGCTGCTTTTCGTGGCGCGAGCTCCGAGAATAACTTCTTTTTCAGAAGCCGCGTACTTCAAGGCATTCTCGATCAGGTTAGAAAAAATCTGATGGATGGCCTCTCGATCCGCAATCACGTGGCTGGCAGGAGTTGAGTTCTCGAGCACCAGTTCGACATTATACGACCGTGCCACTTCCCGGTAACTCTCCAGTGCGTCCTGCAACAGCTCTTCAGCGCTCACCTTCTGCACGTCGAATCTGTGTTCGCCCGATTCGACGCGCGCCAGTGTAAGCAGATCTTCTGTCAGGCGCGACATCCGCGCCGAGTTCTTGCGGATGATCTCCAAAAACTCGCGCACATGATTATCGGAGAGCGGGCTGTCCAGCAAAGTCTCGGTGTACCCCTGAATCGAAGTCAGCGGCGTGCGCAGTTCGTGGGAAACGTTGGCGATGAAATCGCGGCGCGTCTTCTCCATCCTCTCAGCGTCCGTAAGATCTCGAAGCACGGCAACGGCGCCCCCACCGGGCATGGGCGCCGCCGTGACGTCGAACGTGCGCCCCGAAGCAATCGTGTTCGAGCGGGCGGAAGTTACCACGTGCTCGCGTGCCGCTTTTTGAATGGCCGCGAGAAAATCCGGATCCCTGACGCTGTCGATCAGCGGAGCATTCAGGCGGGGAGAGCGAAGCAGCAGGCGATCCATGCCGCGATTCGCCCATTGCACGCGCCCATCGTCATCGACCGCAATGACCGCGTCCTGCATGCTGTTGAGCAGGGTCTCCAGTTCGTGCTGGCTGGTTTGAACGCGCGCAAAACTTGCTTCCACATGGCGTGTCGTCTTATCGAGTGCCGCCGCCACCTGCCCGATCTCATCTGTCGAGCCGGACGCAATTCTGGCGGTCAAATCTCCCGCCGCTACGCGCTCAGCAAAGTCGACGATCCGTTGCAGGCGCCAGCCCATATATTGAGAAGCGGCCGCCGCCACGATAAATGCAAAAACAAGTGCGGCGAGCGATCCCCAGGAAAGGGCTACGGCCAGCGGCCGATCCGTAATCTCGACCTCCGTCAACGGATATGCCAGCCGCACGGCTCCACCTGATACCGGCGCCGCGACATATACAAAAGGAACGCCGAGACTTTGACTCTTGCGCTCTTCCACTCCGATCTCCCCGGTAAGCGCCGCCACAAACTCCCCCCGATGCGCGTGATTGTCCATCGAGCCTGGGTCGGCTTCGGAGTCGGCCAGCACCTTGCCCGTGGGATCAATCACAGTAGCGCGCGCTCCCGCAGCCTGGGCCTCCTGCGAAGTAATGTCGGCAAGAGAATGTTGCCGATCCGTCTCCACGCGATGGGCAAACATCAAAGCTTTCTGTTTGAGATTGAGTTTGATCTGTTCGCGCAGCGTTTGTTCCCAGACTCTGTGCACGGTCAACTGCAAGGTGATGGCCGTAGCCCCAATCACCAGCAAGAATACAAACATCAGTTTAAAGAAAATGCGACTTCTCAACGCGCGACCTCAAAGCGATAACCGGCCCCCCGAACCGTCTTCAGGTAGCGCGGGTTCTCCGGATCAGGCTCGATCTTTTCCCGGATCCGTCGCACATAGACGTCCACCGAGCGCGGCGTGACGTATGCCGTATCGCGCCAGACCGAGTCGAGCAACTGGTCACGGGTAAAAACGCGTCCCGCGTGTCGCATAAAGTGATCCAGCAAGCGGAATTCGGTGGCCGTCGTCGGCACCTGTTTCCCGCGCACCGTCAAAGTCATAGCGCCCGGGTCGATGTTGATTTCATCGATCTTGGTCGGCAGCGCCGGCAGCGGCCGCTCAAAACGCCGCAGTACCGCTTTCACGCGGGCCACCAGTTCCCGCGGACTGAAAGGCTTGGGGATGTAATCGTCGGCGCCCAACTCCAATCCCAGAACGCGATCCGCTTCGCCGCTCTTGGCAGTCAGAAAAATCACCGGAACCGGCGCTAGCGCCACCGACTGCCGGATCTGGCGGCACAGTTCCAGCCCGTCTTTTCCTGGCACCATGATATCCAACAGAAATAACGCCGGGCGCTGCCGTTCGGCATCGGTCACCACCAGATTACCGGTCGAGTACAGTCTCACGTTAAAGCCGGCTCCCTCCAGATGATGGCGAACCAGTCGCGAAATATCCGGGTCGTCTTCAACCACATAAATCGTAGGTTTCACGCGAACCATTGTAGCTGGGAAATATGACGATTTCGACAATCAGCTCAGGGAAGGTGTCTAAAGGGATGGTATCCAACGCAAGATAGCCTCTGGCTGTGCCTGAGAGAGCACTTTTTCAGCCACTACGGCCGCGAGTGTGATCCTGAGCGCAGTAGCCTCTTCGCGCAGCGAAGCAGCTACCCAGTCGAAGGACCCCATCCGCGCAACCGCCATTCCGTCCGTTCACCGCAGCGCCATCCCCGCCTCCGCCGAAAAATCCATCGCCACGAAATCCTGGCGCACAAATTTCGGAAACGCCGCAGCCGCGATCATGGCGGCATTGTCAGTCGAAAGCGCGCGCGACGGAAAGTACACCGGCAAACCCTGCATCGCCGCTTCCCGCTCAAACGCAGTCCGCAATTCGAGATTGGCGGCGACTCCGCCGCTAACAAAAAGAGTGCGAACTTCATACTCACGCGCCGCGCTCAGCGTCTTCAAGACCAGGTCATTGACCATTGAACGCTGGAAAGAAGCCACCAGGTTCAGGGTTTTGCCATCACAAAGTCTGAGAACATCTTCCATTTTCGGGTTGTCAAAACGCGTGAGCGCCTGTCGCCGAAGCTCAATCGCAGGCCTCAGGTTCCCAGTCTCGACATACCGCAACACGGCCGTTTTGATTCCACTGTAAGAAAAATCAAAGCTTGGACGAAGAACGCCCGGCCGAAGAAAGCTCGGCCCGTCCTCTTCTAGAGTCCCTGCCCTAGGATCGTCGTGATCGCGCCGGTCCGCATGCTTAATCTGCGAAGTCTGGAACTTGACCGCCAGCGCATCGCCATAGGGCGCAAGCCAGTCGATGATAGGCCCCCCCGGATAGCCCAGCCCAAGCAGCTTAGCGACCTTGTCAAACGCCTCTCCCGCAGCATCGTCGCGTGTGTGGCCTATATTGCGGTAGGTCCAAAGATTTTCGTCCACGTGGGCAAGATAAAGATGAGTATGTCCACCCGAGACCACAAGCGCCAGCACAGGAAAATGAAGCTCGCCGTTTTCGTTCTTGTGATGCTCGAGCAAAACCGCATGAATGTGCCCTTCCAGATGGTTCACGGCGATCAGTGGTTTCTCCAACGCGAAGGCCAGAGCTTTGGCGAAGCTGATCCCAACAAGCAAAGCGCCCGCCAGTCCCGGCCCTTGCGTGACCGCAATAGCATCGATGGACGAATAAGTTTGTCCGGCCTCGGCCAGAGCTTGGCGCACCACGGGAACAATAGCGCGCAAGTGCTCGCGGGAAGCAAGTTCCGGCACCACTCCGCCATAGGGCTGATGCGTGGCAATCTGCGAGGCGACGACGTTCGATAAAATCTGCCGTCCCGAGCGCACCACCGCCGCTCCTGTTTCATCACAGGAGCTCTCGATACCGAGGATGTATGCGTCAGGCATAATTGCTGGTAGCTCTAATTCTAACGGTCGCTGTAGTTCTTAGCTCGCGCGCCTCTCGATGTCTGCCGCCAAACAACACGCCGCCGAAATCGTCCGCACTCTCCGCGAGCACGGCCACCAGGCCTACTTTGCCGGAGGATGCGTCCGCGATCTTGTCCTCGGCCGCGAGCCTGCCGACTACGACGTGGCCACCGACGCCACTCCGCGCGAGGTCATGCAAATCTTCCCCCAAACCTTCGCCGTAGGTGAGCAATTCGGAGTAGTCCTCGTTCCACCCAGTGG
>Ga0302325_10011580_pt1 | contig 18991 bp, 22 predicted proteins | sample Palsa_T0_2_FD_201948 | JGI IMG/M metagenome (GOLD analysis project Ga0302325, IMG submission 201948) | Peat permafrost microbial communities from Stordalen Mire near Abisko, Sweden - Palsa_T0_2 | ecosystem: Environmental > Terrestrial > Soil > Palsa > Peat permafrost | place: Sweden: Abisko...
GCGATATGTTCGCCATTGGTTGGCTGTCGGGGTCGTTGGCGGATGCGTCTATCGTCGATTGGCCGTCCAAAAGAAGCATGGCGCACAGATAGACCAAGGAGGAGATCTTCTCCGGTATCCGCTCGGCGGCCTGGCTGATCACCAATCCGCCGAGGCTGTGTCCGACGAGCACCACCGGTTCAGGGGAGGCATCAATGGCCGCCACGACGTGGTCGACGTACGAATCGAGTGTGAGCCCGGCCAGCGACTGTGGGTCGCCCGACCGTCCGGGAAGGTCGACAGCTACGCTGGCCGCGCCCAGGTCCTCCAATTGGTGCTCGACCTGCTCCCAGCACCACGCCCCGTGCCAGGCACCGTGAACCAGAATGAACATGGGCGCACGTTACAGCGGCTCCGATGAGAGGTGTACGCAGTTTCCGATAGCAGCATCGCGTGGCGTGGCACACGAGGCCGCCCGCGTGGTCTAACTTCGTGGCCCGACGGCTCAATGCGACGTGTAATGAGGGGGCTATGGCTGATCGAGACCTGTTTCTTCACGAAGTGATCGACATCGTGGGGCAGCATCAATGGGACTACATGGCACATACGCAGGCGCAGGCGGGGCACGAGAAAGTGGACTTCGAGCTTCTCGGCACCTGGTACACGATGGGGATAACGGGTCGATGGCCACAGGTCATCAACATTTGGGAGATTCCCGGCGGATGGGATGGGTGGTCCGGCAAGGTCGACCGCCTCGGCTTGAAGCGGATGAGCAACGCCACCCTCGAGGCCTGGTGGACGACCGCCTACAACTACCGGACCGGCGGGTTCGATCGCCTGCTCGCCGCCGCTCCAGGCTGTCCGAACATCGACTCGCTCTCCGCCGCGGGGGTGAAGGGATCACTTTTTGTCCACGAGTTGACTGAGGTTCGACCCGGTACGGCGATCGAGTATCTCGACGCGGTGCGCAATGTGCGCGCGCCGCTCATGGCCGAGTACGGGCATCATCTGGTCGGTCTCTACGAAGTCATGATGAACGACTACGAAGTGTGCACCACCTGGGCGACGGATGCCGAAGCCCACGTAAGAATGGGCAAGGCCCGCGACGTAGCCCGGGGCCTGGCCAACGCCGAAGAGGCGGGCGTACCCGGCGATGACCGCATCGAGGCCTGGCATCGGCGGGCTCGTACCTGGACGACTCGATGGCGCGAGGAATTGATGACGCCTGCCCCGGGGACATTGTGCGGACCGGACGAGGCTCCTCTCGACGACAGTGTCATCGAGACCCCTACTTGAGAGCCCAGGACAGAAGGCGGCGGCGCTGGCTACACTCGCGTTTGCGGCCGCTTCCGCTACCTGTAGACGGCCGGGACCGAAGGAGGGGAGCACAATGGCTGATCGGGTCCTTGGCGACATTGCCACCAAATTGCTGTTCGAGAATGACCGGGTGCGCGTGTGGGAGATGCAGCTCGAGCCTGGTCAGAGGAGCGACGTGCACGAGCACAAGCTCGACTACATCATGATCCAGCTTTCGGGTGACACGATGGCCGCCGATATGGAGCCCGACTCGGGCGGTCCATGGGGCCACCTGGGTACCGTCGAAGGCGATGTGTTCCCCGGGAATGTGATCTACGCCGAGCGTGGGGGAATCGAGTCGGCTGTGAACAACGGAAAGGTACCGTTTCACGAGATCGTGGTGGAGTTGAAGGACTGATCCGGGGGTCGCTGACTGGCCTGGGCGCGGCCGGGGAACAACGCGTCAATTCGACTCCCCAATACCGCATCGCTATGTCAGGTTGCGAGATGGTGGCGATCCGGTTGAAGGTGCAAGTGCACCGGCCCGGACGCTTGACTTACCGACGGGTTACGCCCAGTGTCTCGAACTGCGGCAGTCGATGAGGGCTGTCCGCCAGGTCGGACAACCAGGAAGTTATCTGAGACAATGGTGCGAAGGAGACGGTGTACCCCGCAACCTCGGGCCACTTCGCGCGAGCAACGTCAGTCGTGACTTCGCGCAACTCCCGATTGCATCTCCTAACTAAATGGGTGGGGATTCCGACCTCTGTCGCCCTGACGGCGGCTGCATCGCTTCTCATGACGCAAAGTGCGACGAGCGCAGCGACGCCACTCGTCGCGCGCCACGCGCTCAACGCTCAGGTCTCCGCGTGGCAACCACAGGGTCAAACCGCCCATCTGCTCTCTACGTTCAATCCCCATGCGACGGGCATCACGAATACGGCGGAGACCTACAACTGGTCCGGCTACGTCGATACCGGCCCCACATTCACCGCTATCAAAGCCCAGTGGGTCGTGCCAACCGTGCAGCCGTCACAGTCGGCTCAGTACTCGTCGACCTGGATCGGAATTGATGGATACCAGTCCGGCGACACCTCGCTGATCCAGACCGGGACCGCCCAGCAGACATCGGGCGGAGAGACGAGCTACTACGCCTGGTACGAGATCCTCCCGGCATATGCGACCGAGATCAACATGGCCATCACGCCGGGGGACCACATGACGGCATCGGTCCAGGAGGTCACCTCGGGAACATGGAAGATCGCCCTTACCGATAACACATCGGGCATCGCGTTCTCACAGCAGTTCTCCTACAGCGCACCGGACAGTTCCGCCGAGTGGATCGAAGAAGCCCCCACCATCAACAGTGATCAGTCGACGTTGGCCGACTTCGGTTCTGCTTCCTTCTCCAATATGGCGGACACCAACTCGGGTTCGCCTGCGGTCGTCTCGACCCAGCTCGATATGGTCAGCAGCGCCAATCACTCCAGTGTCATCGCGTCCTCGGGGAGCATTGCCAACAGCGCGTTCACCATCACCTATACCGGCCCAGTGCCGACTGCCCCGGTCGTTCAGTCGACGACCACGACGGTCTCGGTCAGTCCTATGTCGAGCATCTTGGGCGCTGCAGTGACTTACTCCGCCTCTGTCACCTCGGCGGGCGGGACCCTGACGGGCACGGTGACGTTCACCGTCGGAACCACTACGCTCTGCACCACGGCCGCACTTGTGGGCGGTGCCGCCTCGTGTAGCACGTCGATGGCGCCCGAAGGTACCGATACCGTTACCGGAACATATTCGGGTTCCTCCAGCTTCACCGCCTCCAGCGGCACCACGACGTTGGTCGTAAGTGCACCATCAGCCGCGCCGACCCCGACTCCGACTGCGGCCGCGTCGGCCCAGCACGGCTATTGGTTAGTCGGCTCCGACGGCGGGATCTTTTCCTTCGGAGCGGCCCAGTTCTACGGGTCGACGGGGGCGCTGACGCTTCAGCGCCCAGTGGTCGGGATCACGCCGACGGCGGATGACGGGGGCTACTGGCTCGTGGCCTCGGACGGCGGGATCTTCTCTTTCGGCAACGCGGGGTACTACGGCTCCATCCCTGGGCTCGGGTTTGCGCCGGCCGGGTCGACGAGCCCGAAGAGGCTCAATGCCCCGATTGTGGGCATGGTGCCTTCTGCTGACGGGGCGGGCTACTTCATGGTGGCCTCTGACGGGGGTGTCTTCGCCTTCGGAGATGCCAAGTTCGAAGGTTCGTGTCCGAGCATCGGGGGCTGTTCTGGTTCCGCGGTGGCGGTGATGCCTGACGCCAGTGGGAACGGGTACTGGCTCGTCACGGCCACGGGCCACGTCTACGCCTTCGGGGATGCCGTCAGCTACGGGGCGCCCGGTCCGCAGTCCGTCCCGGTGACGGCGGCGGTGCGCACCAATGACGGCGCCGGTTACTGGCTCCTCTTCGCCAACGGTGTGGTTGCTCCCTACGGCGACGCGGCCGACCTCACAGGCCCGGCGGGAGCGGTCGGGGGTCTGAACCCGGCTTCCGCCATCTTCGCGACATCGGACGGCGGCGGGTATTGGGTCACGTCGGCCAACGGGTCCGTGTACACCTACGGGGACGCCCCCAACGACGGGAGCATGGCGGGTCAACACCTCAACGGCTCGATCATCGCGGCAACCGGTTGGTAAGCGGGGCCGCTTGGGTTGCCGTACCGATCTCCTCCTTCCTCTCGGCTGCAGCAGGGGTCGTGGGGCGCCGTTCGGGGCTAATGTTGGCGTGGCATCGATTCCGTAACGAATAGGGGGTTCGTGTCATGCTCACGCGTGAACAGAATGACGTATTGACCCAAGTCGAAGGTGATGCCCCCATGGGAAGCTTGATGAGGGAGCACTACTGGATCCCCGCCGTGCTGTCCTCCCAAATCGTTGAAGACGGCGTACCCCTGCGGGTCCGTCTCCTCGGACGGGATTTTGTGGCCTTTCGAGCGACCGACGGCAGGGTGGGCTTCCTCGACGAACGGTGCCCGCACCGGGGCACTTCGTTGGCTCTCGCTCGCAACGAAGAGTGTGGGCTGCGCTGCATCTTCCACGGCTGGAAGATCGATGTGTCCGGAAAGGTCGTTGATGTTCCGACGCACTCGCAGAACCCCGAGGCCTTCGCGGCCAAGGTGCCGGTCGGCCATTACCCGACCCACGAAGGTGGCGGCATCATATGGGTGTGGCTAGGGACTAAAGAGGCTCCACCATTCCCGGAGTTGCCGTTTACGGTCATACCCGCCAGCCAGGTGTGGATGACCATCACGAAGTGCTATTGCAACTGGCTGCAAGGGGTGGAGGCCACTATCGACAGCGCCCACGTCGGCACGTTGCACATGGCATATGTAAACCGCGACCAGGCGAACGTGACCATGACCCACGCGCTGGAAGCCTTGGCGCCCCGGTACGAGGTCGAGCACACCCCATATGGTCTCGATGCCGCAGCACTGCGTCCCCTCCATGACGGCAGCACCTACGTGCGGACGACTAAATACATCATGCCCTTCATCAGTTTCACCCCCGGCGGGTATGAGGTTCCGGCTGTGATCTTCATCGTGTCGCCCATCGACGACACGCACCACAACCTCTTTTACGGCGTCTGGTCGAATCATCCAGGCTTCAACAGCGGACAGGGTGTGCCTGAGGAGATGAGCACGGTCGTGGGAAATTTGCCGTATGACCCACATAATTTCGGGGGGTTCACGTCGGATCGTGAACATAACTTCGGTCAAGATCGCGAGGCCATGAAGAACGGGCACTTCAGCGGCTTCGTCGGCAATCTGCTGCAGGAGGACACGGTAACCCAGGCGAGCATGGGGCCAATCGTGGATCGGACGAAGGACCATCTCTCGTCTAGTGATGTCGCCATCATCCACGCGCAGCGCCTTCTTTTGGAGGGAATCGCCGACGTGGCCGCTGGTCGCACGCCACGTGGGGCACGCCCCGGCATGGATCACCGCGACGTGGTTCCCGTCAATTTGCTCCGGCCAGCCGAGACCGATGACTCCAGTCCGGTAGTCGACTACTACGCCTCTGCCAAGTAGCAGGAGTAACCGATGACCGACGTCGAGTTCTATTTCGATGTGATGTGCCCGTGGGCGTATCAGACCAGTCTTTGGATCCGCCAGGCGTCGCTCCAGCGCGAGATACGTCTCAGTTGGGGGTTCTTCTCCTTAGAGGAGGTGAATCGGGAATCCGACAAGAAGCATCCATGGGAGCGTCCCTGGTCGTACGGCTGGTCGATGCTGCGAGTGGCGGCGATGCTGCGCCGAAGTAGCGAGGAGGAGGTGGGTCGTTTCTATGCCGCAGCGGGCGCCGCTCTTCACGAAGACGGGCGCAGGGTCCAGGATCGACCGGTGCTCGAAGCGGTACTCGTTGAGGCTGGCCTTGATGCCGCGGTCATCGACGCAAGCCTGGCGGATGCCACCGTCGACGAGGAGATTCGGGCCGACCACCAACGGATTCTCGATCTGGGCGGCTTCGGTGTGCCGACGCTTGTCCTCAACGGCACGACACCCCTCTTCGGACCGGTGATCGCTCCCGCTCCGACGGGGCCTGCCGCGGGCCGGTTGTGGGATCTGGTTGCCGGTTGGAGCGAATTCCCCAATCTTTACGAGTTACGCCGGCCGAAGGCACCGGCGGATTGGACCCGCATCGGAGAACTCTTCGCGCCGTATCTCTCCGCCCGGGACTGGCGTAGCGTCGCACATCCTGTCGCATGACCAGCGCCGAAAACACCGCCGCCGCATTGACTGCGCAATTGGCCGAGACCTGGGCCTCAATCGACCTCCTCGCCCGGGGATTGGCGCCGGAGGAGTGGCTGACGCCGACCGCCTGCCCGGGCTGGACCGTCGCCGACCAGTTGGCCCATATCGTCGGGACAGAATCGATGCTCGCGGGCAAACCGACACCACCAGGGGAAACCGCTGACCTTCCAGCCTATGTACACAACGACATCGGACGAGCCAACGAACAATGGGTGACTGAGCTGCGCCGTGCAGGTCCGGCCGATCTGTTGGAAGAGTTCCGCCACACCACCGCTCGACGTTTAGAAGCGCTGAGGGCGCTTACAGACGCGCAATGGGACGAACCGTCGTGGACGCCAGTGGGGAAGGCCGACTACCGGCGATTCATGCAAATTCGGGTATTCGACTCATGGGTTCATGAGCAGGACATGCGCACCGCGGTCGGTCAGCCGGGACACGGCGACGGACCAGCAGCTGAGCAGGCCATCGACGAGATCGAGCGCGCCCTCGGGTATGTCATAGGAAAGCGAGCGGGCGCACCGGACGGCAGTAGCGTGACGATCGAATTGACCGGTCCGGTCACTAGGAACATTCATGTGGCTGTCGACGGTCGCGCCGCTGTGGTCGCCACGCTTCCCGATGTGGCCGATGTGATCTTACGGCTGAGTTCGGACACCTTTGTTGCTCTGGCGTGTGGGCGAGTCGATCCGGCCGATGTGGCGATTGCCATTGAGGGCGATCAGGAACTCGGCCAACGGATCGCTACGAATCTGGCTTTCACCATCTGATCACGCCGGGGAACGTGTGGGGATCTGTCGGATCGACCTAGGGTATTCGCCATGTCACGAGCGCTGAAACTAGGAATGACATTCGGCTACTGGGCCAAGGGGCCGAATCCTGATGTGATCGAACAGGCTCAGGTCGCAGAGAGCCTCGGCTTCGACTCCATTTGGACGGCAGAGTCCTGGGGCAACGACGCCTTCACCTACGCCGCATGGATCGCGGCCCACACGAAGCGGGTGCGGATCGGCACCGGAATCGTGCAGATGGCCGCGCGGACGCCTGTCGCCACTGCCATGGCGGCAGCGACCATCGACCATCTTTCCGGCGGTCGATTCATACTGGGACTCGGAGTGTCCGGGCCGCAGGTGGTTGAGGGCTGGTACGGCCAACCCTCTGCGAGCCCGCTGGCTCGCACCCGTGAATACGTTGAGATCATCCGCCGCGTGTTGCGGCGGGCGGACGGTCCTCTCGATTTCGCAGGTGAGTTCTATCAGCATCCCTATTCGGGTCCCGGTTCCGTTGGACTCGGCAAGCCCCTGAAGTTGATGATCCATCCGCTGCGGACCGAATTGCCAATCTTCATCGCGGCCGAAGGTCCGAAGAACGTCACCCAGACGGCAGAGATTGCCGACGGATGGCTGCCGCTCTATTACTCGCCGTTGCGCCAGGAGATCTACGCCGATCAGTTGGTCGGCGCCAGCCCGAAGTTTGAAATCACTGCACTCGCGCATTTCGCCATCACCGACGACATCGCAGCCGGTCTGCTGCCGGTGAAGCAAATGCTCGGCTTCTACATCGGCGGGATGGGGGCCAAGGGGCAGAATTATCACACGAAGCTGATGCAGCGGATGGGATTCGAGGACGAAGCTCTGCGGATCCAGGAACTGTTCTTCGAAGGAAGACGCGACGAGGCAATTCTTGCGGTCCCCGACGCGTTCGCCGATGAGATCTCGCTCGTGGGTCCACCGGCGCGAATTCGCGAGCGCCTCGAGGCCTGGCGCGAGTCGCCGGTCACGACGCTTCTCATCGGTGGCGGTAGCCGTTCGCCTGAGGATCTCAAACAGCTTGCCGACTTTGTCGGCATTTGACCTCGGCAACTGCGCAAGTGGCAAACAAGTTCTATTGATCCGTGGGCTTACTGCAGGGTCTACGAAAGCTCTTAAATTTCGTGCCATCTGCGACTACGGACGACTTGTGAATCGACCTCGAATCGACCACTTTACGGGAATTTTCTTGCAAATTCGACTAGTTCGTTGTAGCCTGATGTAGCTCACCTTCTAATCCGAGGGTTTCGTAAGGACAGCCTACGTTGTCCATTACATCCAGCGAGGTTCCCGAGAGCCTCGTGCCGCTGCCCCCGAAGGTTATAGATGCGTTGTCGGGCGCCTCCACCCTCGTTGCCCGATTCGCCAACACTTTGTTGAGGCAACGACGATTGGTTGTAGTGGGCAACGCAGGCTGGCTTTTTTTGATCGCAAGTGGCTCACGGTGCGAGTGCTTTGCTCGCTACGACCAAGGATTTGCCTATGCAAGTCGACGGCACTCCCGAAGAACAAGTCCAGTCTTTGTCAATCGCTGGCGCGACGCTAGGCCCCGGGAATTTGCTCATTGCAGACAGCCAGCCAGTCCACATGAAACTGGCGCTACCGCCACGGCCCGAAGGTGAAGGGAAGTGAGCCCGCAACGACGCCTACGACGCCGAACCGATCCGGCGGGTGCTCGGTCAACTACGCCCGGCTCATCCAGACGATCGGCGAACAGACTTGACAGGCGTCCGGCAAACGTCGTCGCCAAGGGACCTTCGGCCCTACTCCCAGAGGGGGATTGTTTCTAGCGTTGGGCGGATGCCGAGCATTTCGCTGATCAGCGTGGAGGCGATAGGACGTTGACCACACATCGGGAGCCAACGCCCCCATGCGGAGGGCTTACGAGGAGATGACGAGGCGAGTGCTTTCTGCCATCGCACAGGTCTTGCCCGACGACGATCATCACTACCTTACGAAGGTCGACATTCGCCGCGGCTGGGGAGATGTTCTGAACGTCCGACTCCATACCACGATGCCCCGCACCGAAGGTGGGCGCGAGCTCGGGCAAAAACTCCGAGACGCCGTCGGCGAAGCCCTGGAAAATGAACGACATCTCGTTGAGATTGTCTGGGGTGCCGGGAGCTAAGCATCACGGTGAGGAAGTTCGACCGGACGAGGGACCTTCGGCCCTAGGGAATCCTTGGTCCAGGCGCGATCTTGGAAGAGATGGTATTCCCGAGAAAGGTCGGCGATGACGGAGAGTCGAAAGCTCGAGCAGGTCAACGAGGCATTCGAACAGACCCAGAAAGGGGAGGCGGATGCCCGACTGGTGTTCGACTTCCGTTGACGCCGGGCTGCCTGAGGCCGACCTGACGGATTCTGTGGATATGGCCAGTTATCCGAGTGAGCTGGAGCGTGACGTGGTGAGCGACGGCGATCTTCACTTCCACATCCGACCCATCCGTCCCGCCGATGGCCCTCGGTTGATGGCCTTTCATCAGCACCTGCTGCCACGCTCGGTGTTCCTGCGCTTTTTCTCATTTCATCCCGAACTCTCGGCCAAGGAGGTCGAGCACTTCACCACTGTCGATTATGTGAACCGGCTCGCCCTCGTGGCCGAATCCGAAAATCGCCTGATCGCTGTGGGTCGCTATGACAGTGCGCCCGGAGACTCTGAAGCCGAAGTGGCGTTCGTCGTCTCCGATGAGTTCCAGCACCACGGGATTGGAGCCCTGCTGCTTGATGAACTGGCGCGAGCCGCCGGGGAGAGAGGTATCAGCTCGTTTCGGGCAGAGACGCTTTGCGAGAATCGCGCAATGCTTGACGTCTTCTATCACTCTGGATTTCCGGTCACTTCGAGCGTTGAGTACGGAACGGTGACTCTCCGCTTTCCCATAGAGTCAACGGAGAACTACCGAGCGGCGCTGGACGACCGCGAGTCGTCGCGTCACTGGCGGGGCGAGAGCCCGACAACGATTCATGACGTGCGAGAAGTGTGAAACTTATTGTCGCCGGTCCCACCGGCACCATCGAACACGACGGCGGAACGCTCCACCCCGAGCAACGGGCGCGGATCGGTTCCGTCATGGATGGAATACGTGCGCTCGAGCTCGACGACGAGGTGGTGTACCCACCCACCCCGAAAGCAGAGCTGGGTGATCTCATGCGCGTACACTCAGGCGCCTACCTCGCAGAGCTCGAAGCATTCTGTGCCAAGGGTGGGGGGGACATCGATCCCGATACCTTTGCCCGACCGGATTCGTGGAACGCAGCGAGACGTGCAGCAGGCGCTGGATTAGCCGCCATTACAGCATTGGAAGACGCCGGTGAGGGCGTGGCGTTCGTTTCGGCCCGCCCGCCCGGTCACCATGCCGAACGTGACAGGGCAATGGGCTTTTGTCTTCTCAACAACGTGGCGGTCGCCGCCGCTTCCTTGACCGCGAAGGGCCAGAAGGTGCTGATCGTGGATTGGGATGTGCACCACGGCAACGGAACCCAGTCCATCTTCTGGGATGATCCCGATGTCCTCTACGTCTCAACCCATCAGTTTCCTTTCTTTCCCGGAACGGGGAGAGCAGATGAGATCGGAGGACTGACGGCACGAGGACTCACGGTCAATATTCCATTACCCTCGGGGGCAACCGGCGACGTTGTGCGAGCCGCTATCGACCACGTGGCGCGACCGACCATCGAGGGGTTCTCCCCTGATTGGGTGCTCGTGTCGTGTGGTTTTGACGCGCACCTGGCAGATCCACTGGGCGACCTCGCTCTGTCCAGTGGAGACTTTGCAGAACTGGCCCGGATGGTGAATGAGTTCACCCCTCGGCCAGGGCGGTTGGCCTTGTTTCTGGAAGGCGGCTACAACCAGATGGCTCTGAAATTGTCTGTGACCGACACCCTCGGAGCCCTCCTCGATCTCCCTACTCATCCCGCTGCACCGACTTACGGAGGTCCGGGCATGAAAGAAATACGCCTCGCCGTATCAGATCGCCATCGAGCGCTGGAGGCACTACAAAGCGCGCCGGCGGGTCTGGAGGGTGGAGGATGAATACGTCGCCGACCGTCGTAGTGGGATATGACGGCTCTGTGGATTCCACGGCCGCGCTGCTTTGGGCCACTGGATTGACGAGGGCAATCGGAGGCCGACTCCGCATCGTGCACGCCGTCGGTCTGTTAGAGCACGCTGGACTCCTCGCTGATCATGTTGCCGTGCACCGAGATACAGCATTGGAGATAGCCGCCACGGCAGGCGGAGATCCCCAATGGATCCAGTGGTCCGTTGTCGACGGTGATCCGTGCTCCGCGCTGCTCCGGATGTCCATGCCGCCCGAATCGGCCGATCTCTTGGTAGTGGGCTCTCGAGGGTCCGACGCGCACGAGGGTTCCCTCCTCGGGAGCACGAGTCTCGAGCTTGCGGAACGCTCGTTGATTCCGGTGACGATTGTGCCTCAGGCGCGCCAAGCCCATGGTGTTTCTACGCCCGTCTGAATGTGAGGCGGGCGGCGGATTACCGCTCCCGGGTGAATGAGGACATTCGGCCTCAGCGGACGATTACCACCGAGCAGGATGTGTGTCGCATGCATTAGTGACCGACGGAACCGACCAGTAACTCCTCGAAGCCTCCCATTTCTGGCGAACCATCATTCTCCGCCAGGGCGTCAGTCGACGGCATCGTGTCCGGACTCACGCGTTAGGTCGGTGTATCAGGACTGGACAGTGGGCGTTGGTGGCGCAGTACTCGCCCACAGAGCCGATGAGCATGCCGACGAACTCGCCGTGCCCCCGACTACCTACCACCAGAAGATCGGCACCTTCGGAGGAATCGACGAGGAGCGGCGCCGGATGGCCCTGCACCAACCTGGTCGTGATCTCGATCTCGGGATACGTTGCGCGCAGCTCGTCTGCTGCCTTCGCAAGTATTTCAGGCATGCCCTGCGAGGGGTCGTACCCCTCTGGGAGAACCGTCCAACCGTAGGTGGTCGGCCAGTCCCACGTCATGATCATTTCCAGGGTCGCATGTGTCAGATGCGCCTGTCGGCCCGCCCACGCGAGAGCTTCCATGGATGCGACAGAACCGTCCAGTCCGATGACGATTCTTCCCGGACCGATTTCGGGATCCAGTGGGCCAGAGCTTTCGGGAGTCATGGTGATTCTCCTTTTTGGAGTTCTCGTAGCAGTGAGCCGTCGTAAATCGCGCTGCCGACCTCTCCGGCGAGCATCTTGGCCGCGTCTTCCAGACGTCCAATAGGAGCCACCTTATAAGTAGCGCGGCGGAGGAGTACCGGGCGGCTCATGCTCCCTCTCGCTAGCGTAGGAAACCGCAGGTCACCGGGGGTGATTCCTTACTCATACTGAAATCTGGGTGATCGAGAGTGCCAAAATGAGTGTCCTGGGATTTGTTCCGTTCTGGTCCGCGCAGATGGGAAGATGGGAGAATGACGCTCGGCGTGTTTCTTCTTGACGACCATGAAGTCGTCCGAAGTGGCCTGCGGGGGTTGCTCGAGACCTCGGGCGACATCAGGGTCGTCGGTGAGGCAGGAACGGTGGCCGAAGCACTGGCCCGCATACCGCCGACCAAGCCCAATGTGGCTGTCCTCGACGTACGGCTGCCCGACGGGAGCGGAATCGAAGTCTGCCGGGAGATCCGGTCCCGCTGGCCCGAGATTGCCTGTGTGATGCTCACGTCGTACGCCGATGACGACGCGCTCCTTGCGGCGATCATGGCGGGCGCCGCCGGCTACCTGTTGAAGAGGGTCGGGAACACGGACTTGGTGGACGCGGTTCGACGGGCGGGGGAAGGAGAGTCCCTGCTCGATCCCTCCCTCACCCAGCGCGTCCTCGAGCGCCTTCGCACAGGTCCCCACGAAGACCAACGACTTGCGAGCTTGACACCGCAGGAGCGACGGATACTCGAGCTCATCACCGAAGGTCGCACCAATCGCCAGATTGCCGACACAATGATCCTGGCCGAGAAGACGGTGAAGAATTACATCTCGAATCTTCTGGCCAAGCTGGGCGTTGAGCGCCGCACACAAGCCGCTACCTTCGCGGCGCGCCTTGAGGAACGATCGGCACAAGCAGCTCGAATCGATGGCACCGGAACGTAAGGGCGCCCAAGAAGAAACCTTGATTGGCCACTCAGAACGGTACGCAAACTGACTATGGCGTAGCTCCATCAGGCTGAATAAGAGTTGGACTTGCCATGAGAGTTGCAACGGCGTGCATAGCCTAAACGTCACGATGCAAAGTCAGGTATTTAGGGCATTAGTCAACGAGCTAAAGAAACCGTTGGGCTGGACCTTCAAGCCGCCTGGACCTGCCCATATACCGCAGAGCGGTGAGGGGAACCATTGACTATTGCATCGCAAACCCATAAGGTTGATTTGCCGTAGGTGATCGCCTACCTCCGGCGAGTGACTCCAAGCAAGGGGTAATGCTCCTGCCTAAACAAGGCAGCGGCGAGCTAGCGGGACCGCATGGACCGTATTTGTCTTGGTGCAGTGGTTTGGATTCCTGCACGTCTCTTTGCTATTAGCCGTGTGGAGCAGTCGCAGCCGCCAGCGGGCGCTTGAAATGCGAACTTCCGCGACCGTCGAAGTGGCGGCTGATTTACGCGTGATACCCGCCGTCCTGGCGCAGGCCAGAACTGGCCAAATCGGGCACTTCTCGCGGTGTGGGCTCTGCTCGAAAACCTCGGATATCGCTAGCTGACCTTCGTGTGGCGAATGGGAGGCATCATCAGCTGCATCAGGGGCAAGAAATCCTGGGGGAAGATGAAGCGAAAAGGCTTCAAGGCAGCGAAAGGTGCCGACGCGCGAGAAGGCGAAGCCTCTTCCTTCGACCAGGCAGGCGTAGAGTTGCATGCCGATTACTGGTTGTCAATGCGCACGAATCTGCCTTTCCGGAGGCGACTCTCGTGACTGAACCGTCGATGACGATGATCGCGTCTGAGAGGAAGCTCTCTGAAGTATTGAGTGAGTTTGCGCGCACCATGCTGACCGATTTTCCGATTCAGGGAATCTTGGATCAGCTCGTAAAACAAATTGTCGAGATCATGCCCATCACCGGAGCGGGGGTGACGCTGATCTCCGCATCGACGAATCCCCGATACATCGCCGCATCCGATCATTCGGCACTGCGTTATGAAAAGTTGCAAAACGAGCTCGGTGAAGGTCCGTGCGTTGCTGCATTCCAAACCGGGATGGCGGTCACGATTGCCGATCTTCGTAACGAATTGAGATTCCCGTCATTCATCCCCCGGGCGATTGAGGCGGGGCTGGCGGCGGTGTTCACCTTCCCTCTCTGTCAACGTGACAAGCGACTTGGTGCGCTCGACCTCTATCGATCTACACCCGGCTCCCTGAGTGATGAAGCGATGGTCGTGGCACAAACGCTGGCCGACGTCGCATCGGCCTACCTCCTCAATGCCCAAGCGCGAGCGGACCTGGTCACCTCCTCGTCTCAAGCTCATGCCCTTGCTCTGCACGATGCCCTTACCGGGCTGCCTAATCGCATTCTGCTTATGGAACGGATCGAACACGCCCTTCACAGCCGAATGCGTTCACACAAACACGTGGCTGTTCTTTTCATGGATCTCGACGGATTCAAAAGTGTCAACGACAGCTCAGGCCACCAAGTCGGCGACGAACTGTTGGTGGCCGTGGGTGACCGGATCAAAGAATTGTTGCGCCCAGGTGACACTGTGGCCCGCTTGTCGGGCGACGAGTTCATAGTCGTCTGCCATGAACTCGACAGCGAAGCACAGGTCCACGCGATCGCAACGCGTCTAGTCGATGCCATGGCGGCACCATTCGAGCTGCGCCGGATAGTGGTCGACCTATCGGCCAGTATCGGCATCGCCTTTGCCGCTTCTGGCGACGATCCCGAACAACTACTTCACAGGGCGGACGTCGCGATGTATCAGGTAAAGCGCAAGGGGGGTGGTCACCACCGCCTCATTGACGTTTCGGAGCAAGCCAGGACCGAGGACAGTGATTCATTGCGACGGCATTTGCATCAGGCATTGGCACACCATGAGCTGCGGCTCGAGTACCAGCCGGTCGTCCGAGGGACCGATGGGCGGGTCAGTTGTGTCGAGGCATTGCTGCGCTGGGACCATCCTGGACGTGGCCCAATTTCACCGACAGTGCTGATCCCCCTCGCCGAGGCATCCGGTGACATCATCGAAATCGGGAAATGGGTGTTGGAACAGGCTTGCATCGACCGGCACCGCTGGGAGAACAAGACTGGAGATGAGCCATTCGTCATGGCGGTCAATGTCTCCGCGTTTCAACTTATGGCCCCTGGCTTTGTCGCCATGGTGGCAGATGTTCTTGCCAGGACGGATACCATGCCGCAGCACCTGTGTGTGGAGATAACAGAAAGCGCCTTCGTGCAAGATGCCGAACGCGCCCTTGCCGTGCTGACGCAGCTAAAACGGCCCGGGGTAACGGTCGCCCTCGACGATTTCGGCACCGGGTATTCCTCGCTCTCATACCTCAAGAGCTTCCCCGTCGACATTCTCAAGATTGACCAGAGTTTTATAGGCGACCTCACTGAGGACGCTTCGAGTCACGCCATCGTATTCAAGACAATCGAGTTGGCCCAGCTGCTTGACGTCGCGGTTGTATGCGAAGGAGTGGAGACGAAGGAGCAATATCGCGAGGTCGCTGCCCTTGGAAGCGACTACTGCCAGGGGTACTACTTCGCCCGGCCGATGAGAGCGGAAGTGCTCGACAGACGAGTGGGTGAATGCGATGGAGCCTGGACGATCACGGCTGCGGGAGATGAGTTGCGCGGCTCAGCCGGCCTTACGGGTCAGGATTACCTTCGTAACCGGTAGTAGCCAGACGAAGAGATACGGCACGCGTTTTCAGAGTCAGCAAGCAGCGACGGGTTCTAGAGGTGACTTCTCTCTCCGGTGTCAGGATCCTCACCGGTGTCGATCAGATTCCTGGCGACCTCCCGGACTTTGATGTTGAGGTGCTGAGAGGCTCGGCGCAAAATAACGAACGCCGCTTCCGCGGTGATCCTTTCTCGCTCCATGAGAATTCCCACTGCCTGGCCTATCGTCTCGCGACTTGCCAGAGCGGCGTGGAAGTTCGCGGCCCGGCGTTCCTCGTCCTCATGGGAGTGGGCGACCGAAAGAGCGAGGCTGGCCAACGACACCAATATGGCGGCTTTGGCACGGCCGTCAACCCCGAAGGCGGCGGGATAGCGCGAGTACAGGTTGAGGGCACCCATCTGTGCGTCGGACGTCAGCGGAAGAGCCAACACGCTGCGAATGCCGGCATTCCGAGCGAGGGGAGCGAAGTGCAGCCAACGAAGGTCCCTATCTAGGTCGTCGGCGTAGAAGATGAGCCGGTGGGCCACAGCGTCGAGACAAGGCCCTTCGCCGCTGCGGTGTTGCAGAGAGTCGATCTCTGCGACGACCGGGTCTGTGTGCACTGGCGTGGTGACGACGTCCCCCTCAACCAGAAAGATACCGGCGAAATCACAGCCTTCGATAGTTGCCACGGCCAGCTCAACGATGCTGGACAAGGTATGAGTAACGCTGCCGGCCGTGAAAAGAATCCGAGCAGTTTCAGAGAAGTCGAGAGCGAACTCAGAGGACGTATACCCGTCGGCGATACGCCGCTCTTTGGCAGTATCCAAGGTGTGTTGCTCCCTACTCCTGAGTGTCGAACTACTGTCCGCGCTACGTCTGTCTCCGAAACGCCCCGATCCCACAGAATGAGATCACGCGCCTGAAGCCAGCCTGCGCCGCCCACCACAACCAGGAGCCGATTCCAGTCCAGCGCAATCGCGACCTCTGGTAGAGAAGGCGCCCCAGACGCGCGCGATGAACAGCTGCGGTTGAATTCGACATCGAAGCGCTGAGCACGCTTCGCGTGGGGTGGTGGACGGCGCGGGCCTTCCTCGAAATCCCTCACTGTCGAAGGTGCGCGGAAATCACGGTACTCCTATTCCGGCGATAATGCACCGCCGAATCTGGATTTCTGTATCGGCGCGCCTCTGGGCCTGGTAGAAGGGTCGTCGCCGATGAGGGGGTGCCCGTTCCTGCTGGAGCGAGGAGCGTCACTCGCCTGGGGATCGGCGTCTGCGCCACCGTTTCTCACCCCGTTTCGGCGGGGCGCCTTCGGTCTCGAGCCGCTCATGCGCTCTGCCGGGCCCTGGAGCTTCTGTCATGCCCCGTCCTTCCTCTTCACGCGTACGGTCCTGTGTCTTGGTCGGCCCGGTTCACCGCCCGCGGAACTGAGGTTTCGGGGGTACATGGCAGTTCATTCCAGGTCGCTACAGACGCTCTACCAGGGATTTCGTTTGGTCACTGCACCTCGGCCCGGAGAAATCTGTCCTATAACTGAGCGAGGCGAGCGCCACGAAAAGAGGCCGAGGGCACCCCGCCGATCACGGTCATCCGCACCCGTGATGCGTTTTCAGCCCCCACGAGGTGACAACCCCGCGTCCGCGGAAGACCCTTGGCTCCATGCCTGCGAACAGTGCAGAATCAGGGATCGTTTGGATCGGAGGCGCAGGATATGGCACGTGTGAATTCGGTGGAACTGCCCGGAGTCGACATCGCCGCACTGGACCAGGGGACCAAGGTCAACATCGGTGTCGCAGGCATCTTGGCTCAGCGTCCGGTCATGGCGGAGTGTCTCGGTGCGTTCTCCGATGCCGTAATCCACAGCGGGACCCTCCCACGCCGCCTGGTGGAGTTGATTCGCCTCAGGATCGCCTTCCACAATCAGTGCCGTAGCTGCATGGCCATTCGCTATCGAGAGGCCCTGGAGGACGGTGTCACCGATGATCTGGTCTGCTCGCTCGAAACGCCACAGGAGGGGCCGGATCTCACGCCTGCCGAACGGGCGGCCCTCCGCTTTGCCGATCTGTTCGCCACGAACCACCTCGCCATTGACGACGTCATCTACGACGACCTGAGGCAGTACTACACGGAGGGTGAACTGGTCGAGATCGGCCTGAACTGCGCGCTCGATGTGGGGATTGGCCGGCTCGCCGCCACGTGGCACGTCACCGACGACCTCTCGGACGACTTCCGCGACGGCGACGGAAAAATCCTGACTCCTTGGGGTCAGCCTCAGCTCATCGTCTCCTGACTCGTCCCGTGACCAAAGGGCCGTCGAGGACCCTGCACGGCCACCGACGCGATGGCATGGCTGGTATCGGTGCGATCCTCGAGACGATCCCGCTCCGCTTTCTCGGATACGGGTCGAAATCGTCCTCCAGCGGATGCACCGGTCACATCCGTGGTTGAACCCTTGACCAGAAACTGTAGAGGTACTAAGACTCCCGGCAGGGGGTGAATGGGACATACCGTTACAGAGACGTGTGGCATTGGCCCAGCCCGCGAAAGTAGAAGGGGGGACGATGAGCGACGCCCTGCAGGAGATCTCGAAACTGATCTTCTTGTGTGATCAGCGTAATGATGATGGTGACTTCGACGGCGTGGGGGAACTGTTCGCCCACGGATCGATCTCCGTCGAAGGCATGGGCGAAGACGTTTGCTCGGGCGCCGAGCAGACTGCCCAACAGTTCCGTCGGACCACGCAGGTGTACGAATCCGGGGGAGCTCGGACCCATCACCTCTCTACAAATCTCATCATCGAGGTCGACGAGGAAGCCGATACCGCCACATGCCAGAGCCACTACGTGATGTACCAGCAGACCGACGCTCTTCCGCTCCAGCCCATCAACGCTGGGCGCAACTTCGACACATTCGAGCGTGTCGACGGCGCATGGAGATGGAAGAAACGAGAGATCGCCGTCAGATTGGTCGGAAACATGGGCCACCACCTGAAGGCTGACACGACTCCATTTACATAAGCGGCGACTAAGTTGGCGGGCGGTCGATGATCCTGGTCGGTTCGGAATCGGCCTGGCGATTGGACACCGATTGGGGGGGTTGAGATGGCAGAGGCGTTGTTGCAAGGCAAGGTGGCGGTGGTGTCCGGTGCGGGTGAAGGGTTGGGCCGCGCCATATGTGTCGCGCTGGCTGTCAACGGATCGCGGGTGGTGGCAGGAGACATCGATGGCGACGCGTTGGCAGCCACCGTAGAAGCGGTGCGGGTCGCCGGTGGCGAGGCGGACGGCGCCGTTACCGACATCCGT
>Ga0302325_10011581_pt1 | contig 18990 bp, 14 predicted proteins | sample Palsa_T0_2_FD_201948 | JGI IMG/M metagenome (GOLD analysis project Ga0302325, IMG submission 201948) | Peat permafrost microbial communities from Stordalen Mire near Abisko, Sweden - Palsa_T0_2 | ecosystem: Environmental > Terrestrial > Soil > Palsa > Peat permafrost | place: Sweden: Abisko...
TTGACCCGGCTCGCGTGCCCGCCAGGCCGGCAAAGCCGAACATCCTCATCTACGGAGCCGCTTCGATTGCCGGGGGACTTCTTCTGGGGATCGGCGGGGCGCTGTTCCGCGACGCCACGGACAGCCGCATCCAGGATCTGGGCGAACTAGAGCTGCTCTTTGCCGAAGCTTCCATCGGGTTGCTGCCCTTCCATAAGACCAGGAAGGCCTTGAAGCGCGGAGTTGACTCCAGTAGCTCACTGCTATCGCCTCCCTCTAGTTTGAGGTCGCCGGACTCGATGGTTGCGGCTTCTGAGCCGCGCGCGCCATATACCGAAGCACTGCGCGTGCTTTGCACCACGCTCATGCAGGGTGGAAATGGGGCGTCGGGTCCCAAGGTCATCCTTGTCACCAGTTCGGTGCCCGGCGAGGGCAAAAGCATGCTGAGCGCCAACTTGGCCGCGGTTTATGCCCAGCGCCGAAAGAAGGTGCTGCTCATCGATGGCGATTTACGCACTCCGGTGCAGCACCGCCGCTTAAACCTCGATGCCAGCCGCGGACTTAGCTCGCTGCTGACGTCTGACAATGTTCATGACGTAACGCTGCTACCGGTCGTTCCCCTGGAAGAACTACCCGGTCTGCATGTGATGCCGGCTGGTCCGCTCCCTGCTTATCCTGCTGAGCTCTTGGCCTCCGATGAGATGGCGGAGGCGGTGCACGTTTGGCGGCAGGAGTATGACTACATCATCATCGATGGCGCGCCGATACTGCCGGTGACCGACTCCGCCCTGCTTAGCAGGTATGCGGACTTCACGGTAGTGGTCGCGCGCCATAATGTGACGGACCGCAGGTCGCTGGAACGAACCTGCCAGATCCTGCGGTCGCAGGGTGTCAATCAGATGGGCTTGCTGCTCAACGGAGTGAAGGTTTCCGGCGAAGATCAATACAAGTATTACGGTTACAAACAGCTTTCTTATACGGGGAGCGGCCTACATGCGTAGACATCAATTGATTGCCTGCTGTTTCCTTCTTGGCGCACTTGGCATGCCCTCGTTCGCGCAGCAGGAGAGTCTCCTGATCGGACCGGGGGATCTTATCCAGGTGGATGTGATGGATACCCCAGAGATGGAACAACAGGTGCGCGTGGCCGACGACGGCACAGTCCCGCTGGCTTACGTAGGAAGCATCCATGTGGCCGGCCAAACCCCTGCTACAGCGGCTAACGTGATCCAGAGGGCGCTGATGGAGAAGAAGGTTATGCGCACGCCGGAGGTAACCGTTCGGGTGCAGGAGTACGCCACGCAGGACGTGTCAGTCCTTGGCCAGGTACGCACGCCGGGTACTTACGCGATCACTACTCCTCAGACCATTCTTAAAATTCTGTCTTTGGCGGGCGGCCTGACCGACATGGCTGATCGCAACGTGACGGTGAAACGGCACCAATCGCCGGAGCAACTCAGGTACTACGTCTCGAATAACTCTGAACAGGCCTTATCTGGTGTTGTGATGGTCTATCCGGGCGACACGGTTCTCGTACCGAAAGCGCCGCTGGTTTACGTAATGGGAGACGTAACCCGGCCAGGCGGGTACGCGATCAACACCAACGACGCGCGCCTTAGCGTGCTGCAGGCGATTGCGATGGCGGGGTCCGCGAATAAGACCTCCGTGCTGTCACATGTTCGCCTGATCCGAACCACGGGGCAAGGCGAGGTCGAGTTGCCCGTTCATCTCGATGCGATTCAAAAAGGCAAGCAGCCAGACATCGCGCTGAAACCGGATGACATCGTCTACGTACCCTTCAGCTGGATGAAGAATGTCGCGATGAGCAGCTCATCGATTGCGGCTACAACCGCCGGGGCTGCCGTGTACGCGGTCCATTGATGATGGGAAAGAGCGAACCTATCTTTCCCCCACTCGCTAATTTCGATGCCATCCGACGCGCGGAAGGATCCATGAGGAGTATTACGCGCATTGACAGGATGCTGGTCGCCAGCATCCTGTTCTCTCTGCTGCCGAACCAGGCAAGCGGGATGCGACCTGCAGCAGTCTGCGCTGCCGGCAGCCTCTGTCTGCAGGAAAGCGGGGTCGGAGCGCCTCTGGGTAAGCTCAAAGTGGCTCCAGAAGTGATGGCGGCTCTGTGTATCACAAAGGTGAGCCCAGTCTATCCGCAAACTCCTGGCGAAACACCTCAGGCATCCACAGTCGTCGTGCGGGTCGTGATCTGGAAATCGGGAAGGGTCTCACCCATACGAGTGATATCAGGGCAACCCTCCCTAGAGGCTGAAGCAATGAACGCGGTAAGACTCTGGCGTTATAAGCCGTTCAACAACGACCAGGGCCCTATCGACGTGACTACGGACGTCGCGGTCAGCTTCGATCCCGGAAAGCCCGGGGGGATCATCACACACCCTGACCACTAAGATATTTGGATTCACCTGACATCTCTTCGCTTTAAGCCCGCAAGCACATTCTGCGCCAATTGACCACGCTCTATTGGTGATCGACGTCGCGACGCGTCACTGGCGCCGCAAGAAAATGGGCACACTGGCTTTATTTGAAGACCCAAAGGAGACCTCCCCTGCCATGCCACGATTCAGCCTGATTGCTCCGACCCTTGGCCGGACAGCCGAGCTCTCCGAGCTGCTGGCGTCCATCATCAATCAAAACCGAAACGATATCGAGATCGTCATCGTCGATCAGAACGAAGATGAGCGAATTCTCCCGCTGTTAGCAGAGCTTCCCAAAGACCTCTCGGTTTTACACCTGCGGTTGAAAGAGAAGAATGTCTCAGCGGCGCGCAACGCCGGCATGGACGCCGCAACGGGCGAGATCATCGCTTTTCCTGACGACGATTGCTACTACCCGCCCGATTTGCTGAACCAGGTAGACGCGTGGTTCAGAGAGAATCCTCGTTACTCTGTAATGGCGGTGGGCGCCCTCGATCATGACGGTGTAGCCAGCGGAAACCGATGGCTGCAGGATGCCTGTGACATTGGCGCGCTGAACGTGCTGCGGACTACGTTCTGTTCGAGTCTTTTCATATCTGACCTGGCGCGTAGCCGGGAAGTGCGCTTTGATCTGCAGCTCAATCGGGGCGAAGAGACGGATTTCGTTCTGCGCCTGCTCAGCACCGGGCTTCGGGGCCGCTTCGACCGCAGGCTGCATATCCAACATCCAAGGCGCGACATGCTAAGCGGGACCGTATCCCGGGAGCGTGCTATAAGCTATGGCGCGGGAATGGGCCGTCTGGTGCGGCGGCATTCCCTACTGCTGTTGTGGTGCGGGCTGCTCACCTACGATATCGCTCGCGCCCTGTTGGTTTCGGCGCGCGGTCAGTTTGTTAACGCCGGATTTTGTTTCGCCCATGCCGAAGGGCTGTTCCGGGGGTTCGTCCTTCCAGAGTCGAATTATGAGTAAAGGATTCAGAGCCGCTACAACGGAGCACATTGGACGTTCGTTTCCTCCGTGGCGTGGCTACACTTTTGTCCGGGCGGCTGGTCTCATGGCGTTGCAAACTTTGCTGGACACCTCCACGCAGAAGTACGCCCTGTGGGAGAGCCGGAAGATGCAGCAACCGCCACTCGTGCCTCGAGTACATACATTGGGAAAGCATGATGCCTAGGATCAGTGTCGTCATCCCGACGAGGAACCGCGCCCAGATTGTACGTCGTGCAGTGCAGAGCGCTCTCGGACAGACTTTCACGGACCTAGAGGTGGTGGTCGTCGTCGACGGTCCGGATGGCAACACGATCGAGTTGCTGCAACAAACTAACGATCCGCGTCTGCGCGTAATCTCGCTGGAAGAGAGTGTCGGAGGTTCAGAGGCAAGAAATATCGGTGTTCGTGAGGCCAGGGGGGAATGGATTGCACTTCTCGACGACGATGATGAGTGGTTGCCGGAGAAGCTGGCCTCGCAGATGACAATCGCGTCCCACCAGCGCGAGCCGAACTATGTAGTTACGACCCAGTACCTGTACTCTCGTCCAGGGCATGCACCGCAGGTATGGCCTGGGCGACTTCCGAGGTCCGGCCAGCCTCTTTCCGAATTTCTTTTTGCTCCGCGCGGAGGTTTCCAGACTTCCGTTTACCTGGTTCCCAGGAGCCTGTTCCTGCAGAAGCCCTTCAGGACAGGACTGAAAAAGCACCAGGATTGGGACTGGTTCTTACGGCTTGCAACCGACCCAGACTTCCAGTTGCTTTGGGTCCCACTTCCTCTTTCTATCTATTGGGCACCGGAGAAGAAGGAAAGCAGCGTTTCCACCTCCATTGACTGGAAGTTCAGCGCAACCTGGGCGAAGGAGAATCTTTCGCGGATGACGCGGCGCGCATACGCGATGTTTCTGGTCCGAATTTGCGTGCGTGGCGCAGTCGAGTCGGGCGCCTCCATTCGCGACCTACTCGGCCTGATCAGGGAACTTTCCGTGGTGGGAAGAACGGATGCAAGACTGTGGGCCGAGGTGGGCGCGGCATTTGTCATTCCCACTGCTTTTCGACGCGCCCTCTCCTCATGGATAGCGCCACTACGCCAGGCTCGGGGATAACTTGCTCGTCCACGACTCTGTGCGTATTTTTCGAAAGGGAAGCACTACCATGCCGCTGATCTCTGTCGTCATTCCGACCCGGTATAGACCTCAGCTCGTACAACGCGCGATCGAGAGCGTCCTTTCTCAAACTTGCTGCGACTTCGAGATCCTCGTCATTGTGGATGGCCCGGACCCGGAGACTGTCGCCGCGCTCGATAACGCGCGCGAGGAGAGGATAATTGTCCTGGCGTTGGAGCACAATGTTGGGTTAGCTGAGGCCCGCAATGTCGGGGTACGCCGTGCGCGCGGCAAGTGGGTTGCCTTTCTTGACGATGATGACGAGTGGCTCCCGGAGAAGCTGCAGCGTCAAGTGGAAACGGCGACTCATCTGGGAGGTAACCACGTTTTCGTCGCTTGCCGTTTCATCGAAAGGACACAATCGATGGAGCGTGTGATGCCCGAAACCCTACCGACTGCTGGTCAGCATTTCTCGGAGTACATCTATTGCGAAGGCGGCTATCTGCAGCCCTCGACATTTTTCGGATCCACAGCTCTTCTGCTGGAGGTTCCGTTCACGGCTGGGCTGCGTCACATTGAAGATACGGACTGGCTTCTGCGAGCGATGGGCCATCCGCAGATAAAGGTGGCTGTTGTCCCGGAGGTTCTCTCCGTCTATAACAACAAAGATGGCGACCGGGAAAGCAAGCTGACCCCGTGGGGTGTTCCGCTCGCGTGGGCGAAAACCCACCACCATCTCTTTACAAGGCGCGCCTTTCCCTTTTACATCGCGCGCCTTTGTCTGGATGCAAGCCGGGCGGGCGAGCCGCTATCTACCTTTGTGGGTCTTCTGTGGTTAGCGACGCGTTATGGCCGTATGAATGGAAGAGTATTGGGCTACTTTCTGGCCTACTCCTTCGTTTCGGATGAAAATCTCAAACGCTTGCGGGAGCACAAGAAAGTCTTTACCCGGCGCCCTGAATCCCCGCAACCGAGCTTGGAGTCACGGTGAGCACTCCCGGCCGCCCAAGGATGAGTTTCTTCGCAACTTTCCCATCGCCCGCGGAGCTGGCCTACGGCGAAAAAATGCGCGCCAGCCATGAGGAGGTCATCGTTTCCGACAGGCCGCGTGTTCTGGTCTTCCGCAACGCCATGCTCCCGCGAAGTGAGACATTCATTCTGGCGCAGGCGAGAGCTCTAAAAATCTTTCGTCCACTGCTCGCTGCTGTTCACCTATCGGAGCATTCGCTTATTGCCGGGCGGGAGGCGACCTTTGTTACCACAAGCGAATCGGCGATGGGCGAACTCGCTCGCCGCTGGTATTGGACAACTGGCTGCGCTCCTCTATTTCATCACCGTCTCAAGGCTCTGGCTCCCAGCCTCATTCACGCGCACTTCGCACCGGATGGCGCTACAGCGTTGCACGTCCAGGATGTGTTGCAGGTTCCTCTCGTCGTTACCCTGCACGGCTACGATGTGACCATCAGTGACAGCTATTTCGCCTGTAATCCAGAGGGAAGACTTTATCTTGCTCGACGCGCGGAATTGTGGCGGCGCGCATCTGCCTTCGTCTGCGTTTCCGAGTTCATCAAGAGGCAGGCAATCAACGCCGGCTTCCCGGAGAATAAACTCACGGTTCTTTACACTGGCATCGACCTGAATCTCTTCCGTCCCTCTGACGTGCAACGAGATGAAAAGCTCATTCTTTTTGTGGGGCGGTTGGTAGAAAAGAAGGGGGCCTTCGATCTCGTCCGAGCTGTGGAGCGCCTTGGGGCAGCCGGTGTAGAAGCGCGCGTTCTAATTCTCGGCGATGGACCTCTCCGCGCTCAGCTAGAGCTCTACGTTCGAGAACACAACTTGCCCTGCGAATTCCTGGGTATGCAACCCGCACAGAAAGTTCGCGACTACCTTCGGCGAGCAAGAGTCTTCTGTGTTCCCAGCAAGACGGCGGAAGATGGAGACAGCGAGGGCCTGGGAATGGTGTTCGCGGAAGCGCAAGCCGTCGGAACCCCCGTCGTAAGTTACCAGCACGGAGGTATCCCAGAAGTAGTACAAGACGGCGCGACCGGCCTGCTGGCGAGTGAAGGCGATGTAGACGGCTTGGCGATCGGGTTATTGCGATACTTGCGTGAGGATGACCTTTGGAAGGAGAGCTCTTCGGCAGGAACTCGCTTGATCCGCGAGTCCTTCTGTCTTGCGCGGCAATCCAGAAAACTCGAAGAGTTGTATGCGTCTACGTTGCGAGACGGACAGCGGCTGGACTTCTAGAGGTGGAAATGGGGCTCTACAACAGACTTCTATTGTCCGGGGCGCAGGCCGGGACCGAGACCTTGGACGGCCTGAGGGACGCTCCTGCTTTGGGACGCGAGAACCGCCCTGGCGCGAACGGCTCGAAGATTTCCATACAAACAGCCACGCACCCGCGGGCGGGAGCCAGCCGAGGCTATCGTGCCGACATAGACGGGTTGCGGGCGCTGGCCATCCTCTCGGTCATCGCCTTCCACTCCGGATTGCCGCATGTCGGCGGTGGGTTCGTCGGCGTCGATGTTTTCTTTGTCATCTCCGGCTATCTCATCAGTTCTCATATGTTTCGCGACCTGGACCGAGGGACCTTCAGCCTGAAGGCCTTCTACGAGCGTCGAGCCAAGCGAATCCTCCCCGCCCTTTTTGTTGTCGTCGTGTCCTGTTACGTCCTAGCCACCCTCCTATTGGCACCGCTGGAGCTGCGGAGACTTGCCGCGCAGGCGATGGGTGCACTAACCTCGAGCTCGAACATCTACTTCTGGCGACGGTCAGAGTATTTCGCACCCGCAGCGGAGACGCAGCCACTTCTCATGACTTGGTCTCTTGCGGTAGAGGAGCAGTTCTACCTGTTTTTTCCTCTCTTGATGATCCTGCTCAATCGTTGGAGCCGGAGGGTACGTCTGCTTGCGTTAGGATCGCTGAGCGCGATCACACTCATCATCGCGATGTTTCAGGTGACGCACTTTCCCGTAGCTGCCTTCTTTCTTCTTCCATCCCGCTGGTGGGAGCTTGGCTGTGGCACGTTATTAGGTCTGTACGAGAGTTCGGCCTCTGCAAGACGTAATCACGAAGGAGGATGGGGGCAAGAGAGTCTTGGGACGATCGGAGCACTGTTAGTGCTTTGGTCGGTCTTTGCTTACCGCAGCTCCACCCTATTCCCGGGGTTATCTGCCGTGCCGCCGGTGGTGGGGTCCGTTTGTCTGCTTTCGGCGAGGGGCAGCTGGGTCAATCGGAAACTTCTTTCCGTAAGGCCCCTGGTCGGCATAGGGTTGATCTCGTACTCGTGGTATCTGTGGCACTGGCCACTGCTGAGCTTTGCCCGCACTGCAACAGGCGGTCCCATTTCGATCTATCACGCCTTACTCACGATTCTGCTCGCTTTACTGCTTGCGATTGCCTCCTACTACATGATTGAGAGGCCGTTTCGGCGGCGCGCTACCCAGCCGCTTACACTCCTGAGGTATGGGCTGCTGTCTCTGCTGCTCCTCGTCCCCGCTGTGACGATTTACATGGGTCACGGCTTTCCGCAGCGGTACCCTCTCGCTGCCGCTCTGGAACAAGAAGCCACGGAGCCGGACCTTAACTTTTGCCTGGAATCAGGCGCATTGCCCCACAAGCTAAGTGAGACCTGCCGCCCAGATACCAGCACGAGACCTACTCTCGCGATCCTGGGAGATAGTCACGCCTCCGCCTTGGCTCGATACCTGCGACCGGCAGGGCGAGAAGACGGCTGGAACGTAACCGAGTATACGAGGATAAGCTGTCCTCAGCTGGGAGGCGTAACCAGGGCTAGCCCGCGAAATATCGTGGGGGAGCAAGCGTGTCTCTCTTACAACCGCAAAGCATTAGAGGTCGTCCTTGCGGACCCTCATATAAGGACAGTTCTGCTCGGAGGGTTTTGGTCAGCGCCCTTTGGTGGGATAGGAAGTCCTGACCGCTACGTACTCGGGAGCAGTAATCCCGCAGATGTGACCACCGAGGCAAGCTGGGACAACTTCAAAGCAGGGCTCGACGGAGTAGTTCGTGACGTACAGAAGCATGGCAAGACGGTCGTACTTACCACCGGGGTTCCCCAATATAAATTCGATCCACTTCTCCGGGAACTGAGTAAGTCTATACCACTTCGGAAAAGGCTAATGATGGCCTACGGAGGAGAGGACACTACATCCTTTGAAATTGACCGAGTGTTGGAGGGGCGCGATCTGAGGGCGGATGCAATCGTGCGCTCCGTAGCCGAAGGAGACGACGCTCAACTTATCGATCTGGATGCGGCCTTGTGCGCTGAAGCGAGATGCCGCTACGTCGAAAGCGGACGCCTGCTCTACATGGATTCCAATCACTTAAGCATCGCAGGAGCCAAGTTTGCATTGGGGAAAGCCACCCTCTTTACCACGTTTGCGCACTGATGCGAAATTTGAATTTGTTTGCCGGTTTCCCTTACCTTACCCCTTCCCCAGGACGTGAAGGCCGTTCCCTAGCTCCTCAGTTGGGCACAAGCAGAGATTTAGAACGGAACAGGAGAATTGCCAAAGTGCCGAACACAACCTATCATCTTTTAGCTGAGCTTGAGCCCTTTTCAGAGTTCTATGGAGGTGCGATCTCGCGATGGGCCGGCAATGTCCTGCGCAACGATTCAAACTCCGTAGTGGTCTGTCCCTCCGCGGATGATACGTGGAAATTTCCTCCGGAATCTATTCTCTCGCTCTCAGGCCTTAAACGTTATACACACTTGCGAAGATATTTTTCGCGATTGTGGCCGCTTCATCACGCTCTTATACGTCATATCTTCCGTCCAATTCTAAAACGCGTGCGACCCGGCGACATCGTTTGGATTCACAATCGGCCTCAGTACGCCGTCGCGCTCACCCGGCGTGTTCATCGTGCGGGAGGGCGGGTCGTTCTTCATTTGCAGAATTCGCATCTGGTCCAAGGACCCGAAAGGCTGATGCGGCAAGTCCAAGTCGATCGAATGATCTTTATAAGTGAGTTTTTATTGGAAGAGGCGCAGCGGAAGTTTCCGACGCTCGGCGCCTCGTCTGTGCTTTATAGCGGCGCTGATGAAACGATCTTCTATCCGGCCGCGGGAGGACGAAGGAATGCGGAGACGCCCATCGTTCTCTTCGTGGGAAGGCTGGTTCAAGACAAGGGGGTTCACATTTTGCTCGATGCTATGAAGCTTCTCGAAGAGCAGGGCGTGAAAGTCCGGGCAAAGATCGTCGGCTCCTCCGGGTACGGTGCTGGCAAGGAGACCGACTACACCAGGCGCCTTAAAGAGGGTGCGCCGGCGACGGTTGAATTCCTTCCCTATCGCAGCGGGGCGGCGTTGGGCGATCTCTTCCGAGAGGCAGATATATTTTGCTCACCTTCTATCTGGGAAGAGCCATTCGGCCTGGTGAACGTGGAGGCGCTGGCTTCGGGTCTGCCGATTGTCAGCACGCGCGGCGGTGGGGTCACGGAGATACTTTCCACAGGCGGGGGTATCCTGGTAGAGCGAGGGTCTGTCGTCGAGCTAGCATGTGCACTTCGGCGGCTGGCGGAGGATCCCCAGCTGCGGACCCGTCTAGGCCAACAAGGCCACGCCGCATTCCGTGAGCGCTTCACCTGGTCGATCGCGCGTACGCGGGTCCAAGAAATCCAGAAAATGCTCTCCGTGTGATTCCCTGTCTGGTCAAGCTGCTTTGTCACTCTCATAGGCCGGGGCCCCTTCCGTAGATATCCCGACCGTTCGATGCGCCTGGATCGGAGGAGCAATGTTTCGTTGCTTCGATCTCTCAGATGAGCCCGGCGAAGGTTATTCAAGACTAGCGAATGATCCGCGCGTCACGCGGTTAGGCAGATTTCCGCGATGGCGCAATACAAAAAACATGCCTCTCTTGCTGTGGAAACGCAGCGCGATTCGATGGCCCTCACGTTTGGTGGTACGGACGAGAAGGAGACTCAATTGCTCAACACGGTAAAATCCTTTATCAAAAACACGCCTGTGATTGGTCCTTCGCTGGGTCATCTTTACGGGAAATCATTCAAGAACTCGGCCGACTATTGGGAGCGGCGCTACAAGGCTGGAGGAAACTCCGGCCCCGGGAGCTACAGCAGGCTGGCCGAGTTTAAAGCCGACGTTTTGAATAGGTTCGTGAATCAACACCAGATTCATTCGGTGATCGAACACGGCAGCGGCGACGGCGCCCAACTGAAGTTGGCGCGTTACCCAAGTTATACGGGTCTTGACATCTCGGCGAGGGCAGTGGAGATGTGCCGTGCCATCTTCGCCAACGACCCATCGAAGCGCTTTCTACAATCAGACGCCTTGACCGCCGGAACCAAGGCCGACCTCGCGCTCTCACTGGACGTTATCTTTCACTTGGTGGAGGATTCCGCTTTCGACGCCTACATGCGGCAGTTGTTCGCATCAGCCAGTCGTTTTGTGATCGTGTATTCCAGCAACATGGAGAGCGAGGGGCCAGCCGAACACGTGCGCCATCGGCAGTTCACGAATTGGATTGCGCAAAATAAGCCGGAGTGGCGTCAGGAATCGATGATTAAAAACGTCTATCCCTGGGATCCGACAGATCCCGATCACACATCGTTCGCCGACTTCTATGTTTTCGCGCCTCGCTGAAAAGGCTGCCGAAGCGCATGAGCAACAATGTCAAGGACCATTCAAAACAGGAGATTGCAATGAGGCTGCGTGCGCGCCTTTTTAGCCGAGATGGCCTTGCCGCTTTCGGCATCGTTCTTCTCCTTCTCTATGTCTCCTTCCCTGGCGTAAGAAGCCGCGACATCGACAAGCCAGACTCGGGCATGCACCTCATGGACGGGTACTTCATCCACGATTTGATCCAGGACCATCCGCACATTCACATCCATAACTATATCCTTGATTACTACAAGCAATATCCGGCGCTGGGATTTGTGTTCTGGCCTCCCTTGTTTCCCGTTGTTTTAGGGATATTTACATTTTTTGGCGGACCGCACGTGCTGACTGCCAGAATCTGTATCCTATGTTTTGGCGGGGTCTTCGGTCTTTCCTTCTACACCATTCTGCGGCGACGGTTTTCCTCACTGCTTTCTTTCGCTGCAACGGCAGCGGCAGTCACGACTCCGGGCATGGCCTGGTCGTTTAACGAAGTCATGTTAGAATTGCCAGCCTTGGCAATGATGTGTCTTGCCATTTTGGCTTACCACCATCTATTGGACAACCTCGACAGGCAACGGAACACAGCACGCGCTCTGCTGTGCGCCGCAGTCTGCGCAGCAGTAATCTACACCAAGCAGCCGGCATGGTTTCTTTATGGCGCCTTGTTTGCTGACTTCATGGCCCTACATCGGCGTCATTTAAAAAATCCTCAGATCTGGATCACGGTAGGGGCGACGGCTGCATTCTGCCTGCCGCTCGTGATCTTCACCTTGACGTACGGCCATGCCAATCTTGCCCAGTCGGTCGGCAGCAACACCAAGCTGATCATGAGCTCTTACGAGTCTCTCCCGCGATGGTCTGTCGGGGCCTGGCTATTCTACCCACGACTTGCCATGCCTTCGCTCAGCATAACCGTACTGGTTGGAGGACTGTGCGCCCTTATCCTCTCCGTAACTCGTCCCCACTTCCTGCGAGACAACGCGCTGTGGGCCGGGTGGTTTGTCTTGGCCTATGTCACCTTCAGCTTTTACGACAACAGACAAGGCCGGTACTCCATATTCTGGTGGCCGTCATGGATCTTCCTCTCCGCCGCATGTTTGCAAGTTGCAATGAAGAAGATTCCAACGAGAGCTGCGTGGCTTATGCCGCTTCTGCTGCTTGCCCCGCTCCCTTTTGAGATGCGACAGATGTGGGGTACGAGCTATGCGGAATTCATCGAGGAACGGCCGGCGGTGGCAAACCTGTTCGCGCACGGAAGCCCGGGAAACATTCTGATGTTCGGAAGCGACATGCAGGTCTTCATAGCTCTTATTCGTGAGAACGATGCCACTCGGCTTACCCATGCTATTCGCGGAAACAAGGCGCTCAAGGATGGGCGAGACATCGAAGCAGTGTGCCGGATGTACAGGATAGGCGTGGTATTTGTTGAACTGCCAAAGACCGAGTCCGTTGCTCAACAAGGCGGTTTGTCGGATCTAGACGACTCTCGCAGTTTCAGACTGTTGGACGATAGCACCTTCATTCGCATCGGCGTCCCGTACAGGATTGTGACATACCGCTACCTGGGGCCTGTCGATGTGCAGATGGCAGCGGTCCCGCTGTCGAGTACGGCGTTCTAGGTGGTATTGGGGGCATCTAAGTGATGAGCGAAGATGTGCGATTCTTTCAATCCACAAGCCAAGTGGTAGAGGTCCAGAACCGGCGCAATCTCGCTGTAGCGCATCGGAGCCGGAGTTGGTTTCGCCTCTCCAAGACTCCAGCGGATCCCTCCCGCTCCCAATCAGCAAGAGGAGAACTGGGCTATCGGCCGGATATCGACGGGCTGCGGGCCATTGCGGTGTTAGGTGTGGTGGGCTTCCACTGCGGGCTTCCGTGGCTCCGCGGCGGCTTTATCGGCGTAGACGTATTTTTCGTCATCTCCGGCTATCTGATCTGCTCAATTATCTACAAAGAGACACAGCGCGGAACATTCAGCATTGCCCGGTTTTACAAACGTCGTTGTAAGCGCATTTTACCGGCACTGGCGGTAGTGCTCCTCTTCTGCCTGGCTTTGGGAGCGTTGGTGCTTTCTCCCTTAGAGGCACACCGCCTGGGAGACAGTGCGATTGCAACCTCTCTTTCCTCGTCTAACATCCTCTTCATCTTTCGTTCAGGGTATTTCGCAGAGGGCGCCCCAACCACACCCCTCTTAATGACGTGGTCTCTCGCAGTGGAGGAGCAGTTCTATATGGCTTTTCCCCTGATATTGATTCTTCTGATGAAGAGGACGCGGCGAAGCCACATGGTATGGCTCGGCGGATTGAGCGCCGCTTCGTTATTGGCTTCTATCTATGCGGAGTTCCACCTGCCTGTGTGGAATTTTTACCTGCCCGCGACGCGTGCCTGGGAATTGGGAGCGGGAACCCTATTGGCTGTGTGGCAGGCAGGTAGGCTCCGCTCCCAAGAGGCAGCGTCCTGGAGAACGGAGGTGATGGGTGCAACTGGTATATTGATCGTCGCCGGATCGATGATCGTTTACTCTCCGGATACTCGGTTTCCAGGCTACGAAGCGGCGTTTCCCGTTCTGGGCGCCGTTCTACTTCTAGCATCGGCAGGCAGTCGTGCGAATCGCATACTGGAGGTCAAGCCACTCGTGGCGGTGGGACTGATCTCTTACTCACTCTATCTGTGGCACTGGCCTCTACTAAGCTACGCCAAGGTATTAAGCACCAAACCGCTGCACCCGCGAACGATTGTCATGCTTATGTTGTTCGCCTTTCTTGCCGCCACCACTTCATACTTCTTCGTAGAAAAGCCTTTTCGGCTGCGTAAGGAAACCAGCACAAGCAGGGTCTTGCTCTGCTATGCCGCTCTCATCGTGTTCCTGGCTGCGGTGAGCGGGGTATTTTCGGTTACGCACGGATTAGGCATACGTAATCCCGCGTTATACTCCATCGAGTCCAGAGCCGTGCTTGACCGACACCATCCTTGCATATCATCAGGGTCATACCTCCGGATGAGCGCCCTCTGTGTGCCACCTTCCGAGACCAATATGCCAACGATAGCTCTTCTAGGGGACAGCCATGCGGAGGCAATCTCCGAAGTGCTTCGAGAGTACGCTACTCGACAGGGATGGCAGCTCGTGGTGCTTACGCGGGAGAAGTGTCCACCGACGCAAGGGGAGACCCGCTTGTCCAACGTTCCAATTGGGCCGTGCCGCGAGTTCAATCGCTCGGCGCTTAGCTACGTTAAAACGCGCCCTGACATTCAGGTAGTGTTTCTTGCCGGTGGCTGGGGCGGGGTGTACATACCCGATCAATACCAGAGTGCCCCTTCGGACCAGAGCGCGAAACAAAGCGCAGCGAATCTGAAAAGCGGCCTTGAGAATGAGATCGGAGCACTCGAAGCCGCGGGCAAGCATGTCATTTTGATGGATGACATACCCTGGTTCTCGTTCGACCCGGTTGCGAGCGTTCGTTACCAGCACATTAGGGCGCGCCGCTTCTTAAATCGGCTTCTCCTCTCCGACGAACCGTACTTAGGTAATGGCAGCAGTGAAGAACGTTCTCTTGCGGTGGGGCCCGCGGCTACGCTCGCATCCGGCCAGATTGCGGCAATAAAATCGGCCGACGCCGGCCTGACAGTGATCGACCCCAAGGATGTCCTTTGCCGCGCTACCCAATGTTTCTTCGCTAACAAATCAGACCTGTACTATTCCGATTCCTCACATCTCAGCCGCATTGGTGCTCTGAAACTCTTGCCTTTGTTGCCTCAGTTCTCGAGCATAAGATGAGCGGGCGGGAATGCGGAAACAGGTATGAATGGCTTTGGCGGTAGATAGTAGCGGTTCTGAAAGCGAGTCTGCAATAGAGCAGACCTCTATTTGCGAGCAGGTTGTAGCGTCAGCTATAATTGGCGCCGCGAAAGAGGGATTCAGGGATGGAGACCATCCATTGCATTTTCTGCCCTTCGAGCAACGTTCCCGACCCCGTGGTGATTCGGGAAAATGGCTGGGAAGGCCATCAATGTAGTCGATGCCGGTTGATCTACATCTCTCCGCGGCCCTCTCCTGCCGAGATCGCGAAGGTCTACGCGGATAACTCAGCGCATACCGATCTTGACAACCTTGCACGGAACGAACTGCACCGTCGGCTGTGTGCGCGCCATGCATTAAGAATACTGCGAAACTATGCTCCCAAGGGTAGATTGCTCGAGATCGGTGCGGGTGCGGGCTTTTTCCTTGACGAGGCGCGACGTGCCAAGTATAGCGTCGCAGGAATCGACCTGAACAAATTACAAGCCGACAAAATGGCGCTAAACGGGATCGAATGTGACACGCGCCCTCTCGAACATGCGTTTCCCGGCGAAATGTTCGATATTATCTACCACTGTGACGTAACCAGTCACTTCTATGACCCTGTCTGTGAATTCAACACCATGGCGAGGCGCCTGAAGCCAGGGGGCATCTTGATGTTTGAGACTGGCAACTTTGGCGACATGGATCGCAAGTGGTATTGGCGGATTCCTTCTTTTCAATACCCGGACCATTTATTTTTCCTTTCCGCCGGCAATGTGCCTACCCTTCTGAGCAGGTCGGGGTTCCTGCACCTGAGAACCTACAGGTTCTCCCGCGCGCTAGAAATGAGGCTAACCCGCCAATCTCATGTTCAAACGCCGCCCAATGGACCTGCAAAACGGCCGAGCAGCTCGAAGGTATCAGCGACGCACCAGGTCAAAGCCGTCGTTCGATATCTAGTGACTCACGAACTCGGTAGAATTAATCGATCGGCTTCAAGTCCGCAAACCATGATCGTGATAGCACGCAAGGTTTGACGAAGGTTGAGGAACTGCCCTAGCTCTTCTCGAGGGACGCCTAGGAAACACCAGGTTTGGCTTCTATGAGCGATCGCTGTAACCGGGCCTGCAATTCTAGGGCCGATGCCGCATCGAGGTCCAGAAGGTGCGCACGAGCGCGTATCTTTTTGGCTTCCTGCGCAAGACCGACACATGCAACCATGTAAAGAAGCCAAGGGAGTGAATTGGAAAGGGCCAAGAAACTCTCGTCAGTGTTATAGAGGACCGTTAGCACAATCAACCCGATGTACCAACGGGTACTAGAAGGGTCACCGTGGCGAAAGCAGATCATGGCATCTCGTGAAGCTTGCAGCAGCGAGAGCAACATCAGTACTAATCCCACGAGCCCAAGTCCAAGCCATACTTCCAGAAAACCGCTTTGCGCCTGGAAGACTTCGAAATGGGTTATTGTGTAGATATTAAGGACCTCGCCCTGCAAGCCTTGATGCCAAAACCCATCATAGCCATACCCCAGCAAAGGTCGTTTGGAAATAGCGGTAAGGACCCCCATCCAGAGAGGAACACGCCCGCTCAGAGTACTTTCTTTTCCCAAAAGTTTCAGGATATAAGCACCGGGCGGGGGGAGACCAAGCGCAACCATCACGGCGAAGGCGACGACGACAAAAATGGCGAGGCGCGCGCTCTTGCTGCTTATCTTCCTCAATTGAGAAAGACCACCAATCAACGCGATCAAGAGAGGACAAAGAATCCACGCCGTCTTGGCTCTTGACATGATTATGAGCACGGCAGCGATAGGATAGAGCGCATAGGACAGCAGCCTCATGTTGCGCCGAGGAAAGCGAAAACAGATTGCCGCGCTGAGAAGAAAAATCATATATTGGGCGCATCCGTTCTTCGAGCTGAACACGCCCTGCCAGGCCCCTCCATTGCGGACATCCCTGCCGATTGAGGGAAACCAGATCGAAACCGCAATTGCCAACAAGCCGACAAGCACGCCGGTCAACACCAACATTTGTGCAAGCTCGAGAGCCTCGTACGTCCTGACGAGATAAACCGCAAAGAGAGTGGCAAGGAGCAGGAAGATGCCGCGGCGCACGCTGTTTAACGGCTGCTGAGACCAGAGCGCAGATACCGGCGCCAGCAGTGTAAGCAGAGTCACTGCCTTTACTTCAAGGCAGCCTCGGAAGATCGATCCCAGGCTGGACGCCATGACCAGGCAACCCACCGACCACGCCAATCCCTGGAAGAGAATACCTGAGACGGTACTCGCCGCACTTGAAGTAGCCTCCAGCGTGCTGGTTGTGCTTCCCGCGCTGGGTAGAATTCCCCCCACTGCAAAGAAAAGCAGAAGGAGAACAATGACATAAGTGGCCACGAGCCCAAAGATGCTCACATCGCCTTGGGAAAGACTGCGGCGTGTATGTTGTTCGCTGATCTGCACTAAGACCTCACATCGATTCAACCGGAAATGCCGCGTTGTGTCAGGCCATGGAAGCCGCCCAGATGCTACTCGCTTTACTGCGATAGCTCTATCACAATGATAGGCGAGGGGCGGCTTCCGATCGATCACTATTTTCGGAGGGCCATCATTAATCACGCATGGACACCGGCAGCCAACCAGTTCCATGCCGGCGAAGCAAATATGTCTCGGCGCTGCCCGATTTGGGCTTTCTCGTCAGCTCCGCCGCTCTTGATGCTTACCCAGTGATGCGTTAGCAGTACGAGAACATGCCAAGAGAGCTTAGACTGAACGCAGCGGAATACGATCATTCGATGTCCGGACCTGGAGAACAAATTTGATAAGCAAGGGGCTTCGAACACTCGACCTACGCGCCCGATCCAATGCACTCTACCGGAGCGCTTTCGTTCGCAACGCGCTCTGGATGTTTTCCGGGCAGGGCCTGGCGCTTGTGGTTCAAGCCGGATACTTCATTGTGATTGCACGGCTCCTGGGCAGCCTACAGTATGGAATTTTAGTCGGAGCGGCGGCTTGCGTGGCGATCGTAAGCCCGTACGGGTCTCTTGGATCAGGTTTCGTTTTCCTGCGATACGTAAGCCCCGATCCTCTCAAGTTCGCCAGCTACTGGGGCAACATTATCATCTCTACATTGAGCCTTGGAACTCTCCTGGTAATTGGGCTTGGTCTTGCCGCTCCATGGCTGCTTCACGGTCAGAGCCCTATGCTGGTCGTGTTGTTGGCTATCGGCGACTGCATCTGCAATCAACTGACCCTGGCGACCAGCCAGATATTTCAAGCCTATGAGAAGCTGCGATACACGGCGTTGCTCAACCTGCTTACAAACGCGTCGCGACTGGCGGTAGCACTGGTCTTGCTCATCGCCATCCGGCACGCGAACGCCCTTCAGTGGGCAGCAGCATCACTTAGCATTACAGTGTTATCGTGCGGTGGCGCTTTCGCGTTTGTTCTGTTCCATTTTGGGCGGCCATCCTTTTGCCCTACGCTTTTCGTTCGGCGAGCGTGGGAGGGGCTTGTCTTTGCGGTTTCCGGATCGACCTCCTCGATCTACAACGACGTGGATAAGGTTATGCTCGCGCATCAAGGCATGAACGTCGCGAACGGTATTTATACGATGGCATACCGGGTGGTGGACATAAGTACGATGCCCGTTCGCTCAATCCACGCAGCGGCGTTTCCGCGCTTCTTCCGTTATGGTGCAAGCCCTGAGGGCTTATGTGCGACAAGAAAGTTTGCCGGCAGGATACTAAGACGTACCTCGCTACTGAGTCTTGGATTGGCACTGGTCATGATCGTTGGTGCTCCACTTATTCCCTTGGTCATCGGAAAGCAGTTCGCAGCCAGCGTTGCCGCGCTTCGCTGGCTATGCCTGATCCCGGTGTTCCGCACATTCCATCTAAGCGCCGGAGATGCTCTGACGAGTGCGGGATATCAGAGCTATCGACTCGCATGTCAGGGAAGCGTGGCCGCTTTGAATGTCGTATTGAACATCTACCTCATACCTCGCTACTCATGGCACGGTGCTGCGTGGGCCAGCCTGGCATCGGACGGGATGCTTGGCA
>Ga0302325_10011583_pt1 | contig 18989 bp, 15 predicted proteins | sample Palsa_T0_2_FD_201948 | JGI IMG/M metagenome (GOLD analysis project Ga0302325, IMG submission 201948) | Peat permafrost microbial communities from Stordalen Mire near Abisko, Sweden - Palsa_T0_2 | ecosystem: Environmental > Terrestrial > Soil > Palsa > Peat permafrost | place: Sweden: Abisko...
GCAATCCCTGAGAAATCCAAACACGTCGAAGAGCGTCGATTTGCCGGTTCCGTTCGCGCCTACCACCACAAGGAACGAAGGGATGTCGCGAAGATGCACATCGCGGAATGCCTTGAAATTCTTCAGGCGAATGGATTCAATACGCATCGTTCAACCCTCTCAAAGCCGCAAATCGCTTGAAATCAATGATACATTCGCCCCAAGGCTCAACTCGGCGAACCTCCACCCTGGAAGAGATGCAGGACTCAGCCATCCGATATACTGCCACTAAGCCATCGGCCAAGAACGCATGGACAACAAACTCATCCCATACAACGTCCAGCAAGAGCGCCAAGCCCGCCGCGAAGCCCAGCGCCGCCTCTTCCATCGCAATCAAGCCATCGGCCTCCTCCTCGCCGCCGCCGCTGTCCTCGCGTATCGCCTGCTCCACACCCCCTCCGGCTGGCTCCTTCCTCCAGGCTGGTGGCGCCTGTGGTAACAGAAAATCCGTCGGCCACGCAAGACCCGCTGGCCGTCCTGATCCTCGGCCCCACCGCCAGCGGCAAAACCGCGCTGTCCCTCGCCCTCGCCCAACAATTCCAGGGCGAAATCGTCAGTTGCGACTCCGTAGCCGTCTACCGCGACATGGACCTCGGCTCCGCCAAGCCCTCTCTCGAAGAGCGCGCCAGTGTCCCTCATCACCTGATCGACGTCGCTGCCCCCGACCACCCCTTCACCGCCGGCGACTACTCCCGCCAGGCCCGCGCCGCCCTCCGCGAAATTGCCCAGCGCAACCGCCTCCCCATCGTCACGGGCGGAACCGGCCTCTACCTCCGCGCACTCACCATGGGATTGTTCCCCGCCCCGCCACGCCAGCAGGCCATGCGCGACCGCCTGACTCGCAGCCATCAGCGTCAGTCCCCAGGATGGCTCCATCGCATCCTCCAACGACTCGACCCCGCCTCAGCCGCGCGCATTCACGCCAACGACACCCCAAAACTCATCCGCGCACTCGAAATCCGCCTCGCCACCGGCCAACAACTCTCCGCCACGCTCGAAGCCGGCCCGGAAATCGCCCGCGACCCGCTCACCGGCTTCCGCCTCCTGAGAATCGGCCTAAACCCACCCCGCCAGCCCCTCTACAACCGCATCAACCACCGCGCCGCCGCCATGTTCGCCTCCGGCCTCATCGAAGAAACCCGCACCCTCCTCAACCAATACGGCCGCATCAAAGCCCTCGATGCCCTCGGCTACCGCCAGGCACTCGCCGCAATCGACGGCTCCCTCACCGAACCCGAAGCCGTCGCCGCCGCCCAGCAGGGCCATCGCAACTATGCCAAACGCCAGCTCACCTGGTTCCGCCGCGAACCCAATGTCCACTGGATCGAAGACTTCGGCGACACGCCCCAATCCGTCGAACTCGCAGCCAATCTGATCCGTCAGCCCCCTCCCCGCATCCATTAAACTGAAGTGTTGTCAGGGCTGCCATCAAATTTATCCTCGCGCGCCCGAAAGGAACCCCAGTGCCAGAGATCATTTACGACGTAGCCATCATCGGCGGCGGGCCCGCAGGCTACACAGCCGCCATCCGCGCCGGCCAGTTCGGGCTCAAGACCGCCCTCATCGAGCGCACAGACAAGCTCGGCGGCACCTGCCTCCACGTCGGCTGCATCCCCACCAAAGCCCTCCTTTTCAGCGCCGAAATCTGGGACCACCTCAAGCATGGTGCCGAACTCGGCATCGACAACGTCACCGCGCCTCAGGTCAACTGGCCCAACATGCTCAAGCGCAAGAACGCCATCATCGCCAAGCATGTCAAAGGCCTTGAATTTCTAATGAAGAAAAACAAGGTCAACACCATCGAGGGCTACGGGCGCCTCACCGGCCCGGCCAAAGACGGCATCCACACCGTCAGCATCTACACCGAAGGCGGCGGCGGCGCTGCCGGCGAGCAATCCTTTCTCAAAGCCAAAAACATCATCCTCGCCACCGGCTCCGACGCCAAAATGCTCCCCGGCCTCGAACCCGACACCCGCATCCTGACCAACATCGAAATCCTCTCCATCCCCGCCCTCCCCAAGTCTCTCGTCGTCATCGGTGCCGGAGCCGTCGGCGTCGAATTCAGCTCCATCTTCCGCAGCCTCGGCACCGAAGTCACCATAGTCGAATACCTCCCGCGCCTCGTCCCCGTCGAAGACGAAGAGATCAGCAAGGAACTCAACCGCCAATTCAAAAAGCGCGGCATCGACGTCAACACCGGAGCCAAAGTAGAAAAAGTCGAGAAGACCGAAACCGGCGTCAAAGTGACCTTCACCGACCAGAACGGCAAATCCATCGTCAAGGAAGCCGACAAAGTCCTCGTCGCCGTAGGCCGCAGCCCGCGCACCGACAACATCGACATCCAGAAGACCAAAATCGAGCTCGACCGCGGCTTCATCAAGACCGGCCCAGCACAAGAAACCGCCGAACCCCGCATCTTCGCCATCGGCGATATCGTCTCCGGCCTTCCGCAGCTAGCCCATTCCGGCTCCATGGCCGGCATGATCGCCGTCGCCAAAATCGCCGGCCGCAACTTCCGCCCCATCAACCGCCAGCGCATTCCCGGCTGCACCTACACCGAACCCCAGATCGGCTCCGTGGGCCTGACCGAAGCCCAGGCCAAAGAAAAAGGCCTCAAAGAAGGATTTGAAGTCAAAGTCGGCAAGTTCCCCTTCGCCGGCAACAGCAAAGCCACCATCGTCGACTCCCACGACGGCTTCGTCAAAATCGTCTCAGACGCCAAATACGGAGAAATCCTCGGCGTCCACATCATCGGCCCATCGGCCACCGAGCTCATCGCAGAAGCCGTAGTCGCCATGGACCTCGAAGGCACCGTAGACGAACTCCTCTACACCATCCACGCCCACCCCACCCTAAGCGAATCCATGCTAGACGCCTACGGCGCAGTCGATGGCATGGCCATCAACGCATAGCCAGGCGCAGCGGACCTTGACACCAGGTCCGCTGCTTCCTACTCTTGGTACATGCAAATCGAACTCTCACCCGAGCGCGAAGCCCAACTCAACGAGTACGCCCAGCGCCACGGGCAGGCCCCCGCCGACGCGCTAGATGAAGTCCTCGCCGACGCCCTCGAATGGGAGCGGCAAGACTATGTGGAATCGGTCGAAGCCATTCGAGAAGGATACGAGGACTTCCTCGCTGGACGCTCTCAACCGTTTGGGGAGGCATTCGAAGAGTTGCGAGTGAAACATGGCTTTCCACGTTGAAATCTCCAAGAAGGCGAACCGAGATCTGGACGCAATCTTGGAATGGGTCGCCGCCCGTGAGGCAGGAATCGCAGGCGGACGATGGGTTCAAGGCCTGTACAACGCAATCGCTTCTCTCTCCGTTATGCCAAGCCGCTGCATGTTGGCGGAAGAAAATGCCTCCTTCCCATTCGAAGTGAGGCAATTGCTGTACGGCGATAAGACTCTGGCTTTTCGTATCCTATTCAGTGTCGAGGACGATGTGGTGAAGGTCCTTCGTGTGCGCCGGGGTCGCCGCCTTCCCCTCGGTTGAAACTGAATCGATGCTGAAGCCGACCAGAGTTCGAGCGCCGAATTTCAAATTCGAGTACTCGATCACCTTACGGCTTCATGGCACACCGGACAACGTGTGTACCCATGCTGACACTTTCTTCTCAACCCTTCCGGTCCTTCCTCGGATTCCGGCGGAGTTTGTTCAAATCCGGGGTTAGCCTTGCGATAAATTCTGTCCCAGTTTAGATTCTTGCATTTGCCGCACCTCTCCGCACTCTCCCGCGGATTGGCGCGCGCAGGTCCCTTTCGCGGAAGCCAAACCTCGCGGCATTTGTCGCAGTAGGGAATGTCCATCGTTACAATCGCCATTCCTGAATACGATCACCACTAGTGCATGATGCAAAAATATATTATAGAAATTCCTTACGGTGCATTTGATCTGGCTCCAAGATGCTCCAGATACTCTCCCGGCGAAATCACCCTTACCCCATCACAAGCACTCTCCGGAAAATGCTTCAAATTTTCAGTCACCAGCCAAGCCCCCGAAACCTGCGCCAACGCCAAAAACGGAGCATCCTTCGCGTCCGGACAGGAAATCGGCCACGGCGCCGGCTCAGGAAGCCACAAACTCTCCTCAATCACAAACTCAAGCCAAAGCGGCGGAAACCCGTACCGTTGAAACTTCTCTCGTCGCGTAACCTCGCGATACTCGGCCGCAACGAACGGACTGCAAACCAACTGCACCTGCCCTCGTATGACCCAATCTCGGATCAATTCAGCGGGCGTCCCGTCAGTTCGGATGCCAGCCGAGACAATGACATTGGTATCCAGCACCGCCAGCCTCATCAGGCGGGAACACCCTCTCTTGCCGCCCGGTGCTCCCGAATCTCCGCTTCAATCTCCGATTCACTCAACTCGCCAATCTCCCGCGCAATCCGCCATCCCTGCCGAAGACTCGCCATCGCCATCGCCCGCCGCAGTTCCCGGTCTTCTTCAATCACATCCCCAAACACAGGCACCAAAAAATAGGCCGGCCCATCCTGCCCCACCAGCAGAGTCGTCTCCCCCGCCGGAACATCCGCCAAAGCCTTCGCCCCGCGCGTCCGAAACTCCCGCAAAGAAATATGCCGCATAACGCACCTCTGGACAGAGCGTAGTCGAAATGGCTACGCAAAGCAATATCAGGCGCAAAGAGAAAAGTCTGGGGTGCCCCCGGTCTCGATTCTGAGACCGGGGATCGCCAATCTATGGAGAACCACCCTACTGCGGCTTCTTCTCCTCCGGCTTAGCATCCGGCTTAGCCGAAATATCTTCCCCGTTAAAAATAATCGTCGAGCTAGTCCCAAATTTCTTGTAGTCCGTATACTTCACCGTCTGCCGCACCCGCACATCCTCACCCATATACCCGTTCCCGCCCGTAAAGTGGAGCACCCCATCGCCCTTGGTATACGTCGGGAACCAATTCTCCCCGTCAATCTCCTCGCGATAAGTGGTAAACGGCGTCGAAAGATCCTCATGCCCCTTGCGAAGATCGTCCGGCACATTCTTGCCGTTCGTAATCACAATCTGCAACTCCTCGGAATCTACCCAGATCTTCCCCTGAAAATACCGTTTTCCCTTCGCAATTTCCTTGGGCGCCACGTCGAACACGTAGCAATCCACCGAATCCACCTTCTGCCGGCCCACATACGTCACGTTGTACTGCCCCGCATCCTCCTTGGTCAGCACAAACGGCAGCCGCTCCTCAATGTCCTGAAAATCCGCCGGACTCATGCTGATCCGCTGCAGCGAATTCGCCGGTGCCAGCACCACTTTCTCTGTCCGCTTGCCGTCGGGCGTAAAAACCACGTCATCCACCTGGTAATACTCGCCATCCACCTTGCCGCCGTCGTCGATCGTCTGCACCCGCACCGTCCGCCGGTACGTATAGTGGTTCAGCGCCTCCCGAAAAACCGACTCCTTGGCCTCGAACTTCTGAATAATCTCCTCCGGCGGCGTCGGAGGAGGATTCAGATCCATCGGCCCATATCCGGAATCCAGCGCCATCGGCGTATAAGAAACCGTCGTATTCGGATCGCGCTTCTTCTTGTCGCCGCCTCCAGCCGCCAGCAGCGTCCCGGCACACACCACCAGCAGCAACCCGGCCGCCGCCCGCCGCACCATCCCATGCCCGTTAAGTCGTTTCGTCACAATCTTCCGCTCCTGAACATCCCCTGAAAGCCCATCCCTACAACTTTAGACGCATATAGTCCCGCCCAGTTAAGCAGGATGATACATAGTGGGGGATTTTCCCCTCTCGACTCTTACTGGGAATGAAAGAGAGGAACACGCCCACGGTCGCTCCTCTTCCTTGAGGACGTTTGAAAATCCGGCAGGGTTTCCTTTTCATGCAACCCGGCAACCGCTCCTTCGGAGAAATCCCGCCCGCTCCCGCTCTCGAATGGACCATACTAGCTATACCCGTGCTTTCCGCCAGTTCGCCCCGCTCAGCGCCAGGCAAGTAAAGGAGTCTGTTGTCGCCTCCCATGCTCGATGACTACCAGATTCCGGCCATAGCCCTCATTGCTGCCCTCATGCTCGCGTTTGCCTACCTGCATTCGCGCTTCCGCAGCATGCGCACCCTGCTCTGGATGTTGGCCCTCGGCTTCTCCGGACTCCAGTCTATCTTCCGCTGGATGAGCGACAACTGGATCGTCTCCCCCGCCGAGGCCGCTTCCACGGCCAACGTGCAAGCTCTCCACTGGATCAGCGCCGCCGGCGAATCCTGCCTCATCCTCAGTTCGGCCCTCTTTCTCGCCTCGCTCTCGCCCACCAGCTTCCGCGTCGGACGCTTCCGCGTTCTCTTCGTCGTTCCCTATATCGTTCCCGTCCTCTTATACGTGGCGCTCTACTTCGGCGTCTCCCAGCACCCCACCGGGCCACTCCTGCGCCTCTATATCTTTCTCGCCTACTGGGCCGCCGGCGCCGCTGTCATCTGGAGCCTTCAAAAAGGCGCCATTCCCACCTGGCTGGTAAGCTCCATCGTCACCCTGGCTGCCATCGCCAGCATGCCTTTTTTCGCCATCGGCAACGTCTCCTACCCACTCGCCATGGTCGAATCCGGCAACATGCTCATGAGCGCTCTGCTCGTCCTCTTCACCTTTCGCCGCCTCTCACCCGGAGTTCTCCTCTCGACCGCCGGCTTTCTCGCCTATACCCTGCCGCCGATCTCCCTCTTCACTCCCGCCGGAGCCAACCCCCACGCACTGCTTCTCCTCACCCGCATTGTGGACCTCGGAAAAGTCGTCGTCGCCATCGGATTGATCCTCGTCGTCCTGGAAGACGAGGTCGACAAGAACGAAAGCGCCCAGATGCGAGAGCGCCGCGTCCGCCTTGAACTCGAAGCCTACGCTCGCCAATCCCTAACCGCCCGCAGCCTCGAAGAATTCGACCGCAACAGCAGCCAACTCTGCTCCATGATCGTCGAACACAGTTGTTTCGCCGGCGCCGCCATGGTCGTACGCAACTCCACCGGCGCCTACTCCATGGTTGGCTACGCAGGCATCGACGGCGCAACCGCTGGAGCGCTCGACAACCTTGCCCAGCGCCTCCCAGCTTCCTGCTTCATGCCCGCAGCCCATTTTCCAGACTCGGCGGAAGACTTGGACCAATCCTCGACAGGTTTCTCCCCGCAAGAGGATTCCGCAGAAGAACAGGAAGAAAATAACAGCAATGAAACCGATTCTTCCCAGGACTCTGAAGATCCGGAACGCTCGACCGTCGAACTGCTCGTCCCCGACAGCTCTTCGCTCAACCTCAATCTGACACCCTGGTTCGTGCCCGGCGACGACCTCGAACGCCTGCATATCACTCGCATCAGCGCCGTCCCCATGTTCGGACCCATGCACGGCCCCATCTCCAGCCCCAACAACTTCGCCGACGGCGCTCTCCTGCTCACCGCCCCGCGCATCCCGCTTACAAGCCTCCGCGCGGACGACCTGCTCCCCCTTGAAATCCTCGCCGCCCGCCTGCAGGCCGCCCGCACCCAAGCCATGATGCTCGGAAAACTCATCGATTCCGAGCGATTTGCCGGCGTCGGCCAGCTCGCCGGCAACGTCGCCCAGCAACTCAACAACCCCCTCACCGTCATCCTCGGCTACTCCGCCCTCCTCGAAGAATCCGTCGCGCATAGCTCCGAAAATCGCGCCGCCGAAACCATTGGCCTCGAAGCCCGCCGCATGAAGTCCATCCTCGCCCGCCTCTCTCGCTTCTCCCGCATCTCCACTGAGCGATTCAACTCCTTCGCCGTCGCCGACCTGATCTCCGACATCGAACAGATGCACCGCACCGACTTCCTCCGACACTCCATCGAGTTCCGCCTGGCCGTCCAGCCCGATATGCCGCCCATCTTCGGCAACGCCCATCAGGTCCGTCAGGCGCTACTCCACGCCACCCAATACGCCATCGACGCCGTCCTCCGCGTCGGCGCCAACCAGGAAAAATCCATCCGCATCGACGCCTCCGCCTCCACCGGCGAAGAAGCCCGCATCGAAGTCCTCATCGCCCACTCCGGCCCCGGTTTCTCCCATCTCGACCGCGCATTCGACTCCCTGACCTCCGGCTTCACCGGCGCGGAATCCACCGGCATCGGCCTCTCACTAGCCGCAGCCATCGTCCGCGAACACCGCGGCAACATCACCGCCATCAACCTGCAACCTACCGGAGCAGCCATCCAAATCGACCTCCCCATCAGCTAACCTGCTCCGCCGTTGCACTTGCCTTTTTTCTCGCATCAAATCAAACGGAAGCTGTCATCCTGAGCAAAGCACAGCCGCATCGCGATACCTCCAACTTACTTTCCAAAACCCACATAATTTCGCCCAAAATACAGTCGGAAGCCCTCGCCATCCGCCATCACCTTCAGCGGCATGGGCCGCTTCATCTCTGTATCCTTATGCGAACTCACTGTAAACAGCTCATGCGCGCCCACATCCATCACGTTGAACTTATCCCCGGCAATAAATCCCACGCCGTAAACACCGGGCGCCAGATCGTGCCCCTCTATCTTGATCGCAACCTCGGCAATAAAGTAAGCCTGATACTTCTCCTGCACATCCGACGAGTAACCGCTCGTATCCACCAGAGATGCCAACACATACATCCCGTCGGCAAACTTCACCCCCCCCGAGTTACGCAGTTGCGTCGTCGCCGACTGCCCTTTGAACCACACCGAGGCCGGCAGTATCTTCGTCGTCTCCGCCGCCGTCAACACCGTCCCTCCCGCGCCCTGCCCGGCCGCACTCAGAGTCCATCCGCCCATCCCAACCGCCAGCGCCAAAGCTGCAATCGCCGTCAGCCAACCCATCCCAGTTCTCATTCTCACGTCGTATCCTCTCCCAAATATTGGGAATGAAATTCCCCCCGGAGTATACGCCACCCGCCGCCCGGCCGCGCATCGAACCCGCTCGTCGAAGCGGAGAATGGCCCAGACCGCCACGCCTTTCTCGCAAACTGTGCGCCATTGAACTGTCAGCCAGCGGTCCATGCCACTACGATCGCACTAACCTCTGGAGCCTTCCGGCAGGCCATCCATAGAATTGCCACGCCAGTTTGTCGTTGGAAAGCAGCCATCCCAGCAATGATCGTCCCCCCGCAATCCCGTCTCCTCGCTTCGCTCAGCCTATTCGCCGCCCTGTGCATCGCGCCCCATGCATTCGCCCAGTCCGGTCCCGATCCGCTGGCTCCCCTCCCGCCAACCGCGATTCAGGCCGCGCCTACGGGCTCCCTTACCCTGGGCGATCGCCTCAAGCTGGAACTAAAGCTCAACTTCGGGCCCGCAAATTTCGTCGTTCCCGCCTTCGAGGCCGGTTTCCGAATGGCCGACCCCGAGCCCGCCGATCCGCCCAACTGGCGCCGGGGCTTCGGCGGCTTCGCCCGCAACTACGGCGCCGATTTCGCTCTCACCACCACCGCCGGCTTCGGCCGTTTCACCGCCGACGCCATCATGCGCCACGATCCCCGCTACTACCCGTCCTCAAGCCCCAGGGCCGGCCGCCGCTTCCTGCACGCCCTCGCCTTCACCCTCGCCGACAACACTGATTCAGGCAGCCGCGGTTTCGCCTTCGGCAACTTCGCCGGCGCCGCCGCCGCCGGTGGCGTCTCCATGGCCATCTATCCCCATGGATTCAACGACTTCACCCACGCAAGCCAGCGTTTCTATCTGCAAATGGGCAACTTCGCCGCCCACAACCTCTTCGCCGAATTCGCTCCCGAGGCCATCCGCCTGGCCCGCGTCTTCCACATCCCAGACAAACTCTCCGGCGCCCTTCTTCCCGCCGACCGTAAACAACCCTGACTCCCGGCCCCGATCTGCTCTCCCAATCGCCTAAAATCGAAAGCATTCCGGGAGCAAATCGCATGAAGCAGTTCATCGCCCTCCTCTTCGGCCTCGGCCTCGTCGGCAACGCCCTCCTTTTCGTCCCTCAGGTCGTCGCCGTCTGGCGCAAGAAATCCGACGAAGGCATCTCGCTCGTAACCTTCGCCGGCTTCAGCGTCCTCCAGATCGTCGGCATCCTCCACGGCCTCTACCAGCACGACCCCTCCATCACCTACGGAATGGCCGCCAGCCTCCTCACCTGCGGCACCGTCACCCTCCTGACCCTCCACTACCGCCTAAAACGCCTCCGCACAAAAATCTAATCCCTATTCCCTAATCCCTATTCCCTACATTCACGCGCTACAATCCCCAAGAGGCGCTCCCATGGTCCACATCGCCATTCCCGAACCCACCAGCCCCCAGTTCGTCCCCGGCTCCGCAGCCTACAACCAGCGCTCGCTCCCCCAATATCTCCACGCCCTCATCTCCGCCGGAGCCACGCCCATCCCCGTCCCTCTCCACGAGTCCCCGCAGCGCGTCGCCCGCATCCTCTCGACTTGCCACGGCATCCTCCTGCCCGGCTCCCCCGCCGACATCGACCCCCAAACCTACGGCCAGCTCCCCCAGGGGAGCGAACCACCCGACCCCGCCCGCGCCGCCGTCGACGAACTCCTCCTCCAGGACGCCTTCAATCTCCACAAACCCATCCTCGCCGTCTGCCAGGGCCTGCAAGCCCTCAACACCTGGCTCAACGGCACCCTCATTCAGGACATCCCCACCCAAATCGGCGCCGCCGTCAACCACTCCCCGGGCCCTACCATCCTCCAGGCCCACCCCATCCAAATCACCCCCAACACCCGCCTCGCCGCCATCCACCAATCGATACGGGTGCCCCATGTCTCGCACTTGAGACATGGGAGCGATGACCCCCAAAGCCAACATCTCTCCGAACAAGTCAACTCCAGCCACCACCAATCCATCCAAATCCCCGGCGACAACCTCCTCGTCTCCGCCATCTCCCCTCAAGACCACGTAATCGAAGCCGTAGAACTCAACTCAGCCGACCACTTCGTCCTCGCCGTCCAATGGCACCCCGAGCGCAGCTACAACGAAAGCGCCTTCTCTCGTGCCATCTTCCACGCCTTCATCCAGGCCACCCAATCCTGGACCCCCAGAAAAATCGAAGAATCCGTCCTCCAAGCCTGAACAAAAATCAGCGGGCAAGCAATTCCTGGGCCCTTGCCTTTGCTGTCGCCCTTGCCCTTGCCCTTGCTGTTGTCGTTGCCTTTCTTTCTGTCATTCCTGAAGGGAATCTGCTGTAGCCGTTGCCCTTGCCCTTGCTGTTGCCTTTGCCCTTCTTTCTGTCATTCCTGAAGGGAATCTGCTGTAGCCTTTGCCCTTGCTGTTGCCTTTGCCCTTCTTTCTGTCATTCCTGAAGGGAATCTGCTGTAGCCTTTGCCCTTGCTGTTGCCTTTGCCTTTCTTTCTGTCATTCCTGAAGGGAATCTGCTGTTTCCCGAAAGCCGTGCTACCATCCCGCCATGCCAAATCGCGAGTATCATTTCTGGGTCTACATCCTCTCAAGCCGCTCGCGAAACCTCTACGTAGGCATGACCAATAACCTCGTCCGCCGCATCACAACGCACCGAAAAGGCGTGGACGCCCCCCACACCGGCCACTACCACATCCATCGCCTGGTCTATTTCGAATACTTTCGCTACGTTCGCAGCGCCATCGCGCGCGAGACCGCACTGAAACACACTACCCGCGAGCAAAAAATCGAGCTCATTGAAAGAAGCAATCCCACATGGTCGGATCTCTTTCCAAACCTCCTCCAAAAACACGAACAAGGCGGCGGAGCGCCAGACCCGCTACAAAACTAGCCCCACCCCGATCTCTCGCAGCCACTTTCGTAGCCAGCGACGCATTTGCCGCTCTTTCCTTCCTTCCGGTCATTCCCAAAAGGAATCTGCTGTTGCTGTTACCCTCACCTTTGCCCTTGCCGTTGCCTTTGCTGTTGCCCTTGCCCTTCTTTCTGTCATTCCTGTAGGGAATCTGCTGTCGTCTTTTTTGCCCTTGCCGTTGCCTTTGCTGTTGCCCGTGCCTTTCTTTCTGTCATTCCTGTAGGGAATCTGCTGTCGTCTTTTTTGCCTTTGCCGTTGCCTTTGCTGTTGCCCTTGCCTTTCTTTCTGTCATTCCTGTAGGGAATCTGCTGTTCCTCGTCACCCCCAACCCAAAAAACAAAAAGCGCCCCCAGCCCAAAAACCTCAGGACCGGAGACGCTTATGCGATAAACGATCTTCCCCTTAGAACTCCAGCCGCAGAGCCAGTTGCAACACGCGCGCCGAGCTAACGGTGCTCCCTACAGTCCCAAAGGGTACACCGCTCGATTGCGTAATATCCACGTTCGGCTCAGCGAAGCTCGGATGGTTGGTGGAATTGAAAGCATCCGCGCGAAACTTCAGATTCACCTTGTCTTCGTATATCGGAAAGGTCTTCCCCAGCCCCAGATCGATATCGAAATACCCCGGCCCGCGCAGATTGTTGCGCGTTCCGATCGCAAAGCCCGTCGGCCCGGTATACGCCGCCAGCGCCCCTGTCGGGTTCTCAAACGCGTTCACAGGCGAACCCTCGCCGCCATGCACTTTCGTCTTCAACAGAGCCGGCGACCCTAGGAGTGTTGCAGGCGCGTTGTTGGCAAAGCCGGCTACGAATGCATTGGAGCCGGCGTTATAAGCATTTCCCGTATGCCAGCTTGGTAGCCCACTGATCTCCCAGCCGCCGACAGCCTCGTTTGCCCACAAAGGCATGCCCGCCCCAATCGCCCGCCCCCGTCCAAACGGCAGCGCGTAGATGAAGTTGCCGTTCAGATAGTTGGTTACGTCGAAGTCCGAATTGCCACGGCACTCGCGAGGACGCTGAATGTCGCAAATGAACCCAAAGCCATTGTTTCCGGCAAGGAAATTCGCAACTACCGAAACGTTGTCGAGCGAATGAGACCATGTGTAGTTCAGGTCGAATTGCAACCCGTACCCAGCGTTCTTATGCAGCGTCACCAGCAACCCGTTGTAGCTCGAATTGCCCTTGTTCGTCCAAATCGTGTTCGAAGAGAACTGCGACGCCATCCCCACGTTCGGCGGCAAAATGCCGATAGCGGCCAGCACGTACATCGTGTCCGCGAAGTCTCCGCGCTGCGGATACGGGTATGCTTCGTACGCGACCAGTTGCGTATTGTTCCCGAACCCATTAGCGACCCCTACGCCCGGCGCGACGACGTCTTCAAACCACGGCTGCGGAGAAAGGCTCAATATGTCGTTTAGAGCGCCCAGCCCTGCATTCTGTCGCAGTTGCGCCGTCATCCCTGCCATTGCGCCGGACATGTTCTGGCTCGATTTGCCCGAATTGTCCGGAAACTCCAGCAATTGGCTGGCATCGGCTTGCGCCAGCAACCGCCGCCCCAACCGGCCCACATAATTCACTTTGAGAATGTAACCTTGCGGGAATTCATGCTGCATCCCGCCATCGAACTGCAAGGAATACGGCGTCTTCAGGTTGGGATCGACAATGGTGTTGAACTCCCCAGCCGCCAACCCGTACGGCACGCCCGCTGATACGTACGGTGTATGCGGCGTTGCTACGGAGGGAGCCGCCGGAGGAGCTGGCGGTGCCATGATCCCCGCGAACCGGGGCGCCGAAAGCAGTGTAGCCGTCGGGTCGCCGGCAGTCCCAAACAGCTCCACATTGCGCGCCTCGATGAGATAGGAGTTTTGCAGTTGCTGGAACTGAAGGGCATTGATAATGCTGTGATCGTAGATCACCCCAGCTCCACCGCTGAACACTGTTTTCTTGTCGAAGGTTGGGCTGTATGCAAATGCAATTCTTGGCGCAAAGTTCTTGTTTGCCGGTTGAAAGAACCCAGGCGCATTGTTCACTTTCCCACCCAGCGTATATTGCACAAATGGAAGAACCGAGTTACCTTCCAGCCCCGCCGCGCTCTGCTTCAGCCGATCGCCCCAATATCCATCGAAAGTGATATTCGATATCGATTGATTGCCGTGAACCTCATAAGGAACGGTGTAATTCTGGTAGCGCAACCCATAGGAGATCGTAAGATTCGGCGTCAGTTTCCACGTATCGCCAAAATACGCCTCCGTCTCGTAATAACGGTAAATCAGAGCCTGCCCCGTTCCCTGCGGTTTCACGACCCCCTTGTTGTAGTCGAAGTTGCTGCTTACCTCCGCAAAGGTACCCAGTGCCGTCGAGTACGCACTGTCGAAGATCGTCGTGTCGTTGCTGTTGATATCCGAGGGCCGGAGGGTCGGGTCCAGCGACGTGAAATTCGTGTTCCCCGTCACGCCGACAGCCGGGAAATTAAAGTTCTCCGCCGCAAACTCGTTCGGCGTCTCCCATTTGAACGTCCCGCCAAACGTCAGGTTGTGCTTCCCTTTATCCCACGTAAAGTCATCCCGGATGATCGGGATCGGATACGTCCGCAATTGCGAATTGTTGCCGCCCGCGTAAGGCCCCGTCAGCCCCGCAAATCCAAATTGGTTCGCACCTTGCGGGTTGTAAACCACCGGGAACTGAAGATTCTCAAATGTCTCGCCCCCCGACGCCTGATTCACCTTGTTGCTGCCGATAGTCCACGTATGCCCAACCACCCATGCGTAGCTCTGGTCCGCGTTCGGAAAGGTCGTCGGATCGCCTGGGAACTGAATCGCACTCTGCGTCCCCGCCGTTCGCGTAAATGTCCCACGCCCAAACACCCGCATCCTGCTGTTCATCGTGTAATCCACGCGCTGAACGTAGTCATCTTCCTTATACGGGAACGGCGCATTGAACCGGAAGCCGGCCGTATTCACCAGATCCCCAACCTTCCCCGACAAGTCATTCGCATGAGGATAGCGCTGGTTCATCAGTGAAAGCAGCGCTGCGTTGAATCCCTGCTTACTTGGATCGAGCGCCGTCACCTGCGCCGGCGAAAGCGGCACAACCGCATTGCTCGTATTCACATACGAAACCTCGCCGCCCCGGTATGAGTCCATCGGCACCGTCTGGTCTACGATGTTCGTAAGCGTATCCCGCCGCCCGTTGTAATCGAAAAAGAAGAACAAACGATCATGCTTTGCCGGGCCGCCCAGGTTCCCGCCAAACTGATTCCGAATCAGAGGAGGGCGCGCCTGGCCAGTGTCATTGTTGAACCAGTCGTTGGCTTCCAGATCCGTATCGCGGTGATACTCCACCAGCGCCCCATGGAATTTGTTCGTTCCACTCCGCGTCACCAGCTCAAACTGCCCGCCGCCGCCCTGTCCCGCGCTCGACAGGGGTCCAGCCGTCACCCCGCGAAACTCCTGCACCGAGTCCACCGGCGCATTCGCCACAATCGCACCGAAGCTCCCCGTCGCGTTGTCGTTCACTTCCAGACCGTCCAGCGTCACATTCGTCTGGTCCACGCGCGCGCCCGTCACCGCCCCATCCAGTGTTACACCCGGCTGCTGCGTAAATAATGCAGACGGGCTGTCCCGGTTCTCAATCGGCAAATCGTTCAGGAACTGCACCTCAAAGTTGTTCCCCACCGTCGCGTCCGTCGTATTCAGCGTCACGTTCTCGTTCGACACCGAAACTTCCACTGTCTGCGAGTCCCCACCCACCTGCAGCTTCGCATTCTGCGTTCGCGTCGCGTCCACATTCATGTAAATCCCCGAGATCACCACCGGACGAAAGCCCTTGGCAGTATACGTCGCCTTATACCCCGGCCCGGGAGGCAGATTCGACAGCGTATACGAGCCCGATCCGTTCGTCACCGCCTTGTACGTGGCGCTGGTCGTCGTGTTCACCAGTTCGACCTGCGCTCCGGGGATCGACGCACCGGAAGTATCCGTCACCTCGCCCGTCAAGGACGCAACATCCTGCGCCCTGAGCATCGGCGCACTGCAAAGCGCCACAAGAACCAATACAAAACACACAAAAACGCGCTTGTTCATTTTTTGAACTCCTTCGCAAGTTAGGGAGATGCGAGCGGCAGCAAAAACCGCTGCGCGAGAAACACGAAGGGCCCGATGCATCGAAATCCATCTCGTGTCGGACGAAATGGGTTGATATCAACGTAGCAAGCGGTTTACCAAACCGCCCAGTCCCGGCTAAGCCCTGAGTTTTGTCATGGTTGCACCGTTTCTACCAGCGACTGCAGCCCCCCCGCATCTACGCAAAAGCGTAGTTTCTGTATTGGAAACAGAAGAGGGTCGGCCAATCTCCGGAAGAAATGCCTTACACTACTCTCCAAAATGCCCCAGGGGGATACCGCCATGCCCGCCAAGCCAGCCTCCAGCTCAAGCCCCGATCCCGGCTTCAACCCCAAAGTCGACCTCTACATCGCCCAGGCCAAACCCTTCGCCAAGCCCATCCTCAACCACCTCCGCGAACTCGTCCACCAGGCCTGCCCCGGCGTCCAGGAGACCATGAAATGGTCTCGCCCCTTCTTCGAATACAAAGGCGTCATCCTCGGAAACATGTCCGCCTTCAACGCCCATTGCAGCTTCGGCTTCTGGGGGCAGGAAATCGGAGCCGTCCTTCACGAAGCCAAAGTCCTCCAGGAGGACGGAATGGGCTCCCTCGGCAAGATCGCAACGCTCGAAGACCTGCCCGCCAAAAAGCAAATGCTCCAGTGGCTCAAGCAAGCCAAAACCTTCATCGACAACGGCCAGTACACCAGCCCCATCGCCGCCAGAAACAAAGTAGTCAAAGCCCCCAAACCCCAGCTCCCAACCCCGCCCGAGTTCACTGAAGCCCTCAGATCCCACCCCAAAGCCGCCCAAACCTTCCAGAGCTTCGCCCCAAGCTGCCAGCGCGAATACCTCGAATGGTTCGCCGACGCCAAACTGCAAGCCACCAAAGAAAAACGCATCGCCCAGGCCATCGAATGGCTAAACGAAGGCAAACAACGCCACTGGAAATACCAAACCAACTGACCCACCGCGCGCGCTTTTGCTTTTCTTTCTGTCATTCCCGAAGGGAATCTGCTGTTGCTACAGCGTTGTAGACTTGCCGGGAGGGATTCCCAAATGCCGACAGCCTCTTATAGTTTTTTCCCAGCACAACCACAAACGCGGGTGCCCCATCCTAACCGGCAAACCACCCCAACGACAGGTCCTCGTCGTTGGGGTGGTTTGCCGGTTAGGGTGGGATACTTTGTACCTATAGCCCTTTACAGCCTTGTATTGTTCTTCCTCCCAAGCGCGGCGAATCCCCAGACCAAAAGGCCAATGACATTCGAGGACATGATGCAAATGCGCCGCCTCGGCGCAACCGACGTCTCCCCGGACGGCAAATGGCTCCTCTACTCCGTCACCGACGTTGACCTGGCCAAGAACGCAAAAATCAACCGAATCTACATTCAGGAAATTTCCGGCGGCGAACCCAAAATCGTCGAAGGCACCCTGCCCGGTGACGACGGCGCCCGCTTCGCTCCCGACGGCAAACATCTGCTCTTTCTCTCCAGCCGTAACAACACGCAGCAAATTTTTATCGCAAAATTCGATACTCTGACAGGCAGTGTTACCGGTACGCCAGGCAATGTAATCAATCCGCCGAGCAATATAAGAGATTTCCCAACTAATGTAACGCGTACAAACCCACAATTCCCTGACGCCGACAACGCCATCTGGTCCCCGGACAGCAAGAGCATCGTCTTCACCGCCGAAGTCTACCCCGACTGCCCAGCCATCGTTCCCAACTCCGACTCAGGGCAAAAGTGCGACGCCGACCGCGATGCCGACCAGGCTGCCAGTCCAGTCAAGGCCCAACTCTTCACCCACCTGCTCTACAAGCACTGGAACCACTTCACCGGCGACAAGCGCAGTCACCTGTTTCTATTAGACTTATCCACAGGACAAGCCCGCGACCTGACCCCCAACGACCCCCACGACGTCCCGCCATTTTCGATAGAAGGCGGCTGCGGCTGCGCCATTTCCCCCGATTCCAAAGAACTGGCCTTCACCGAAAACCTCGACGAAGAACCGGCAATCAGCACCAACGCCGACATTTTCACCCTCGATTTGACCAATCCAGCAGCTAAACCCATCAAAATCAGCACCAGCCCAGGCGGCGACTTCAATCCAGCCTACTCGCCCGACGGCAAATACCTAGCCTGGCGCAGCCAAGCCAGAGCCGGCTACGAAAGCGACAAATTCCGGCTCGCGCTGTTCGACCGGCAAAAGCGTACCTTGAGCTATCCTTTGAGTTCCGCCGTCGTCTTCGAGCCCGGTCCTAAGTTAGCTAACTTTGACAGATGGGTTGACGAGTTCTACTGGCGGGATGATTCAAAAGTTATTTACTTCACGTCGGGCTACGACGGGGAGGTGCCGATCCAGAGTATTTCGTCGGACCCGCTACCGCATGACGTGGAATTGGCCCTGCACGAGGAAGCCGTTAACCACAGGCCGTCCGCACCAGTAGATGAAGACGGTAGCTCCGTTCATAGGCAGCTTAGCCGATACGGAAAGATTCGCGGCGAGTGGAGCGGAATTCACGGCGTGATGGTGAATGGGAGATTCCGACTGCTCGGCACTCTCGTGCGCGTCGATGTGCCAAGTGAAGTCGTCCTGGCCGATCCGTTGGAAATCGATGACTCTTCGCGAACTATGGTTGTAGCTCTTGATATTTCGGCTCCCACAAAGGACATTACGCAGACGGAGTATCAGCCCGTCCTTGTTACTCACTTAAACGACGGCCTCCTCGCCCAGCTCGATCTGGCGAAGATGGAATCCTTCTGGTTCTCCGCTCTGGACAAAACCAAAGTCCAAGGCTTCCTCATCAAGCCCCCAGCCTTCGACCCCGCAAAGAAATACCCCATGAAATTCCTAATCCACGGCGGCCCGCAAGGCGCCTGGGGCGATAGCTGGAGCTACCGCTGGAACGCCGAGCTGCTGGCCGCCGACGGCTATGTTGTCATCATGATTAACCCAAGAGGATCAACAGGTTACGGCCAGGCATTTGTCGACGGAGTCAACGGCGACTGGGGCGGCAAACCCTTCACCGACCTCATGACCGGCCTCGATTACGCCGAAAAAACCTACCCGTTTATCGACAAGAATCGCGAGTGCGCCCTCGGCGCCAGCTACGGCGGCTACATGGCCAACT
>Ga0302325_10011584_pt1 | contig 18989 bp, 17 predicted proteins | sample Palsa_T0_2_FD_201948 | JGI IMG/M metagenome (GOLD analysis project Ga0302325, IMG submission 201948) | Peat permafrost microbial communities from Stordalen Mire near Abisko, Sweden - Palsa_T0_2 | ecosystem: Environmental > Terrestrial > Soil > Palsa > Peat permafrost | place: Sweden: Abisko...
CCTATGATCGCGTCGCCCGGGCTGACGACTTCGCCGCTTCGGCCGCCGCACGATAATACGTCCACAAGATGCGGGCCGCGACGGCGCGCCAGGGCCGCCAGGGCTCCGCCAATGCCTGCATCTCCTTCGCCGTCGGCCGTGCCGGTAGTGTGAACGCCACTCTTGCGGCTTCCTGCAAAGCGAGGTCGCCGGCCGGCCACGCGTCGGCATGACCGAGACAAGACAGCAGATAAATGTCGGCCGTCCACGGCCCGACGCCGTGCACGGCCGTGAGTGCGGCGTGCGCCTCGTCGGCGGCAACCTCGCCGAGGGCGGCGAGCGCAAGGTCGCCGCCCTCGACGGCACGGGCGATCGCCTTGAGCGCGCGGATTTTGGGAGCCGACAAGCCAAGCCGCGCCAGCCGTGCCGGTCGCGCGCGCAGAATGGCGGCCGGATCGAACGGATCGAAGGCGGCGGCGAGGCGTCCCCAAATGGCGTTGGCGCTCGCGGTCGAGAGTTGCTGCGACACGATGATGGCCGCGAGCGCGGCGAACCCGTCCGTCCGCCGCCGCAGCGGCGGCCGTCCGGCGGTGGCAAGAAGGGCGGCGAATCGTGGATCGGCTCTTCGGAGCGCGGCCAGAGCGGCATCGAGATCGGCTTCGGTGTGGATATGGGACTGCATTGTGTGTCCGGCTGTTGCGACGTCGATATGCAAACCTAGCGCATCGCGTTACGTGCTTGATCGGCCCATCCGCATTGGTCAAATCTGCCAGTTTTGGGAAGCCAATCGTCTATGTACACCCGCGTCTTCCGTTTCGCGCCAAGCCCCAACGGGTATCTGCACCTCGGCCATGCCTATTCGGCGTTGCTCAATTACGACATGGCGCGCGATGCCAACGGGCGGCTGCTGTTGCGCATCGAGGACATCGATGCCGCGCGCTGCCGGCCGGAATACGAGGCGGCAATCTACGAAGACCTCGGCTGGCTCGGCATTGCCTGGCAGCCGAACGTCCGGCGGCAGAGCGAGTATTTCGAGGATTACCAAGCCGCGGTGGCCAAGCTCGAGGCGCAAGCGCTCGTCTATCCAAGTTTCGAGAGCCGGAGCGAAATCAGCGCGCTCGTGGCCGAGCGCGACCGGCGGGGACATTGGCCGCGCGATCCCGACGGGGTGCCGATCTATCCGGGCGGTGCCCGCAAAATGCCGCGAGCCGAGCGCGAGCGGCGGCGCCGCGACGGCGAGCCGTTCGCGCTACGGCTTGCCCTGGACGCGGCGGTCGCGCGGGCAGGCGTACTCACCTGGACCGAGACCGGCCTCGGACCGCAAGGTCAAACCGGCGTCGTCGTTGCGGCGCCGCAGATGTGGGGCGACGTCGTGCTTGCGCGCAAGGAGGCGCCGACGAGCTATCATCTGGCGGTCGCCATCGACGACGCGCTTCAGGGTGTGACCGAGGTCGTGCGCGGCCAGGATTTGTTCTGCTCGACCAGCATTCACCGGCTGTTGCAGGCGCTGCTCGGCCTGCCCGAGCCGTTGTACCATCACCACAAGCTCATCCTCGACCCCGGTGGCCGCAAGCTCTCGAAGTCCACTTTGGCGACAAGCCTGCGCGAATTGCGCGCCGGGGGCGCGACGCCGCTGGATATCAGACGCATGGTGGGGCTCGGGAGCCGGGCGTGATCGCGATTTCAGTGACCGGCTTGTTTTGTTTGCTCCGCCGCCGTGCCATGCTGAGCATGGCGGGGCTGCGATGGCGCGTTTGATATCGAACAAAAAGCCGGCCGGCAAGCCGGCGCGACGTCCTAAACGGCGGCCGCCGGCGCGTACGAAGCGCGCGGCCGAGGCTTCGCTCGCGGCCTACGCGCACGACATCCGCACGGCGCTCACCGGCATCCTTGCGCTCGGCGAATTGCTGGCAAGCTCCAATCTGGGCGAACGCGAGCGGCGTTGGGCTTCGGGCATCAAAGGAAGTGCCGAGCATCTCGTCTCGCTCACGACATTGATGATCGACGCGGCCAAGGCCGACACCGGAGCGATCACATTGCGGGACGAGGTTTTCCGCCCGCGCCATCTGATCGAGGCGCTGGCCGAGTCGCTTTCCGCGCGAGCGGAAGCCAAGGGCCTTGCCGCCGGAGTAACGGTCGCGGACGGCTTGCCGGCACTGCTGTTGGGCGACGCGGTGCGGTTGCGCGCCGCGCTGGAAAATCTCATCGACAACGCGGTGAAGTTCACCGAGCGCGGCGGCGTTCGGGTGGAAGTCGAGAAGTCGCGCGCGCCGCGGGGTCGCGTCAAGCTCATTTTCGCCGTTACCGACAGCGGCATCGGACTTAAGCCCGCCGAGATCAGGCGGCTGTTTCGTCCGTTCGTGCAGGCGAATGCGGATATTGCGCTGCGCTACGGTGGGGCAGGGCTTGGCCTTGCCGTCGTCAAGGCGCTGGCGAGCCTGATGGGTGGCGGTCTCACGGTCAGCAGCAGGCCCGGCCGCGGTTCGTCGTTTCGCCTTTCGGCGGTGTTCGCGATCGCGCCGGCCGCGACGGTTGGAACCGGGCTCCCGCAACAAACAGCGGCGCCGGCGCGGCGCCTCGCGGTCCTGTGCGTGGAGGACAACCCCTATGGCCGGGTCATTCTCAACACCATTCTCACCGAACTTGGCCACCGCGCCGATTTCGCGACCTCGGGCGAGGAGGCGGTCGCGGCCGTGACGCGCGGTTACGATGCAGTGCTGATGGATGTGACGCTTCCCGGCATCGACGGCCTTGAAGCCACGCGCCGCATCCGCGCGCTCTCCGGTATCGCGGGCCGAACGCCGATCATCGGCATCTCCGGGCGGACGGAGATGGGCGACGAGGAGGCGGCGCATGCGGCCGGCATGGATTCTTATCTGCGCAAGCCGGTGAGCCCGAGCGCGCTCAGCGACGCGCTCGCGGTGGCGGCGCCGAAGCCTGCCTAGCCTGACAAAACCGAAGACCCCCGCAAGGGGGGGCCTTGCCGGGGTCTTCAGATACATTACAGCGCAGGCGGGGCTCGGGGGGCGAGGGGGAGCGCCTGCGTCGCGCTTACAACTTGGCGCCCAGCGCGTCCCAAATCTGTACCGAATTGCTCACTTCGATGGGGCGGGCTGTGGATATCTTAGCGACGATCGTCATGGTGATGGCGGTGTCGCGTGGACATGTAGAGGTCACCATGGTCCCGATGCCGGTGTCGCTCACCGACGCCAACGCCGACGTTGCCGACCTCAACTCCGACGACTTCCGCGACGATCATTGGTTTGTCGCTGGCGCTCAAAGAACCGGCAAATGCCGGCACCGTTAGGAGCGGAACAACAAAAAGCGCGAGTAAAGCATTCTTCATAACATTCTCCTTGACTGGGACGCTCGCCGTCCCGCTGCTCATCAGAATGCGCGCTTGGTGTTCCTGTAGTCTGTATAGAATTGACCAGTTCGCTACATGGAATTGACCGGTGCGTTATTTGGAACAATATCTCGATGAGGCCGTTACCTCAGACACCAAACAAATAAATAACGAGGACACGGCAATGGACAAAGATCGAATCAATGGCTCGGCAGAGCAGGCCAAAGGAGCGGTGAAAGAGGCCGCCGGAAAAATATTTGGCGACAAGAAGCTGGAAACCGATGGCAAGACCGACAAGGCTGCCGGCAAAGTGCAAAACGCGATCGGCGGATTAAAGGATGCGGTGCGCGGTAAATAACCTCAGCGCCATCAAAGGAGGCTTCCCATGGAATTGATCCTGATTATCGTGGTATTAGTGCTGCTGTTTGGCGGCGGCGGCGGGTACTTTGGTCGCAGCCGAGGTTATTGGTGATTGAACGCGGTCCTGTGCTTGGTAAGCACGGACGGACAGACTGCATAACTGCGCTGAATCGCCCAGACCGCGGGCGTGGTAGCGCGTTGTCGCGTCCACTTCGGGCGCGCAACGGTCAGCCAGCGTCATGACAACCTCTACTACCACGCGCGGCCTCAATCGCGGCTTTGCGCCGATCCATCGACGATGCGAACCACGTCGGACATGATGCGGTTTAATTGGAAATCCTTCGGCGTGTAGACCCCGGCGACGCCGGCGTCTTTCAGGGCACTCGCGTCCTGCGGCGGAATGATGCCGCCGACGACGACCGGCACATCGTCGATGCCGGCCGCTTTCATCCGCGCTATGACGTCCTGCACCAGCGGCAGGTGGGAACCGGACAGGATCGACAGACCGACGACATGCACGTTTTTTTCCGCCGCTGCGGTAGCGATCGCTTCGGCCGTCAGGCGGATGCCGTCATAGACGACTTCCATGCCGGCGTCGCGGGCGCGCGCCGCGATCTGTTCGGCGCCGTTGGAATGGCCGTCGAGGCCGGGCTTTCCGATCAGGAATTTCAACCGCCGGCCGAGTTTCTTCGATACGCGGTCGACTTCGGCGCGGATGCCGTCGAGACCTTCGGCGTCGTTGCGCATGGCGGTGCCGACGCCGGTCGGCGCGCGGTACTCGCCGAACGCGGCGCGCAACGCAAAGCCCCATTCGCCCGTGGTGACGCCGGCTTTGGCACACGCGATCGAGGGCGGCATGACGTTGGCGCCGGTTCGCGCGGCCTTGCGCAATGACGCCAGCGCCGCGGCGACCGCCGCGTTGTCGCGGGATGCGCGCCATGCTTCCAGCCGCGCGACCTGCCCGGTTTCCGCCTCTTCCGATACGGTGAGCACTGCGTCGGCGGCATCCGCCAGCGGCGACGGCTCGGTCTCGACGAAGCGGTTGACCCCGACCACCGTCTGCTCGCCGCGTTCGATGGCCTCGACGCGGCGTGAATTCGATTCGACGAGCTGTTGCTTGAGGTAGCCGGATTCGACGGCGGCGACGGTGCCGCCCATCTGTTCGATCTGTTTGAGCTCCTGCTTCGCCGCTTTTTTCAGCTCGGCGACCTTGGCGGCGATCACGGGCGAGCCGTCGAACACGTCGCCGTATTCCAGAATGTCGGTCTCGTAGGCCAGGATTTGCTGCATGCGCAGCGACCATTGCTGGTCCCACGCCCGCGGCAGGCCGAGCGCCTCGTTCCAGGCCGGAAGCTGCACCGCGCGCGCCCGCGCATTCTTCGACAGCGTCACCGCGAGCATCTCAAGGAGAATGCGGGCGACGTTGTTCTCCGGCTGCTGTTCGGTCAGGCCCAGCGAGTTGACCTGCACGCCGTAGCGGAACAACCGCTGCTTCGGATCGGTCACGCCGTAGCGTTCGCGCGTGATCTCTTCCCACAGTTCGGTGAAAGCGCGCAGCTTGCAGATTTCGGTGACGAAGCGCAGCCCGGCATTGACGAAGAACGAGATGCGCCCGACGACGCCGCCAAATTCTTCGGGCGCGCATTCGCCCGACGCCTTTACGGCGTCGAGCACGCCGATCGCGGTGGCGAGCGCGAAGGCGAGCTCCTGTACCGGCGTCGCGCCCGCTTCCTGCAGGTGATAGGAGCAGACGTTCATCGGATTCCACTTCGGCATTTCCTTGGTCGTGAACAGGATCACGTCCTTGGTCAGCCGCATCGACGGCGCCGGCGGGAATACGTAGGTGCCGCGTGACAGATATTCCTTGATGATGTCGTTCTGCGTGGTGCCGGTCAGTTTGGCGCGCGGCACGCCCTGCTCATCGGCGAGCGCGACATAGAGCGCGAGCAGCCAGGCCGCGGTGGCGTTGATCGTCATCGACGTATTCATCTCGCCGAGCGGGATGCCGTCGAACAGCTTGCGCATGTCGCCGATATGCGAGATCGGTACGCCGACCTTGCCGACTTCGCCCTTGGCTAAAGCATGGTCGCTGTCGTAGCCGGTCTGGGTCGGCAGATCGAAGGCGACGGAGAGGCCGGTCTGCCCCTTGCCCAGATTCTTGCGGTAGAGCGCGTTCGACGCTACCGCGTCGGAGTGACCCGCATAGGTGCGGAACATCCAAGGCTTATCGCGACGCGGTTGTTCGCCCATCAGAGAGTCCCAGGCAATCCGGCGCCGCCAATGTGACGCGAATTTTGTTGCGACGCAACATCGCTCCCCGGAAACTGAGGGGCACGGTGTTTGCGCACTACTGCGCTATGGCGTTTTCATAAGGATAAATGAGCTCGCCGCTTTTGAATTGCGGCGGGTAGACGACAACCTCGGTTTTCAGATCGCGAAACTCGTCGACGCTGTTGCTCTTGATGTTCTGGAATTGCGCCGCAAGCATGCGGTCATCGACCCATTCGCCTTCCTTGCCGAATTTGACGTCGCCGACCACGGTGTTGAATATGGTCGCGTGCATGTAGTTGGCGAGGACGTCGTCTTTGAGACTCCCGGTCGCGGTTATGGCGTCGCCGAGCACCTGGAGGTCGGCATAGGCCATGACCGGATAGAAGGCCAGCGCGTCGGTCCCGGCGGATTTGGCGCGCTCCTGATATTTTTTCAGGAAATCGACGGCGGCCGCGGAGGCCAACGATTTGACGGGCATCCAGGTCTCGAAATTGACGATGCCGTTGAGCAGCGGCCCGAGCTGAGTCTTGAGCACCGTCGATTGCAGGCCGACCATGGCCCCGCCCCACATTTTCGGTTTGAAGCCGATTTCGTGAATAGCCTTGATGATGCCGACGGTGTCGAGCGGATACGAGCAGATCACCAGCAAATCCGGATTTGCGGCCTGGATCGCGCGAATGACCGGCGCGAAATCGACGGTCGATGGCGGATAGTTCCTGTCGTAGACGATCTTGAACCCCGACGCCTTGGCGTTCTCGCGCGCACCGTCGCAGGCGTTCTGCCCGAACTCGGCGTCGGCGTAGGTGAGCGCGATCGTCTGCGGTTTGGGATTTTGCGCCGCCGCCACCTTGAAGAAACCCAGCGTGAAAGCCGGCTTCGCGTTCGGACCGGTGGGAATCATCGCAAAATACATCGGATACTGGAACGCGTCGTTGATACCCGTCCCGGACAGGCCGATGAACAGTTTTTTCCGTTCGATGGCGATCGGCATGGCTGCGGCGATCTGGGTCGATGCATAGCCGCTGACGATCAGATCGACCTTGTCGACATCGAGCAGCTTCGAATAGATGCCCGGAACCTGCGCGGGATTGCTTTGGTCGTCGTAGTAGACGAGCTTGACCGGCCGGCCGAGCAGACCGCCCGCGGCATTGATGTCGTCTTCCCAAATTTGCATGCCGACCAGCGCCATTTTGCCGGTGGCGGCGAGCTTGCCGGTCAGCGACATGCCCATACCGATCTTGATCGGATCGGCTGCTTTGGCCGGAATCGCGGTAACGACCATCAGCGCTGCGGCCGCCCGTGCGAGGCCGGCTAAACCAATGAATCGCCATGTCGCGGACATTCACGTCTCCCTGGGTGGGTATCGCCCCCATCGTGCTGCTTGACCATCACGTCGATCAAGTGCGTGCGGCAGTCCTGCCGGTCCGCGCGACGGGCGAACGAAGGTCGGCGAAGGCCCGGCGTGCCACCAATGCCCCGACGATCAACACCGCGCCAAGGCCGACTTGTGTCTTCACATACGGGTAAATCAGAATAAGCCCGCCGGCTGCGGCGAGGCCGGCGTTTTCGATCGACGACATTCCGCGTGCGAACGCGTAGCGCAGTAGAAACGCGACGGCGACAGCGAGCGCGACCAGGTCGTACATATAGACATATGGCGTGGCGATGAGCGCGCCGGCGGCGAGCGCGGCGGCCTTCAGCTCAAACGTCACCCGGCTTCGCCACAACCAAACGAGTCCGGCCGCCAGCGCCAGCATGCCGGTCGCCTGAACGAGCCACGCAGCCGTCTCGCCGGCGCCAAGCGCGCGCACGAGACCGAACGGGCTTTGCAACCGGGCCCAGTCGGCGGCGCCTTCGCCGAGCACGACGCGGCTGGTGACCGGCAATCCATCGACGAAAGCCTGCCAGGGGCCGCCGCCGAAGGCGAGCCACGACGACGCGGCGAGGCCTGCCGCGACCAAAGCTGCGACGGCAATCGTCAGCCAGCGCCGATCCGCGATCAGTACGATCGGAAACAGCAAGCCAAATTGCGGCTTGTAGGTGAGTAGCCCAAGACAGATGCCGGCAAGCGCGGGGCGACGCTCCATGAGCCCGAGCGTGCCGCCGATCAGCGCCGCGGTGAGGAAGCCGTTTTGCCCCGCGGTCACGTTCCAGAGCGCGGCGGGAAATCCCAGCGCGAGGAAAATTCCGGTGCGCGCACCGAGAATACCGGCCAGCGCCGCGACATAGACGGCGAGCGTCGCGACCAGCCAGACGATCGCGGCGGCGAGATACGGCAGCGTCGCCAGCCCGGCGGCAACAAACAAAAACGCCGGCGGATAATGCCAGCCGTAATAATTGGCGAAGTCGTGGCCGACGGCGCGCTGTTCAGCCGCCTTGTGCAGCGGCCAGTCGTAAGCGGCCGCCGGATCGTCGTCGAGCGTGAGCTGTCCCGCCGCCCAGACATTGACGAAGTCGTTGGCGACCGGCTGGCCTTGCGCGTCGGTCAAGAAATCGCCGTGGAGATAGGCGCCACCCAGCACCACCAGATAGCAGAGCGCCAACGTCAGTCCGATCAGCGCGACGACACGCGCCGCCGGCGGCTTCGGCGCGGCCGGGAGCTCGGCGTGCGCGCTCATACCGCGACGCTTTGCCGGGCAAGCGCGCGACGGGCGATCAGCGCCGCCACGACAAGAACCGCGGCGAAGCCGACCGGCGCCTTCACGAACGGGAAAATCAGGATCAAAAGGGCGGCCACGCCGATGCCGGTCATTTCCTGCGGCAGGAATCCGCGCGCCCGGCCGAGGCGGAACAGAAAGGCAAGCGGCACAGCCAGCACCACGAGGTCGTAGGTGTAGAGATAGGGCGTCGCCAGCATTGCTCCGGCGCCGAGCGCCGCTGCCTTGATCTCGTACGCGGCGCGGCTTCGCCAAAGCATTGCGACCGTGCCGGTCGCCGCGAGCGCGACCGCGGCTTGCACGGTCCAGGCGAACGTTTCGCTGCCGCCGAGCGTGCGCGTCAACCCGAACGCGGTTTGCAGTTTGCTCCAGTCCGCCCAACCGTCGGAAAGGAAAGCCTGCGAAGTGTGGTGAATACTGCCGAAAAAGGCTTGCCAGGTGTCGCTGCCGAAGGCGAGCCACGCCGCCGCCGCCATCAGCGCCGCGACGATCGCCGTAGTGAAAATTGCGCGCCAGTATCCGCCCGCGACAAGCGCGACGGGAAACAGCAAACCGAGATGCGGCTTGTAGGTCAGCAATCCGAGCAGCACGCCGGCGAGGATCGGCCGCCGTTCCAGCAGGACGAGCGCGCCGCCGATGAGGCCGGCGGTGAGAAATCCGTTCTGGCCGACGATGAAGTTGGCGAGCAAAGCGGGAAACGCCGCGGCGAGCAGATAACCGCTACGGTCGCCAATGATGGCGCGGATAGCCGCGAGGTAAGCGGGGAAGGTGCCGAACACCCACACCGCGTAGGCGACGGCATAGCTCAGAAGCGACAGGCCGGCCGCGACGAACAGGAATGTCGGCGGATAATGCCAGCCGAAATAGCCGTCGAACGCGTGCCCGACAGCCGCTTCCTCGGCGAGCTTATGGACCGGCCAGTCGTAGGCCGCCGCGGCGTGGCCCGTGAGCGCCAGTCGCCCGGCCGCCCAAACGTTGACGAAGTCAGACGGGACGCCGCTGCCATCGGGCCCGACGATCCAGATTCCCTGAAAGTAGGCGGTGGCGAGATAGACTGCGTGCGCTACGACGAGCGCGAAACAGACGAGTTCGACCGGCCGGGCCAGCCTGGACTCGGCGCCGTGCGCTGGGGACATCTCATAGAGGGCCATCGGCGGCGGGCCTCGCGTCGCAACACAGCGAAGCTAGGCCGAACCGCCTTGCAGAACCCTTAAACGCCTCTTTAGGAAGTGTCTTTTCCTACGTGAGTCGCTTGATCAGCCGCAGGACGATCAGCAGGATCACCGCGCCGATGAAGGCGTCGATGACGGAGGCGATGAATCCGACGCCGATCACGATCCCAATCCGCGGCAACAGCCACCCGGCAATGACCGCGCCGATAATGCCGACGACAATATCGCCGATCAGTCCGAAGCCGCCGCCCTTGACGACCATGCCGGCAAGCCAGCCGGCGATCGCGCCGACGATCAGCCAAATGATAATGCTCTGAGCTTCCATGTTTCCCCCCGGATTGCCCTTCCAGCAAAGACCGTGCCCTGGTGCGATGGCGCAGCCCGCGTCCCCAGACCATAAGGCCTCGGGGCGCTTCTGTCAGCATCGCCGTCTGACCGGCGTCGACTTGGCGTCCCGGCGGTACTTATTTGCGCCGCAAGTACTTATTGCGCTGCAATATCAACTGCGGCACACTATCGGCTCAAGCACAACCTGCCGATCAACCGGAGCCCATCATGGCCGTCGCGCAGAAGAAGCCGTCAGCGGCGCCGCTGAAGGATCTCTACGACATCGGCGAAGTGCCGCCGCTCGGTCACGTACCGGCAAACATGCACGCCTGGGCGATCCGCAAGGAGCGTCATGGACCGCCGGAGACGGCGATGCAGCTTGAGGTGGTGCCGACCTGGCCGATCGCCGATGACGAGGCGCTGGTCTACGTCATGGCCGGCGGCGTCAATTATAACGGCGTCTGGGCTGGGCTCGGAACGCCGATCTCGCCGCTGGACGTTCACAAAAATCCGTTCCACGTCGCCGGCTCGGACGCCTCCGGCGTCGTCTGGGCTGTCGGCTCGAAGGTCAGGCGCTGGAAGGTCGGCGACGAAGTCATCGTTCACTGCAATCAGGACGACGGCGACGATGAGGACTGCAACGGCGGCGACCCGCTGTTGTCGCCGTCGCAGCGCATCTGGGGCTACGAAACGCCGGACGGCTCATTCGCCCAATTCTGCCGGGTGCAATCGCGCCAGCTCATGCAGAAGCCCGCGCATCTGACCTGGGAAGAATCGGCGTGCTACACGCTCACGCTCGCCACCGCCTATCGCATGTTGTTTGGTCATCCGCCGCACCTCTTGAAACCGGGCGACAACGTGCTGGTCTGGGGCGCGTCGGGCGGTCTCGGCGTTTTCGGTGTGCAGCTCGTCGCCGCCTCCGGCGCCAACGCCATCGGCGTCGTGTCGGATGAATCGAAATCCGAATACGTTTTCAATCTTGGCGCCAAGGGCGTCATCAACCGCAAGGAATTCAAGTGCTGGGGCCAGATGCCCACGGTCGGCACGCCCGAATACGACATCTGGACCAAAGAGGCGCGGCGTTTCGGCAAGGCGATCTGGGACATCACCGGCAAGCGCGACGTCGATATCGTGTTCGAGCACCCGGGCGAGGCGACGTTCCCGGTGTCGTGTCTGGTGGTCAAGCGCGGCGGCATGGTGGTGTTCTGCGCCGGCACGTCGGGCTTCAACATCACCTTCGACGCGCGTTACGTCTGGATGCGGCAGAAGCGCGTGCAGGGCTCGCACTTCGCGCATCTCAAGCAGGCGAGCGCCGCCAACCGGTTCGTCATCGATCGACGCATCGATCCGTGCATGAGCGACGTGTTTCCGTGGGAGAAAATCCCATACGCGCATGAATTGATGCGTACCAACCGTCACAAGCCAGGCAATATGGCGGTGCTGGTCAACGCCGGGCGCCCCGGACTGCGGAATTTTGACGACGTGCTGGAAGCGGCGTCATTGCCGGAGTTGAACCGCCAATCCGGCCGGGGCTGACGGCTTCAGGGATGCGGGGTCGAACTCGGGCGTGGTTCCTGGAATAACGCTTGCTCCCTTGCAGCCGTTTTTGGCACGGCAAATCCTCATGCTTCGTGTCGCCGTGCCGGGGCGTTTCCTTTGCCTCCCGGCCACATGCAGCGCCCACCGAGCGCCAAGTTTTACAGCTTAAATAGCTGGCTGCGTCGTCCGCCGGCAGGTTGACCACACAGAACGGCGGTAACATGCGACCTGATTCGCATCTCGGAATCAGGCTGACACCGCACGAATGCTGGCCAGAGACCCCACCAGGTCCAATCGCCGCGTCTTATCGATACGCGGGCTGTTCGTCGTCATGATCGGGACGCTGGCGTTGTTGGCGTTGGCGATGTCGGGGCTGATCGTCTTTCGCCTCGTGGCATCCATGCGGAACAACGCCGAAAAGGAATTGGACAGCGCCTCTCGGGACATCGGATCAAGAATTGATGGCACGATCGCCGGCGTCACCGACGTGCTGAAGACGCTGGCAGTCTCCGACAGTTTGCGCCGCGGCGATATCGAGACGTTCTATCGCCAGGTGGCCGAGGTTTCGCGGCAAGTCGGGTTCGATTTCGTTTTACGTAACGTGCGACGCGGCGAGCAGGTGTTCAGCACCGCACCTCTGCCGGCGCAAGACCATGCCTTCCCGCCCGGCGAAGGTGCACATAACACTTCGCTCAGAGATACTCTGCTCAGCGGCAGTCCGGTCCTGTCAGACGTGTTCTTCGGCCAGTACTCCAAACGCAACATCATCATCGATTGCGTGCCGGTGCGCGACGCCGGGATTGAATACGCGCTTTGTGCAATTTTGAACCTCAGCCTGTTTGCCCAAATCCTCAAACGCTCGCGCCTTGACGGCGACTGGATCGTCACCGTCATCGACCGCAACGGCGTGATCATCGCCCGGTCAAAAGCGCACGATACGTTCAGCGGCAAGAAGGCAGGATCGTTTGATTTGATCAAGGCGGGTGTGCCGTCAGCTTTGGTGAGGGGTGTCAACGCTGAAGGTATCCCGTTCGCCTGGGCCTATCGCCAGATGGAGGCAAGCGGATGGATCGTGGGCGTCGGCGTGCCTCAGCGCGTTCTCGATGAGCCGATGCGGTTCGGATTCGGCGGGATGCTCATTGTCAGCATCGTCGTGGTGATCGGCGGCATGGTATTGGCCCACCGCGCCAGTACTCCTTTTGCGCGGTCAATGAGAGAATTGCGCGACGCGGTTTCTACGGTCCAGAGCGCTCCAGAATCGGCTCCGCGAGCGGTCGCCCGGCCACCGTTTTTTGGGGAAACATCGAGGGTTCTTGCCGCGGCATCGGCGGAACTGCTGGCCGTGGCCGATCACCGGCAGTTCGTGGTTTCCGCCGCCGAGGTCGGCACTTTGCAGTGGGACCTCGTTGCCGGAACGGCGGTTTGGTCGGAACGCTATCGTGAAATATTAGGGATTTCCGGTGCGGTCGAGCCGAGCCTCGAAACGTTCCTGGCGCGGGTTCATCCTTCCGACCGGCTCACCGTTGCCGCGGCGGTCAAGCGTCACATTTCGGACGGCGAAGCCTATGATCGCGAATATCGGATCGTGCGCGCCGACACCGGCGAGGAGCGCTGGGTTCACGCCAAGGCTCGGGTCGAACGCAACCGCTTGGGCCGACCACTGCGGGTGCTTGGCGTTGTGATGGACATTACCGAGCGCAAGCAGAATGAACACGAGCGCGACGACCTGCGCCGCCGCCTCATGCACGCCCAGGAGGATGAGCGGCTACGGCTTGCCCGCGAGCTGCACGATGACACCGGCCAGCTGCTGGCTGCGGCGATGCTCGATGTGAAGCAGCTTGAGCCGCTGACGGGCGCGCAGGGTGGAGCACTTTTGCGGCGCTTGAGATCGCAACTCGACAAGATGAGCGCGAGCCTGCGCCGCGTCGCGCACGAATTGCGGCCGACGTCGATCGATGACCTCGGGGTCACGAAGGCGCTCGGCGACCACATTGCCGAATGGAGCGAGCGGTTCGGTATGGAAGTCGACTATCACTGCCTGAACGTCGACCTTGACTCGTTGCCGACCGACGTTGGCACCGTCGTGTTCCGGATTTGCCAGGAGGCTTTAACAAACATTGCCAAACACGCGACCGACGCTACCGATATCGGCATCACCGTCGATCGGTCCGCTCACCTCCTGCGCTTGACGATCGAGGACAACGGTTGCGGTTTCGACCCGCCGGTCGGCGGTCAGCCGGGGGTCCAACGTGGTGAAGGCCTCGGGATCGCCGGCATGCAGGAAAGACTTGCGTTAATCGGCGGCGAGCTCCTGATCGAATCCGCGATCGGTGTCGGCACGACGGTCTTCGTCCGGATTGCGCTCGAAGCGACGGAGGCCGCTTAATGGCCGACCGAACGCGTCTGGTACTCGCCGACGATCATCCGATCTTCCTCGAAGGGCTCCGCAAGCTCCTGGAGATGGACGACGATTTCAACGTTGTCGGCCAAGCTTCCACCGGAATTTCAGCGTTGCGGCTTGTCGCGGACACTAAACCTCATGTCGCTATCCTCGACATCTCGATGCCTGAGCTCAACGGCATTTCGCTGTTACGCCAGCTCGCCGCAGACCATCCCGAGGTCCGTACCCTCATGCTTACGCTGCACGAAGATCGCGCTTATCTGAACCAGGCAATTCAGGCCGGCGCTCGCGGCTATGTTCTCAAACGCTCGGCGTCCGCGACCCTGGTGCACGCGATCCGGGCGGTGATGGTCGGCGGCATCTATGTCGATGCCGCCATCGCCGGCCGGATGTTCGATTCGCAACCGCGCCGCGCCAGCCGGACACCGGCAACGATGCCACGTCTGACGGCGCGTGAAATCGAGGTTTTGAAGTTGACCGCGGCGGGCTTCACCAACAAAGAAATCGCCCGCCGCATTGATGTCGGGGTGAAATCGATCGAGACCTTCAAGGCTCGGGCGGTGGACAAGCTTGGGTTCAAGAATCGCGCCGATATCGTCAGATACGCGATTGCGCAGGGCTGGCTCGCCGACCTCTAAGGCCCCGCCGCGGTTTCCACCTGCTAATTTTGCTTAACGGATCCTTACCTCGTCAGGAAATGCCCGACGCGCGCGCAGGCAACTCCCGACATAACTGTCCCAAATGTGACATTACTGTCCGCCCGGGGGATGGGCGCGTCTGCATCCGCGGCGCGAGACGGAAGATATTCGACATGGGGGACCGCGACCACCAGTACACGCTGCGCATAGCCGAGATGGCGCTGGAGAGGATCAAGGCACTATCGCTACCGGCCGATCCGTCCGCCTACGAGCTATGGTATTCCTACGCGACCGGCCGCAATCCGGAGATGAACCGCCGAATTAATCGCGTGCTGGACGAGAACGGCTCGCTGTCGGGCTTTGATCTTGACGGCATCTATGACGAATACCTGGCCTCATCGCGCGCGCGTTCGGCGCTGGAACGGGCCGGCACAAACGTCTCGCTCGAAATTGACAAAATCGTCGGCATGCTCGGCGAGTTTATCCTTTCGACGTCGCAAGACCGCAACGACTGTGCCGACGCATCGAAACGGCTTGCACAATCGACCGATCAGGCGTCGATGCGGGCCATCGCCGATGCGCTCGTCAATTCGCTGAGGGCCGTCGAAGTCCGGCACGCGGCCATCGAGCAACGGCTGAGCGCCGCGAAGCAGGAAATGGAATCGCTGCAGCAGTCGCTTGCCATGACGACCATTGAAGCCACCCAGGACATCGTCACCGGGCTTGCCAATCGTCGCGGCTTCAATAGCGCCATCGAGCAGGCCTGCGAGCGCGCCAACGGCGCTTCCGCGCCGTTTTGCCTGCTGATGCTCGATATCGATCATTTCAAGGGCTTCAACGACAGTTTCGGGCACCTGATCGGCGACAGCGTGCTTGGTTTGATCGGTACGACGCTCAAGCAATCGATCAAAGGCCGGGACTTCGCCGCTCGTTACGGTGGCGAGGAATTTGCCGTGATTCTACCGGACACGACGCTGCGCAACGCCACAATGGTGGCGGATCAGATTCGCGAGAAGATTATGCGCCGCGAGTTGAAGCAACGCTCTACGGGAGAGAGCCTCGGGCAGATAACGGTTTCGATCGGCGTTGCATCCCATCGACCCGGCGAACGGCCGCGGTCAATCATCGAGCGCGCCGACGCGTGCCTCTACGAAGCCAAGCGCGCCGGGCGAAACTGTACCAGGCGCGAAGAGTCGGGGGATGGGTTGGAGGACGTGCCGCAATCGAAAGCGGCCGCCGGATCGTAATAACGCTTCGCCACGATGACTTCACGGCGCTAGCTTCCGGCCTCGCGCACGCGCGCGATGGCGGCGTTGAGTTCGCCGCCATAGACGAAAATCCAGGCGCTGTAATAGAGAAACACCAGCGCGATCATCGCCGAGGCGAGGCCGGCGTAGTAGGTCACATAGGTGTAGGCGAAATCGGCGAGGTAGTGGCCGAAGGCGAAGCCGCAAGCCAGCCACAATACCAGCGTCGCCGCGATGCCGGGCCAAACCTTGCCCAGTCCGCGCCGTCCGGCGGGCAGCCACATGTGCAGAATAAAGAGCGCCACCGCGAGCACCAGGCTACCGATGCCGAAGCGCGCGACATCGTAATGGGCTTCGAGCGGCTCGATCCAGGGCGCGTATTTGGCGGCGGCCTTGAAGATCAGCGGCCCCAGCACCACCAGGAACGCCAGCACCAGGAGCGCCAGTGCGCTGACCAGCACGTAGCCGATCGACTCCAGCCGTAGGAGCCACCAGCCACGCTGTTCGCGCAGCCCATAGGCGCGATTAAGCCCGATGCGCAGGCTTTCGACGCCGCTTGAGGCGAAGTACACCGCAAAGACGGCGCCGAGGGTGAGGACGCCGCCTCGCGTCGTCGTGAGGACGTTATGGATCTCGCTGGCGATCGGGCTCGCGACCTGCTGCGGCCAGGCCGCGAAGATCAGCCTGGCGACTTCGTCGGCCAGGTTGGTCGAGCCGGCGAAGCCTGCAAGCGCAGTTACGACAATAAGAAACGGGAATACCGCCATCAGGATCGACAGCGCGATATGGCTGGCGATGGCCCAGCCGTCATCGCGGTTGAAGCGAAGGAAGGCTTCCATGACGAGGTGGAAAATCAGCCGGATCGTATCCAATGCGGGGCGGCCTTCGTGGAGGGTCTGATCAATCAGATACGTCATTCTACCGCGCCTGCGAAGCCATGAGCCCTCCCAAGCCCGACATGCCGATTTCCTTTGGATTTTTCAGCGCAATCCGGTCTGAACGAGCAACGGATAGGTGACGTTCTTGAATTCCCGCATGCCCTCTTCGTAGCGCGGCCACGACAGGAGCACGCCGTCGAGCCCCATGGCCGAGAGCATCTTGAGACCGTCGACCACCTGTTCCTTGGTGCCGATCAGCGGATAGCCGCCCCAGCCGGCGATGAAAAGTTCCTTGAGATGCTTTATGGCTTCAGGCGAAAAGGTCTTGGCGTTGAGGCCCAGCGTATCCAGCGCGAACGTCACCGCCTCCCAGTCGCCTTTCTCTTTAACAATGTAGTCGGAATATCGACGCGCCTCTTCTTCCGTGTCCGCCTGAATGATGTTCGCGGACGTCCAGACGGCAACCTCGCGGCCGTATTCTTCGCGCGCGAGCCGGCGATACGCCTCGACCTGCGCCTTGTTCTGCTCGAAGCTCGGCGCTCCGAGCGCGGTGAAAACAAGGTCGCAGAATTTGCAGGCGAAGTGGCGGCCGCGTTCCGAGCCGCCGGCATTCATGATGGCAGGGTAGGGCCGTTGGATCGGCTTCGGCTGCAGGTAGCCTTTGACGATCTTGTAGAACCTCCCCGTGTGGTCGAATTCCCCGTCTTCCGTCCACAGCCGCTTCACCACATGCAACCACTCTTCCGCCATGTCGTAACGGTCCGCGTGCGGAAGCATTTCGACGCCGAACATGTCGATTTCCGGCTTGTTCCAGCCGGTGACGATATTGAGAATGAGGCGGCCGTTGGAAATATGGTCGATGACCGCGCCTTGTTTCGCCGCGACGATCGGATGATTGATCGAGCAATGCGAGGTGGCGACGACGCCGACGTCTTCGGTCGACGCGGCGATGCCAGACGCCCAGGTGTAGGTCTCGAAACCCGGGCCGGCCGGATTGAGCTTGCCGCCAAAGCCGCGCCAGCGCGCCACCGGCACCAGCGCCTCGAATTCCATCTCGTCGGCGAGCTTGGCGAGCGCGACGGTATTTGGCCAACTGATTTTCAGCCGGCCCTCGACGTCGGCCATCAGGCAGCCGTAGTCGAGATTGCTCTGGAACGTTCCGAGCTTGAGCTTGCGGTTGTTGAATATGGGATTGGACAAACGACGCTCGTCCCGCATGCTTACACTTCGGTCCAATGAACTCTCCCTCGACGTTGCAGACTTTCGGCGCGGTTTCCCCACGCGCCTTGGCGCTTTGCTTGTCCGCACCTAGCGGAGTTGGATTATTGCGGCAATGCCGCCGTCAGGCTATCACGCTCGGGAATTGGCATGGCCTGCCACCGACGGCCACCGATGTAGCGCATGGTGCCGTATCCGATCAGGAACAGGGCTGCCTTGCTGACGATGCCGTAGGCCAGCATAATCGATGCCCAATTTGCCATGCTGAAGTTCAGGGCGACGATCGCGTTCACTGCGGCGGAAATGAACATCAGCCCCGACCAGGCGAAGCCCAGGATGACGGCGATATCCGGGACCACCGCCTTGGCGAGAGGTGGCAGATAGCGGTTTATCCATCCCGGCTTCAGCATCACCACGCCGACGACGGCGTAGATCAGGCTTGGCTTGACCATCACAAAGCGCGGATCGTTGGTGAGGAGCGTGGCTGCGCCCGAGCCCACCACCAGGAAGATGCTCATCCACTGCATGGTGTCGATCGGCTTCTTGCGCGCGAACTCCCACCCGATCTGGGCGACACCCAGCGCCACGCCGAGGATGACCGACAATGGAATGTTGTTGGTCAAGAGCAGAAGCACGACAAACAAGAACGTCGACGCCATATCGAGAAGCAGCAATTTGGCCGACGCCAACAAATCTCTCATCGGATTCGATCCTCGTCAGGTACGATGCGCCCGATCCTTTCCGGACACGGGCGCCGCAGCTCAGGGGCTAGCCGGATCGACCACGGACTTCGCCAATCCTGGCCGCAACAGCCGTGGCCAAGGATGTGCTTGGTAGCACGAACCCTTGTTTAGGCGGTGCGCGCCGGAATGTTGGCATTTGTGCACTGCACGCGTAAGGTTGGCCGGCAGTCCGGGGTCGTCGAAACCGAGGCGATCGGAGCCCGCTTATGTCGC
>Ga0302325_10011585_pt1 | contig 18989 bp, 20 predicted proteins | sample Palsa_T0_2_FD_201948 | JGI IMG/M metagenome (GOLD analysis project Ga0302325, IMG submission 201948) | Peat permafrost microbial communities from Stordalen Mire near Abisko, Sweden - Palsa_T0_2 | ecosystem: Environmental > Terrestrial > Soil > Palsa > Peat permafrost | place: Sweden: Abisko...
AACAAGTATCACGTCATTCAAGGCTTTGTTTCCGAAATCAAAGATGAAGAAGGGAGAGGTGTTGTCTGTGCTACAGAAAGGACCGGAGCTGCATCTCTATGCGGGAGAGGATATGAAGGAACATTTTGGGAGTGTGAAGAATGATGATTTGGCGAGGGGGTTGATGAGTGCGTATCTTGTGGGGGATGGGGTTGTATCACCGGACTTGCAGAAAAAATTGAGGAACAAGTTGTTGGATATCGCGGCCGAAAAACAGGCTGATGTAGAGGAGAAATTAAAACAAGGAGAGTAGTACATGTACCAAACAAGAAAAAATGTATTCAGAGTATCCTTGAGTGGTGATATCCCGGCCACAGGCAACCTAGAATAGCCCCTCAAAAAAGTTTTTGGCACTTTAGGTGAAGGCAAAGCCAAACCTTGTATTAATTGACTTCATTGTGGGTTAACCCAGAAACCCAATGTTATCAAGAAGGTTGGATCTCAGATTGAGATGGTGAAGTCAGATTAGGGACTTTGTCGCCCGCCGCTAATTGTGGGGCTCATACTGTCGATCTGCGAAATTATTAATCCTTCGAATGTTCTCGCGAGCACCCATTCTCTCACGAAGACTACTGCTCACACCACTCATCGCAGCCGTCGGTCTAACATCCAAGTCTCCCTCGACAGACACGTCCTCCAATAAAATGACCTCCTTCAAGGTTGATTTCGCCGGAGCGATGGTTGCTGACGAGTAGACCGAGTATGCCGTGACGATGAAATGCCAGGATTGTGTGGACTCGGTGTCACAAGCACTGTCTCACATACCGAGCATAAACGATTTCAAAGTATCCTTGGAGAACCAGAGTGTCCTTGTGCGTGGCACGGTAGCGCCAAGTAAAATCACAAAGGCGTTGCGGGAGACCGGTCGTGCGGCTATCCTCCGGGGCAGTGGCGACAGCGACGATGGTCTAGGTAAACCAACTCACTCACTCCTATTGCTTAGCATGGAAGAGAGCAGATGTTGATATTTAGGTGCTGCGGTGTGTATTTTGGATTATCACCGCCAAGATTCGCCGCATCAAGATGTCCGCGGTCTATTAAGAATAGTCCAACTCCCCTCCACGCCGCCCAAAATCTTCATCGACGTGACAATGGCGTCCTACCCCGCTGGAAAATACGATATCATCGTGCGGGAAACAGGGAACCTGACTCATGGCGTGGTATCGGCAGGACAACCGTTACGGGTCCTGGGCCAGGTCGAGGTTGATGAGCGTGGATGGGGCGAGTGGAGCGGCGAGGTAGAGGGATTGGAGGTATGGGAGGTATTGGGACGGGCTATCAGTGTTGACAAGGTCGCTGGGGTGGTAGCTAGGAGTGCTGGTGTATGGGAGAATGTCAAGAAAGTGTGTGCTTGTAGTGGGAGGACTATTTGGGAGGAACATCAGGAAATGGCGAAACAGGCTAGTGTTCTGTAGCAGGAGTGTGCTTGATGATTTATATAGACTTATTGCAGTGATATCAAGTTGTCTTATAGATTTGCAAATTCTGGTGTGACTTTCTATGCTTTGTTCTCCTTCTTCAACCTCTTGTTTTGAGCGGGGTGATATCGAGCGGAGTAATATCTAAGAATAAAAAGTGCTGTGGATAAGTTAAGCTCAAATTACGATGGTACGGATGATACTATCAGGGACACGACGTTCTAGCAACAATTGACTGAACAAAAACTAGTGGGTCATATTATCAGAGTAGATATCTCGTCGCGTCCGTGCCATGTGCAGCAGAACATTCCGTTCCGTCATGCAAAGTCTTGTATCTTGTTCAGACGGAGATCTGAAGATTGTCACACCTCGGAGTCCTAAAGACTGAGGTGGCTTCAGTTATCGACACTGTTTCTTTTATCGAATCTTCAGGATCGTCGTATCCAGCCCACCCATCGCTTTTGCTAGCCTTCTAATGATTCAGGCTCACTGAATTATCAAGTTCCAAAATATTTCAGCAGGGAGAAGCAGCTGGTCTAAAGCATTGCGAAAAGCGACGACTAGTTTTTTTATGGCACTAAGCTGTTAAAACGCGTAATGCTGAGGGGTTTTTGAAATGTGAAGCGATTCTAGTCGTGTTTTGTGGGGAGTTCGCTTTAATAGCGACACACACTAATTTCCAATTACGCGTCTTGTTGTGATTATAGTGAAATTGCTCTTCACACGATAAGGCCCTGCATAGCGCAAAGCGATAACGTGTTAATATGTATGTCCATCGTGCGGCCTAAGGTGAATCGCGAAAAGCGAGCTGGAGACTAGTGGTCGGCTATAAGGAGGCCAGGCTGTGGGGATCCAATCGCCGGCCTTCAACGCCGGATCGGCGGAGCAGCGGCCCCTGTATTTCGAATTAAGGTTACTGCAAGATCACGTAATTTATCAGAATGAGCCACGTTCCTTGGAGGGGCGGGAACCATATCTACATATAATGTGGTGCACCGTGCACGGGCCTCCCTAGTATACGGAAGCCGAGAGAGCAAAATTTTCCGCATGCAGTTCACTGCAGGGGTTCATTTGCCAGATCTCGGCCGAAGAAATCTCTGAGATTCGCTGTGTGATTAGACTTTTTCCTGGATGTTATATCTCATTTTCTATTGTTTGCCAGTCTCTGCTAGCGCTGTTTGTGAAGAATAAGGTCGACAGTATATAAGTAGGTTGTGAAGTCGACGCTCGGTCCTCTTTAACGTGAAGCCAATTAATTTAACTGTGCAGAACCAACCTCTCCGGTCTCTCCTGCCGACCACCTCGAGACGTGTATAAGAGGGCCTCCGATATCCCCAACGCACTCAAATCACAGAAAACACTCTTGGGAGATTCATCGCAAATGTCTTATCCTTCAGTTGGGCCAGTGCTCGTCGCTGGATATCCTTCGTGCGGACAATGCCTCTCGGCTAGCGCTGTGGCCTCGGGTGCGGCGGTGCAACTACAACATCCGGGACATGACATACACTCGGCCATAGCCTCCCAGCAGCAGCAACAACACGCTATAACAAGTCCGCAATATTATACGGTCTCCCCTCAGCCAACTTATTCTCTGCCGCCATCTACGTCCGTCTCCCGCGTCTCCACGCCCACCGCTTTCTCAGCACCAAACTCGAGCAACCTGCAGTTCTTCAGTCTTCTCGCTGCCTGGCCTATGAGCGGACCAAGCTACCCAGACGCGGTCAACGCCTACCTTCAAAACCGCGGGCCTATGCCAGATTTGAATGCAGTGCAGGCACAGCTGGCCAAAGTCAGCGCGGACGTCGCCGGCGGGGTATACAATCTCCCGAACCCGTCGATAGCGAGTCCCTCGACTATTATCAGTTACTGGACAGATGGAGTGGATGTCTCGCAAACGCCGTGGGTAAAAGCGGATCCACGATATGGTGCCCCGTTGCCTCCTCCTGAACCTCTGGGACCCGTACCCGCGGGGCCGAGCGGACAGCAGCTGGAGTTGTCAGGTTATAACGGGATTATGATGTGAGGACAAGGGACCTTGAAGGAACATTTGATGTGGTCTACACAAAAACACAATTTGGAGAAGCTGGCGTTAGGTTATGAATGGCAGGCGCATACAATCTTTAGTTGATCTCTTCTTTCTCCATGTAAATAGCGTGTGTTATTAACAATAGGGTCATCTCTCGTCTTTTAGGTAGAAGTAATGCAGCTGGTTTCAGGATCTCATGGTACAACTTTCAATGTGAAATCACAGAAAATGTTGATAATACACCCTTTTACAAATTTCTATACTACAAAAAGTCGATAATGGCAATATGAATATATTGAATCCCTTTCTCTGTCCACGAAATCACTACTCAAACATTGAATCCCCCTCCTCGGCTAGCGCCGTATCCGCCTCGTGAATTCTCGTAATAATTATACGCGTCATGGTCATCCTGATAGTTCCCCCCTCCGCGGTATGCATTATCGTAAGGTCGACTTGAGTAGCCGTTATCGTACGATCCGCCATGATTTGAATATCCATAACCAGCCGGCTCATCGTGATAAGCTGTGGCCTGTCTGGCTGGGCTAGGCTGATAATCTCGTCGTACTGGCGAGGACCGTCCGGAAGAGTAGCCAGCTGCTGGAAGGACAGCTGGTGGCGGAGGATGATAACCGTCGTCGTCGTCGTGTAATGGATAAGGAACAGTCGGCGCTCTTGGCATTCGAGCTGCCGGAGGTACAGCCGCAGCAGCAGCAACCATCGGCTCCGTCTCTTTCTGAGAGGGCGGATCAACAACGACCGAATCGCCATCTAGGTATGCATGCTTGGGCGTCATATCGTTCATCTTTATGCCTTGCTCTTCATCGCCAATTCGTTCGTATTTCGGCCGTTCGGGCATAGGGAATAAACCGCCGCCGCCTGGAGTTGTCGGTGCACGAGACTGGAACGGGTTATAAGGCGGGGGTTGTTGTCCATAGCCATACTGTTGTGCGCCGTAAGCCTGCGCATCGGGTGGACGCAGACGTTCTCGAGATCGCGCTGAGGAGCGACAACAGCAACAACTGATACAATCTGCACACCCCTTAATGCAGCAAATACACCCGATGATTATTGACAGACCAATAAATATAATGATTGCAACAGGGATTCGACAGTAACTGTCATTAGTGATAGTCAGGGGAATCATCACTTTGAATGAAAACAATTCGAAGGACTGCTCCAGGCTGCCTTGAAATCAAGAACTGTGCTTGCAGCAGCGTTGGCAACGGCTGCTACTGTAGCCGCCGCATTGGCGACATTTGACGCGGTTGCCTCTGCTCCGCTAAGGTCAGGTACACCAGTGGGCACCACGCCGCCTATCAAGCGATAAGAAAATGATTGTCAAGAATAAGGGAAAATAATAAGGGGCACGTACTGTTGACGATGGACGTTACGAGATCTGCCATGATCCGTTCCTAGGAGATTGAGGTGGAAAGGGAGGGACCCGCCGACAAGGATACGCAATGATATAGTCTGACCAGGCAAAGTCGCACAGCCGCAGAGCACTGGATACACAGAGGACGGCCTTGGCAGAACGAGTCGAAGCCGTTCGGAGAAGGAATGTGTGTCGGCCGTGTTTTTGTGTGGGAGCACTGCTAATAAAATGTGGGAGATTGGTGTGGAGGGGCTGTGCGCGTCGACTAAGAATAGCACCCAATCACTAAAATGCCGCCCCTGATTTGGTGAAAGTGTGGCGTCAATATCAAGGATCAGCCGCTGAGCCACCATCAAACAAACTTAATCCCCAACCACTCCGCGATTACAGAATTTCCGGACATCGGTGGTGGCTGGCATGTCATCCGGATAGCGAAGTCGGTGCACCGCCATCATGTCACATCTCTCCTTCGCTAGCCAGATGTATCCCAGTTTCTTCAACGTCATCGAACACCGCAACATTTCTAGCCGTCCCACAAGCCTCCAGCGCAAAGTGTGAAGACTTTGGTAGACGGAAAGGCGTTTCAAATGATTGCTATTCTCGCAGAGTCGTCAATGACGGTGGTTTCAGACTTGATGGTGACAGAATTTCATTCCTTGGGGCAATACTTATGGCTGAGCAAATTGCGACCTGGGGACCAATCAACCGATCAATCAACCGAGACCCTGTACGATTGAATGTATATCCGGTCATCCGCTAAGTCACTAGGTAGAACAGATGTGAACGGGATGTGTGCTCCGTCAGTTTACTCTGGAACTGAGTTCCCATCATTCGGCGGCGGCCTATGTCTTCATGATTTTGTGGGAAGGTTTGCGGGGCATTTGAAGAGCACTTGTTGGACAAAGGCTTCTGATGAATCCTAGAGGAGAATGTAACGTATCCTACACGAGCCGGGATTGTAGTTGTTGATGAATCCGGCGATTGCGGGTACCCCCGGGGGGCTGTATGTTCCCGAAGAGGGTGGGTTGAAGCAGCATCAACTTTAGCATGACTATCCTTTGCAACACTACAGCTCGGAGCATCGTCAGCTGGGCCCCGGCTTTCCGCAGGTTAGCAATAGTGGTTATCTCCCCAAGAGCAGTCAATCCTATTGTCCATCTCACTCGAGCAAATAGGCCCAGAGAACGTGCATCTCACTTCCTTAAGGTATCGAATGCTTAGTAATTTCGATAAATGTCCTTCTGACCGACCAAAAGTCATGGTATGGATGCAATGCTCCGAGTCGTCATTCTTCCTTGTGGGATGCACACACAGCTTGTAACATGAGATTTCTGTTGGTAACAATATTCTTGTGACCAATCCCTTCCGCGGCTCTTCCGATCGCCCGATGTTATAAAGCTGGAACCTGCCGGCCCAATGTTCGGAATTCCTGCAATTTCCCCAAATCCTTCCCCCCAAAAAGCTAATCGCGATTAGATTTATTGAATAAATATCCAGTTCCGAGTCAGACGGAACCCGAAACTAATGACTCCCACAACTCCTCAAATCGAACAAGTTCCTTTGTCAGACTTTGACAAAGTATTTACTTCCTCTTACATTGGTTTGTCCTTCGATCCACAGGAGAAGTAACTGTAGATCTGGTGTCAGCCGCCTTGGGAGGCAAGATTATTGGTTTCTCGGATGAGTTTTTCGCGGCCGCATCTAACTTGATCAATCCCCTTCCACCGATTCGGCGGGCAAATACTTTCACAGAGAACGGCGCATGGTTTGATGGCTGGGAATCAAGGCGTCATAACGATGATCCAGAGGGAGATTGGGTCGTCATTAAGCTGGGAGTAGGAAGTGGCGTTGCAATGGGTTGTGAGATCGATACAGCCTTCTTCAACGGCAATCATGCTCCGGAAGCGGCTGTCCATGGGACATTCGCACCTGAAGCATCCGGAATCCCAACGACGGAGGTACCGCCCCCAACGTTCATCTGGACTAACCGCTCCCGTGAAGTGGGACGTAATACTGCCTAGACGGGAGTGCGGTCCAACCCAAAGGCATCTTTTCCGATTACCCGAACCGACCCGACGTTCCTACACACATATCAAGTTATCGATGTATCCCGATGGTGGGATAGCGCGATTCCGACTCTTTGGAGTTGTTGTTCCTGTATTTCCCACGGCCTTGGATGCCACAATTGATCTTGCCCATGTTGCCAATGGGGGCTTGGCAGTTGCTCACAGTGACCAACATTTCGGTAGAGCAAGCAATCTGCTGCTGCCCGGAAGAGGCGTCGACATGGGCGATGGGTGGGAGACCAAGAGAAGCCGTGGAGGCGATCATGTTGACTGGGTGATTGTCAGATTGGGCGCAAAAGCTATGATCGATAAGGCCGTTGTTGACACCGCGCATTTCAAAGGAAATTTCCCCAAGATGGTCAAATTGGAGGCTACGGAATCGCCAGAGGTATGTTCCTGGACTTGATTGTTAATATTAGCTTGTGCCATCGACTATTTGGACTGAGATTCTCGCACCCCAGAAAACGGGACCGCACAAAGAGCATAAATACAGCATGGAACTCCAAAATATCGGAAAACCGTATACGCACGTTCGACTTACTATAATCCCCGATGGCGGGGTGAAGAGGCTCCGTGTTTTTGGCAAGCGCATTTAATAAGTAGCATTATATCCCATAGGGAGGTAGCGTAGATATCGTAGCGTCACCCGTCACCTTAAATATTAACGACTAAGAAATCTCCATAATAGCTATATATTGCTTTCTTTCGGATACACCCTTAATTTGGGTTCGTTTCTCTTTCTACCAAGAGCTCACTCTGAAGCAGTCCTCCCTCTATTCTGCCAACGAAGGTTATGAAGTCATGAAGGAACGGAGGTGAAGTACGCATGGTTATCTGAGATACAATGCTACTGGCTATGGCTAGGTGTTAGTTCCCCTTCTGCTTCTGTATGAAGTCTTGCCCCCGTACGTCCGACTCCAAGTGGTCCACTCTGGATAAAAATACAAGATAGATCCAAGTTCCACATAAACTCCATGATATCCCAACATAGGATCAACAGTGCCAGATGCCGGATGCGGGTAGCAAAGCGTTGGGCAACAGTACAACACAGGATCCATCTTCCAATGGCCAAATGAAAAAAAGTTCTATCATAAGGCAGTCGCATTAGTTCATTCTGTAAAATCAGCGGCGCGAAAGTGAGGGATACCTCGCCAGTTTGGTCGCTCAACCATTGCATCAAATATTTGTGATATTTTGGAGAGCTCATAACCGCTTCATCGAGGATCTCACACCAGTGGACCGTCAGATATTCTTCCAGACAAAACCGCGCGAAAAGCCAAACCACCTTCCACTTTGCGATTACGGGGGCCAAGACGGTAAGTCCGTCCCATGCATGCCATGCGGACATTAATGGGATGAGATATAAGGCTTCAACGCATAACATGGGCAACGCCCTGTGCAACTGAACCTTTCCGGTCTAGGTGTCAGAACATGGCAAGACGAATGAGATACCAGAGACTGCCCTCCTAGTTTACCCCTTCTGTATTTCCACATGCAATCTTGAAAAAGCACGAGTAGCCTACTCAATACCAATTGGACGGGGAATTGGAGGGGAGTAGGAGATCCAAAAAGGGTCGAATATGCAATCAGAAGAGCCAGGGCTGAGATGACCGTGGTTCTCCAGTTACAACCCAAGCCAAACGCCCCATTTCCGTGGTCAGTTTGCTCCACCTCCTGGGATCCCTCTGGTAACATTCCTTTCAATGTTTCATATGCGTCAAAGTCTGTTGGTTCATCAACTTTGGTTTCGGTATGGGTAGTGATCTGTATGTATGGAACATCATCTAGTTCCCCAGTATTGGTGAAGAAAGTATTCCCCAACAAGGCTTCATGATCATCGTTACTTCCTTGATCCGAGATCGATGTTTTCAGGGGGCTTGTATCTGATCGTTCATCTGATTCAAAGGCTTCGTCTTCGATTCTTTTCTTGAGGTCGGCAAGGAGCCTAACGCCCCGGAGTAACGTTTTCATACTTCGATTCTAGTGTCTGCTGCTGGTGAAGAGGTTTTCAGATTGAAATGTCTCAGAAATGCGCCTTCTTAAGTGCTCGGAGGCAGATCAGGAGGTCACTGGTCCTCCGGGCTAATCAGTCATTCGCCATCAAGACTATTGTCTGAAGTGCTAGCAACGACTTGAATCACAAAAGCAGTCATTTTTATACATGATTTATTTACGTATGTGATACTAATTTTCCTGTCCCCCAAACTCCAGCAATCTAAACAAGAGTTTCCTCAGAAGCGACATCCTTTCCCTGATAATATGCGGTATCCAAATTACTGTCGACATCCTCCTTTTCAAATTTAACTCCCTTCTTCCCCATCTTCTTCTTTGATCTCTTCGGACTATCCTCATCTTCCTCCTTCATCGATTCCAAACTCTTTGAGCTCGTCAATTCTTGCTCGTCAGTGGCATCATTCCTTGAATCCCATCTGAACAATCCTTTACTCTTCGTCTTATCCTTCTTTTTCTTTTTCTTTGAAGGCGTTTCATTCAGGTCCTCTGTGCTCGCCATGTTGGGATCTCCCGAATTCTGGGTATCTTGACTCTTTGGCCGCGTGAGATCAGTTTCATCGGCTTCGTCGACTTTTGCTTCGCGACGGAATAGACCGGTGAAGTTGTTGAGGAATGAATCGCCTTGTCTTAAAGTTGCTCGACGAGTAAGAGCGAAAACACCGCCACCGCGTTTGGGCGATTCCACCACTTCTGGCTCCTGGAACTGTGAAAAACTAGTCCTGAACTCCGGGGCGTGAGGATCGAGACTACTTCGTGATGTATTCGGAGGACTCCATCTGTCCACTAACCGTGGACTTCCTATTTCAAAGGAAGCAGAAGGAGAAGTAGGCAACGAGGTTTGAGGCCATCCATACGCAACTTCAGGGAACCCTCGATAATATCCTGGATAAATGCCAGTATCGGTACTCCGCCTTGCCAGAGAAGAATGCGATTCAAAGCTGGCTCGCGGAGAAGTATCAAATACAACGGGATTGGCCAATTGTGAATGATGATGAACAACACCTGCTCCCTCAAGTAACCTTCTCGACTCCAATGGATCGAAATTAGTATCGAATTGTCTCCCAGTTTCACTTGGTGCACGAGCGCGAGTGATATTTTGCAACCATCCTGACGAGGATCCACTTCCAGACCGAGGACGATTGTATCCGATTGGCGTTGCTCCAGCTGTTGTACGGGGCATGGACCTTGCCTTTTCTCCCTTCAACGTGCCGAGCAAAGGAAGTCGTTTCTCAGGAGGGAGGACTTTCTTCTTGAACGACAACGAAGGGATTTTCCAATGTTTCAGAGGCGATGTCGATTCACTGGCTTCTAATGGGATTTCCTCATCTGTGTTCTCGGCACTTAGAAGAATGCCATTTAATTCAGCCGGAGACGTGAACTCCATGGGCTCCTGATCGGCCGTGGTGTAAATTATCGGCGGCGTCATATGAACACCCGGACTTTCTTGTTGCAGCATGCGCTCGTGGAGAGACAATGCCGGATGAGACTGATTGGGACTTGAGAAAGAGGAACGAGTTGACATTTCTGATACCGGCGAGTCGGCTGTTCTTGGAACGGGAGGAGGATATGATGTCATAAGTCGGGGTGTTACGGGTGATGGTGAGCTCTCCAGGAGACGATCAATGTAAGGACTCGTGCGTATTGAATCTTCATCCGGGCCGAAGAGATTGGATGGGAGAAGATGTTCTGAGACGGAAGGAGAGAGTAGAGCTCCACCGGTAAGTTGTTCTCTGTCGAAATCGGTATCGATGGCGTGAGGCATATCATGGATGAGACCGAGAGAATGGGTCGATGCCCAGGGACTTGAGTTCTGATACTCGTATGGAAGCATTTGTGAATCATGGTAATCCGAAGGATAGAAGATTCCAGGATCCGCATTGGATGGTAAGGCCAGACTACTCGGTCTAGAGGTATTCATTGGTTCGTTCGCAATCAAAGTTGGCGACGAAGTATTAGGTTGACCGATCATGTTGAGAGCTTTCTGTCTCGTGCGTCGAGTGCGCGGCTTCTTCGTACGATGTTTACCCTGGGCCGGCAAACTCGCCACAGGATGTGCCGCAGTATGTAATTCTCTCGCCTGAACAAGCAAAGCCAAAGCTTCCCGATATTCTCGGTTAGCCTAAAGTCAGCATGATAATAAAGAAGAGTATATACCTCGTCAAATTGGGATTTTATCAGATCGTATCTCGCCTTGAGTGACCTTTCGCTTTCGACCCATTCTTGTTCGACTTTCAAATCCTCTTCATCTTCATGTTCATCAATACTCTTTCGCAGCAATTTCTCTTCTTCGTTCAGACCGCTTTCCTCGCGTGATTTCAACACAGCGATTTTATGCGCAAGGAGACGATTACTTTCCTCCAGGGCAGTGATTTGCTGTTGAACTTCAGCAATGCTATCTTTACCTGTCGTCTTGGCATCCTTGACACGTCGTTCTGCACAAGCAATCTGGTCAATTAAATCCGCTAAAGCTTGTTCTTTCTCTGCGAGGTCTCGTAATCGCGCGGAAGCTTCACCTTCCAGTTTTGCTAGATCATCTTGTACGGAACGTAATGTCCGATCAAGACGGGATTTTTGAGCATCCACGGCACGTTTTTGCTCTTCCAACGTCTTCGTTTCGGCTCTAATACCAGCCTTTGAATCGTCGTCTTCCTTTCGCCGAATTCGTAGGTCCTCAAGCTCAGCTTCTAATCGCTGTAGCTCTACACGATTCTTTTCCTCCTCGGATTCGATTTGGCTGGTGATATCGGCTGTTTCTCGATTGACTCGGTCCAGCTCAGCGGTCAGATTGTCTAAAGTCTGAGCAAGTTGCGGTGTTGATGCGGAATTTGAGCGCGATCGATCGTGTCTTGCAGCAGCGTTGGACAATCGACGCACTGGTTGTTCCCTCGCGGAACTGAGCCGATGTCTCGATTGTTGAGTTACACTCGGAGACGGAGCAGGTTCATTAGGCGGAGGATGTGTATGAATAACGGGTACGTGGTCTACGTCAACCAAGCTATAACGACGAAATACCATGAGAGTCAGTCGTGCTATCTTGCGACCTTGGACTCGTTCGAACTCGAACAATCTCACTTGCCGTATGCAATCGCTGAGAATTCGCAGCGATGACTCGTATACAATATAATTGATCGGGATTCAATCCAGTGACTATCACATTCGTATCCTTCTTATCGCTATCGCCGATTATCGTCCCGTTAAGCTGGATGAGATGCTTCGACACCGACTGTTTATCAGGGACCTGCCATCGCAGACTAATCGTCTCGCTTGTGACTGCATCCAGGGAGACTTTCGGAGCGGGCGGGACGTCCAAGTTGAGTAGCTTGATGACCTGGTCCACAGGAAGTATCAGCAGTGATGAAGCACGATATCCTAGCCATATCTAATGTAAGTTAAGCAACGACCTGGAGAAACCAAGCAGATAACCGTAACGATTGCCGGAGCGACGTTACTGACGTAGGGAGTTATCCCTTGAACGGCGAGGGACATGTTCTGGTAGCGTATAGCGTCCAGGGTGGCGACGAGAGAATTATCTCTCAATTCCGACAGAAGAAAATCCAAGAAATGCGGTTCAGAATAAGAACACCTTCCCCCAAAGATACGGTGTCATGTCTACACTCAATACTGTCCTTGTCCGGTCTTCTTCGAGTGCAAAGGCGACAATCGGCGGTAATGTCGAGACGGCGGTATCAGAGACAGTCGGACCGAAATTAAGTCCGCCGGGATGTAGCGAGCTGTCTGCTTAGAGTTGCTGAGAAAATGGGATGTGATGCATATGCACGAGTGGAAGAATGTATGCGGGCGTCAACCAAGAAATTTGGCTGCGCAGACTTTTGATCAGAGTGGCCCAATCTGGCTTTGTGGGGTAATTTACAGCATTCAGAAACCCAGCCATTTCGAGGAAGCCACGCCGGTGGAAACCACGAGTCGCAAGCACACACCACACATCTTGGGTCATTGACCATGGCAGGTCTTAAAACGTATGTCCCAAGGCATCGTAACTAACTGCTAGTATCATCGGCCTTTCCTTTGTGTAGGCTCTCCTGTGGATGCGTATTTAACAAGATAGGTTGGCCTGTGGATTTCTGCTTGTGATCCTGTCGTGTGCCTTGTTCTCCAACTGGCTTCCGCTTCTGGTTGTAGCGACATACGTCCTAGCACCGTTACCCAACGCAATATGTTCGCGCTATGCTGCCGGCGAGGATTTCATGTCTGATTCGACGGGGTAGCCTCCCCAGGCTCTGGTCAAGGACCGCTGTTGACGGTAGTGCCTATCACGATCTGGGGAAGTTCATTACCGGATTCCTTGTTGTTACCGGGCTGGGTATGTGTGCCTGGTAGATGGACTCTTACCGTAGCTTTGCCAGTGTCTTTGTATCACAGCGATATTATCACGGCGGGAGCAATGGTCATGTCGATTCTGGGGGGGATATTGATATATGGCACCATCACAGTATATTCGCATTTCTTTTCGACGGTCACGGAGGAATTCTAAATGTCATAGCGGGGGTTCGCAGTTCACAGGTTACAGTCTTATGTAGGTATAATTCATCGGTATTGCAGTTTTGCACTATGAGAGTAACCCTTTTACTACCAAGGGATCTGTTTACCTTGCCAATCGACGACTGTTCCCGAGTTTTCCTTCTTCAGACCACCTATTACCGAAGTCATCTTCTCGATAGCTTCGTCAACCGTGAACGTCCCAGGCTCGTTCTTGGAAAGACGTGCCTTTCCCATTTCTCCAGAGAGATATGTTTGCACTGTGCCAGGGTGATATCCAATTGCTATTGCGTTGTAATTGCCGACCGAAAGCTCCATTGACAGCGTCTTTGTAATTTGATTTTGTGCGGCTTTGGAAGAGCGGTAAGAGTACCAGCCACCAAGCTTGTTATCCGCTATGGAGCCTACACGTGCAGACATGGAAGTGATTATGCTGAAATCCTGGGGGAATAATTTCGACGCAGGACTAGAGTGGCGGGGAAGAAGTGGAAGGAAATGCTTTAGCATGATTAGAGGACCCAGGGTGTTGACTTTGAATGTTTCGAGTGCATCTGTGTAGGATACTTTCGTTACTGTTTTTTCTGGGAATAACTAGCGTTACTATATTCTTCGATATGAGATACTATGCCAGATATGTTGAAGAGACATTTAATATTGCCTTTGCCAAATTCATCTTCGACTTGTTCTCGGGCCGATTGAATAGTATCCTCCTTAGTCACATCCAAATTCAACACCCGTAATCTTTTCGATAGAGTTTCTTCATCCTCTTGGTCTTTAAGTATCGCAGCTTGAGTTTCTCTCGGAGACCGACTCGTTGCGACAACAACAAGTTGTGGATCGTGACGGAGAATATGACGTGCTAATCCAAGACCAATACCTTCCATGAGGGTCGAAAAGAACGGGAAAACCTCTTGATGCACCTTGGATGATTGCAATTGGAGTTGTAGACATGGTTATAGAAGGAGTACGCAGATTCCCAGTCAGTCCATTCGCATGACATGTAGACATGTAGCGTCATTGACTCCAATACGTCCCTGTCGATCATCCGCCATCTCACGAAATTAATGAAAGTGACCACCGTATACAACGCACCTTCCTTGCGGTCAGTCCTTTTGCTAAGAACTTTCTTCCGTGGACCGATTTGCAGCTGCAGAATATCATCATCCGGCGGAGGCAATTCAATTCTTTATGCTATTCAAGTGAGCATGGCACATAGAATTGAATTGCCTCCTGTGAGGATATTCTGCAGCCGCAAACCGGGCCGAAGAACCAGAACCCATTATTAACTCTTGTATAAATAAGCACTACTTTTGATGAACTGGATGATGTATGCTAGAAGAATCTCGAAAGCCCCGAACGTTCTCAACCCCTCAAACCGCCAAGAATCCTCCAAGAATGCCAATCGCCAAAACAAAATTTGCCAGCCCAAGGGACACTTTGAATCCCGTACTAGCCACAGGAAGGGTTGATCCGGACGGCCCCGTAGGCGTTACCACGACCGTAGTCTTGACCACTGAACTCGATTTGGTGACAATAATGGGGACCGAAGTCGTTCCGTTTCCAGCGACAGTGGTGGTTACGTTGCTACTTGCGGTGGTAGTTGTGTTGCCGGGAACAGTGATGAACGCGGGATAGGGAGGGAGAAAACAATCTGCGTTGTTGGATGTGGAGTTTCCGCAGATGGCATCGGTTTTGACGCCCACGGGAGGGACTCCAGCGAGCTATTACCCAGAAGTCAGTACAAGTTAAGAATTGTAGTGTTATTGGGGGAAAGTACGTTGTCGTCACAGTTCCCTGCCACTAGTACTCCTGAAGTACAACGAAGGATGATAGGGCTGAAGGAAGCTAAAGGGAACGGTTAACTATGGTCGACATCCTCAGGGGGCATACAAGCACAAAAGTTGCCACCATTAGGACAAGGATCTCCAGGCGCAAACCCCAGCACTCCCAACGCAAGAACACTCAAGACAGCGACTTTCAGTGCAACCATCTTGTTTTTCCGAGCTTTCTCTGTTCAACGAAACTGCGTGTGAATGAGTGGACGCGAGAACAAAAACCGTTGGGCAGAATTCTCAAAACACCAAGGACGCTCAAATATATACATACACAGCAGGCCCATGCGTGGCATATGCAAGGGAAATTAACCGCGTTGAACAGGCCAATTTCTTGGACGTCTAATTTTAGCCACAGCTCATCATGGCCAATGAATTGTGCGGGTCGTTTTATGGAGAAGGCCAATGCGAGATGAAAGGTAATAAAAATATATTTCGGTGATGCTAGGTCTGGGCGCCGGGGACACGCTCTTGCTGATCGACACGCGGTGTGGATGGCGTTTTGGCACTTTTGGGGCCCGGGCGGAATTCTGGACGAATGAGCGGAGACTGTGACGGTTTACGCAGAAGTTGGCTTATTTAATCAAAAAGAAATTGCGAGAGTTTGTTTGTTTCATTTCTACAAACTAGCGATAAAATATTGAGTTTGGAAATGTCTACATACTGGAAATCTCGGGGGGGCGGAATAAGGTCTTCAGATGAGGGCGCATGCTTGCGTGCTATAAGCGTATTGGGATCGGTGAGTATGTGAAACCACTGTCATCTTTGTCCCTGCGCTGATTCGACCAGTCTGCTGTCATTTATTTATTACAACCAAGCCTCCGTGGGAACGGAGCCATCTCAGTAACCGTAGCTATTTCTCCTAAAATAAGTAGCATAACCTTACATGTTATAGACCAATTCTACCGGACCACAAAAGCCTTCGCCGGTCGTACACACAGTTACATTGAAATCTTGTATTACCGCTCTACTGTTCAATAGGAATTCGATGTCATGGGTTCGCCGGCGATGGCGTATCTGACCGTGACCGTTGGCATGACCGACGTAATTAACAGCTTGGCCGGCCTGCCGATCCTTTTTCTCCCCTGAGATTTCAGGCTGGCCGAAACCAAAACTCCGACTTCACTCTGAACTACAACAGCCTCGACAATCTAATATCCTCCGTTCGATTCAACTCAATGAACCTACTTCGCTACTAAAGCTTCAATTGCTTCTTGCATGTTACTCTGTCTCAACAGATGACAGCCTCTATTCAACCCTCCGCTACTCCCTTTCCAGCCCCAATTCCACGTCCGCCATCTCCCCAAATAAACACCCCACCGACTCAATCTCCGCCATCCTACGGCGAACTCCTGGCCCAAAACCAAGCTCTCCAACAGTCACAGAAGAACCTCACATTCCAGCTTGCGGCATTGCAGGACAAAAATGATTACTGGACTCGACTGTATACATACGTCGAAAAAGGCATCGCCATCAAAATCACCGAACTCGCCAATCTAAAACAACAAAACGAACAACTCAAAGTACATCCCCCCTGATATTGAATGGTATCTAATTATAGACAAAGAATACAGAGTTGTCGAAGGCGGTGGAAGAACTCCGTGAAAAGGTGGGTAAGATGCCGGCATCTCAAGCGGTGTTGAGACGGATGCAGCAGTTGGAAGATCAAATCCGGGCAAGGGATTTAGTTATCGAGTTGATGTATTTCTCCTTTTTGGGGCGTAACTGATTTGTAGGAAGAAGGATGAGAATGACAGGAAGGAGAAGGAGATGCAGGGGCAAGTGGAGGTCCATCTTCGGCAGATGCGGGAGCAGCTTGGTCTTGCAATTGGGTCGCAAAGTGAATCCACGTTTGGTTTATGGAGTGTTTCGACGCCGAAAGTCCCCATATCAAAAACTAAGAGAACCCCGAGGAAAGGAAAAGGTCAACCTCGCAAGAAACGGAAATCCAATTTAACTGACGCGGACACGACTACGGCCCAGGAGACTGATGCCGCGCTGGCGAATCTTGATATGAGAACACCCGGTGAAAGCAGCAATATACCCAGAAACGATGGAGATGGAAGCAGTAAAGTGGACGCAATAGATGTGGAGCAGGAATTCAATGATGCATTTGACGAGCTCTTTGATAGCGTTTAGTCCTCAGCATGGGCGGGCATTTAATTTTTTGCATAGAGGTGGTTACTACGGAAGTAACGCGGGTATATTGCAAGTAGTATCTGTACATTTTGTATGCTATCTCCGATCACGGTCCCTGTCGCGATGTTGGTGTCCCCTTTCTCGACTTCGATCTCGATCATGACTTCGGTGACGATCATCGTATCTCCGCTTATCCCTGTCGCGGTCTCTGTCCCTATCGCCATCGTACCTTCTCTTGCGATCATCACGGTCCCTTTCATCTCTTCTGTGTGGATCATCTCGGTCATCACGTCTGTCATCCCGTGGACGTGAATGTCGTTCACGACTCCCGTCGTGATCTCTTGAACCGCCTTGATGTCTCCCCCGTTCTCTCAACTCCTCATCATCAAAAACATATCCATGACCATTCCTCTCACGACCACTTTCCCTGTAATGGCTCCTCCGCTCCAGTTGTTCCGCGCCACCGAACCCACTCCTTCCGAGATACTTGTCCCTCCGCTTGCGGTTCTCATCCTCCCTCCACGCCGAAAAGATCTTACTCGTACTCTGACTGAAATCAACTTTAATCCTCTTATCATCAATCAACACATCCTGCATCTTGAAGTACGCCATCTCACATGCCTCCCGCTCCGCAAACTCGATAAATGCATACTGCAACGAATCTCCCGTAGTCCTATCCCGGATAACTTCACACGACAAGATTTTCCCAAACCGTGAGAAAATAAGCTCCAGATCTTCGGATTGTGTCGCGGGATTCAATTTCGCAACAAAGAGAATGTTTTCCGGAGCAGTCACTTCTGCAAATGGTAGATCTCCGATAATTTCCAGAGTAAGCGCATTTGATCTAGCTTCCTTTTCGCGCCGTAGTTTTTCGAGTTCTTCTTCTGTCTTGCCTTCCGCTTCGTCTTCTTCCTCTTCGCCTAAGCGGACGGTGGCTAATTGTGCTTTTGATGGTACGGGGGACTGGTCAGGGACTTGTAACCCTGGGGGATCAGGGAACGGGTCGTCTAGAACGAGAGTATGTTTGATTCTTATATCCCTGTATGGTCGTCCCTTTTCATCGCAATAGGCTTCGTTGATTTTATCGAGGACTTCCCATCCTTCAGCAACTCGGCCAAAGATAGTGTACTTCCCATCCAGGGAATCCAAGTTATCTCCAAGGGTAATAAAGAATTGCGATCCACTGACTCCCTTTGATTCGTCATCGTCGGGGTCCTCGGGAGATGATACCGCCATACTTACTGTGCCTCTATGCGTGTGCTTTAATTTGGGATGGATTTCAGCGGGAAAGTAGCGGTCTTCAGGTCTTTGTGAAATGAGTCCCCAGATTGACGTTCCACCATCACCCTGCGGAGGACCGATGGGATCGCCCGTCTGGAATGAGAAGTCTTTGTTGACGTTGAATATCGGCGAGAAGTTGTAGTATTTGACCTAGTTGTGAGTCTGATATCGATGGTGCGAGGGGGTACCTTGCATAGTTTGAGGAAGTTTTCGCATGTTTTGGGGGCGAACTCAGTATGTAAATCAATGACAATATCGCCAATATTCAGCTCCAGCAGCACTATTATTAGCCAGTCCTGCAATCAA
>Ga0302325_10011586_pt1 | contig 18988 bp, 16 predicted proteins | sample Palsa_T0_2_FD_201948 | JGI IMG/M metagenome (GOLD analysis project Ga0302325, IMG submission 201948) | Peat permafrost microbial communities from Stordalen Mire near Abisko, Sweden - Palsa_T0_2 | ecosystem: Environmental > Terrestrial > Soil > Palsa > Peat permafrost | place: Sweden: Abisko...
GTCTACGGTTACCGTAACGAACGGATCCACGATAATCTGCTCTTCCTGCAACGCCCGGGCAATTGCCGACTCGAGTTCTCCGGGCATCACGCCCTGCGCCTTGACCCGATGTTTAAGCATCGGGAGGCGGATGAAACCGTCCGCGCCGACGCGTACCGTACGGGTCAGTTCCGGCGCGTCATACACCGAAACAGCGATCAGGTCGTTAGCGCCGATTGGCTGAGCTGGAAGATTGGCCCCTTGAGTCTCCGGCGCTGCAATCGTGGGTCGTGTCTGCGCGGATATGATCGGCAGAAAACAAGCAGCGCAGATGAAGATCGAGATCGGCAACACGGGTTTACGATCCGTCGGTGCTTTTGGCATGGTTCGCTCCTTCGAGAAGGGATTGAGGACAAAGCGAGGCTGGTAGTTCGGCCAAACTTTGCTAGCTCGAGGTAAATTCTTTGCGGCCCGCGCGTTGACAAGTGCGGGTCAGTCAGTGGCGAGACGGAGACGGCTACGGAGTCATTCGCGCCGCGGCGTTGGACAGAAAGGTTGGCGCCGCCGGCCTCGGACTGGGAAGCGGGGCACGTGTGCGCGGTGGAAACGGCCGCGGGGAACAAGGCGGGCAAACGCCGATATACGGCGATGCAAATTGGTGTACGGCCGCGTTGCAGGTTTGGGAGGCTGTTCGAATCAGCATGGGCCGTCTCTCGGGGTTCCGGATTTCGATTCAGGGGCGCGACGTAGCGCGGGCATGACCATAGCTTCGAGGAGTTGGTTGAGACGCGCCACGACGGATTGCAAATCGGCGATTTTCTGTTCCATGGCCGCGAACCGGTCGAAGTCGAGATGGCCCAGCAGCGCGGAGCGGGTGAAGTCGGAAATGTTGCGGGCTCCCCGGGCGCTGCAGGCGTCCTTGAGAATACGGTATTCGTCCCGGCTAAGGCGGAAGACTACGACGCGGTTTCGAGGATTGGCAAGCACTGGACACGCGGTGCGCTACAGGCTGGCGATTTGGGCTCGGGGGGAGCCGTGCGTTGCGCGGATACTATCGCGGTCGATCTCGACGGCGACGGCGCGTTGCAGCAATTCCAAACTGACGACCACCCGTAAGGAACCTTTTTCGCGGATGAGAACGCCGTGGAGTCCGGCGAGCGAGCCGCACTCGATGCGGATAGGTTGACCGACGTGGACGACGGGCCAGGGCTGCGCGGGGAGGCCGGAGGCGACGATGGTCTGGACAGCGGCGATCTCATCTTCGGAGATGGGTGTAGGTACGTTTGCAAAGCCGACGATGGACGTGACGCCAGGGGTGCTAAGGACCGGGAAGCGGAACTCATAATCGAAGCGGCAGAATACGTATCCTGGGAAAAGCGGAAACTCCACGGACTTAACCCGATCCGACCAGCGGCGGCGAGCACTATAGAGCGGGAGAAAATCTTCGAGTCCTCTATAGCGAAGTGACTGTGACACGGCCTTTTCGTGCCGGGGCTTGACGGTGAGAGCGAACCAGCGGTGCTGTTGGATTAATATATCGGGCAAAGCTGCCGCTCCGTGAGTCCCATTTAACCGATTGTGCGGATGGGCATTTCCAAAGACTAATATTCGAATATGTTGGCATACAAAGAGAACACAATGCAACAGTGTTTTATGTAAATACAATTAAATAGCGTATCATTCCGCGCAACTTCGAGATAAAAACACATAATAAAATTTAAATTAATCCTGGCGCCGACCTTACGGGCACGCCGCCTGACGCTATTTGCGCCGCTCCTGCTCCACGCTAAGTAGTTTTAAATCGCTGGTTGAGCTGTGTTCCGGATTGCCAGTCAGATCGCCGATACAACGGCTAATAGCGAAGTGTATTATTAGGCACGTGCTATTTATTTATGACCGTGCTTTTCATGACAATTATTGACTTCGCAGTCGTGGCGCACGCTTCAGGTCGCCGCAGCACGCTGAATAGATCGATACCTCAACGCGGGATTCACGCGCGTATTCTGCCCGTCAGTTCCTTGAGCCCCACGCTGGCCGAGTCGATAATGTCCAGCAGCAGGCCGCGCTCCATCGGCTCCAGGTCGTTTTTACCGATCGCGTCCGCCTGCTTCGGCCACAGATCCATACGGTGTGGAGCGACAGAATGCGGGCGGTTTCCGCGCCCGGAGGCTTACCTTCTTCGAGCGGCATCCCGAGCCTCAAAAGCCGGCTCAGCACGTCTTCGTTCGCCCGCTGCAAAGCGTCGACGGCCGCCGCAATCCGGCCGGCATTTTCGCGGGTGATAGGAATCTTCTGTCCCTCGAATTCGATGGCCTGATCCGCCACCGCGCCTTCCACCATGCGGTAGCGCTCCGGCGAAATGCGCATGATCTGTGAAAGCTGGAAGTAGGCCTCGCCGAATTCCTCCAGCCGATCGATGATCCGGTCGGCCGTGGCGCGGCTCATGCCGGCGTGCTGTTCGCAAAACCGCTCCCAGGTCAGCCCCAGGCATTTGTAGCAGGCATCGTCTTTGATGGTCTTCAGGCACTGCGCGTCGGCCGCCGAGCAGCCATTGGCGATCAGGGCGAAAGCCCGCCGCCTGCCGAGCCACTGCCCGGTTTCGAACTGTTGCGCGATGGTTTTTTCCGCCATTTGAGCAGTTTTTCCAACCGGAATTGTTAATACTAATGGGTTTATGCGATTTGAACTGCTCAGATGAGCACTTTTCCCATAACCAGGCATGGCACGCGGGCGCGCGGCAAACCTGTCTCGCCATCATCGATCTATTGCAAAGAAGGGAGTTGCCATTGCGCGTACCGCTGTCAACCGCTGCCCTAATGCATCCGGCTCCGTTTGCCGATTGTGAACTAGACGCTATGTCCAGCCTACTTGGCCGAGAATTAACCGCCGATGAGCAAACCACGGAAGCTCTGTTGAGGACCGCGCTGGATACCCAGGAAAAGCGAACCGTCGGCGCCAGTATACAAGGTATCGCCAGGAACCAGCCTGCCCAGTTCATGGCTGCCGCGATCTCGATGTTGGATTCGCAATCTAAGCTGGAGGACCGCCGCAGCCTCTACAAACAGTGGTTGGACTGCCCTCAGTTTCTGCTCGAGGTAGCCCATCCCGATCGATTCAGCAGCGAGCAGTTGTTGGCAGTCTGCCGCGGTCTCAAAGAGATTGACGATCTGCTGGATGTCCAGTTAGGGCGGCTGATGCCGGGCCGCCACGAAGATGCCGTGGGCTTGTCCCCCGATGTGGTGTTGCGCGTGCTGGACGTCTTGGACGCCATTTCAGCGGGTTCGCGATTGATTCTGATGCTAGGGCACTTGACTGAACATAAGAACAAGCGCATTGCCTCCAAAGCGACCATGCTGGTGGGCAAGCGGCTGCACAATGACAACTGGGTGAAACGTCAGTTGGCGGCCGTCGATCCGCGGGTGCGCGCCAACGCCGTCGAAGCGCTCTGGGGCGTCGACTCGCCGACCGCCCGGAAATGCATGTGGGATTCGCTCAAGGATGAAAACAATCGCGTGGCCGGCAATGCCCTGGTTGGACTTCACCGGCTAGGTGAGCCGGCCGTCGGCCAACTGGTGCAGCGAATGCTACAAGACTCGCGCCCCGGCTTCCGTACCAGTGCTGCATGGGTTATGGGCAAGATCGGCGGACCAGAGTTCATCGAATGTTTGCGCCAGGCTGCCGGCGACCCGGATCAACTTGTTCGGGACACAGCGCGAAGCGCCCTCGCGGCCATCGAAGGCCAGACTGGTAAGCCGCTGGAAGACTCGCCGGCAAGCGCGCAACCAGAAGCTGCCGCGGGATGAGAAGAGGTTCTGGAAGGGCTGATATACTGGCTGCCTGAGGCATGCGCACCGGTGGAAGACTGTTTATCGCGGTCATTGCGGCTGCCGCGGCCATCCTCGTCTACCAGCTTTTCATCCCGCCCATCGTGGGCTTGGCCGACCAGGGCGACTTCATCCGAACGATCGGCCGATTCGGCTATGGCCCGCAGCACCATGGCAGCCTGGAGTATGTCTACGTCGAGCCGAAGTACATTCCCGACCCGCACTATCGTTCGCCCGACTGGGAGCAGGCTAACAGCGAGTACTTATTTGTAGGCGCGGCGCTGCTGCTCAATAAAGTGGTCTCCAAGGACGGGGCCCTGGACATCACGGTCGCGGGACTGGTGCATATGGTCGCTTTTCTGGCGGCTTTCGCGCGGCTGTTGTGGGTCACCCGCAGCCAGCAGGCCCGCGCGCTTCTTTGGATCGGCGCGCTGTTAGCGTTGACCGACGCCGGTTACGCCATCTATTGGAATTCGTTTTACGCCGAGCCGGCCTCCTGCATTTTCTTCCTTCTGCTCCTGGCCGAAGCGGTCGAGATCTCCGACACAGGCAAACTCGATCCGGCGGGTATCTTGCGTTGGTCCGCATGGTCGGTGCTATGGGTGCTGGCAAAGCCCCAGAACGCCCCGCTCGGCCTCATTCTCGGGCTGTTCACTTTCCGGCTGGCCTGGTGGACGACGCCGAAATGGGCATGCGCCATTGGGGTGGCGGGCGGCTGCGCGATGCTCGGATGCGCGGTCTTCAGCGTAACCGCCATGCCCACCTATGGGCGCATGGCCAATACCTACGGCATGGTCTTCTCGGGCATCCTGGGCGACTCGAAGAATCCGCGGGCGGACTTACAAGCGCTGGGGCTCGATCCGCGGCTCGCCAGGTACGCCGGCACGGGCGCGTGGAGCCCCATAACGTACTATCCGGAAATGGTGGCGTCGGGCGAGATACGGCGCGTTTCGACGTTCTCGATAGTAGGCTTCTATCTGTCGCGCCCGGCCCGCTTATGGCGCCGCCTGCACCAGCGTCTGCCGATGGTCACCCGGCTGCGGTATTGGTATGGAAACTTCGAGCCGTCCGCGGGTCTCCCACCCGCCACACTCAGTCGCGCATTCAACCTATGGAGCGGCTTTCACGAACACGTGTTGCCGGTGGTCAATAAGTGGATCGTCTTCGCGCTGGCCGGCTGGCCGCTGCTGGCAGCGTGGCGATGGGTGCGCGAATCGGACACAGTGAGGCGCAGGCGTATCGAGTTACTCACAATTCTTCCGATCTGCTGCCTGGCGGCATTGTGCAGCGCTGTATTCGGCGACGCGTTCGACTTAGTCAAGCATTTGTACCTGTTCAATCTACTGCTGGATACTTGCCTGCTTTACCTTGCGGGAGCTGGGTGGACGCGGGTATTGAGACGAAGACCGGCGAGTCAGCCTTAGGAAAGCATCCGGACGTGTAAGAGAATAGTAGGCATGGATCTTGCCAACAATCCGGAGTTCCTTGAGCACGCTCAGGGCTGGGTGAAGGAAATATCTAAGAAGACGTGCTATCACACCCTTGAGCTGCCCGGGGGACAGATCTTGCCCGGTATTATTCCGGTCGACGCTCTTAGGGCCCGCCTCGACGCCCTGCAAATTCCTGCTGATCTCACCGGCAAACGCGTACTTGACGCGGGAGCGGCGTCCGGATGGAACAGCTTCGAGTTAGAGCGCCGTGGGGCTGATGTGGTGGCAGTTGACTGCGTTGACTATCCGGAGCTACGCTTGGCCAAGACCGCGCTCCAGTCGCGCGTTGACTATCGCATTCTTGATATCGACGAGCTATCGCCCGCGATCGTAGGGACTTTTGACTATGTCCTCTTTCTAGGCGTCTTGTATCATGTGAGACATCCCTTGCTTAGCCTGGAGAAGATCTGTGCGATTACCCGGGAGACTGCTTTTGTAGAGTCGTTCGTAACCGACAGCGCCGAGGCGCCCAACGACGCATGTAGCATGGAGTTCTACGAAACTGACGAATTGGGCGGCCAGATCGATAACTGGTTCGGACCGACCACTAAGTGCCTTCTGGCGCTTTGCCGCTCCGCGGGATTTCCACGTGTCGATCTGATTTACAGTAGCGGCGGCCGTGCCGCCGTGCGCTGCTCGCGAAGATGGGAGCCGCCCCCACAGGATCCCGCCAGCCGGCCGCCTTGGCTCATTGCAGCGGTGAACAACCGGACTAATGACAATACCTTCCATCCGCACCGCGACGAGTACCTCTGCGCCTATTTCCGCAGCCTTGACCGCATCACGCGAGACTCCATGCGGCTAGAGGTCGATGGATATGGTCTGCCTGCGCTCGCTGTCGCCGAGTCCCGTCCCGGAGAATGGCAGGTAAATTCGCGCTTGCCGCCTGACCTGCTGCCGGGACTCCACACCGTCCGTTTGCGCACGTCGAGCAGCGGCTTTAGCAATGAAGTCACGATCGAGACAGTGTCGAAGGCCGAAGACGCGATTCCGGAGGGATTTGAAAGTTCTGACGATCTCTGCGCTCCGACACCGGTAATCCTAGCGGTGGAAAACACTGTGAATCGAAGCGCCGTTCTTCACGGGCATCGGTCGGAGCGGCTGGCTTGCTTCGTGCGCACCGAGGAACGCTCTCTCGATCGCCGGCGTGTGCTCATACGATTTGACGACCGCGATCTGGACGTCGAAATGGTGATCGATCTCGGCAACCACCAGTGGCAGATCAACGCGAAAGTTCCCAATGACCTTACGCCAGGCTCTCACGATGTGCGCGTGCGTACAGCGCATAGTCACTTCAGCGAGCCGGTGAAGATCGTGGCCGATCCGGCATAGTATCGACGCAAGTGTTCTGTTCGATCCGGTTGCGCGCGAGTGACACACCGGGCGCGGCGGCTACGCAGGAATGCTGCATGGCGAATCCGGAAATGTCGTTGTGCTCGATGCGGTTCCGCTCGGTCTTCGCGGGGCGATCGGCGCCGCTCCCCAGATATATGCCGCTGTGCAACAAATCCGGTTGGTCGGGGGCGTAGTTGCAGCCTGGCCGGGTCATGTCCCCGGTGCAGCGGTCGCGGTTCAGCCCGAGCAGCCGGTTCCCGGACACCAGATGCCGCGAGCCGATCAGAAAAATCCCGCCATAGCCGGTGCCATCGATCAGATTCCCGGTGACGGTTACATTGACGGAATCGGCATCGGGATTGGAATTATTGAACACGATGCCATAGTGCGCGTAGGGATACTGATCTTGCGATTTTCGGCTGACGCAGGAGTTATCCCGCACCTCGCCATCGTGAAATCCATCGAGGTCGATGCATTTGCCGTCGATCTCTTCGAAGTGGTTGGCGATGTAAGCCGACAGGTCGACATTACCGGCCGTGTCGATGGCCACGGGTATCGCGGAAGCCGCCATATCCACCAGTTCGGCCGGATATCCGATCCTGCCGCCGGCGTTGTTTTCGACCCTGACGCGCGTGGCATGGCCCACCTGTATGGCGTCGCGCGCAACCTCTTCGATCACGTTCTGAGCCACGGTGCCATTTGCATTCCGGGGCGAATGATAGTTGGAGTGCGTCCAGATGCCATTCCCCCGCACGCGGCGTATGGTCGAGTGGCGCACCTCGAAATCCCGCGTGCCCTCCTCCAGAAGAATCCCGCCGGAGGCATTGTTGCGCCCGGCCGGCCCCAGCGAGCCGGAATCCTCGATGTGGACGCTCTCGATACGCACGCCGGACGAGGCGCTCACCAGCAGCGGAAAGTTCGCCGTCCGGGTGAACCAGAGGTTGCGTATCGTGAGGCGGATGGCGTTCTCGACAAGGATACCGTTGTTGCGGTAATAGCGGGCGAAAGGCACATCCGAAGGCGGCAAGCCGATGGGGGTTTGAAGTACGGCACGATTGCCATCGATGTGGAAACCAGTGAGGCGCAGACCGGTTGCGCCTTTCGATACGATCAGCGCCCGGCCTTTGAAGTCGTCCGCCGCTTTCAATGTGGAGCCCGCCGCGTTACCGCGTATCTCCAGGTTGCGGGCGCCGTCGGGGATCAGCAATTCGCGGTGCAGCAGCAGCGTTCCGGCGGGCAGGTCGACGGTCCCCGTGCCCGCTTCGAGAGCCTGGGCGAGATCCGCTTCGTGGGAATGCGAGCAGGCTGCCATCAGCACGATGCACCCTACGCATCCGATGCAAACCCGCAAGTCAGACGACCTCGATGGCCACAGGCGCGAAGACGCGCCGGCCGAGGGTCAAATGGAGCTGGTGCGGTCCCGGCGAAATCGTGTCCGGCAGGAATAGGTTGATCTCGTAGCGCTGCTCCAGAGGGTCCGTGCAAAAGACGTCGAAGTGCTTCACCGGAATGCCGTCGACAGCCGCCTGCACACGCTCCGGTGCCAAAACTTCCTCCATCACCACCTTGATCGAGCGGCTCGCGATGCGCGCGCCGGACAGCAGGTTGACGCCATCGGTAACGGCGCAAACTCGCGGCACGGCGGGTCCGCTGGGGATGACACGCATTGCGGCGGTCTCCGTAATGGGCCGGCCGAGCCAGAAAACTTCGACCGGCACAAGGCCGGTGCGGGTTCCGGCAGGCAGCGCGACGTTCAACTGCACTACCCCGTCCCATTCCGGCGGGCCGAGATAAGAGAGCACTCCCGGGCGGCCGTCGATACGAACTTGCAAGTCGATCAGGTCGGCATCGGCGGGCAGATTTTCCAGGCGCAGGGCGGCGAAGGCGCGTGCCCCGGAGGCCGGCACCAGCGGATCGGCAGTGAGTGCGTTGCTGATGATTCGAATGCGCGTGGCGGGCGCCGGCGGCGGGCGCAGCGCGGCACGCCATCCGCGCGGCCGCTTGCGCCAGGTGGTCCACAAATACTGTGTCGAGACATTTTCGAGCGCCAGCAGTTGGAAATCATGACGAAGCGCGAAGTCCGCGACATCCTCCGCGGAAATGCGCACGCCGTCCCAAGTGGTATAGCGCGCGGACGTTTCGGGCAGCCCGTTGATCTGGCAGCGCAGAATGCCGCCGGGCTTGAGCACGCGGCGGGCTTCGGTCAGGTACTGGAGCACGACTTCGCGGCTGGGAATGTGCTGGAAGACAGCGTAGGAGTACACGAAGTCGAACGATTCATCCGGGAAAATCGAGAGGTCCGATTTCACGGTGTGATGCGCGTGCGCGTGGGGAATACCGCGCAGCCTTTCGGCCGCCAGGCGGATCATCTCATCGGAGACGTCGGTACCATGTATCTCGGAGAATTCGCCGCTGAGCGGGACCATAAGGCGGGCCGGGCCGCAGCCGATTTCGAGGGCCTTCAGGCCGGTCGCCGGACGCAGGTGCTTGATCTCGGCTCGCAGGCCGCGCACCACATCCGCCGCGGAGGCGAGGAACTCCGCGTCGTCCTGTTCGCGGCGGCCGAAAGCGACATAATAGTGCGGATCTTCGCGGGCGCGCTCGTTCCAATCGCGGCGCATGCGGTCGAGCACGTTGGAGTCGGCCATGCTACCCGGTATTCTATCCATAATGGCGATTGTTTTCCGGCAGGCCGTTTGGCCGCCGTTGCAAAGACTGGATGCGGTGGCGCCGGACGGCGCGGTCATCGGGATCATCGGAGAGAACGGGTCCGGCAAGAGCTGTCTATTGCGCCTGGCAGCGGGGCTCGATACGCCGGCCTCGGGCACGGTGGAGGCGGGCCGATCGCGGCGCCTGCTGGGGCCGGACGACCCGCTCGATCTGTCCCCGGTGGACGTGCTGCTTTTGGAGCATGCCCTGGCGCGGCAGGACGCCCTGGTGAGGCAGCGTTCCGCGATGGCGCTCGACCGCCTGCGCCGCGCGGGAACCACGGCGCTGCTGGTTTCGCACGAAGAAGAGCTGCTGCGCCTGCTCTCGGACGAGATCTGGTGGCTCGACCAGGGCAAACTGGCCGGCCGCGGCGATCCGGCCGAAATGCTGCGCGCCTACGGCTGCCACATTGCCCGGCGCATGCGGGCGTGGGGCGAGTCGGTGCCCTCGCAGGTGGCTCCGCGCCTGCGGCGGGGTGACGGCCGCGCTGAAATCGTGAAGCTGGAGCTCTTGGGCGAGTCGGGGCAGCCGGCGGGTGTTCTGCGCAGCGGCGAGCTGGCCGCCGTCCACCTGACCGTGCGTTTCCATCAGGCCGTGGCTGACCCGGTGATCGGGCTGATGATCCGGACCCGTGTCGGCATGAACGTTTACGGCACCAACACCGAGTTGGAAGGGCTGAAGCTGGGACCGTGCACGGCCGGCCAGCAATTGCAGCTCAGCTTCTCGTTCCGCTGCGAGCTGTGCGCCCAGGAATACACGCTGACGGCGGCCTCGCACGATCCGGATGGCGTTTGGCACGATTGGCTGGAGGACGCTATGGCCTTCGCCGTGGCGGACAATCGCTATACCGCGGGCGTGGCAAACTTGCGGGCGACGGTGCGGCTTATGTGATCACGGTCTCTCAGCCACCAGTCGCTCGACCCGCTGCCTGCGCTCGGGGTGCCAATCGGAATTTGCGTCGACGTCCTCGAAGCGCAGAATGCGGAAGCCGAGAAAATCACGCAGCAGCTCGTTCTGCTCTCCCACGTTATTGTTCTCGTACACAAAGATGCCCCGCGGCTTCAAGGCCAGCGAGAAGCGTACGGCATCCCCTTTATGAAGGCGTCGGACGTAAGTCATCACCATCAGATCCCACTGTGCCGCGCCAAGATCGAACTCTTCTTCTCGCGCCACCAGGGCATGTATCCGGACTCCGAGTTTCCGGGCTTGCGCCTGCGCCTGCCGGACACCTTCGTCGGAAGGGTCGAAGCCTGTGACATCCCAGCCTTGTCGCGCGAGGAAGATGGCGTTGCGCCCCTGACCCATGCCGATGTCCAGAGCTTTGCCTGGCCGGCGGTCTTTAACGGCGTCGACCAACAGCGCCGTGGGCTGCTGCAGGAAGATAGGCTGGTCAGCCGAATACACCTTGTTCCAAAACGATTTGGTATTGTCCTCCGGCTGCTTCTGGCTCATACCGCAAGAAGCCGCGGACATCCCCAGGAAAATCCGCCGCGTGCAATCAGGCATGACTCACTTCAATTTGCCGTTCACAAATAGAACAGACTTTTCGAGCGCATCTAAAGCCGAATCGAACAGAGCCTCGCCTTGCGGCAGGTCGGGACGCTTCTGCCCTTGCGGTCCGAGACAGAAGTCGTGATAACCGTTCTCGTAAACCTCCATGCGCACGGATTTGCCCGCGCCGGCCAGCGCGTCGTGCAACATCGTGGCCACTGGAAGCAGGCTGTCTCCCGTCGCTATCAGAATCAGGACCGGCGTGCGGATGGGCTCGATATTCTTCCGCGAAATCTCGGGATCGGGTTTCATATTTTTGAAACGATCCGGCCCAGTTGCGCCCGGCGGCGGCATCTTCATGCCGAGAAACCAGATTACCGCTGGGGCGCCGACAATGGCCGCATTCACCGGAACCCGGGAGACCAGATTCATTACCAGGTTGCCTCCCAGGCTGACTCCGTACAGGTTGATCCGGCCGGCATCCACGTAAGGCAGCGCCTTCACGTAGTCGATTACCGCCAGGCCATCGTCAATGGAAGTGATCATGCCGTCCGCGGAAGGCGCCGAGGTGAGATTCATGTTGCCGCCGCGGTAGTCGGCCACCGCGACCACATAGCCCTCCTGCAGGAAACGCTCCCAGACAGGACCGCCTGTGTCTCCCCGCGACCAGCCTACCAGCTGCTCCATGCCACGGCCGCCCGGCGCGCCGTGGAACATGATGATGGCCGGATACTTGCCATCGCCTTTGGGCTTCCGGATCGCCGCCGCTATGTATAGGCCGTCTTTAGTCTTGATGTAAGTCTGTTGGACCGGTGAATCCGACTGACTCACTACATGAATGTATTTTTCGTAGGGCAGCGGAGTCGTGCCGCCGGGGTTGTGATGGATTTCCGCAGCCGCCACGCTCGCGCAAACGAGACAGAAGAACACAGTTCGCATAGTCAACTCCATCACCGGCCCGGCACCACATCGATCTGCAGCGCCGCATCGGCGGCCGGCACATACGCCGCCGGTATCCCCAGCTCGCCGCGTACGATATTGCAACCCTGCGCGATGGCGCTCGCCTTATAGAATGCTATCTCGCGATTGCAACCCTGCCGCCCAAAGCCGCAGTCGCTCGACACGATCAAACGCTCGGCCGGGATGTAGCGCAGAGCCTTGCGGATCTCGGCGGCCACGTCCTCCGGCCGATCCGCCTGCAGCGCGCGATGGCTGACGGCGCCGATGCAGATTTTCTTTTTGAGATCGTGTTTGAACGGCTCAAACAGCTCGATATCCCGCTGGTTACGATCCTTCATCTCGAGCGTCCACACGTCGCCCCGGCACCGCTCCAGATAGATCTCGATGGAGTTGGCATAACTGGTGTCCTCCATCACCCGCTGCATGTTCGGGTTACCCCAGCAGGTGTGGATCCACAGTTCCACATCGTCGAGCCCCTGGACTTCGCGATTGAACGCTTCCACCATGAACTTCACCTCATCGTGGTCCTTGCCGTAAGTATTCGCCATGAAGTGGAAGGTCGGTTCTTCGATCTGTATGCAGCGGCAGCCCGCATCCCGCAGCGCCAGCAGCTCCTTGTTCATGGCCTCCGCCATGTCCCAGATCACCTGGCGTTTGTCCGTGTACTTCGGCGTGTGGATGTCCAGAAACAGCGCCATCACCTGGGAGCAGCAGGTACCGAACTTGACCGGCTTGCGAGTCTTCGACTGCGCGATGCGCCACAGCTTCGGAAAATCGAGCGGCCGGTGCGTGATCTTGTCGACCACGTGCGGCCAGCGCCAGCCGGTGTAGATCTCGTTCAGCAGCGTGCCGGGCGGATAGTGCAGCCACGGCGCGGTAGTTTCTTCCGGCTGCAGGTAGTCCCCTTCAAAGCCCGCCCAGCGCTGCAGAGGATAGTGGTGCCAGGCGCGGCCGGCCATGTCCTCATCGACGTGGAAATCGCCGTGCGTAAGAATATCGAGCCCGGCGCGTTCCTGGTCGCTGATGACCACGGCCATGGCGTCCTGAAATTTCTCGCGGAAGTGAACGTCGAGCATGCAGGTGTCGAGCGGGCGGCCCCACATACTCACGTCGAACCAGCGCGGGCGTGGAAACGATCCCGTGGTGGTGCTGGGAAGAGTCAGGTTGGCGGTAGCGGTGAACATGAGTTACTCCACTCAGGATTGTACTGCGGGGCGGACCAGCTCAAACCGGTCGGTGGTGCGCGTGTAGGTCGCGCCGCCCATGCGGCCGATGGCCCGGAGCCTGTCCGGATCGATCTGGTAGTTGTCGAACCAGCCGTCCTCGACATGGAAGCGCAGCACCTGCCCCAGCACCAGGCTGCCGCCCAGCGGCTTAGCGCTGACATCCACGATCTCCAGCAGCCGGCATTCCATGTTGACGTGCGATTCCTTCACCCGCGGCGGCCGTACCAGGTCGCTGGGCACCGGCGTCAGGCCCGAAGCCTGGAACTCGTCTATCTCCGGCGGGAACTCCGTGGAGCAGATATTCATCTGGCCGGCGAACTCCTCGGATACGATGTTGACCACGAACTCGCCGGTAGCTTGAATATTGCGCAGGGTATCTTTGCGGCCGCCATCGCGCGCGCTCACCGCCCGAATCATCGGAGCGAAGCAGATCACCGGCGGATCGGCGCTGGCCGCGGTGAAAAAACTGAACGGCGCCAGGTTCAAAATTCCGTCCGCGCCGATAGTGGAAACGAAAGCGATGGGCCTGGGCACAATGGCGGCCACCATCAGCTTATAAACATTGCGCGGTTCAGTAGCCGCCGGATCGACGATCACTTCTTTTCCACCCAGCTTGCCCAGTATTCCTTCCACTCGACACTTTCTCCGGCCGGCAGGATGTCCAAAGGGTTGAGGCCGTCGAGCATTACGGCGCTCTCATCGGTAAACGCTTTCTTGCCCTGATTGGCCAGCGCCTTGGGATGCGGCCCGTGGTGTATGCCGCGGGGGTGCAGGGTGGCCATGCCCGCCTTGATATTATCACGGCTGAAAAAGTCGCCGTCATGATAAAAAATGAACTCGTCGTAATCCGTGTTGCGATGGAAGAAAGGCACTTTGAGGGCGTCGGCGTCCTGCTCGAGGGGCCGCGGCAGAAAGCTGCAAATCACCGCGCCTTGCGTGACGAAGGTGGTGTGGGCGCTGGGCGGCAAGTGCGCGCGGTGGCTCATGATCGGCCGTATGTCCCGCATGTTGATCTTCCATACCGTGAGATCCCCCTTCCAGCCCACCACGTCCATCGGATTGAACGGATAGAACACTTTCGAAATCCCGTCGTCCACCTTGATGCGGATCTCCCACTCGCCATTGTCGTCGAGATGCGGGGCCGGATCGGGCGTGGTGATCGCGGCAGGATCGTATAAGGCGTGCTGTCCCAGCAGGCCCTTGTCCGGCTGGTCGAATTCCCCGCGCGATTGCACAACGAGGAAGAAATTATCTGCGGTTTCCGGAAGAATACGGTGCGTCACGGCCCGCGGCACGACGATGTAATCGCCCTTCTCAAACCTCAAGGGGCCAAAATCCGTCTCTATGATTCCTTCGCCCCGATGCACGAAAATCAGTTGGTCGCCGTCGGCATTGCGATAATAGAATGGCATCGGAGCGGCCCGGCGCGAGACGTACAGCTTTAGATCCTGATTTCCCAGAAACGCCACCGGAAGCCCTTCCGGATCACACAAATCGGGTGGTTCCAGCCGATTTAAATCGAAGCAATGGGGCCGCAGCTTACCTTCAAAGCGAATCCAACCGGTGGGCGGATGAGTATGGTACAAATGCGCGCTTTTTCCGTAAAAGCCTTTGCGTCCGTGCTCTTCTTCGAAGGTTCCTTCCGGAAGCCCTACGTGGGCTTGCGACGCAACCTTGCCTTTTTTCAGCGGATACATTAAACCTCCCGATATTCTTCAGCATAGCGGGAAATAGAAATCCCGGCCTTTAGGCGGCTTCGTAAGTTTTCGCACAATAGCGGCGTCAGCTCTGTATTTTTTCGCAACATGTATACGGCATCCCCGTAGAATCGCAGACCCGGTAAAGGTTAGGATTATCCCATGGCCTTGGCGGTTGTACCGGGCCCTCGGAGGATAGAGCATGAAGAGGCTTCTCCTTTGCTTCGTCGCAGTCATGTCGCTCTCCGGCATCGCGGCTGCCGATGGAGTCTGTATAAATAGCGTTATCGATGTAACTGTAACGCCCGGCGAGTCGTTCGCCTGCGGTAGTCTGATCTTCAGTAATTTTTATCTGACGGACCTGACAGGAGACGTTACTGGCACGCTGGACATCAATTCCGTCACCATCAACAGCCAGGGTCTGGTGACCTTGGAAGCAAACCCTAATTTGAGCGTAGGCAGCAGCGAAAACCTGTCGTTCACTGTGTCAGGCACTCTGAACTCGATCTCGCTGGCGACCGGCGGTACCTCCGCCTCCGTTACCGAGAGGGTTTGCACCAATGCGATCGCCACCGGCGGAAACACGGCTGACCTGTGCTCGAATGCTTCGCAAACCGCCTTCGAGGCGCCGCTGGGCCAGCTGACCGTGGAAAGCGGAAACCCCATGCAACAGGTGGTGCCGGGGCTTTATACGGCCGGTCCGGTGCGTATCTTCCAAAGTATTGACGCCGGGGAAGGGAGCAACCTGGGGGCTCTCTATGAGGGATTTGGCGACCCAAGTACCGTTCCGGAACCGATCACATTTGTGCTGCTCGGGTCGGCTCTGGCATTCCTGGGAATCGCCGGCCGGCGCCTGCGCAAGGACTAGCCCCAACACGGTGCGGCCTCAAGCGGTGCGGGCGTCCAACACCTCACGCACCCTGGCAAGCAGGGCGTCCGGCGTGAAGGGTTTGTTCAGAAACTCTCTTACGGCTTGGCTCGCCGCGCTCCCGATCTGGCTATCGCGGTAGCCGGACATGTAGAGGATGGCCAGCTCTGGGTTCTTATCGGCCAGCCGCTCACCGAGTTCGAGACCGTTCATCTGCGGCATCACTACATCGGTTAGCACCAGGTCGATTTTATGGGAGTTTTTCTCGTATGCGGAAAGGGCCGCGACGCCGTTGCTGGCTTCAATCACGTCGTATCCGCCATTCTTCAGCACGGCCTGGACCAGCGTCCGCACGCCCTCTTCATCGTCCACTAGCAGAATAGTCTCCGATCCTTTGGGCGCCGCCAACCTTTTCGGTTGTGGCGTGTCAATCGGTTCCGTGATGCGCGGGAGATAAATTTCGAAGATGGTGCCGCAGTTTACCTGGCTGTAGACGGTGATCTCCCCATCCGCCTGTTTCACGGTGCCGTAGACCAGCGAGAGCCCCAGCCCGCTTCCCTTGCCTTGCTCCTTGGTGGTAAAGAATGGCTCGAACAACCGGGTGCGCGTTTCCGCGTCCATGCCGATGCCCGTATCGCTGACCGCCAGCAGGATGTAGGGACCCGGCTTGACGCCGGCCTTCTTGGCCGTGGATTCGTCCACCTCCACATGGGCGGTTTCAATCACCAGCCTGCCGCCGTTGGACATGGCCTCGCGCGCATTGGTGGCCAGGTTCAGGATGGCCTGCTGCATCTGTGAGCTATCCACCCTGATGCGGCCAGATGGGCCGGGCAGAACAATCAGTTCTACGTCGTCACCCAGCAATCGCCGCAGCATTGGCTCCATGCCGGCGATCAGGGCGTTCAAGTCCACCACTTTGGGCTGGGCCGACTGTGCGCGGCTGAACGAAAGCAGCTGCCGCGTAAGGCCGGCCGCGCGCTCGCCGGCGTACATAATCTCGTCGGCGAAGCGCCGCTGCGGGCTGCTCGCCGGGACCTGTGAGCGCAGCAGCTCGCTATAGCCGGCGATCACCGTCAGGACGTTGTTGAAGTCGCCGGCCACGCCGCCGGCCAAGCGCCCGACGGCGTCCATTTTGCGCGCGTGGCTGAGTTGCTCTTCCAATTGGCGGCGGCTGGTGATGTCGCGGAAGATCAGAATCGCGCCCCGCAGCCGGCCGCGCTCATCGTGGAGCGGCGCGGCGCTCTGTTCGATGGGGATTTCAGTTTTGTCCCTGGCAATCAGCAGGACCTGGCCGGCGCCGTGCGCCGTAGCGCCGTCTCGAAGGGCTTGCCCCACCAGGCTGCCCGCCGGTTCGCGGCTGCCTTCCTCGATCACATGCAGCACTTCGCCAATGGCCTTGCCCATGGCCTCCGCGCGCCCCCATCCGGTGAGTACCTCCGCCACCGGATTGAGAAAGGTGATGCGTTCCTCGCGATTCGTGGCCAGTACTCCATCGCCAATGCTGGACAGCGTGGCCGTCAGCATGCTGCGGCTGGTGAGCCATCCGGAAATCAGCGCCGTAGCACCCGCTGAGCTGGCCACGAACGTCAGCAGCCCGATCAGGATGTTAGCGCCGCCGGCGTACCAGGGCGTATGCAAACGTACCAGCAAAAACACCACGGCCACCGTCGAAAGCGCCGTTGCCGTGTAGCCGGCCACGCGCCCGTAGTACCAGGCGCTGGCCAGGACCGCGGCCAGGAACGGCAGATAGAAGGTCGGCTCCAGCGGTCGGAACAACAGGGAGATGAGCAATGCAACTGCGCTCAAGGCCAGGGCGAAAACACTGCTGTGGAGAGGCGAATCTTTAAGGTGGAACACGAGACGCTTTTCTAGAATACTACATGCGCCCGTCCCGGCAAGGCACTATTTATAAGTGCCGGGCGTGTCAGTAGCCACTTCCGCCCATAAGAAGCTGATCCAATCGGCATCGTCGTCTATCAGCTGGTTCACGGGCTTACCACCTGAGTGGCCCGACTTAGTATCATACTTCAATAGAATAGGCCGATCCGAGCCCGTAGACGCCTGCATCAGCGCCGCCATCTTGCGCGCATGCAGGGGATCCACACGCGTGTCGAAGTCGCCCGACATGAACATCACTGCGGGATACCGCGTGCCCTTCTTCACATTCTGATAGGGTGAGTAACGGAGCAAGTAGGGGAACTGTTTCGGGTCGTCCGCTGAGCCGTATTCGGTTACCCAATAGCTGCCCACTTTGAACTTCTGATAGCGCAGCATGTCCAACAGGGGATAGCCGCAAACCGCCGCTCCGAACAAGTCCGGGCGCTGGGTAATGGCCGCGCCCACCAGCAGGCCGCCATTGGACACGCCGTCGATGGCGATCCTGCGCGGCTGCGTGTAATGGTTGGCGACCAGCCATTCGGCCGCGGCGATAAAATCGTCGAACACGTTCTGCTTCTTCTCGAACATGCCGGCGCGATGCCATTTCTCGCCGAATTCGCCTCCCCCTCGCAAATTGGGCACGGCATACACGCCGCCCATTTCGGCCCACACCGCGGCCGGGCGGGAAAATCCGGGCGTCTCGCTTATGGCGAAGCCGCCATAACCCGTCAGAAACACCGGCAGGTTGCCATCCAGCTGCAAACCCTTGCGGTAGACCAGAAACATAGGGACGCGGGTCTTGTCTTTGGATTCGTACCAGACCTGTTTCACCTCGTAGTCACTCGGCTGTATGGGAATCGGAGGCCGATACCAGACCTGCTGGTACTGGCTCGAGGCTGTGAGGCGATAGATAGCGGCCGGTTCCACAAACGACGTGTAAGAGAAAAATGCTTCGTCGCCCGCCCACCTTCCCTCGGGACCGTTTACGCTGCCGATACCCGGCAACTTCAGATCGCCCAGATACTTTCCGGCAGGGTCATATTGTTTGACGCGTGACTTGACATCTTCCAGGTAAGTTACGAACAAGCGGCCTGCCGCGCCTGACGCACCGTCGATGGGCCACTGGGATTCCGGTACAATCTCTTTCCATTTCTCGCGCGCCGGATCCTGTAAATCCGCCATCAGAATGCGCCAGTTGGGAGCCTTCCAGTTAGTCCATAGATAGAGCCGATCGCCGCGTATGAAGGGCTTGAATTCCGCTTCTACATCGGTCACTACCGGCCTGATCGGTCCACCCGCGGCGACGTCCTGAATCCAGACTTCCACTTTCTTGGGCGGCACACCGATGTTCACATCGATTAACAACCAGCGATCGTCCTCGGATAGCTCCACGCCGATGAGCGCGTTCGTCGCATATCCCTTGCCGAAGATTTCGCGATCCTCCGACAGGGGCTTGCCCATGGCATGGTAGAACACGTGGCTGCCATGCTCCGTGGTGTAAACGGTGTAGAAGAAGCCGCTCCTGTCTTGT
>Ga0302325_10011587_pt1 | contig 18987 bp, 17 predicted proteins | sample Palsa_T0_2_FD_201948 | JGI IMG/M metagenome (GOLD analysis project Ga0302325, IMG submission 201948) | Peat permafrost microbial communities from Stordalen Mire near Abisko, Sweden - Palsa_T0_2 | ecosystem: Environmental > Terrestrial > Soil > Palsa > Peat permafrost | place: Sweden: Abisko...
CCCGGTGCCGGGCGGCGGCGGCCCCGCGACCTTGAAGGCGCCGCGCACGTTCGCCGCCCGCTGGACGGCGTTGGCCATCTCACGCTGGGGCGGGCGAGCCTCGCACCGGGTCACGAGCTCGACGTGCGGCACGCCGAGCTCGACGGCGAGGCGCTGGGCGAGGCGGCCGAGCGTCTCGCCGAGCGCCGCGCGCGCGGAGGGCACGGTCGTAACCCACGCCACCGGCCCATCCACCCTGCGCACGATGTCCGCGAGCGCGACGACGATGCCTTCGGGGTCGGTTGCGAGTTCGCCTGGCGGCAGAGGGGCGCTGCGCGCCCTTGCGAGTTCGCCTGGCGGCGAACTCGCGAAGCCCGCCGCGAGGCCGCGCTCGATCGCCGGCCACCATCCGCCGTCGCCGAAGCGCGCCAGCGCCCAGCCCGGCTCGGTGCGCACGTCGTCGGGGATCTTGCGCATCGTGCCCGTGGCGTCGGGCGCCATCTTCTTGACCTCGAGCTCGATCGGCCGGGAGCGCAGGTGCCGCTGGGCGCGCTCGACGAGGGCCGGGTCGGGGGCCTCGGCGAAGCGGGGCGCGGTGCACACCGAGCAGCGACCGCAGTCGCTCGGCGCAGGATCGTCGAGCTCCTCCTGGAGCACGCGCATCAGGCACCGGCCGTCGGTCCCGAACGCCGCCATCGCCTCCTGCTCGACGCGGCGCAGGGCCGTGACCTGGGCGTAGCGCTCACCGTCGTAGGTCCAGTCCGCGCCGGGGACAAGCGCCCAGCGACTGCCCTGGCGACGCACGGCGCCCTCGACGTCGAGGATCTTGAGCATCGCCTCGATGCGGCCGAGGCCGAGGTTCACGACGGCCATGAGCTCGCGTGTCGTCCGACCCTGTTCGCCCGCGACGCCGAGCTCCTCGAGCACCGCCTGCACCCGTTCCCGGGCCGGGAAGGCCTGCTCGATGAAGAAGTCCTGGATGCGGCGGTCCTCGCCGCCGCGCAGGAGGATGACGTCGGCGTGGTCGACGCCGCGCCCGGCCCTCCCTACCTGCTGGTAGTAGGAGACAACCGAACCGGGCGCCTGGTAGTGCACCACGAAGGCGAGATCCGCCTTGTCATAGCCCATCCCCAGCGCGCTGGTCGCGACGACCGCCTTGACCTCGTTGCCGAGCAGGCGCTCCTCGGTGGCGATGCGCTCGGCCGTCTCCTGGTCGCCGCTGTAGGCGAGCGCCTCGATCCCGTTGACGGTGAGGAAGGCCGCGACCTGCTCGGCATCGCGCTTGGTCAGCGTGTAGACGATCCCCGAGCCCTCCATCCCCGGGAGGTGCTCGACGAGCCACGCCAGGCGCTGCGCCGGCCGCGGCAGCTCGAGGACCTCGAGGCGCAGGCTGGTCCGGGCAAGCGGGCCGCGATAGGAGCGCAGCGGCTCAGGGCCCGGAGCCGCGAGCTGCTCGACGACGTCGCCGACCACCCGGTCGTTGGCCGTGGCCGTCGTGCCCAGCACCGCGACCTCGGGCCCGAGCGCCCCCAGCATGTCCTTGACCCGGCGGTAGTCGGGGCGGAAGTCGTGTCCCCAGTCCGAGATGCAGTGGGCCTCGTCGATGACCAGGAGCCCGACCGAGGCCGCGAAGAGCGGGAGCATGTGCTCGCGGAACTGGGGATTGTTGAGCCGCTCGGGACTGATGAGCAGGAGATCGAGGGCGTTCGCGGCGAGCCGGCCCCGGATGTCGTCCCATTCCTCGCGGTTGGTGGAGTTGACGGTATGGGCGCGCAGCCCGAGCCGCCGGGCCGCGGCGATCTGGTTGCGCATGAGCGCCAGCAGCGGGCTGACGATCAGCGTCGGGCCCGCGCCGGCGTCGCGCAGCAGCGCGGTGGCCACGAAGTAGACGGCCGACTTCCCCCACCCTGTGCGCTGCACGCACAGGACCCGGGCGCGGTCGAGGACCACGTCGCCGATCGCCTCGAGCTGCCCGGGCCGGAACTGCGAGCCGGGATCGGCGGTGAGGATTTGCAGGCGCTCGAGCGCGGTCGCCGCGAAGGTCGCGGGGGTCGTGGTGCTCATGAGGTCATCGTGGCACGCCGGCCGGGCGATACGGCCGCATTGGCACGAAGTTGTCACAGCTCAGGACGGCGGCGGCTTGTCGGGGCCCTCGATCCGGACGTGATGCGAGTTGACCACCTATACGGTGGGTGGCTTCAGGCGGTCATCGCATCACGTCTACCCGAAGGCGAGGCGCGCGCGGCGACCCCGCCCGCGACGCCGACCCCAACGGCCCGCCCCCGCCCCCGCCCCCGCCGCCGCGTGCACGCGAAGGAGGGCGACGATGTCGGCGGTGGCGTAGAAGGGGTCGGCGATGGCCGAGCCGTCCCACAGCGACAGGGCGGCCCGGAGCTCGCCGTCGACCTCGGCGACGACGCGCGGGGCGGCTGGAGGGCCCTCGGCGCTGTCGAGGGCGGCGAGCCGGGCCAGGGCGACGTCATCGTCGGCGTAGGCGGGGCGGATGGTGATCGCGGCGGTCAGGGTGCTCATCGAGCACGAACTCTGGCCCTGCCAGGACATAAATGCAAATAGGGTTTTGCTTCATCAGGTATAACATCTAGACATGCTTGACGTCAGGCGATTACGCGTGCTCTGCGAGGTCGCGCGCCACGGCTCGTTCTCGGGCGCGGCGGTGTCGCTCGGGTACACGCAGCCGGCGATCTCGCGCCAGATCGCGACGCTCGAGGCCGAGGTGGGCGCCATGCTCGTCCGCCGCGTCCCCAAGGGAGCCGTGCTCACCGACGCGGGCAGGCTCCTCGTCGACCGCGGCGAGTCGATCCTCGCCCGGCTCGAGGAGGCCGAGACCGAGCTCCAGGCCCTCGCTGGGGTACGGGGCGGGAGGCTCCGGCTCGCCTCCTTCGCCTCGGCCGCCGCCTCGATCATCCCGCCCGCGATCGCCCGCTTTCGCGAGCGCCATCCCGCCGTGGAGCTCAGCATCGTCATGCTCGACCCCGCTTACTCGCTGCCGCAGCTTGTCGCGGGCGAACTCGACGTGGCGCTCTCGCACGACGCCGAGCTGGGCGCGAGCGCGGCGCCCGGCGCGATCGAGGTCGTGCACCTGTTCGACGATCCCATGTACGTCGCCATGCCCGCCGGGCATCCGCTCGCCGATGCCCCCGAGCTCGACCTCGCGAGCTTCGCCACCGAGCCGTGGATGCTCGCGACCACCCGCACCTGTCCCGACTCGCGGCTCTTCCTCCGAGCCTGCCACGCGGCGGGGTTCGAGCCCCGGATCGCCTTCCAGCACGACGACTACTCGGCCATGCTCGGGTTCGTGGCCGCCGGCGTCGGCGTCGCGCTCATACCCGACATGGCCGCGCGAGGTATGCGCGACGACGTGGTCGTACGCGCCCTCGACCGCCCGCCGCCCTCGCGCCCGATTCTCGTCGTCCTCCCCGCCGGCTACCGCTCGCCCGCCGCTGCGGCGATGCTCGACATTCTCAGGGAGATCGGCGAGGAGTGGGTGGCCGAGCGCCCCGGCCTGACCGCGAACACGGCGTCGGCATCGAGGTAGGGACCGGCCGCACCACGCGCGCCCGCTCCGCACGGACCGCTACCGCGGGTACGATTGCCGTGTGGTCCCCCGTGGCACCTCGGTGCGGCGGGAAATAACGACGGGACCACCGACCCCGTATCAGGAGACGATCCTTGCGTAACCCCCGCGACTTCGGAAAACCCCTCGCCCTCGGCGCCCCGGCGCCGCTGCTCGAGATCCCCTTCAAGCCCTCGCGGATGATCCACTTCTTCGATCCGAGCAACGAGAAGATGGTCGCCAAGGTGCCCGACCTCGCGGCCAAGGCGGACATCGTGCTCGGCAACCTCGAGGACGGCGTCTCGGTCGACAACAAGGACGCCGCGCGCGCAGGCCTCGTCCGCGTCGCCCATGAGGTCGACTTCGGCGAGACGAGCCTGTGGACCCGCGTCAACAGCCTCGAGTCCCCCTGGGTGCTCGATGACCTGACGACACTGGTGGGAGAGATCGGCAGCCAGCTCGAGGTGGTGATGATCCCCAAGGTCGAGGGGCCGTGGGACATCCATTACGTCGACCGCCTGCTCGCCCAGCTCGAGGCCAAGGCCGGGCTCGACCGGCCCATCCTCGTCCACGCCATCCTCGAGACCGGGCTCGGCGTGATCAACGTCGAGGAGATCGCCGCGGCCAGCCCGCGGATGCAGGGCATGAGCCTCGGCCCCGCCGACCTCGCCGCCTCGCGGCGGATGAAAACCACGCGCGTGGGCGGCGGGCACCCCGGCTACCGGATGATCGACGACCCCGATCCAGACGACCCGCAGGCGCCGCGCGCGACCGCGCAGCAGGACCTGTGGCACTACACCATCGCCCGCATGGTCGACGCCTGCACCTCGGCCGGCATCCTCCCCTTCTACGGCCCCTACGGCGACATCCGCGACGTGCAGGGGTGCGAAGCACAGTTCCGCGCCGCCTTCCTCCTCGGCTGCGTCGGGGCGTGGTCCCTGCACCCCGTCCAGATCGAGATCGCCAAGAAGGTGTTCAGCCCCGCCCCCGACGAGGTCGCCTTCGCCAAGAAGGTGATCGAGGCGATCCCCGGCGGCCGCGGCGTCCACATGATCGACGGCAAGATGCAGGACGACGCCACCTACAAGCAGTGCCAGGTGATGCTCTCCCTCGCCGAGATGCTCGCCCGCAAGGATCCCGAGCTCGCCGAGGCCTATGGGATGGCCCCGGCCGCCGTCGGGTAGCCGGCCGGATGCGAATCTCGGCCAAGGCGGAGTACGCGGTGCGCGCGGCAGTCGAGCTCGCCGCGACCACGGGGGACAAGCCGGTCAAGGCGGAGCGGCTCGCCACCGCCCAGGAGATTCCCCTGAACTTCCTCGAGAACATCCTGGGCGAGCTCCGCCACGCCGGCGTCGTGCGCAGCCAGCGCGGCGCCGAGGGTGGCTTCCGGCTCGCACGGCCCGCCAACGAGGTGACGATCGCCGACGTGATCCGGGCCGTCGACGGCCCCCTGGCGAGCATCCGGGGCGGCCCGCCCGAGGGCGTCTCCTACACCGGCTCGGCGGCGCCTCTCCCCAACGTGTGGATCGCCGTGCGCGCAAGCCTGCGGGGGGTCCTCGAGCGGGTCACGTTGGCCGATGTCGCGGCCGACAAGCTGCCGGCCCACGTGATCAAGCTCGCGCAGGATCCGGAGGCCTGGATCACACGCTGAGGGCCACCGCGGCCGCGGGGGCCCTCAGGTACACGATGTCGCTGCGCCCGAGCTCGAGCTCGTCGGCCTGCTCGGGCGTGAGCTGGGCGTGGGCCTCTCCCCCACCCGCGAGCTCGAGCTCGACGCGGACCTGCGACCCGAGGTGGATGACGCGCGAGACCATCGCCTCGACGGCGTCGTCTTCGGGCTCGAGGGAGAGCGAGACTTCGTGGGGGCGCACGAGGCTCGCGCCGATCCGGCTCACCGGCCCCAGGAAGCCCATCACCCAGTCGTTGGCCGGGCGCCGGTAGACCTCGCGCGGCGCGCCCGCCTGCTCGACCCGCCCGGCGCGCATGATCACCACCTGGTCGGCGACCTCCATCGCCTCCTCCTGGTCGTGAGTGACGATCAGCGTGGTCACGCCGAGGTCGTCGTGGAGGCCCCGCAGCCACGAGCGCAGCTCGGCGCGCACGTTGGCGTCGAGCGCGCCGAAGGGCTCGTCGAGGAGCAGGACCCGGGGCTTGACCGCGAGCGCGCGGGCGAGCGCCATCCGCTGGCGCTGACCGCCCGAGAGCTGCGACGGGTAGCGGTCGGCGTAGCCGGAGAGCCCGACGATGCCGAGGAGCTCGTCGACGCGCTCGCGGATCTCCGCCTTCGGGCGGCGGCGGACGCTGAGTCCGAAGGCGACGTTGTCGCGCACGGTCATGTGCTTGAAGGCGGCGTAATGCTGGAAGACGAAGCCGATCCCGCGCCGCTGAGGCGGGACCGCGAGCGCGGGATCGCCGCCGATGGCGATCTCGCCGTGGTCGGGCTGCTCGAGCCCGGCGATCAGCCGCAGCAGCGTCGACTTGCCCGATCCGCTCGGGCCCAGCAGAGCGCTCAGGGAGCCCTCGGGCACCTCGAGCGAAACGCCGTCCACCGCCTTGAAGTCGCCAAAGGACTTGTGCACATCGTGGAGCGAGATCGCCATCAGAGCCTCCGCCTGTCGGGTGCCGTCACGGTCATGATGAGAAGGACGAAGATCGAGATCGCCGCAAGCAGGGCCCCGGCCGTGTAGGCCCCGGTGCTGTCGAAGTTGTAGAAGCGGGTGTCGACGAGTAGGGGAAGCGTCTGGGTCTTGCCCGCGATGTTCCCCGAGACGATGAGCACGGCGCCGAACTCCCCCAGCGCCCGGGCCGTGGTGAGCACGATGCCGTAGGCGAGGCCCCAGCGGATCGAGGGCAGCGTGACGCGCAGGAAGGTCTGTAGGCGCGAGGCCCCGAGCGTGGCGGCCGCCTCCTCCTGCTCGATGCCGACCTCCCTGAGCACGGGCGCGACCTCGCGCACGACGAAGGGCAGCGAGACGAAAACGGTCGCGAGGATCATCCCCAGCGGGTTGAAGATGACGGCGATCCCGTGGACGGCCAGCCATTTGCCGAACCAGCCTGTGGTGCCGTAGACGAGGATGAGCGACAGGCCGACGATGACCGGGGAGATCACGAACGGGACCTCGATCACCACGTCGAGAAGCCAGCGCGCCCGGCCGCGACCGCGCACGAGCACGAGGGCGCAGACGACCCCGAACACCGTGTTGGCGACCACGGCGATGACGCCGATCTCGACGGTGAGCCAGAAGGCGCTGATCGCCGCCGGGGTGCTGAGCGCCGTCCACACCGACGAGAGGCCCTGGGCGAAGGTCTTCTCGAACACGAGCCCGACGGGGAGCAGGAGGAGGAGCGCGAGGTAGGCGAGGGCGATCACGCGCAGGCCGATGCGCGCCGGACGGGTCACGGTCATCGGTGGCCTGCCCCGATCCGCGCGACGCCGCGGATGGCGAGGAGCACGGCGAGCGAGATGGCGAGCAGGAGGACCGAGGCGGCCGCGGCCGCGTGGGGCGAGCCGTTCTCGACCTCGCCGAAGATGAACACGCTCATCACCTGGCTCTTGAAGGGGATGTTGCTCGCCAGGAGGACCACCGAGCCGTACTCGCCGACGGCGCGCGCGAAGGCGAGCGCGGTGCCACTGAGGATCGAGGGCAGGAGGCTGGGGAGCACGATGCGGCGAAAGGTGGTCGCCGAGCTCGCCCCCAGCGAAACCGCGGCCTCCTCCATCTCGGTGTCGAGCGCGTGGAGCACGGGCTGCACCGAGCGCACCACGAAGGGCAGGGTGACGAAGAGCAGGGCGACGAAGACGGCCGTGCTCGTGTAGGCAAGGTTGATGTGCAGCGGGCTGTCGGGTCCGTACAGGGCGACGAGGGTGAGCCCGGCGACGATGGTGGGCAGCGCGAAGGGCAGATCGACGACGGCGTCGACGATCCGCTTACCGGGAAAACTGTCGCGCACGAGCACCCAGGCGATCAGCGTCCCCATGAACGCGTTGATCACCGTGACCACGGCCGCCGAGATCAGGGTCAGCTTGAGCGCCGAGAGCGCGACCGGGCTCGTCGCGGCGCTCCACGAGGCGGCCACGCCGCCCCCAAAGGCGCTCGCAACGAGCGCCGCGATAGGCAGGAGCACGATGATGCTGACGTAGCCGGTGACCACGCCCAGTCCGAGGCCGCGGGCGGGCCGCCGCCTGATCGCGCGCGGGCGCAAGCGCGGCCGATGGCCCGCCGGAGTCAGGTCAACCGCGATGCCGTCAGCCGGAGGCAGTGCTGACCCCCTGCTTCTGCTCGAGCTTGGTCACGATACCGTTGGTGGGATCGAAGAACTTGTTGTCGATCGACGTCCAGCCCCCGAGCAGGGAGACGGTGAAGAGCTTCGCCGGCTGGGCGAAGCTCGACTTGTACTGAGCCGCAACCGAGGGCAGGACGGGGCGGTACCCCTGCTTGGCCCACAGTGCCTGGCCCGAGGGGGACTCGAGCCAGTTCACGAAGGCCTGAGCTTGCGCCGCGTGAGCGCTCTTGACCGTGACGGCGATCGGATTCTCGATCAGGACGGTCTGGGGCGGGACCAGGTAGTCGACCGCGATGCCCTTCTTCTTCGCGTGGATGAGGTCGTCCTCGTAGTCGAGCACCACGTCCCCTTCGCCCGAGGCGAAGGTCTGGAGGGCGGCGCTGGCGGCGGCCGGCTGGGCGACGACGTTCTTCAGCAGCGCCTGCAAATAGGCGTCGGCCTGCGCCGGCGTCTTGCCGAGCTCGAGCTGCGCGCCGTAGGCGGCGACGATGTTCCAGCGCGAGGCGCCCGAGGTGAACGGGTTGGGCGTGATCACCTTGACGCCGGGCTTGATCAGGTCGGCCCAGCTCGTGATGTGCTTGGGGTTCCCCGGGCGCACGCCGAAGGCGACGACCGAGTCGGTGACGATCCCCTTGGTCGGCCCGGCGTCCCAGTTGTTGGCCACGAGGCCGGCCTTGACCAGGCGAGTGACGTCGGGAGTGAGCGAGAAGTTGACGACGTCGGCCGGCTGTCCGGCGGCCACGGCGCGGCTCTGCGTGCCCGAGGGGCCGAACGAGGTGGTGAAGCTCACGCCCTTGCCCGCGGGGGTCTGCTCGTAGGCGGAGATGAGCTTCGCGTAGGCCGAGGATGGAGTCGAGTAGGCCACAAGGGAGAGCTGGACCGAGCTCTTGCCCGCTTTCGCGGGGGTCGAGCTCGGGGTGGTGTCCGAAGAGCCGCCGCAGCCCGCGAGCGCGGTGGCCGCCGCCAGCGCCACCAGCGCGGCTGTGCGTCGGCCCTTGCTCTGTCCCATTCTGGTCAGATCTCGCTTCACGTATCGCGCTCCTCGTAAACCCTCGTTTCCGTATCCAGTTTATTCATATTATGCCCGTGGCGCCGGAGGGCGCCCATCGCCCGGCCTCCACCGAGCAAGCTCTTGTAGGGTTGCCGCCGCACGCATGCGCTTCTTCGAGTACGAATCGCGGGTGATCGTCGCCAAGGCCGGAATCCCCGTGACCAAGCATGGTTTCGCGACCACCGCGCTCGAGGCGCGCGAGATCGCCGCCGAGATCGCCGGTCCCGTCGTGATCAAGTCCCAGGTGCTCACCGGCGGCCGGATGAAGGCGGGCGGCGTCCAGTTCGCCGAGACCCCGGACGAGGCGGCTCGTCACGCCGAAAACGTGCTCGCCCTCGAGATCGGCGGGCACATGCCGCGTGGGGTCCTCGTCGACTCCCGCGCCGCGGTCAAGCACGAGTACTACGCCGGCGTGGTCTGGGACGGCATCCGCAAGCTGCCCGTGATGCTTTTTTCCGACATGGGCGGCATCGACATCGAAGAGGTGGCCGAGGAGCACCCCGACCACGTGGCCCGCGGGCACTTCTCGACCCTGCGCCCGTTCTCGGACTGGCAGGCCAAGCAGGTGATCGCCTCGCTGGGCATCACCGGCTCGGCGCTGAACCGCCTCACGCCGATCCTGGCCAAGCTCGCGCGCTTGTTCCTCCAGTACGACATGACCCTGGCGGAGATCAACCCGCTCAGCGAGCTCGAAGACGGCGCCTTCGTCGCCCTCGACGCCCACATGGACATGGAGAACGAGGCCCGGCCCCGCCAGCAGGCGCTCCTGCGTGAGCTCGGGGTGGGGGACGAGGAGACACGCCAGGCCCGCGAGGCGACGCCCTTCGAGCTCGCGGGCGAGGAGGTCGACGCCCAGGACCACCGCGGTGTCGCCGGCAACGTCACCGAGTTCGACGGAAACCTCGGGCTCGTGATCGGCGCCGGCGGCGGGTCGCTGACCCTGTTCGACGCCGTCCGCGCCCACGGCGGCCGACCGGCGAACTACTGCGAGATCGGAGGAAACCCCTCGGTGCGCAAGGCTTGTGGTCTGGCCAAGCTCGTGCTCCAGAAGCCGGGCGTCGAGCGCATCGCGGTGATGATGTCGATCGTCTCCAACACCCGCGTGGACATCGTCGCCCGCGGCGTGATCAAGGCCTGCGTCGAGCTCGGCTATGACCCGGCGGAGAAGATCGCCATCTTCCGCATCCCCGGCGCGTGGGAAGAGGAGGGCTTCAAGATCCTCGACAAGTACGGCATCGACTACGCGGACCGCTCGGTCTCGCTCGACGGGGCGGCCAAGCGCGCGGTGGAGAAGATCGGGACGGGCGCGCCATGAGCATTCTCGTCGACGAGAACACCACCTTCATCGTCCAGGGCATCACCGGGCGCGAGGCCGTGAACCTGACCCGGGAGTGCCTGGACTACGGCAAGGGGGCCAAGATCGTGGGGGGCGTGACCCCCGGCCGCCGTGGACGCGACGTCCACGGCGTGCCCGTGTTCGACACGGTGGCGCAGGCGGTCGAGCACCACGGCGCTCCCATCGAGGGGTCGGTGGTCACCGTCCCCCCGGCCTTCACCAAGGACGCCGTCTTCGAGGCGCTCGAGAACGAGGTCAAGCTCGTGGTCATCGTCACCGAACGCATCCCCCGCGGCGACGTCGCCCAGATGGTCGAGCTCGCGCGCGAGCGCGACGCGCGCATCATCGGCCCCAACTGCCTGGGCATCATCGTCCCCGACGTGATCAAGATGGGCGGCATCGGCGGCCCCGCGCGCGACGCGGCCAAGTCCTACTCGCCCGGCCCGGTGGGGGTGATCTCGCGCAGCGGCGGCATGACCACCGAGATGTCCTCCACCCTGACCGCGGCCGGGCTCGGTCAGTCGACCGCGGTGTCGATCGGCGGCGACGCGATCATCGGCTCGAGCTACGCCGAGCTCATGCCCTTCTTCGAGGCCGATCCCGAGACTCAGGCGATCGTCATCTACACCGAGCCGGGCGGGCGGATGGAGGCCGAGCTCGCGCGCTGGGTGACCGCTCCAGAGAACGAGTCGCGCCTACCCATCGTCGCCTTCATGGCGGGGCGGTTCATGGACGAGATGCCGGGCATGAGCTTCGGCCACGCAGGGACGATCGTCGAGGGCAAAGAAGACACCGCCACAGAGAAGATCGCGCGTCTGGCCGAGGCGGGGATCGTCGTCGCCGAGGAGATCTCCCAGATTCCCGGGATCGTCGCCGAGCGGATCGCCGCGCGGGCAGGGTCGCCCTCGTGAGCGAGAACCTGTTCATCGACGTCGAGGTCGACGAGTCGGTCGCCCGCGACCCCGAGCTCGCGGCCAAGCTCGCCGAGGTCTGCCCCGTCGACATCTTCCGCGCGGGCGAGAACGGAGTCGAGATCGTGCGTGAGAACCTCGACGAGTGCGTCCTGTGCCAGCTGTGCATGAACGTCGTGCCCGCGGGCACCGTGCGCGTGATCAAGCTCTACGACGGCGGCGCCGTGCTCGGGTCGTAGTCTCCCGGCTCGCGCGTGGCCTCCGAGGGCGGGGGCGCGTTGTCGGCCACGGCGGTGGGCTCCGAGGACGCGGCCGCGGTGGCCACGTCCTGGGGGTAGGTGAAGCGCGCCTTGAGGAGGATCACGCCGGCGGCGCCGAGGCTGATGAGCATGATCAGGAAGGTGTACTCGAGGCCGGTGGAGGTGTTCGAGGAGACGCTTCCGTGCACCTTGGTGCCAATCGGCGCCTGGTGCGGCGTGAAGCCGGCGATGAGGTCGGCCACCGCGCCAAAGAGCAGGGGCGCGAGGGCCTGGCCCAGCGTGCGCAGCAGCGTCCTTACGCTCTCGGCGCGGCCCCACAGGCCCGCGGGCATGATGTCGAGGCGGGCCGCGTCCAGCGGCGGGTTGGCCGCCGAAATGAAGCCGGCGCCGGCGACGTCGAACCAGATCGCCGGGGTGAGCTTGGTGGCGACGAGCCCGGGGACGAGGACCACGGCGGCGGCGATGTAGCAAATGGAGGGAACCCACACGCGGGCGGTGAGCATGCCGCGGCGCAGGAGGTAGTCGGTGAGCCGCCCGCTCACGAGCACTCCCACCAAGGCACCCGCCACGAGCAGGGCGAGGACGAGCGACGCCGTCGCCTCGCCTACGTGATAGTGGCCGATGACGAACACGATGGCGAACGTCGACAGGCCGGCGAAGAAGAAGTATCCGAGCGCCGAGGCGATGATCATGGTCACGTTGGAGGGGATGCTCATCACGTAGCGAACGGCCCGCTTGAGCGGCATCTCGGCCGGGTCCTCGGTGAGCACCAGGCGCGGGTCGGGCCCGATGCCGCGGTTGCGCGCGGCCTCCTGGGCCAGGTTGTCGTCGCGGACCGTGTCCTCACCGTCGTCTTCGGCGACGACCGGTCGCCCGCGCGCCGCCGCGAAGAGGTCGACGGTGCCGTGATCGAGCCGGCTCATGCCCCCCCGGCGCGGCTCGGGGAGCGTGCGGTACAGCTCGCGGGCGAGGAAGAAGCCGGGGATGGCGATGGCCCAGAAGGCGAAGCGCCACGAGAGGACGCTCGCCACCAGGCCGCTGACGATGAACCCCACCGCGGTGCCCGCGACCTCGCCTCCGAGGATGTAGCCGTAGACGCGCCCGCGCTCGCGGGCGTAGAAGTAGTCGCCGGTGAGCGAGGCGATGGCGGGGCCGGCGGTGGCGGCCACGGCGCCGAGCGCCAGTCGCGTGAGCAGCAGGGTCTGATACGACCCCGCGACGCCGCTCAAGAGCATCGCCGTGCTCCACAGGACGATGCTGAACGAGAGCATGTGCACGCGGTTGATCTTGTCCACCATGAGCCCCACGGGGATCACCGCCACCGCGCCTACGAGCAGCGTGACCGAGCTCAGGAGGCCGACCGCGGTGTTGCCGATGTGGAGCTGGCTCTCGAGCTGAGGGGCAACCGCCCCGATCGTCGACGAGTCGGCGCTGGCCAGCGCGAGCACGCCTCCGAAGAGGAAGATCACGCGCGCTCGCGCGGGTCCCCCCACCGCGGTGACCGCACGCGCCTGGACGCGCCGGCCGCTCCACCGCAGGCCGCCGGCCAGCGCCTTGGCGCTCGCGCGCGCGGCTCGTCTGGAGAAGCTCTGTCCGCCGTTCTCGCCCACGGCCTAGTGAGACGCGGGCGTCCCGAGTCGAGCGCGGGCCGGCGGGCGCCGAACGGTTATGTTCGCGACGGTGCCGATACGGGCAACGTAGCCGATCTCTTTCTTCGGCCCGCCGAACCGGCGCCTAACCGGCAGATTCGGCGCGCAGGCGCGCGGCGTGCCGGCCGAGCATCGCGAGGCTGGGGTCGCCGACGCGCCACCGGAGGAGAAGCTCGAGCGCCGGGAGGTCGTCCCGGCCGGCCGGGGATTCCAGCCAGGTCTTGAGCAGCGTGTCGTCGCCACTGTGAATCACCATGCTCCGTACGCCGGCATCGAGTCCCTGCCTCAGCTCGATGATCCCCGGGGCTTCGGACCTGGGCAGCAGTGAGCCGGGATAGCCCTCGAGCGCCGATCTCGCGCGACCTTCCTCGACCCTCCGCTCGACATCGAGGAAATCCGCCTCGACCGGCCCGTCCAGGCGGTATGGATCCGCGCACAGAGCTCTGCCCAGGAGCCGTCGCAGGCGCGAGAGCTCGGCACGCGCGCTGACCGGCTTGCCCCGTTCGCCGAAGAGCTCGAGGGCGAGTTGCTCCGCCGAGAGACCCTGCTCGCGCGCCGCCAGGAGGACCACGATCTCCGAATGGCGGCGGCTGAGCCTGAGCGTGCGGTCCCTGATTTTGACCGCGGCGTTGTCGACGCCGAGCGCCTCGATGCGGATCGCATATCTCGGGTCTGCGCTCGTCACCGGAACGAGCAGGCTCCCGACGGCTTGCGCGGCTGCCGTGACCAGAGCCAGCGAGTGTGGATGAGCGGTGTTGGCGGGGCCCGTGAGATCGATGCAACCCAGCAAGTTGCCGGTGCGTGGGTCGTGGAGCGGCGCCGCCGAGCAGGTCCAGCCGTGAATGGCGGCGCGCACGTGCTCAGCCGAGAACACCTGCACGGCGTGGTCGACGGCGAGCGAGGTGCCCATCGCGTTGGTTCCCGCGGCGGCCTCGCTCCAGAGCGAGCCCGTGACGAGGTCGACTCGCTCTGCCAGCCCCCGCGTCTCACGATCCCCCTCCACCCACAGCAGATGACCGGCGGCGTCGGTGACGATGAGGAGGTGATGGGCTTCGCTCGCGTGCGTACCGAGGAGCTCGCGGAGCACGGGCAGAGCGGGCTCGAGACCGCTCTGAAGGCGCCGCTCGGCGAGCGAATCGGAGTCGAGCTCATGTGGCGCGCAGCCATCAGCGGCTTGCGGTTCGACGCCGGCACGCCGGGAGCGCCGCCAGGACGCAGCGATCACGGACCGGGCCCCAGCGCCTTCGGCCTGCGCATCGCCGGAGCCGGCGCCCGAGAAGAACGCCTCGTGGACTCGGCGCAGCAAGCGCTGGCGGGCGCGGAGGTCGGCGCCCGCTTCGACGGCGACCCAAGGGTTTGATGATGGCACCGATCTTCTCCTCGTGCCGATTCTAATCGCCGGACCCGTACTTGCAACACGACTGCAACCCCGGTGCGCCTAGCCTCGGAGGCCCGATACCTGCACCCTTCAGAGGGAGTTCACATGGCAGTCACGATGCACGCGGATTCACCCGCCGCCCGGTTCCTCGAGCAGCCCAAGCGGATGCTCATCGACGGAGCCTGGGTAGAGGCTCAGGGAGGGGGCACCTTCGAGGTTTACGACCCAGCCCTGGGCGAGGTCATCGCTGACGTACCCGCGGGCGAAGCCGAGGATGTCGACCTCGCGGTGCGCGCCGCCCGCCGCGCGTTCGAAGACTCCGACTGGAGCCGTCTGACCGCATCCGATCGCGGCCGGATGATCTGGCGGATCGGTGACCTGATTCTCGAGCACGCCGATGAGCTGGCCGAGATCGAGTCGATCGACAACGGCAAGCCGCTGGTGATCGCGCGCGCCGCCGACGTGGAGCTGGCTGCTGACCTGTTCCACTACATGGCCGGATTTGCGACCAAGATCCACGGCCAGACGTTCCCCATCTCGGTCCCCTACGCGCCGGGGGCGCAGTTCCACGCCTACACCCTCAAGGAGCCGATCGGCGTGGTCGGTCAGATCATCCCCTGGAACTTCCCGCTGCTCATGGCGGCGTGGAAGCTCGGCCCCGCCCTCGCGACGGGCTGCACGGTCGTGCTCAAGCCCGCCGAGCAAACGCCGCTGAGTGCGCTGCGGCTCGGCGAGGTGATGCAGGAGGCGGGACTCCCGGACGGCGTGGTCAACGTGGTCACCGGGATGGGCGAGACCGCCGGTGCCGCCGTCGCCGCCCATCCGGGCATCGACAAGGTGGCCTTTACCGGCTCGACCGAGGTCGGCAAGCTGATCGTCAGCGCGGCGGCCAACGACCTCAAGCGGGTCACGCTCGAGCTCGGCGGCAAGTCCCCCAATGTCGTCTTCGCCGACGCGGATCTGGAGACGGCGATCCCCGGAGCGGCGAACGCGATCTTCTTCAATCACGGTCAGTGCTGCTGCGCCGGCTCGCGCCTGTACATCGAGCAGAAGGTCTACGACGACGTTCTCGCGGGGGTGTCGGACCACGCGAGCAAGATCAAGCTCGGCCGCGGCCTCGACGCCGACACGCAGATGGGTCCGCTCGTCTCGGCCGAGCAGCTCGAGCGCGTCACCGGATTCCTCGAGTCCGGCGAGCGCGAGGGCGTGCGCACGGTCGCGGGCGGAATCAATGCCCGCCCACCCGGTGAGCGCGGCTACTTCGTCGCGCCGACCGTGCTCGACGGTGCCGGGCCCGGCAACAAGGTCTTCGACGAGGAGATCTTCGGTCCCGTCGTGACCACGATGCCGTTCAAGGACGCCAGCGAGGTCGGTGCCGCGGCGAATGAGACCGTGTACGGCCTGGCGGCCGGCATCTGGACGAACGACCTCACCAAGGCCCACCGTCTGATCCCGCAGCTGCGCGCGGGCACCGTGTGGGTCAACACCTACAACATCTTCGACGCCGCGCTGCCCTTCGGCGGCTACAAGCAGTCGGGATGGGGTCGCGAGATGGGCGAGGAAGTTCTCCACGAGTACACCGAGACGAAGTCGGTGTGCATCGGGCTCTAGCCGCCCGCTCGGTCGCTCAGGCGCGAGAGGGTCAAGCGCGGTTCGTTCAACCGCGCTTGGCCTTGCGCGTCCGGGAGCGCTCCTCCTGCTTCTCGACGACGTTGACGATCAGCTTGAGGACCTGGTCGATGCCCGTCGCCTGGGCGCTGCCGTGCTCGAACTCCTCGCGCCAGTCGCTGATGTGGCCCTTGGTCGCGAGCTCGTTGAAGCGCGGGCGCGGGATCGAGAGCGTCACCTTGGCGTCGGAGGCGATCGCCTTCGTCACCTTCGGTCCCGGGAGCTCGACGCGATAGAGCTGGATGTCGTGGTGCGCGCCCCTGAGCTCGAGCCCGGCCACGAGCTTGAGCGGCTGCAACGCCGGGACCTCGGCGAGGAAGCGCGTCACGGCGGTCTCGATCAGCGACTTGGTGTCCGACGGGGAGGTCAGGACGCTGAGTCTAGATCTTGTGGCGCTGCAAGAGCTTGCGGCCGATGACCATGCGCTGGATCTCCGAGGTGCCCTCGCCGATCAGGAGGAGCGGCGCGTCCCGGTACAGGCGCTCGATCTCGTACTCCTTCGAGTAGCCGTACCCGCCGTGGATGCGGAAGCTCTCCTCGACGCAGAAGCGCCCCGTCTCCGACGCGAAGAGCTTGGCCATTCCCGCCTCGAGCTCGGAGCGCTCGCCGGCATCTTTGAGGCGGGCGGCGCGGATGGTCATCAGTCGCGCCGCTTCGAGCTGCGTGGCCATGTCGGCGAGCTTGAACTGGATCGCCTGGTGCTGGGCGATCTGCTTGCCGAAGGTCTTGCGCTCCTGCGAGTAGCGCAGGGCGAGCTCGAGCGCGCGCTGGGCGATCCCGACGCCGCGCGCGGCGACGTTGACCCTCCCCACCTCGAGGGCGTCCATCATCTGGATGAAGCCCCGCCCGAGGCCGGCCTCCTCGCCGCCGAGGATGTTCTCGGCCGGGCAGCGGTAGCCGTCGAAGACGAGCTCGGTGGACTCAACGCCCTTGTAGCCGAGCTTCTTGATCTTCGGGGGAACGATGAAGCCCGCGTACTTGCCGGTGTTCTCGCTCACGCCCGGCTCCTTCTCGGCGATGAAGCAGGTCATGCCCTTGTACTTGGGCTCGGCGCTCGGGTCGGTCTTGACGAGCACGAAGACAAGGCCGGAGAGCAGGCCGTTGGTGACCCACATCTTCTGCCCGTTGATCTCGTAGTCGCCGTCATCCGTCTTCTTGGCCGTGGCCTTGATCGCCTGCACGTCGGATCCGCACTCGGGCTCGGAGAGTGAGAACGCGGCCCGGAGCTCTCCGGTCGCCATCTGAGGCAGATAGCGCTGCTTCTGCTCCTCGGTCCCGAACTTCATGAGCAGGTAGGAGCCGATGAAATGGGTGTTGACGATCCCGGAGATCGAGATCCAGCCCCGCGAGAGCTCCTCGACGATCATCGCGTAGGTGGTGAGATCGAGCCCCATCCCGCCGTACTCCTCGGGGATGGTCACGCCGAAGAGACCGAGCTCGCGCATCTGCGCGACGATGGGCTCGGGGAAGGAGTCCTCGTGGTCGTAGTGCTCGGCGTTGGGGAGGATCTGCTCGTCCGCGAACTGGTGGACCATCTCGCAGATCGCCTTCTGCTCGTCTGTCTTCTCGGTGTAGGGGGTCGCAACGGACATGCGGTGAGGATAGCGGCGGGCCGGGGCCGCAGGCGCTCGGTCAGCCGCGCGTCAGGCTCGGGGGCGCCGCTCCCTTGGGCGACCACGGCGATTCCGGGCGCTCCTGGGGGACGCCGTCGAGCTCGACGTCGACGCGCTCGTCGTAGAAGGCGAGCAGGTCCTTGATCGGCATCGCCTCGGGCCGGGGGTCGGGGTAGGTCCAGACGAGGTCTTCGAGCGCGCGGCCCTCCAGGACCACCGAGAAGTAGCTGGCCACGCCCTTGTACGGGCACCCAGTCTGGCTCTCGCTGGGCTCGAGCTCGGCCACGACGTCCTCGCGCGGTAGGTACCAGCGCGGCGGCAGGCCGGTCTCGAAGAGCACCGTCGCGCGCGTGGACTCGGCGAGCAGCGCGCCCTTACGCAGGACGCGCACCTGCCGGGAGCTCGTCAGGATGTCGATCCGGTGGTAGGGGTCGCGCGGGTGGAAGAAGATCTCCTCTTCCTCCTCGAGCCAGTGGTCGACCCGGTCCCAGTAGAAGGCCATCAGGCCGGCGATGGGCGGCGCGCCGGCCAGGGGCTCGGGGTAGAACCAGACGGCATCGGGAACGTGCCGCTCCCCTACCTGGATCGAGTGGTAGGAGGCATCGCCCTTCTTCGGGCAGTGGGTCACCGTGTCGCTGGGCCCGAGCAGGTCCGAGCGCACGTCGCCGGGGGGGAAGTAGTAGACGGGCTGGCTGCCGCTCTCGTGGAGCATCATCACCCCGCGGCTGTCGGCGACGACCTCATCGGCCACCACGACGCGAACGCGCTTGGGCGTCGGCTCCAGGTAGAGAGCGCGACCGGGCGCGGGCGGCTCGAAGTTGAAGTTGCCCGCCGGATGCAGGCCGAAGGGGCCGGTTCCGGTCATGAGGCCCATGGCTCGAGGCTACCAGGAGGCCGTGCCATGCCTCGCGAGCGCGCCCGCGGCGATCTCTGCCCTCACGCCGCCGCGGCCAGGATCTCGTCCGCGATCTGCCGGGCCGCGTCGGGCCGAGCCAGGGCCGCCGAGGCGCGGGCCATGGCGCGCAGCCGGCCGCGGTCGGCGAGCAGGCCGCCGACCTCCTGGGCGAGCCTCGCGGGGGTGAGCTCGGCGTCGGGGATGACCACGGCCGCGCCCGCCTGCTCCATGTAGCGGGCGTTCGAGGCCTGGTGATCGCCGGTCGCATACGGGTAGGGGATCAGGACCGCCGGGCGCCCGGCGGCCGCGATCGCGAAGATCGAGCCGCCGGCGCGCGCCACGACGATGTCCGAGGCGAGCCGCGCCTCGCCGAAATGGTCGATGTAGCC
>Ga0302325_10011588_pt1 | contig 18985 bp, 18 predicted proteins | sample Palsa_T0_2_FD_201948 | JGI IMG/M metagenome (GOLD analysis project Ga0302325, IMG submission 201948) | Peat permafrost microbial communities from Stordalen Mire near Abisko, Sweden - Palsa_T0_2 | ecosystem: Environmental > Terrestrial > Soil > Palsa > Peat permafrost | place: Sweden: Abisko...
GGAGCCGGCAAGCCAGCTGTCGCCCCAGCCTCGCTCGTCGAGCCATGCCGCGGCCCACATGAACAGCGGAAACAGCACCACCTCGTAGCGAGCGAGCGAGGCAAGTGGCTGTGGGCCGACGGGATCGGACAGCGGCAGCGCGAGCGCGGCGACCACGTATGCGCCGTAGGCGATCGGCAGCCGCCGCAGCGCACCGACACACGCCACTGCCCCGAGCGCGAGGAACCCGAACAGCATCAGGTTCTCGCCCGCAACCACGAACGGATCGCCCCCGGCAGCCGTGAAGTACACCGGCGTGCGCGACCCGTGAATCAGCTGGCGCAGGCCGTCCCACGCGGCCACAGCGCCGTCGTAGACGCCTCCGAACGGGCCGGCGAAGTGATGGAACCAGAGGGCCTGAGCGTGCAACGGCGCGAGCGCATTCCCCAGCGAGAGGCCGAGGTAGGCGAAGTAGGCCAGGAGACCGACAGGAACGACCGCAATCCAGATGATCTGAGGCTCGATGCGGTAGCGCGGTAACAGCCGGCGCCAGCCGGGGCCGGGACGGCGTTCGGTGTCCGAGCCGGGCGGCCGGTCCGCCCGCGGGCCGTAGAGGAACAGCAGCGCGAGCGGCACCACGAGGACGACGCCGCTGTTTCGTTCCGCAGCCCCTAGCGCGCCGAGCAGGCCCGCGGTCGCCCACCTGCCCATCCGGGCCTGGAACACGGCGCCGAGCGAGAGCGCGAGGAACATCGACTCGCTGTAGACGGCCGAGAAGAAGAACGCAACAGGACAGAACGCGACCAGCATCACCGCGAGCCGAGCCCGCGACGCGCTGCGGAGCTCCAGCAACGCAAGCCTGTACAGCAGCACCAGCGCCACCCCGAACGACACCAGTGAGAGGATCACCGCGGCGATCAGATCAGAGCGCACGATCACGCCCAGGCACCTGACGGCCAGCGGGTAGAGCGGGAAGAACGCCGTCCGCATCACAACGTGCTCGTAGCCGTGCATGGCGATGCTCAGGTACCACCACGAGTCCCAGCGTGCGAGCGGCGCGACCAGCAGGTTCCCGAAGTAACCGAACGGCGCGGTCAGGTTGCCCGGGTCGAAGCCGGCTGTACCCGGCGCGCGACCGATCTCGAGCACGGCCAGGATGCCGGCAGCCATGACGACGAGGCGCGAGGTCCAGAGCGCGTGCCAGGCGACGCGAACCCCCGTGCGCGCGTCAGATCTCGCGCTTGCATCCGGCGTGGTGTCCAAGGGCGCGACCCTACCGATCGGCGCCGGCGAGGCAGCCGTGCTGACTTCCGGGGTTGACACGGCGCGCCAACACGGGACACTGGAGCGCGATGACGGTTCAGACCGAGGGGGGAATTCAACTCCGCGGGCTCGTCAAGACGTTCCATGGCCCGCAGGGCCCGATCCGCGCGGTGCGGGGAATCGACCTGTCAATCGGAGCCGGCGAGACCGCGGCTCTGCTCGGACCCAACGGCGCCGGCAAATCGACCACGATCGACATGATGCTCGGTCTCGCGAAGCCCGACGACGGCACCGTCACGGTCTTCGGCCGCCCGCCTCGAGCGGCCGTCGATGCCGGCCTGATCGGCGCGATGCTGCAGACCGGCGAGCTGATCCGCGACCTCTCGGTGCGCGAGCTGGTGGCGATGATGGCCGCGCTGTACCCCGATCCGCTCGACGTCGACGAGGCGCTCGGGATCGCCGGCCTGAAAGACATCGCCAAGCAGCGCACCCAGAAGCTCTCCGGCGGCCAGACCCAGCGGGTCCGCTTCGCGGTGGCGATCGTCAGCAACCCCGAGCTGCTCGTGCTCGACGAGCCCACCGTCGCGATGGACGTCGAGGGACGACGGGAGTTCTGGGCGATCATGCGCGGCTTCGCGGCCCGCGGTAAGACGGTGCTGTTCGCGACCCACTATCTCGAGGAGGCCGATGCGAACGCCGACCGCGCAATCTTGATGGCGCGCGGTCGGATCGTCGCTGACGGCCCGACAACGGAGATCAAGGCACGAGTCGGCGGCAGGACGCTCCGCGCCACCCTCCCGGATGTCGATCTCGCGGGCCTGGCAGCACTTCCCGGCGTTGTCTCCGCTGACCGCCACGGCGACGCGGCAATCCTCAGCTGCTCGGATTCCGACCAGACGGTTCGGGCTCTACTGGACCAGTACCCGCAGGCGAAGGACATCGAGATCGTCGGCGCCGGCCTCGAGGCCGCGTTCCTCGAGCTGACTGGCGAGCCGGACATCGAGGAGCCGGAGGTCGTGGCGACATGAACGGGGTCGTATACCTGCGCTTCGAGCTCTTGCGCACCTTCCGCAACCGCCGGTTTTACTTCTTCTCACTCGGTTTTCCTGTGATCTTCTTCTGGCTGATCGCGTCGCCGCAACACAACAAGATCATCGGCGGCACCGGGCTCACCTACGCCGCCTACTACATGATCTCCCTGGCGTCGTTCGGCACGATGATGTCGATGATCGGGACTGGCGCGCGCATCGCCGGCGAGCGCCAGGTCGGCTGGACCCGCCAGCTGCGGATCAGCCCGCTCTCCACGCGCGCCTATTTCCGCGCCAAGGTGCTGACGGGGTACGCGATGGCGCTAATGAGCCTCCTCTTGCTTTATGTGTCTGGCGCTCTGCTCGGCGTCAGCCTGCCCGGGGGGCGCTGGCTGGCGATGACCGGCCTGATCGTCGTCGGACTGCTGCCGTTCGCCGCCCTCGGCGTTCTCGTCGGCCATCTCGTCAACACCGACTCGGTGGGTCCGCTGATGGGGGGCCTGGTATCGATCCTCGCCTTCCTCAGCGGCACCTGGTTCCCTATCACCAGCGGCTTCCTCCATTCGTTCGGGCAATTTCTCCCGTCCTGGTGGCTGGTTCAGGCCCGCAACGTGGCGCTCGACGGACAAGGCTGGAACGCCCGTGGCTGGATCACGGTCGCGGCCTGGACGGCGATCCTCACCGCAAGCGCCGCCTGGGCCTATCGCCGGGACACCGGTCGCGTTTAAGGGGCGGCTTCGCCGCTTGTTTGTTTGGCGCCAACGGTCTTGGGGCTAAAGCCGATCGTTTACGCCACCGTCACCTCGACCGGCGCCGACACGCCGGGTGCGCTGATCGCGTCTCCGGGCGTGTGAACGGACAGCCCGTACGTGCCCGCGCCTGCCGTTGCGAGGGTCGCGGCGAATCCCCCGCGCTTGACCGTGACGCGCTTAGTTTGGAACGGCTGCCAATGCCCGTCTGGCTGCACCGCGAAGAGATCGACCGTCGCCGTCTTGGTCGGTGGATCGATCCTTCCCGTGACCTCGAGCGGTGCCGTCGAGGGCACCGTGATCGTGATCGCGGGCGCTACCGCGACCCCGACCAGAGTCGAGACAGCAGCCGGGGCGGGGCGGTGGAGCGCACGCAGCAGCGTGTACCGCGTCAAGGGCACCGGCGCGGTGAAGCGGCCGTCGGGCCCGGTCGTGGCGCTCGCGAGGGTGATCTCGGTAGTGCCCTGCACGGTGGCGGCGAACTGCTGCAGTTCGACCGGCGCGCCCGCAATCGGCGATCCGCTCAGATCCGTCAGCCGTCCCGCCAGCTCGACAGGAACCGAGGCGCTCCCCGGCTGGGCGGGCGCGGTCAGGGTGATCCGGGCGGGGCTCCCGGCCAGCTGGTGGATCCGGGGCCGCATCACCGGCAGGTGGTAGTAGAGGCCGTTCCCGGGGCAATCGGTCGTGCAGCCGTCGCGATGGCCGGCCACCCGTGGCAGCGACACGTGCTGCCCTGGACGGAACGGGGTGTAGAAGTAATCCGCCGGATCGACCACAACCGTCACGTGGCCGAGAGTCGGCAGCCCGTGCAGCGACATCTTCCACGCGAGCAGCTGCTGCACTGCGCTCAGCGCGGTCGCCGACGGCAGCACATCGCTGAACGTCCCGATCACCGCAACCCCGGTGGACTGGAGGTTGTAGCCGCCTGCCTGGGCGCCCACGACGGCCTGGTCGATGCCGCCCAGGCGCGCCTCCCAGATGCGCCCGTAGAGGTCGACCACGAAGTTGTAGCCGATGTCGTGCCAGCCGCGGACGTAGCGGTGGTAGACGTAAATCCCGTCGATGATCGCCGGGACCTCCGCGCTCGAGTAGTCGTTCAGGGAGTCGGTGTGGTGGACGAAGGCCATCATGACTTCGCCGTAACCCGGGGCGACGGCGGGAGGAGCATGGCTCCCCGCCCAGGCCGAGCGAGCGATGATCGGCGGCTGGCCGGGGCCGGCGTCGAGCACGGGCTGAGCGAGCGGCGCGGCTGCCGCGTCGGTCGCAGCGGCGGTGCCCGGCTGCTCGATGTTGACGAAATGCAGGCGTACGCCGCGTAGCGGACGCGAGCTGCGCAGCTCGATGTAATCGGCTCGGCCGGTCCACACAGCCTCGCCGATCAATGCGTCGGAAACGGGCTTGTCGGGGCCGTGGCCGAGGGTCGACGCGACCCCCCAGCGGCTCCAGGCACCGTCGCGGCGCCGGACGCGAAGCTCGATCAGCACCGAGCGCGGTGACTCCCATTGCACGCCCGCGAGAGTGAATGGGCTCCGGGCCGCGAGCTCGCCGGAGCGGCCGGCGACCGTACCCACCGGCTGGCTGAATACCGAGGGCCCCGGAGCGAGCGCCGCAGCGGCGGGCACCGACTTACCGAGCATGCCGGCGGCCCCGGCGCCGGCGAGACCGCCGAGCAGGGCGCGCCGCGTCAGTCCTGGCTGTGCGCGCGGGTGGGGCATGCGCGCAGGGTCTAGCAGGCGCCCCTCAACGACTCCTAACCCTGCAAGACGCTGCGCTCGGGCAGGACCGGCGGCCGATCGGAAGAAGAACCATCCTCGTTACACTCGCTTCACGACGCTCGGCGCCGTCGAGATCGCGCCGAACCTCAGTTCATGAGCAGACTCGAACGACAGCGGCGGCGTCGGCGCCATGGTGGGAGCCCGCTCAAGCGGGCGTTTCTGATGGGCTTCGTCCTGGTCGTGGCCGGCACGGCGCTGGCGGCACTGGCGGCGATCGGATGGGTCGTTTCCGTCGCCGAGTCGGCGCCCAACATCAATCAGCTGAAGGCGCGCAACCCGGGCCAGGTCTCCGAGGTCTTCGCCGGCAACGGCGCGCGCCTCGGATTCCTGCAGTCGCCGGTGCTGCGCACCGTGGTCGCGAGCAGCGTGATCCCCGAGACGCTGAAGCAGGCGACCGTCGCGATCGAGGACCGGCGCTTCTATCAGCACGGGGGAATCGACTACGAGGCGATCCTGCGCGCCGGAGTCAAGGATGTGTTCGGCGGTGGTGGCTCGATCCAGGGCGGCTCCACGCTGACGATGCAGCTCGTACGCAACACATACGAGCCCGAGAAGGACCTCCAGAGCCGCGACCTGAAGTACAAGATCATCGAGGCCAAGCTCGCAGAACAGCTCGAGCAGCAGCACACGAGGAACTGGATCCTCGTCAGCTACCTCAATGACGTCCCATACGGCACCGTCGGGGGGCAGACCGCTTACGGCGTCGCCGCGGCGTCACAGATGTTCTTCGACAAGCCCGTCTCGACGCTCGACCTCCCGCAGGCGGCACTGCTGGCCGGATTGCCACAGGCCCCCTCTGAGTACAACCCGTTCCTCGACCCGGGACCGGCCCGCACTCGTCGCAACGAGGTACTACAGGCGATGGTCACCTCGCACTACATCACCCAGTCCGAGGCCGACTCCGCCGAGGCCGCCCCGCTCGAGGTCCAGCAGAACACCTACTACACCCAGCGCCAGCAGCCTTACGTCCTCGACTACGTCGAGCAGGTGCTCGATCAGAAGCTCGGCAAGAAGGTCGTCGATGAGGGCGGACTGAAGATCTACACCACGATCAATCTGCAGGACCAGGAGGAGGCGCGAGCGGCGATCCTCGACGAGCTCGATCAGCCCGGTGACCCGGCGGCCTCTCTGGTGACGGTCAATCCCTTGAACGGGCAGATCCTCGCGATCGCCAACTCGACCACCTACGCGCAGACGCAGTTCGACTACGCGACCCAGGCGCAGCGACAGACCGGCTCGGCGTTCAAGGTGTTCGCGCTGATGACTCTGATCCACGACTACAACGGCAACCCCAACGACACGTACTACGACTCGCACTACCTCGCGGACGGCTGGTTGCCGGGATACCCGACCTACAACGTCTCCACCTCCGAGCACACCTACCAGGGCCGGATCAACATCACGAAGGCGGCGATCCTTTCCGACAACACCGTCTTTGCCCAGCTCGCCGCTGACATCGGTTTCCAGAAGCTGGATGCGATGGCTCACGCGATGGGGATCACATCGCCGCTGTTCGGCAATCCGTCGGAGGTGATCGGCGGCCTCAAGGTCGGTGTCTCAGCGCTGCAGATGGCCGACGCGTACGCGACGGTCGCCAACGGCGGCTACCACATCCCCCCGACCGTGATCTCAAAGGTCGTCTATCCGAACGGCAAGGTCGTCAACCTCGGCGATCCCCCGCGTACCCAGGTATTCAGTGACGCGGAAGCCTACGCGGCGACCCAGGTCCTGAAGGGCGTGATCACCGAGGGAACCGGCACGGCGGCGAACTATGGCTGCCCCGCCGCGGGCAAGACGGGCACGACCAGCAACTACACGGACGCCTGGTTCGTCGGCTACACGCCGAAGCTCTCGACGGCGGTCTGGGTCGGCTATCCGAACGCCACCACCTCGATGAATGACGTAAACGGGCTCGGAGCGGGCTTCGGTGGCACCTTGGCGGCGCCGATCTGGCACACGTACATGGAGAAGGCCGCCGAAGGGTACTGCGGCGACTTCACTCCGCCCGCGGTTCCGTTCGTCGGCGAGCCCTTCCTCGGCTACTACCACCACTACGCGCTCGGCGGTCCGCAATCGCAGATCCAGGTCGCGCCCGGCACGGCGACCACCCTGACCACCCAGACCACCCCCACGACCACCACCCCGGGTACGCCGCAGACGGGGCCGGCGAACGGCACCACGCCTCCGGGTTTCGGCGACGGACATACCGGGACCGGCTCGGGCGGAGCGTCTCCCGGCGCTTAGCCCGCTAGCATCCGCCGCGTGCCGAAGGAAGAAAAGGTAGAGCTGGAGGGCGAAGTGATCGAAGCCCTCCCAAACGCGATGTTCCGCGTCAAGCTCGACAACGACCATGTCGTCCTCGGGCACGTGGCCGGGAAGATGCGTCGATTCCGGATCCGCATCCTGCCCGGCGACCGCGTCCGGGTCGAGCTTTCGCCGTACGACCTCGATCGCGCTCGGATCGTCTACCGCCACCGCTGAGCGACGCCCCGCCGGCGCTGTGCGCGAGCTGGATCTGATCGCCGCCCTGGAGACGACGCTGCGGTCCGGCAGCCCACGGGTGGTGCGATGGCTCGGCGACGACGCCGCCGTCGTGCGCGGACGCGGCTACGCGGTCACCTCGGTCGACACGATGGTCGATGGCGTGCACTTCCGGCGCGGACAGCTGTCCGCGGATGAGATCGGGCACCGCGCGCTCGCGGCCGCGCTATCGGATCTCGCGGCGATGGGAGCCCGGGCCGGCGAGGTCTACCTCGCCCTCGGCCTCCCGGCCGAGACGGAGCTCAGCTACGCACTCGAGCTCGTGGCCGGAGCTCAGGCTCTTGCCGGCACCACGGGGGCGACGATCGCCGGCGGCGACGTGACCCGCGCCCCAGGGCTGACTGTCTCGTTCACCGTGGTGGGATGGGCGTCGGACCCCGGCCTACTCGTCGGCCGCGACGGCGGACGGACGGGCGATCTGGTGGCGACCACAGGAACGCTTGGCGGTTCCGGCGCAGGACTGGCCCTGCTCGACGGCCGCGCAAGTGGCCCCGCCACACTGGCGACCCGCTACGCGCGACCTGAACCCCGGATCGCCGAGGGCCTCGGCCTGGCTGCCGCCGGCGCCCACGCGATGATCGACCTCTCGGACGGGCTTGCTACGGACGCCGATCATCTGGCCCGGCGAAGCGGCGTCCGGATTGAGTTGCTCCTCGCGAGCCTCCCGCTCGCCGACGGCGTAGCCGCCGTGGCCACGCAGCTCGGTTTCGAGCCCGGGGCGTTCGCGGCTACAGCGGGCGAGGATTACGAGCTGTGCGCCTGTATCCCCCCGACAGCGCGCAGGGACGCCGAGCTGGCCGCCGCGAACACTGGGCTGAGCTGGATCGGACGCGTCATCGACGGACCGCCTGGCTTGGTCTTCGCCGACGTCGACGGCGGGCTCGTGGGGTACGAGCATTCGTTCTGATCTGGTCGCGGCTCAGCTGTCTCCGGCGCACGTACTCTGCGCAGGATCGCGTCCGCGACTGCATGGGGATCGACGTGATAATCGCCCCGTGCGATCTGGGCCCTGAGCTTCACCAGCCTTGCCTCTCGTTCGGTATGCATAGGGTCTTGCTTCCCTACCAAAGTCCTCGGCGCGCTCGCGTTCGACCTACGTGTCCGCCGCCTGCCTGCGTTGTGAATAAGTGTCGGCATTGTTACCTCCTGGCAACAGCATCGGCGCCGAAACACGGACGCTAGATGGGGTCATGACCCTAATTGGCCTTTTGGCCAGCGGCGCGCGAAGCGCGCCTCTCATAGCGCGGCGCGCCCCAGCGGCTGCTGCTCGTAAAGGCTCGCGAACACGGCGATCCTCTGGCTGGCGCTGTACAGGGGGTTGCATGCTGACAGCACGAGGCGCTCATACCCCTTGTCCGCCGTGATCCACAGCGAAGTGGGCGTGACGATCTGCTGGCGCTGGACCCGGTACGTGAAACGGGCGTAGGGCATGTTCACCACGATCAGGTCACCGGGATCAAGCTCGTTGAGGTAGCGGAACGGCGCCAGATAGGTCGTTCGGTGTCCGGCGATCGCCACGGTGCGGCCGGGGATCCCGGGAAAGGCGGTGGCGGGGTAGTGGCCAGGCCCCTCTTCGAGGCTCGCGGTGTTTGTACCCTGGACGACGTCGTAGCTGGCATGGAGCTTCGGGAACTCGATGCTCCCGATCTGCTCGCCGATGGCCGCGCGACGAGCGTAGAGCCGGGCGTAGAAGGCGATCCTGCCCTGAGTGTTGGTAATCCCCGCCAGAGCCCGATTGTCCAGCGGCGACAGCGACAGTGGCCGATCGACGAGTCCATGATTGATCTCGCCGCGTTTGATCAGGCCGATCACGGCGGTCACGGGCTCCTGCCAAAGCAGCGTCACGCCCGCGTCGAGCACCAGCAGCAGCCCCGACAGGATCAGCACCGAGGAGGTCGCGCGAACCAGCCTTCTCACCTCAGCTCACCGCCTGAGCGCCGATTCGGTCCCGCCGAGCGACCCCGGCCCGGCATATGTGGCCGGCCCGCGCACCGTCACCGGCGTGGCCTCCGGCGCCCCCGCGCCTGCAGCACGCGCCGCGATCACCGCCACGCTGACGGCACACCCGAACACAGCGCTCCACTCGAGCAACGCGGAGATCCCGAGTCCACCGCCCGCGATCAGGGCCACCGCGGTCCCGATCACACCGACGGGCCCAAGGGCGAATTGGTTCGCGTAGTACAGAATCACGAGCGCGATCGGGGCGAGGCTGGCCAGCAGCAGCGTGATCGCAAGCGGCGCCCGGAGCCGGATCTCAGGCGCCACGATCCACATCCACAGATGTAGCGCAGGCAGGATCAGCACGGCCGCGAACGGATTCCCGACCCAGATCGCGAGCGAGATCGCGCACATCACCAGCAGCACGGCTGCTGCTCCACCCGCTTCGCTCGGCTCTCCTCGCACACCGATTCGGCGCACGATGAACGTTCTGATCGGGAACATCGCCAGCACGATCACGAGCACGGCCGCAGCGATCTCCGCAACCTCTCGGAGATGGATGTGGATGGCGCTCGCCACCACCGGCCCCGGCGGCAGCACGGGGATCAGCCCGATGGCGCCCAATCCGAGCAGGAACAGCGAGCCCAGCACGAACGGAAGAACTGCGGCGAGCACCCAGCCCGCCCACTTTCCGACCGTGTGGCCGCGCCGCCGGGCGCGGGCGAAACCATCGACGGCCGTGCACAGCACCGGCAGCATCAGGGCAAGCACCAGCAGTCGAATCGGCCACTCCGGCACGGTCATCCCCTTGAAGATCAGATATGCCGACGGCGGTGGAACCTCGGCGCCCGCGTCGAGCGCGCTGATCGTCTGCAAGGCTGCCTGGCCGAAGCTGTTGAGCTGCGGTTCGCCCACTGCCGTTTCCGCGCTCGGACCTCTTTCCCCGGCGCGGGAGAGCAGCACCGCGGGAATCCCGCGCGCATCGAACGGCCCCTGCTCCGACAGCGTCATCGGGAACGCGAGCCGCGCGAACTGCGAAGCCAGGTCCGCGCCTCCCGGGGCGAGGCCGGTCTCACCGCTGACGGCGGCGGCGGCGGTATTGCGCAACAGCAGCGGAGCGATGTTCTCACCGCTCGACCAAGGCACGACCACGGGCTCGCTCACGCGGCTACCGGCCACATCGCCAAGCACGATCACGGCATCGATCGGCCCGCCGAGCGTGTTCGCGAGCTGGGTCGCGCCGGCGAGCCCGGCCGAGCCGCTGATCGAGGCGAGCTCGACAGTGCGGTCGAGCGTGCGACCAGCCAGAACGCGGGCGAGCTCGAGCATCGTCGCGGTTCCCGACAGGTCCGCGGTGGCATTCGGGCCGAGTGCGTCGCGGTGGGCGACGACCAAGATCCGGCCGCTCGATGACCCCGGCTGCTCGCCGATCACAGTCTCCAGCCTCTGCGTGCCGTCGGCGGTGTGAGCCTCGAAGATGTCGGTCCGAACGCTGAACTGGATCGGCGCGGCGCGTAGGTCACGCGCGATCAACGCGGCCAACGCATCGTCGCCGGGAGACCCTGGACGCCGCTCCGGATATTGCGGCGCCAGCTGGTGGACGAGCATGCTGTACGCGGCCGGCCCGTTGAAGGCGGCAGGGGCGAGCGTCGTGCCGAGCGGAGCAGGCTCGCTCTGGAACGAGAACGCGAGCACGATCACCGCCACGATCACCGGAAGAAACGCAGCGCGGTAGATCCGCGGGTTTAGCATCGACCTTAGGTTAACCAGAGTCGGGGACCACCGGCGTACGTTCTGACGATGCCAGCCCCCCGGGATGTTCGGCCGAAGGCCCCAACTCCCAAGGGCCGAAGGCCCCGTCTACCCTGTGTAGGTCTCAGGAGACGCACGGTGGCCGATCGCTCAGCTCGCATACTGCTCGTCGACGACGAGCAGTCAATCCAGACCCTCCTGTCGTATCCGTTGCGTAAGGACGGCTATGAGGTCGTTCAGGCCACCGACGGCAGGCAGGCCCTGCTCCGGTTCGGGGAGCAGCAGTTCGACCTGGTGGTGCTCGATCTGATGCTGCCGAACGTCGACGGGCTCGAGGTTTGCCGTCGCCTGCGGAGCCAGAGCTCAGTGCCGATCATCATGCTGACGGCGAGATCCGAGGAGATCGACAAGGTCGTCGGGCTCGAGCTGGGGGCGGATGACTACATCACCAAGCCGTTCTCGATGCGGGAGTTCCGCAGCCGCATCAAGGCCGTACTCCGGCGCGCGGAGATGAGCCGACCGGACGAGACAGCCCCCGACGAAGCGCCGCTATTCGTTCGTGAGCTGAGGATCGACTTCCTCAAGCGCTCGGTCCGCGTTCGCGGCAACGATGCCCCGCTGACGTTCGTCGAGTTCGAGATCGTCTCGGCGCTTGCGCGCGCCCCGGGGCGCGTATTCACACGCGACATGCTGCTCGCGCGGATCTGGGGAGACTCCGCGTATCGCGATCCGCGCACGATCGACGTCCACATCCGGCACCTGCGCGAGAAGATCGAGCGCGATCCCAAGGATCCGGAGTACCTGTTCACGGTCCGCGGGGTGGGTTACCGATTCCGCGACACCGACCCATAGCGAGCGCCGTCCCATGAACGCGCTGCGCAACCGCTTGGCGATCGCGACGAGCATGGACTCGCTGCGTAACCGCCTCGCGCTGATCTTCTTCGGAATCACATTGCTGGCGATCGCGGTGCTGTACCTGCTCGTCGCGCCGGGACTACGGTCGCGGCTGCTCAACGACCAGCTCTCATCCCTTGCCAACGCCGCCCGCCTCGACTCGGGCATGATCAAGCAGACGATCGGAACCAGCGCGAGCGGACTCGAGGTACAGAGCCTCGTCGAGCAAGCAGGCCTCGCCTCGGGCGACCGTGTGACGCTGCTGTCGGTCTCGGTCGCCGAGGGGCGCCCGCAGCTGATCGCGTCCGCCGACTCGAACCTGTCCCACCTGACCAGCGAGGATCTCCGCTTCGAGCCGGCTGAGCAGGCCGCGGCGAGCGGTGAGCCGACGACGGGGACCGAGTCTGCGGCGACCGGCACCGTCGCCGAGGCGGCGCTGCCGCTTTTCCACCAAGGTCAGCTCGCGCGGGTGGTCGTGTTCTCCGCACCAGTCAGCGACGTCGTGCGGAGCAGCTCGATCGTGCGCCACGAGATCCTCGTCGCCGGCGGCCTGGCGCTGTTGGTAGCCCTGATCGGCGGTTACCTGGTTGCGCGGGCGCTCGCTCTGCGCCTCAAGCGTCTCGAACGTGCGGTCGAGCAGGTCGCCCGTGGCGACTTCGCCGATCCGATCCCGATCGACTCGAACGACGAGATCGGTCAGCTCGCCGTCGCATTCAATGACATGCAGCGTCAGCTCGCCCAGCTCGATCTGGCTCGCAAGCAGTTCATCGCGACCGCTTCGCACGAGCTGCGCACCCCCGTGTTCTCGCTCGGTGGGTTCGTCGAGCTGCTCGAGGACGAGGATCTCGATGCCGAGACGCGGGCTCGTTTCCTCGATCAGGTGCGCGGCCAGGTCGAGCGGCTGCGCAAGCTGTCGGTCGACCTACTTGACCTCTCCAAGCTCGACGCGGGCGCACTCGAGCTCAGGCCCGAGCAGGTGGACCTCGGGGAGCTGACGCGATCGGTCAGCGGTGAGTTCGAGCTCGCCCTCGCGCAGCACGACGCCCACCTCGAGCTTCGGCTCGGGGGCCGAGCGATCGAGACCCTTTGCGATCCTGTGCGTGTAGCCCAGATCATGCGAATCCTGCTCGACAACGCGCTCACCCACAACCCGCCTGGCACCCGTATCGTCGTCAGCACCGCTCGGGAGAACGGTCACGTCTACCTGGCAGTCCGCGATGACGGCGTGGGCATACCGGCCCACGCGCTTCCGCGGATCTTCGAGCCTTTCTACACCGCTGATGACGCCCAGGGCTCGGGGCTTGGCCTCGCGATCGCGAGCGAGCTCGCCGAACGCATGTCGGGTCACCTGTCGGCGCAATCAGGGCCGGAGACCACGACGCTGACGCTCGAGCTGCCCGCATGACCGTCGGCAGGATCGTGGTCGTGGCCCTCGCAACGGTGGCTCTGCTGAGCGCGTGCGGATCATCGAAGCATCCGAGCCCCGGAGGCTCCGGGGCGCTCGCAAACTCCGGTCAGGGTGGGCTTGTCGCGAGCGCGGTCTACGACCACGACGCGCCGGGCGTGGTGACGGTGATCAGCGTATTCCCCGGCGCCGGTGCTGTCGGTTCGGTCGTCCAGGGATCGGGGTTCGTGATCACCACAACCGGAGAGGTCGTTACCAACGCGCATGTCGTCAGCATCAGCGCGGGAGGGACGCTGCACCGCGCAAGCGCCGTATACGTCCAGTTCGCCGATGGGAACGAGGTCCCGGGGAAAATCGTCGGGACGGACCCGAACGCCGACATCGCGCTGCTGCAGATCGACCCGGCGGGTCTGTCGCTCCGCCCGCTCACACTCGGCTCGAGCGCGTCTCTCGCCGTTGGCGCACCGGTGGCCGCGCTCGGGAGCCCGTTCGGCCAGGCGGGATCGATGTCCGTCGGGGTGATCTCCGCGACGAACCGCTCAATCGAGTCGCTCAACGGGACGAGCGAGCAGAACACGTTCCCGATTCCAGGGGCGATCCAGACCGACGCCGCGATCAATCACGGGAACTCCGGCGGCCCGCTCGTCAACGCGAGCGGCGATGTGATCGGCATCAACTCCCAGATCGAGTCTTCGACCGGGGGCGGCGAGGGCGTCGGGTTCGCCGTTCCCGTCGACACGGTCAAGCGGTCGGTGGCGCAGCTGCGGGCACATGGATCGGTCGCGTACGCATTCATCGGCATCACGTCGGTCGACCTGTTCCCACAGCTCGCGCGGCGACTCCACATCGCCGTGACCCACGGGGCGTTCATCCAGACCGTCGCGGCCGGCAGCCCCGCGGCTCGCGCAGGCCTCCTCGGCGGCACCGCCAAGCTCCAGTTCGACGCGTCCGAGTACGAGATCGGCGGGGACGTGATCACGAAGCTGAACGGCCGCGATCTCACCGTCGGGCACGACCTCTCCGACGCGGTCGCGCTGCTGAACCCTGGCCAGGTGGTGACACTCGATGTGTGGCGTGGTGGCACGACCCGTCAGGTGAACCTCACGCTTGGTACGCGGCCAAACTCCGGTGGCGAGTAGCCCGATGCCGGCGCCCGGCCGCCGTATTCCAGATTGGACCAGTATGTTCCGAATGGTCCGCATGGCCATGCTCGTGATCCCGTCGGCGATCGAACCGCCGGCGCAGAAGAACACTCACTGATGCCGACCACGTCGACACCACTGGTGCTGGTCTCCAACCGCGGGCCCGTTACCTTCGAGGCGGGCGGCGAGATACGACGAGGCACCGGCGGGCTGGTTACGGCGCTCACCGGGCTCGCATCCCACCGGGAGGTCACATGGATAGCTTCGGCGATGACCGAGGAGGACATCGCGGTCGCCGAACGCAACCACGGCCGGCCTTTCCCCGTCCGCACCCCCGACGGCGGGGAGTACAGCGTCAAGCTGGTGGCCTCCGACGACGAGGCATACGACCGCTTCTACAACATCACCGCCAACCCGATGCTGTGGTTCATCCAGCACTACCTGTGGGACCTCTCGAACGCGCCCGACATCCGCCGCAACGAGATGGAAGCGTTCGAGTTCGGTTACAACGTCGTCAACGAGGACCTCGCCCGAGCGGTGCTGGAGGAGATCGAGGGGGTAAGCGAGCCGGTCGTGATGGTGCACGACTACCACCTCTACACGCTGCCCGCGCTGATCCGCCGCGAGCGCCCAGACGCGTTCCTGCACCACTTCGTCCACATTCCCTGGACCCAGTCGGATGCTTGGCGCGTTCTGCCCTCGATGATGCGTGCGGAGATCTACAACGGCATCCTCGCCAACGACATCATCGGCTTCCACACGCGCTCTTATCGTCGCAACTTCCTGCAGTGCTGCGAGGACCTGCTCGACTACGAAGTCGACTTCGACCGCGGGCTCGTGAAGCTCGCCGATCGCGAGGTCTGGGTGCGTGCATATCCGCTCCCGATCGATTCGAACGGCGTGCGCGCGGTCGTCAACCGGCCGCGGACGCTGGCGTTCGAGGGGGAACTGCTGCGCCGTCGCCGCGATCACCTGATCCTCCGCGTCGACCGTGCCGACCTGTCGAAGAACGTGCTGCGCGGGTTTACCGCGTTCGACGTGTTCCTCGATCAGCACCCGGAGTTCCGCGAGAAAGTCAGCTTCATCGCGCAGCTGATGCCGTCCCGGACCGACGTCCCTGAGTACGCCGAGTACCTCGAGCGGATCGAGGCGGTGGTCGCCGTCGTCAATCACCGCCACGGCTCGCCTGACTGGATGCCGATCCAGCTCAAGCTGCGCGACGACCTCGAGGAGGCGGTCGCCGCCTACAAGCACTACGACGTGCTGATCGTCAACGCGATGTTCGACGGGATGAACCTCGTCGCCAAGGAAGGACCACTCGTCAACGAGCGCGCGGGCGTTTCGATCCTGTCAGAGAACACCGGCGCCCATGAGGAGCTCGGCGAGTACGCGCTGTCAGTCAACCCGTTCGACATCCAGGAGCTGGCTGACTCGATCCATGCCGCGCTGACGATGTCGAAGGAGGAGCGAAAGCGTCGCCACGAGGGACTGACCACGATCGTGACCGCGCGCAACCCGGGCGACTGGATCGACGATCAGCTCGCCGACATCCGGAAGAAGGGCGCCCAGGACCGAGGCTGATCGATCTAGGGGTGGAGCTTCTCTCCGCGCTCGAGCATCTCGACGAAGCGCCGGATGCGTTTTGATCGTGTCTCCGGCCGCTTGGCGTCCCCGATCCGGTACAGGATCGCATAGCGGTTGATGCGGTCCAGCGTCTCGAAGAACGCCGCCGCGGCCGGACTGCGGTCGAGCTCGGCCGCCAGGTCGTCGGGCACGGTTGCGGTGCTCTGGGGCTCGTAGGCGGCATCCCAGCGGCCGTCGCCGCGCGCCAGATCGACCTGCTCGAGACCCGCCGGGCGCATCCTGTCCTCGGCGGTCAGCCGCACAGCCTTCTCGCGATTGATCCTCGACCACTTGCTTCGCGGCCCGCGGCGCGTGAACCGCTGGAGCCACGCGAGCTCGTCGTGTGCCGCCTTCTGGCCGTCGATCCACCCGAAGCAGATCGCGGTCTCAAGCGCCTCGGCGTACGTGGGTCCGGGCACGCCCGAGCCCTTCTTCGGGATCTTCAGCCAGACCCCCGGAGAGGTCCGATGATGCTCCTCGAGCCACTCCTCCCACGCCGTCGCGGACGCGGGCGAGACGATCGGATCCCTGTGCGGAACGGTCACGTGGGCGAGTATCGCGCGTGCCGCGGGCGTGTGCCGCGGCCGTTTCCCGCGCCTAACCGCGCCAAGAGCCGAGGCGCCCTATACTCGGCCGCCGCCCCAAGGGCGCCCGTCTATGTCCGAAACCGCAACCCTTTACGACCTCATGCTCCTGCTCTCGTCCAGCGCGGACGATGAGCGGCGCGCCAAGATCGTCGCCGACGTCGAGGCGTCGATCGCCGACGGGGGCGGGCGGATCGAGCGGCATGACGGCTGGGGGATGCGCAGCCTTGCGTTCGAGATCAACCACCAGTCAGACGCGGAATACCACCTGCTGCAGTTCGCGGGCCCAACCGCGCTACTCGAAACCCTCGGGCACAACCTCAAGATCACCGACGGCGTGCTGCGCTTCCGGATCATCAAGAACCTCCCCGGCACACCGCCGCCCCCCGAGCCACGCAACGTCGTCGCGGCTACGGTCGCGCCCGCCGCCGACGACGCTTAATCGCCCAGAGGGCGGCGTAATCGCCCAGAGGGCGATTACGCTTGGGATTTGGCGCCGGACGCCGGAGCTTGAGCCGAGCGCGTGGGGAGCCAAATCCCCTGGCGCAGTTCGTTTCGCCGCGCCGCCGAGGTCACACAGCTGCAACGTCCGTCACGACACGGCCCTCGAGATCGCTGAATCTCTGCCACTTTCCGGGGAGGCGGAAAGTTGCCGACCGCGGCGCGCCTAGACTCGTTTATACGAACTTCGAAGGTCTCCCGAAAGGAGCAGCCGCGATGGCAGGAACGAACATCAACCGAGTCGTCATGACCGGCAATCTGACGCGTGACCCGGAGCTGCGCTCGACCCCCGGCGGGTCGTCGGTGTGCAAGCTGCGGATCGCCTGTAACACTCGACGCAAGAACGGCCAGACCGGCGAGTGGGAGGAAAAGCCCAACTTCTTCGACGTCACGGTGTGGGGCGCACAGGGCGAGAACTGCTCCCGCTATCTCGCCAAGGGCCGTCCCGTGGCGATCGATGGCCGGCTCGAATGGCGCGAGTGGGATGCCCCCGACGGCCAAAAGCGCCAGTCAGTCGATATCATCGCTGATTCCGTGCAGTTCCTCGGCGGGCGCGATGACGCCGGCGGCGCGAACGGGAACGGGTTTTCCGCCAGCCGCGCGGCGAGCGAGAGCGACGTTCCGGTCAACACCGGCGACTTCGAGATCGCTCCCGTGGGCGCCGGAGCCAGCGACGACGACATTCCCTTCTAAGAGGTTTTCAATTGGCGAAACAACGACGACGGCCGGTACGCCGGCGAGACAGGAAAGGCGGACCGACTTCCGGTCGGCGCAAGCCATGCCCTTACTGCCGCGACAAGATCGACCGGGTCGACTACAAGGATGTGGGCGCACTACGGCGCTTTATCTCCGAACGGGGCAAGATTCGCTCCCGACGGATCACCGGCGCCTGCCGCCGTCACCAGAGTCAGGTCGCGCGCGCCGTCAAACGCGCACGCGAGCTCGCCCTGCTCCCGTACGTCGCCGAGACTGCAGGTGGCGACCGCGGCGAGCGTGGCTACCGTGGTGATCGTGATCGCGACCGCGACCGGTAGCTGAAAGCGGCGATCGTGCCCCAGGCCATACTCCTACAGGACGTCGAGCAGCTCGGCGAGCGCGGCAAGGTCGTCGACGTCTCGCCCGGATACCTACGCAACTATCTGTTGCCGCGCAAGCTCGCCGAACCCGCCACTAAGGGTTCCGTCGAGGCCGCCAAGCGCCGCCAGGACGCAGCCGAGCGCGCTCAGCGCGAGGCGGTCGAGCGCTCGCACGAGAACGCCGCGTTGCTCGGTCGCACCGTGCTCACGATCCCGCAGCAGGCGGGCGAGGACGGGCGCCTGTTCGGGTCGGTCACGACTCAGGACATCGCGGACGCGATCCGCGACGCGCGCGGAATCAAGATCGACCGCAGGAAGATCCATCTCGACGAGCCGATCCGCAACATCGGGACGTACATGGTCGTGGTCGAGATCGCCGACGATGTCACGGCGGCGGTCAAGACGATGGTCGTCGAGCAGCGATAGCTCGCCGGCGGTACTGACTGGCGCTCTGGGCTCGTGGCCGGGTGGGGGCATCCCACCCCGGCCAGGGCTCGCCGGCGGCACCGACTGGCGTTCTGGGTTCGTGGCCGGGTGGGGGCATCCACCCCCGGCCAGGGCTCGCCGGCGGCACCGACTGGCGTTCTGGGTTCGTGGCCGGGTGGGGGCATCCACCCCCGGCCAGGGCTCGCCGGACGGTGGGCTCGGGCGTCGTGCTGGGTTCACGCAAGTGGCCGGTGGCGGACGCCCCACCCGCCTCATACCCCCTGAGCCCGTCGCACCGGTCTCGCCTAA
>Ga0302325_10011589_pt1 | contig 18984 bp, 19 predicted proteins | sample Palsa_T0_2_FD_201948 | JGI IMG/M metagenome (GOLD analysis project Ga0302325, IMG submission 201948) | Peat permafrost microbial communities from Stordalen Mire near Abisko, Sweden - Palsa_T0_2 | ecosystem: Environmental > Terrestrial > Soil > Palsa > Peat permafrost | place: Sweden: Abisko...
CTCTAATAAGAGCAACGCCAGCTGTAGGAGTGTGTCCTTTCCTAAACAATTCTTCGTCACCGGTGACGCCCAGAAACGCACCCTCTCATTGAATTGCTCTTACAGTTTCCTCCCAATGGAAGTCCAGAAGATGCTTAACCCCTATTGAGCTTTTCTGTTGACGCCTTCAACGCCTTTGGACCACCCCACTAACCTGATATCTCTATGCAACCGAAAAAATTATTCATATCCCAACACCGAAATGCACATTCTCATAGGAAATAAATAACTCATTCATTATCCCGGACTTGGACCATAACCCCCTTGACCGGGTTTTCGATGTTGATAAGGTGGATAGGCTCGATCGCTGTCCACAGAGAGCTCGTGAGGACCCATCTGTTGTGCGGTGACTTGGCTAAACCTGGTCAATGTTAGCATCCCAGTGCAGGTTCTACAGGAACATTACATACCTCAATGGAGATGGAATATCTGCAGCGAGCGGTTGGTACATCGCCTCCTCTAACGGCGAAATCGGATTCGACTGATTCGGCCGGATTGGTCGTCCTGGGCTTCCGAAACTAGCTGGACTACCCGGGACAGGTTTCCTCATCAGTGGACTGTCTGCACGAGCAGGACTCGTAGTGCCTGGGGATCCAGTGTAATTTGTATGAGGCATCATTGAATCTCTGCTTTCATCTATGGGCGGGCTTCTCGAGCGATAGCTCTCGGTCTCGGCTGCGGACCGGTCATATACCCCCCCTTGGTTTGAATAACGACTTGCTCTCAGGGGATCGGTGGTGACTGGAGGGAATTTTGGAGGATATCCTGCTGAAGATGCCAAAGACATGTGCCCTGTTCCAGGTTGATAAGATGGTGGGCCATGCGGTCCTTGTGTTTGCATTATTTCTTTCACTGTCCGTTGTCGACCACAGAAATATATCAGTGCTGAGGCAAATAGGAGGACAGCTGTTCCTCCAATAGCAATACCAGCAATTGCTCCAGCCGAAAGGGGACGCTGCGAGGACGGCGTCGCAGCAGCAGCAGTGGGTGTGGCCTTCGCGGTCGGAGTGCTTGTTGGAGTTGAAGTTGGAGTTGAAGTTGGAGACGGTGTTGCAGAGGTAGATGATAATGTCTCAATCGGAAAGCCTTCGCCAGGACTTAATGCCAGAGTCGAATTCTCAGCATAAGCTATTTGAGTCGCCAATGTCTCTGTGGAGTTCTGAATATGTTTAGCAAATATTAGGGAGATTGAGCTCGGATACACGCACTGGATTTATGACCCCAACCATTTGATTATCGACGCATGCGCCGGGCGCGCTACAGTAAAAAAAGATTGGAGCCGTGTCATTAACGATAACCTGAAATGTCGGAGGCTAGGGTTCAACTACGTTAGCAAGTGAGGGTTTGGAGTTGCCATAAGAAACCTCACGTCTGATAACACCACATTAATGGGTTGAAAGCCACTCCAGAAGCCAACACGACCAGCACCAGTGAGCTCATAAGGAATACATGGATCCTCGTAATCAGCTCGCGCTACACTATGGTTCTGAGGATAGAATCGAAATACTAAAGTCGTTAGAAACGTCTATGTCTAGCTAGAACATCTCCTCAAAACCCACATATTATATCACCAACAGCAGCTGTTACTGAATCTGGTGTGAACTTGAGTCCATCCTAATTGAACCGTCAGTGAGGCTTGCCATTGCGAATTGTCATGATACATACAGCCCCAACGTTTATGGAGTGTGTTGCGGCGGCAGCGCTGGAGGTCGTCGTCGATACAGCTCTTTCTATTTGAGCCAGCCCAAATTGAGGCGCCAGCGAAAGAAGAAGTGCTAAAGTGGCAACAAACATTTTGAAGACCGGCCGAGATTGATGAAGCTAATCGGAGCTGTAAATGAATGTTCTATCGATCGTGGTACATTATGTCTTTCGAGATTGAAGACTTCCCATTGTTGATATTGCAGGTAGCCAGCTAAGTAAGTTTCCGGGGGCGGGGGAAAAGCACTCCTCAAGTCGAGAGGCTTAGACGCACTTCAAGTCCCACTTTCTCGCACTTGTGGCTTCCACGAAGCATCTATACTGCGGAGACCTGACCTTCACCACCAGCTGCACGCCCGATGTAAGCGTGGGATTTTGAGGGAACAACTCATCGATGACTGCAAGGTTGTGCGCCACCAGCCTATATTTGAATTCCTGCCTCCAAGCGAGCCAAGCAGGCCAAGCGGGCCAAGCGAGCCAAGCATTTGTCAGATTTTCACTTTGCCGTAGCTGACGGGAATGCTTACTGATTGGAAGCAAACAACTTTAGAACACACAGCCCTATTGCGCAGCTTTCTTGGCCGAAAGTATGCAGATGCCTGGACACCCCGAAATGTGCTGAACTAGAGCGAAGTTGAGATGAAAGTCTCTACTTGCTTCAAGCTCTGAGGTGATGTAGTCACTGGCAAGGATTCATTATCACAAGAGCTATTAGGTGATTAACGGATTGTTCTATCAATCGTATTGGGAACACACTAAGCTTTCATAAGATCGATCAATATGATGAGCCTGCGGGAGCGGGCATCGTGCCGAGCTTCTTCCGTCTTTGATATTACACTCGTGGTACTGGTTTGTGGCATCTTGATATCACGCTGCGGCTGGGCATTGGTGTGGGTTTCAATACGAGAAGCTGAGGTTTGTTCTTGGGGAGAAACTTCTCCAGCTATGTCTATGTAATCTTACTGTATGCATGTAAAGCAAAACGACAAGGAAGCACAAGAAAACTGAGAACTTGATTCGAGCATCCATAAGTTTCATTAACCCACGTTATTGCAGACGACTAGTATCCTTTCTCATCTGACCTATTCTCTTTGGACGCTATTCCTATGCAGCCTCATAATAGTGGCGCGGGGGTCTTGGAGGGGTAGAATAACTCGAAGCTGTCAATCGATTTGGACCCATTTCGCGCAAGGCTGGCTCGTAGAGGGCATCGTTTGCAGCAGTTGGACGGCAGGTACCACGAAGTTTTGGGGACCAAGATGAATGGATCAGCCCCATTGTTAGGCCTACATGGAGACTTGTCGAATCGATCATTAAGCTACGTTCTCAAAGGTCTTCTGGATCGGTTTCGCGGCCTAAAATTCCTAATTAGTCCTATACCAGGATTTGTAGAGACCAAGCCTACGTCAATAAACTTCTCCAAGTCCTTATCTAAATTGGCCAAATCGTCCTTCCGCTTCTTGTTGGCCTGAATAAGCGCCTCCTTCTTCTTTAACAGTCTCTGCCTTTGCTCCTCTAGCGCCAAACGTCCTTTGTGTTCATGTTCGATCCGTGCGATAGTCAAAGCATTCTCGTCGAGATCTGCTGTCTCTGGATGCTCGGCCAGGAATTGTTCGATAGGAATCAGCGGCAGCTGTTGGTACTTGTGGCTTGAGAGACGGTCAGCAATATACGTATGGCATTGCATAGTAAGATATACTCGTAAGACTCGCATGCAGCAATTTCTCCTTGCAGATGTCGCTGTTCATAGTAGAGATTTTGTAACTGGAGATGTAAACGGTCTACCTCTTGACGCGCCTCTGCAGTCCAAGCCTTGGTTTCTCGTGCACCTACTTGTGCATCTCGATGAAGACCGCGTAATTGGGCAAGATACGTAATGAGGAGCTTCTGCTGTTTGGAGATCTGTAGCTGGAATTCGTGAGATGGTGATGAGGCCGGAGGATGACTGGAGACAAGATCGAGCAGGGCGATGGCTTGCTCCTGGGTTTGACTGGAAGTTTCCAGTGCAAGCTTGAGGGCAGGGTCTGTGACGATATCATCGATGGCCATTGCGAATGCTGGATTCCAAATTGTTCCAGGGCGTGGAAATGTTCTTTTAAGTCTCGCGAGGCTCACAAGGCGGTTGATCGACCCCTGGCTAGTGTAGCCTGACTTTTTGCCGATCACCGACCCCACTACCGAATTTAAAGAGCAACTCCTTTCTTTCCACAATTCTCCATCTCAAGACAACAAGCTTTTGATCTTCTCTCTGCTAGGTCAATCGTTACGATGCACGACCCACCACCTACCAAAGCTACAGTCCTGATTTCAGGAGAAGGTTCCAATCTTCAAGCCCTTATTGACGCCTCGAGCTCGACCCTCCCCTACCTCAAGCTCATCCGCGTCATTTCGAACAGAGCAGGTGCCAATGGGCTCAATCGAGCAAAATCTGCTTCTATACCGACGACATACCATAATCTGGTGGCTGGGAAATACCATGCTTTAGGGGAGAAGGACCTAGTTGTGAAGCAAGCAGCGCGGGAGAAATACGATGCAGACCTTGCGGACATCGTATTGGCCGACGAGCCTGATATTATTATTTGCGCAGGTAATAAATGTCCTCAATATTTCTGAGTATTATTTCCTTTTTGGAAAGTCTTGCAAGTCGTTTACTCCTTAGATATGACTTAGGCGTAGATAGTTTGCAAGACACTGTCTTAACTCTGATTTGTACTATTTTACGCGATACTAATCCGAGATTCTGTGATTTAGGTTGGATGCATGTCCTCAGCCCTAAGTTTCTGGATCCATTGGCAGCGAAGAGGGTCCCCGTCATCAATCTCCATCCTGCTCTTCCTCGCCAGTATGACGGAATCGACGCAATAAAACGGGCTTACGACGATTATCACAGAGGGAAACTGGAACATGATAAAACGGGGATCATGATACATTATGTCATCAGTGAAGTCGATAGAGGTGAACCCATTGTGGTAAGGGAAATACAATGCAAAACTCCAGAAACTTTGGAAGAATTGAAGACCAGGATGCATTTGGAAGAAAATCAGCTCATAATTGAGGGGGCTGCTATGGCAATTAGCAACCTATGGAAGGAGAGATCAAAATGTTCTTAGTTCTAGCTGGTAAGTTTCTGAACCCTACCCCTCAAAATTTCAAAATTTCATTTTCCTAACATATAGCGTAGTCATGCACGCTATTACTGTCAGCTCTAGAACGGGCCCTCTCTTGCCTTCGGGGAATTTTGCAGGCAATGCGGACAGTCAAGTCATTAAAGCCAGTTCATGCGAAATTTTTAAAATCTTGGGCATTGGGATAAATCGTAATAATTTTTGGTTTGGATATCAGAATGTCGAAGAGCGATGTGGACACTCAAGGTCCTTGAATCTAGTCATACATACGTCAATACTGTTGGCGGCAAAATAACCAAGCTCCTTCCTCGGCCACGCTCACACCATTCAAGCATTACTGGGCGGGGCGGCCGGCAAATCTTTGTTCGACGACTCTCGTCTTGTGATCCCCGGATTGGGGCCTGTCTTCGAGATGGGAGGTGGTGCACCATTGCTGGGTGCTGGTGCGGCTGGAAGTGACTTTTCTTGGGCCTCGGATTTCGAGATCGGGGCTGGTTTGGATTCGCCCCTCTGGCTTGGAATCCAGGACAAGAAAAGCTCGACGTCTTTAGCAATTGCGCCTGGAACAGCCAAATTCTGCATCCACTGAGGAAGAACACCTCCCGCATCCGAAGCTGTCGCCATTATCCACTCGACATCTCCATTACTCGGGAGAACCCGAATCCGCTCTATCGATGTATAGGCCGCCATAACCAAGCTCTTGTCCTTTGCATACTCTGCATACGGCGACTTGTCAAAATCGTTGAGTGGTATTGAGACAATAAGAAATTCCTCTGCACCTTCGAGCATCGCTGCAACTTGTACCACAGGGAATGTTCGATTTTTGAGTGGCTTGGGATCGATCTTGTGCTTCATCTCTTCCACTGCAACGGTGATGTTTGTCCAATGTCCGCCATGGACTTCGACATCAATGCCACTTGTATCCCATCTCATGGCTTCCCTAGCTCCAATAACAGTTGGTGTAAAAGCATCTTCTGACTCTGCATGGTGTTCCTTGAAGCTGTGTGTGAATTCCGCCCAGCTTGCCGTCCTCTTCTCTGCGGAATTCCTATGACAACTCCTCCTGCAAAACCAAGTCTCGTCCTTCCACCCAGCACTAAACTGACTCATGCCCTCCACCTTGTCCAAATCCGTCCCGGACACTGTCTTCTCGTAGAGATGAACCGGAGCCTCTGAATTGGGGAATTTCTTTGGTGACCCTTTGACCTTCCATGTTGATGCGCCACCAGATTTTGGCGCAACGCCATCGATGAACGGAATCGATTCGGTCAATACGCTCGTGATGAAAGCTCTTAGACTCGGAACAGCAGCGGCTCCAGACCAATCACTGTATTTTTCTGTCGAGGAGAAAGGATTGCTTGGTTGATTACCCTTTCCTCCAGCCGGCAACTGATTGATAGAAATACCCTCCAAACGCACCCAAGGCCCTAGCACAACCTTCAAATTTGACATCGTAATCGTGCGTACTTCAAATCCGCCAAGCTGTAGAATTATCTCCTGAACAATTGCATTGAAAAGTCAATTCAAAGAAGAGATCAGATCGAGGTGAGAGGAATGCGCAAACAGAATGATCTCTGACGTTTTTCAAACAGGGGCCAGCACGAGCTCTCCAAACCCTGCTAGTGGGCTTTGCCCCTCCATCAGGAACGGAAAGCGTCAAACAACGACAAACAAAAGCAAATTAGAGCAGACAAACGAAACAGGTATCAATCAAACTTCTCAAACGGAATGGCTTCACTCAAGGGCCCTGGAGCAGCTCAGCAGCATGATGGCAGTGCTTTGCGCATTGGAATTGTGCATGCTCGATGGAACACCTGTAAGCTCATCCATCTCTCACCCCACCCAACCCCACCAAACGCCACAAACGTATATACTAACCCATTCATCTACCAGCGATAATCGAGCCTCTCCTCGCCGGCACCAAAGCCAAGCTCCTGGCCTCCGGCGTAAAAGAATCAAACATCGTCGTGCAATCCGTCCCGGGTAGCTGGGAGCTCCCAATTGCCTGCTCCAAGTATGCTTCCCCTTCCCCTTCCCTCCTTTCTCTCCTCTATCCCGGCCTCGCCCGCAAACTCTCACTAATACCCTCCCAACACAGACTCTACTCCGCCTCCCAAATCCAATCCACAACCTCCTCCTCTCTCGGCGCCGGCGACCTGCTAGGCTCCAGCACAACAGACCTAACCGCTCTCTCCCTCTCCGCAGACGGGAAACCCACCACCTCCTCGGGACCCTTCGACGCCATAATCGCCATTGGCGTCCTCATAAAAGGCGAAACCATGCACTTCGAATACATAGCCGAGTCCGTATCCCACGGCCTCATGCGGGTTCAACTTGATACCGGAATTCCGCTGATCTTTGGGCTGTTGACGGTGCTGGATGAAGAGCAGGCGAAGGCGAGAGCGGGCGTTATTGGAGGGAGTCATAATCATGGGGAGGATTGGGGTGCGGCGGCTGTGGAGTTGGGTGTTAAGAGGCGGGAGTGGGCTGCTGGGAAGATTTCATAAATTCGTCTTTTCACTTCCGTCTGTATATTGAGTAATAGAGTGGAGTGTAGGGGATGGGATCCCAAAAAAAAAGGGAAGGCGGATATCTGAATTATATTACCTACAAATCATGGTGTATATCCATGCTACAAAAAAGATAAGGTCGATCAAAATTTCTGCCCCTTAGATCTTTGAACGCCGGTATGCCATGCAATGATATGCCACAGAAAACTTATCTTGTTCTTCCCCCCTCTTCTATTAACTGGACCTTGTTTACATCCTATTGTGAGAAACCCAATATCTCCTTCAATCCATTAGAGTCCTTGTCTTTCTTCGTTCTCCATGTCGACTTCTTCTTCTCCCGTTTCTTTGCCATCTCTTCCCAGCCTTCCTCATCGTCTTCATCAGAGGCGTTTCCGGATTTCTTCACTGCTCTAATCGTTGTTGATGCATGCTTGTTCTCCCATCCTTGGAGAGCTCCAGACATCATGGTTGACGCTCTTGTTTTATTTTCGTGAGTAAGAGGAGGAGCTTGTGAGACGGGCCTGTATCGACCTGGCAATCCCACATTGCTTCGCTCTGATGGTGCTATGGAAGGAGCATAGCCACCATTGCCCTGAATGGACGGAGCATACATGGTATTTCGCTGCATCCAGGGAACGGCATTGGGCTCCATCATCGTCATTGCGCGCTGATGTGTGCTTTCTGGACGCATTTGATGAGCGCTTGCGGGTCTCGGTATGTCCCCCATGGAACTGTGCGTCTGATGTCCGGGAGGTCCTTGGCCATTGGTCATCATTTGCATAAATTGCATTTGCATCTGCATGAACTGTTGCATTTGCTGGGACATCTGGATTTGAGCCTGGTCTCCAGGGGTTATCATCATCGGGTTCATCATACCCATGGGCCCCATAGGACCCATTGGTCCCGCGGGGCCCATCCCGTTGTACATGCTGCCGGTTCCAGATGGAGTTGGTTGCATGCCCATTCCATTGAAGCCATTGGATGGCGGCGGTCCGTATTGTCCTTGAGGATTTGGGCTGCCTCTCCTCATAGCTCGGGATCTCTCTTCTGTGGCAATCACTCCGACCAAGCCTCCTGGCGGTAGACCCCGCGGGGCATCACCGTTCACAGAACCAGATCCACCACCAAAGGCCAAGGACTCCCGGTGCATGGGATTGACAAGACCTGCACCAAAATATGGATCTTGGGGCAAGTTTCGTGCGAAGACAGGTAGTCGGCCGTCTCCTCCACCCGTAATAGACATAGAAGAAGCTTGGAGATTGTGATTAGATCCCATGCTCTGCACTGGTGGCTTGGTCTTGCTCGGAAATCCATGTGCTTGGAGAATTGCTAGCGGAACCTCTTCGTCCTCCTCTTCGGCATCCCCAGGGGTTGCGAGGTTTGGACTGCTCTGCGAGGCAAACATGTTCGGGCGAGGATTAGTAGGTGCTTCCCCGGTAACCTTCATCATCTGTTGTCTGTAAACAGCCATGTGTGCCTCTTGTTTCCTCCGTTGTTTCGCAAGCTGTCTGTTCTTTTCGGCCTCATCTTCATCGTCATCATAAGTTTCGTCCTCGTCATCCTCCGTGTTATCCTTGGACTGGCCTCCCACACTCCTAAGTCTCTCCTGATCCTGCTTATATCTCTCAAACTGTGCGGGTGTCATAACTTTATTCTGAGGTGAGTGTCTCGTTGGTGGAGAGAGTGATGTCTCCTGGAATCTTTGAGCAATGTTTGCCGATGCCGCAATTTGGTTATCAAACATGTTGTCCTCATTCCCCCTCGGTTCTGGCCGCTTTGCTTTCGGGGTTGTCTCAGTCGATCCCACCTTCCAGCTCGAGATTGCAGAATCCTCAACTTTATAAGGCGTGTTCGAAGAGAGGGCCCAACTATCGCGGACTTTGGAACTATAAACTGGATCATTCAATCGTCGACTAGCATTCACAGATTCTTTCAAAAGCCTGGCGTCCTCGTCCACAGAATCGCCATATTCCAAAGTAGATTGTCGCCGGCCATACAGTGCACTGGTTCTCTTCAACCCACTGTCTACTACTTCTTTTCGCGGGATTCTGGCGTATGAAGCAGGACTTTCGGTGACCACACCGGAAGGCCTGTGTTGGGGAACAGGTGGTGGGTAATCATCATGGCGTGGGGCGAAAGGAACAGGGCTAGAAGAAATTAACCCATCCCGAGAATGTTGACTGCTCCAAGAATATGGCGAGGGTTCAATCTCCTTTTGTCTGTCAACGGTAAGTGGAGTTGGCTGATTGTAGCGATTGGAGGTGTATCGGTTAGCTGGTCCAGACGGTAGGGTTTCCTAATTGTTTGTTAGACTTGATCTCTCTAGGGATTAGATGCTTTAAAAATGATTACTGACCGGACTTTGGGACATTGCTCTACTTTTCTCGGCGTCCAAGATAGCACTCTTTCTTTTGTCAAAGCCGGCAAACATTTCTGCGAAATCACCTCCTAAACTTAAGCCCAGATCCTTTTCTAGTTTTGGCGGCGTGGCAGTACTCGCATAACTTGAAGCTGTCACAGCTCTAGACCTGCCTGCTGACTGATCTTCCTCGATTGCTGGAGATTGGGGCTCCTTGGGTGAAAGTGGCGTGGGCTTGTTTCTTCCCCAAGAAAGGGATCTACCTGCATTCTTTAAAGAAAATCCAGATGATGACCTTGGTACTGGAGGCAAGGGAATATTATCATAAGGCTTGTCATGAGGAGATCTCCACTCTTCCCGTCCCGGCGTATCCGTAGAAGACGGGGTAGTCGATGCTGCGCTTAATCGAGACGAATTGTCTGTCGTCGTCAAAGAAGTGTTGTTCGATGCTCCGCTGCCACTTTACAATGTCAGCATTTGAAAGTGTGATCGCAGTCTGGACGACGCCGCAAAACTAGCCCCTTCCCTGCTCTAGTTCCGCATTTGGGTGCTTACCGATTCTTCCCAAGATTTTCGAACATATTTTCAGTGTCCAGTTGTGAAGTCCTTGGTCTACTCGTTGGCCCAGCTTTGGCAAACTTCATCCCTCCATCAAATGATCTGCTCGCAGTGTCGTCCCGTTCAAAAACCTTGAATGAGTGTTCCACTACCGGTATCTCCGACCCATCTTCGAAAACATTTGCGGTCGATTTCCGCCGCGCGAAAGCCTTCGGAAATTTAGGCATGTAGTATGTGTTTGTTGTGAAAGCCCCTGAGTATCTGGGATGCTGAACCAATACTGTGGGGTCCCCAACAATTGTTTACCAAAACTCGCTCACTCAATTGAAAAAAGGTCCAGCAAAATGTACCAAAGAGCTCGTATATTTGCTCGTGAAGTAGCACAGTCCAAGAATTAAATGTCGTTTCGTTAAAGGGATTTGGTAGCAACGAGTGGAACGGCCTTCTGTTGCAGAACGCGAGGCCAAAAGTTAGCAAGATTCAATCGTTCATGCAAGCATCCGACATCTGGGACTGGCGGGGTCTCCCAGAGGAGGAAGATGTTCGTGGCGGGTTGCATGCAGAAAACAAGTCCTGATTCTCGGGCAATTCTCTCAGGCACGCAGGGATGAAGTTGGAATCGTGGGACGGCGCGTGAAATAGAGTCATTGAGGCTGTTGAATGTTCGAGGCTCCCTCTATACATTCGCCATCGCCTTCCAAATGACGTTCGTATCGTTATTGCGGCGGTGAAAGGGGCTGAACGATTTGTTGATGTTGCGATCCAAATTTAGATCACGAAAAGCGCAGTCCGTCGAACAAATGGCCTTCTGGAGGGAGGGGGGCGAGAAAATCAAGCCACTTACCAAGAGAGACCTCAACTCCTCAATTCACAGATATTAATGCGTAAGTAATGGACATGCAGGAATTCGATACGTCGTCGATGAGAGATGTGGTTGAGGAGAAATGGCGAGCTCGTGTTTTCAAGCCTAGAGCAATATTGTTGTGCTGTCTACGGAGTAACGCTGGGCTGGTACCTTTACTACCTCGTTAGCTCGGATGCCTGGGCTAGCACCGATTCAGCCCCTTGCGCACACCAGCGGCAGGCTTTTCAGCGGTTGCCGAGCTTGTATAAATTGATGCATGCATGGGCAGGTTCAGGGGCTCCCAATTCGATGTGGGAAACAAACAAAACCCAGCAATAGTCTACGAATCTGTGATAACAATGGCCTTTGACTTCGAGATCCCCAATTGTGTTTGCCGTACACAAGAGACCAGAACCCATGGTACTGGGAGAGTTTAGCGAATTCAGGAAAGGAGACGGCCAGGAGAGGACAGCGCACGACTAGATAGTACTATGAAGTAGTCCTGACTGACCATCTTCCAAGGCACTGGCAAGCTCGATTGGGGTTGATGCAACTTGATGGGCTCCATCCCGGAAATCCCGTGTCACCATCACAATACAGTACTCGTTCGTACTTGCATGATTTTCATCTGATGGCAAAAACCTAGCTTATTTATAGATGATGGTTGTTGATTCAGGTCCCAAAGCGAGATTTTAAGTTAGTCCCTTTCATCTGCAAGTCTTAAGGCTTTCTTCAACGACGGCCGTGATCGTACCTCGCTCTTACAAAATATTTTTCTGCCTCGTTGTCCCTGAATCCTCTTCATAGGCCATGAAAATGAAGCAGGGTCACCCTTCCCATGGAGAAGGAGATCAATCTTTGAGAGAATCATCAATTTACATTCCCGCCCTCAGGGGTTCGAAAAGTTCCGAGCTCAAATGACGTCCCTACGCATTTCTGACAAACAATGTTCCATACGAGTACGGGAAGAGTACGAACATCACAATTTTGAACACGCCACTTCCCCTAAGCTGCACCTCGAAAGAACCTGAAGGTCTGAATCTCTACAGAATCGCCTTACCGTATATGGTAACTCGGAGTCGTGGCTCAACTCAGGATTTCGCTTTCTGGATCTGCAAAAGAAACAGCCATGACATCGACCCGCGTGCATGCCAGCCCCCTACGCCCTATCGCCCCCTGAAAGCTGACCGACAGCCAGCCAGCAACATCAGCATCAGCATCAGCATCAGCCAGTGAATGGACAAAAGCTATACCCTTCTCGGGATCTACCATTTGGTTGTTTTGTACACAGGAGAACATTCAGAAATCTCCAGGAAATCTTCACATCAAAACTCAACCTCCAGCCGCCGAAATGAACAGAACTGCTTACTCACAAATCCAAACCCTGCCTCCCCCTCAAATTCAAACTATTTCCTCGAAGCCTTCTGAAATTAACTCGGCGTGCCTCGTCACCCACCTCCCATTCGTCCCGCGCTGGCCCCAGCTGAAATGCGGGGCCGTATCGAGACACCTGGCGTCGAAATCTCGCAGATCTCACTGTGTGGCGCTTCCCAATTCAAGCCCAGGTTTGCTTTTTGCGAGGGGCAATTAACCCAATCCGGTCAACTGGGAAATTCCAGGGTTCAGTTGGCTGAATTTGAGAGACATATTGTTTTGGGTATTTCATTAATGTGCATTTATTCTTGGGCCCGCTAAGCCCTCATTGCTTCCGTTGGTTTTAAGTGAGTGCTCTGTGTGAATTTGAATCGCTGGAGAAGCGCCGTGGGCGTGAGTTTTGATGGCACTGATACGCTGTGAGTGTGAAATCTTCAAGTTTTAAGACACTTGGATTTCCGCTTGGTTGAAACATGTTTGCACAACTGAGTTATCTCCTTGCATCAAGGTGAGTAAATCTTTTCTTCCAGCAAAGCAGAATCGACCTCTACATCTCATACATATATACATTATTCGCTTTGTTGCTGCATGTGTGTGGGCAAATTGTAGCCCGCATAGTCCTGATGTACAAACGCTCGATCAACCATCGGAACCGATTCCAAGACATACTGTAACGACTCGCCCAGATCATGACTGTCTCTCAAACTCATGTTCTCATCAAGCACGATATCAACCTCAACATTGAGCTTATCACCTGCGTGATAGGCTTGCAAGCCTTGAATCTGCTTAATGGTCTTAGCAAACCGCATAGTGAGGTAGAGGAGGACATTTCGCTCATCAGCTGTTGCCGCTGCACCGGTGAGGTTTCGAATGTGTCCGGCGGCACTTCCTGACCAGTTGAAGATCACGAACATGGAGAGCAGAAGACCCCCAAGGGCATCAAGCCACCAAAGTTTTGCGTAATACCCAACTAGAAAGTATCGTTAGTGAGAGGTTTTAACAGGCAAGAAGGGTGCAATATACCAAGAGGAAATATGATACTGAAAATGTTAAAAATAACGTCCGTCATTGCATCCTGTGCCAGGGCTTGGACGCTCGAGTTCTTAATCAGACGACACCAGAGCCAACAGAGGGCTTTGATGATTACTGTGCTGGCCATGATGATGATAGCTGGAAGGCCAAGGTCGATGATTGAATGATCCCCAGAGTTCAACCTACTAAGACACTCTAAAGCGACTTGGCAGAAGGACGTGACCATAACCACCGCGAATACCAAGACTCCTATGGGCTCAAGTCGTCGTCGGCCGACGGGATACTGATACTGATCCCGCGTTGCAATCAACCTCGTTGTCGTCCACACAATACCAGTGCTGAGGAAGTCGAGAGCTGCATCGACAAGAGAGGCAAGTACGGATAAAGAGCTTGTGAGTACAATGACAGCTATCTTTCCGGCTAGGAGGATGGTGTTGGCAGCGAAGTTGATGTAGATAGCCACTTGCACAACCCGGTCTCCGCTCTCCACGCTGTCGTCTTCCATGCCAGGGATCTCAGGCTTCGGTCCATCCCAGTCATCGTCCTCAGCCTCTCTGAGGAGGGGTGACAATTCGCTCGAGACTTTGTAGATTTCGCGTGGGGTTCGTTTGACTTTCTTGGTGAGGGTTCCAGTGCCATTCCCTGCCGGTGTAGAGGCTCCGACCTCTGAACTCGGCATTCGAGGTTCTTCACATATCGTGGGCGGAACCTCTACACTTCGCAAGGCTGAAGAACTTGCAGTGCCCGGGGTATCATTGTACTCGTTCAATAAATCGTGAGGAAGCGAGGAGTCCAGAAGACGGTCGATGTAGAGGTATTGCTGAACTAGGAGATTGGTTCGTTCGTAGTACTCGCGTCTATTTGCTGTTAGCAAAGTTCCGCCACAGATTTCCTGTTATAGTGCCTACATTGGCTTCTTCATCTTCTGCAATTCCTCCTCTGTCTTCCAATACCTCTCCCATTTGTATCTGGGATTGGTGTTCCCAATGAGCCTCTGACTTCGCATTTGAGGCCCATTGAGTACCGCACTCAAGCGCCTCTCTTCGCTTTTATTGAAGTCTTCCGGGTCGTCGAAATCCCTCGAATTTCCGTGGAATCTTTCGAACGGGCCGGCCTCCTCATCGTTGACATCTGGGGTTTCTCTGCCTGAGCGATAAGACGACGGCCGGCGATGCAAGCCAAGTAAAGATGTATAAGAGCGCGACTGAATCAGGCTGGTTAAAGTTCCTTTCCCAATCATAGCCATCGGGTTCCCATCGTCGCTATTCAGAGGTAGATAGCCGGTGGGGTGTGGAATCCTTCCGAATTGAGGAGATTGGGAAAAGTCGTCGGACATCGTGTCCACGTCCGTCAAGAAGATACTGAGAAAATGCTTAATATGAGGGATGCTAGAAGATAGTCTGGCATGAAGACATCTTGACAGAGCTCGGAACAGCTTCCCTAGAGCTAGCAAACTTAGACTTCACCATGCAGACACGCCCCGCCCCCTGCGCGTTCTTGATAGTTAAGGCGAGAATCTTGGCAGCCTCGGCATCACCAAGTTCTTATCGGCATAACCCCTGTCGGGTGGTCCAATCACCTTTGAAATGTTCACGCTTCAACAGTAGACCTCTTCCTTATTGAAGAATCTATTAAATACAATTTGAAATCATGAGCTGCCTCGAGACTCCAATCCGATACCCCCTTCTTAAGCTGGGTATCTTTTACCAACCATGAACGCCAGCGCAGCAAATGAAATTGACTCAAAATCAACGAATATGAACTTCGACAATATCCATGTCTTCCAAATCCAGATCTCCGATTGTCGTCGCAGGATTAAGCTCATCACCTTCGAGATGTATAGCGATTTGCTTCTCATCCGGAACTCCTCTGCCTTGACGGAAAGCACCAATCATTCTCTCAATCGTTGTGGTTGCTTTTACCGTAATCTTGTAGTCGTCCAGATTCCGAGCTTTCATGATCAGCTTGGTTTTTCGGACCGCATTTTCTTTCTCTTGCTGTGCAGCCGCTTCACCGTCACTCTCACCCCGCTCTCTCTCTTGTTTCGCAGCTTTCCTCTTTTCGTAGATTTTGTATGTCTCTTCTGTCCAAGCTTCCATGTGAATTCTTCCTTCGGGATCAATACCTTCGCCATTATCTGATGGATTTCCACGTCCATCGATTTTGAGACCTAGTGCTCCACATGTCGTAACATCAAACAACTTGATTTTCTTCCAGGTAAGATAGATCGCGTCCTTAGTGTTCTGGTCGAAGGGTTGTCCGTTGACAAATTGCTTGTCGCACCAGCTTAACCTCACTTCTTTCAAACGCTGAGAGAGCTTTCTCCTGACTTTTAAAGGCACAGTACCCTCGATCTTGGAGGTGATCAGAATCTCAATAGTAGGGTCCGAGTCAAACGTTGCTGTAGATCCCGAGTCGAAGATGTCGTCCAAGATGTCATTTGCGCCATGGTTTTGCTCCCCAAACGACTTTGCACTGTTCTGTTTCTGTAGCATCTTTTGCCGTTCCCGTTCCTTTGCCTGCTGAATCAACTCAGGGAATTCCTCATCTGAGAATTGTAGATCATCTTCGACTACCTGACGTGGGGCTTGCCGTGGAGCCGGAGCACTCCAGTCATCATCATCGTCGAGTGTAATCAGTTGATTTGGCGGCTTCCTGATAGGCATTGCAGTCTTTTCACCTTCACTGTCACTGTCCGACACCGAGATGTAACCTTTTGGTGCATAGTCTTTATTCGTGGGTTGTCGTTTATCCGCCTGTAGGTCCTTGTTGTATCGGGCTGAAAGTGACTGCGGGGAAGCATGGCTTTTGCGATGCGAAGGACTTGAGTGCGACTTGCGATGTTGGCTGCTGGGTGTAGAATGTGTTGATGCCCTAACATTTGATCAGAACAATGCCACTTCAAATTGGACATAAGACAACTTACTTTGGAGTCCATGAAAGTTCCTCGTCCTGATCAAGCTCCCCAGCGCTGTCTGATGAATGCCCGTCTCGCTCATCTGCTTGCGACGAGAGCCTCCTCTTCTTTCCTCCCGGAGGTGTCGATTCCTTATGGTCCGCACTTGTAGAAGATCTTTTGCGCTCTAACTTCACAAGCTTCTTTTGACGTCTACGCTCCTCTTCTGCTAATCGTTGTGGGTATATTTCTTTCGCACGGCTGAAGAAGTCAACAGCCTCATCTGTTTCAGAAATATTTTCCCTGGCGGCTTTGCTAAAAAGTGAGCGCTTCTTTGGAGGAGCTACAGGCTCTGCATCGCCATTGTCGACAAGAAGGTCCGTCATCCTTGTTTACTTCGGACGTTGTCATGCAGGAAAGCGTCGCGAGAAGTTGAGGTGGGACGACGCGACGTGAATTCAGCGAGGCTTCGGCGCTAGCGAACCTCAGTTGAACCTATATTCCAACGAGGAAATTCTCAGCGAGGAAATTCCCGGCGAGGCATTCTATTCTCAACAAGAGATCCCTAACGACTTTCAAGATAATTTTCAAGATATCTCCTCCGCAATAGCCAGGTAGTTCTCGAACGATCTTGACGACTCTCTTAATTACGAATCGTTCATACTCGTCGAATTCTTTACAGGCTCGAACGCCTTTCTATACCATAACTGGACAACTTTTACTGCATATCTGAGATGGAGAATGGCAATTTGAGTCAAGGAGAAGGCAAAGATCCTTCAGCTTTCCTCAGCGAGATCATCGGGAATTCAGTCACCGTGAAGTTGAACAGCGGGGTAGTTTACAAAGGTACGTTCGAGCTCTTGTAAATAAGCACACTTACTGATCCCAGTGCAGGAGAATTACAATCTATCGATGGGTACATGAATCTCGCTTTGGAGAAGTGCGAGGAGTACGTTGATGGTGTGAAGAAGAGGAACTACGGAGATGCTTTCGTGCGAGGGAACAATGGTATGGCTCCATTTTCTTGGAAAGTGCTTCGACTAATATTCATCTTCACAGTGATGTACATTTCCGCAGACTAGGGCACGGAAGGGACTCGGTTGCAGTCAGACATTTCGACGTTCGGGGGAGCATTGAAAGGGAGTTGAGAGCGTTCTGAGCATTAGGACGGCGTTAGGAATGGCCTCGAAAAGCTTTGTTGCGGAACTGGCTCCATGGCGAAACGGATGACTTAAAAGAGCTATGCTATCATGTCTCTCTTTTTCGAGAACTACTTTACAAGACGAAAGGAATCTTCAAATTCGAGAAGTCCAATACAGATACGTTGACCCATGCAATGCAACCTCGCCTTTCGCGTTCCGCTCGACTCCATCTTCGTTCAAAGCAGCAAGTACCTCTTTCCGGACCTCTTGCTTTCTTCCTTCATCGAGGTTAGCTATCTGAGATAGTGTGGTATACCTGCTCAACGAATCAGCACTGTAAATTCCAGGAAAGCGTGAAGGAACTGAGAGCTTCGGAGATGTTTTGGCTCCAAAGACATAATGACAAAGGGATCATGCGGGCTCTCGAGACAGCTTCCAGGCTCTCAGCTCCCATAAGAAAAACAGCAAATTAGTATGAAGATAGGCCTTACCTCGACCATACCGCCTCGTCAGTCAACCAAACAGTCCACTTTACGCTGTCCTCCCCCAGGGGCAACGAAAACGTGGGCATATAGTGAGAGAAGGTGTCCTTCAAAGTCTGCAACGGAGTGGTATCTTGTTGTTGCTCGAAAACCTGTTTCCAAGCCATGTGTCTAAATCGTGGATGTCCATCTTCGAGAGACGCAATGATATCCTTCAGCTTCTGCTCACACTTTGTCGTTGTCGTCGATGTCTTTGGTGCATTATCTAGGAGGTCAATAGTCTAATTGAGAATTTGGAAGGCTTGACACACAATCGTCAATGTTCCAAATCATCCCAAACGCAGCACCAGGTCTCAATACTCTATGAATCTCCTTAAGTGACTCCTCCGTAGCAAACCTTCTCTCGTCAGCAACTAATGGCCAACCTTTCAAGCAAAACCTACCAATGAAAAGCCTATTCAACACGTGATCAGCTGTCTGCTTCACGCAATTAAATCCTATTCTAAAGTAGCATATTTACCTGCGCAGCAATCAAAGCATCTCCCCACCCCTCTCCAATCGGCATGTGCGCCGCATCTCCATCCTTAACCCTAACACCCCGCAACTTCTTCCCTACCAACTCCTCCCGCATCGCCTCGTGCGGCTCAACACCCACCACCTCATACTCCTCCTCCCTCCTCGCCACCAACTCTGTAAACTTCCCCGTCCCACACGCAAGATCTACAATCCTCGCATTTTTCTGGCCCGCAACGCCTAAATGGGTCAGCAGCTTCTCTACTGCTTCTGCTGGGTACGAGGGCCGGTGGGTATCGTATTTCGAGGCGTTCTGGAAACCTCTTTGTGCTCGGTTGTCTAGAGAAAATTGGGTTGCCATGCTTTCAATAGTTTATGCTGTGACAGGTGGAGGTGTCTATGTTCATAT
>Ga0302325_10011592_pt1 | contig 18980 bp, 16 predicted proteins | sample Palsa_T0_2_FD_201948 | JGI IMG/M metagenome (GOLD analysis project Ga0302325, IMG submission 201948) | Peat permafrost microbial communities from Stordalen Mire near Abisko, Sweden - Palsa_T0_2 | ecosystem: Environmental > Terrestrial > Soil > Palsa > Peat permafrost | place: Sweden: Abisko...
TCTCCGTGAACCACCGGGCGATGGATGAGTTCGGCGTGCATCCCGAGTACCGCTTCCAGATGTGGGACTGGGTCGGGGGACGCTACTCGGTGTGGTCCTCGATCGGCGTGTCGCTCGCGATCGCGATCGGCGAGCGCAACTTCCTCGATTTCCTCGCCGGCGGGCGCGAGATGGACGAGCACTTCTTAAGCGCGCCGTGGCGCGAGAACCTGCCGGTGCTCATGGGCCTTGCCGCGGTGTGGAACATCAATTTCATGAAGCTGCCAACCCTTGCGGTGCTGCCGTACGATGACTCGCTGCGCCGCTTTCCCGCCTACCTGCAGCAGCTGGAGATGGAGAGCAACGGCAAGTCCGTCACGCTGGATGGCAAGCCCGCGCAGTGCGAGACCTCGGCGGTGATCTGGGGTGAGGCCGGCAACAACGGCCAGCACTCCTTCTTCCAGCTACTGCACCAGGGCACCCCGCGCGCCGCGCTCGACTTTTTGCTCCCCGTGCGCTCATCGAGTGCCAACCAGCCGCAGCAGAACCTCGCGATCGCCAGCTGTTTTGCGCAGGCCGAGGCGCTCAGCAACGGACAGTCCGCGGAAGTCGTGCGCGCGCAGCTCGCCCAGGGGCAGATGTCGCCCGCCCAGATCGCCTCGCTCACTCCCCACAAGATCGATCCCGGGAGCCGCCCGAGCAGCATCGTGATGTTCCAGAAGCTCGACCCCGCAGCCCTCGGTCGCCTGATCGCACTCTACGAGCACAGCGTGCTCACGCAGAGCGTCGTGTGGGGCATCAACGCCTTCGATCAGTGGGGCGTGGAGCTCGGCAAGAAGCTGACCGCGCAGCTCGCCCCGGCAGTACAGGACCCGAGCGGGGGCCACGCCGCGCCCGCCAGCGTCATGAAACTGCTGGCGACGGTCGTGAGGTGGCGCGATCAGCCGTAAGCGGGCGTCGCAACTGGGAGGCGCCACTCCCAGCTACATGATTGCGCACTCTTCAGTACAATCGCGGATCCGCGCGTGGGGGCGCGTGCCTCAAGTACAACGGCATAAAGGTTTGTAATGCGATTGATGCAACGCTTTGCGGGGCTGCTGGTCCTGTCGATCTCCTTCGCTGCTCTCACGACCTGGCTTGCTCCGGCGTTCGCTCAGACCAACGGCTCCCCCATGGAGCAGCTCCTGCAGGGCCTCTCGCCCGATCAGCTCGGGGCGCTCTCGCAGCAGGCTGGAACCGGCGGCACGCAGGGGGCACCGGGCGCACTTGGCGGCGCGCGGCAGACCCCTGCCACCGAAGAGCAGCAGAGCCTGCAGCTGCAGCAGCAGCGCCAGCAGCTCGTGGAGCAGCAGCGCCAGCGCACCGAGCTGCAGCGCCTGAGCCCCTTCCTGCAGGCCGGGGACTGGATCGTCATCACGGTCGACTCCAACCCCCTGCCCGCCCCCAGCCCGCAGCTGGGCATCCAGCAGCTGCAGGCGAACCTGCCCGGCCAGGGCAACGTTCCCAATGCCCAGCAGCAGAACGCGCTCAACAACCTGACACCCGGGGTGGCCGCCGCCAATCAGAACGCGTTGACGCAGGCCGCCAACGGGCAAGGCAATCTCCCCAACGGCACCAACCCCAACGCACAGGCGGGACTTGCCGGGGCCGCGGCGGGCGCGAATATGCAGAATCAGCCTCAGGGTGCCACGGCGGGAGGCTACGCGCCGCTGCCGCCGAGCTGCGCGGGTCAGCCTAACTGCGACCCGAATCTGCAGACGCAGCCGGAGCTGACGGATGAGGAAAAGCAGAAGCGCAAGGATCTGATCGAGCTGATCCGCTCCAAGAACCCCTATCAGCTCTCGCGCGAGGGGGTGCTTTCTATGCCCGGATTTGAGCCCATTGCGCTCGCCGGGCTCACCGAGCAGCTGGCGACGCTGCGCCTCGGAGTCGAGCCCGCGCTGCGCGATCTGTTCATCCGCGTGACCAAGCTCCCGCTGGCGAAGTCGGGCCAAACGGCGCTGAAGCCCTTCGGCTACGACCTGTTCGACCACGCGATCTCGACCTTCGCGCCCACCACCAACGTGCCGGTGCCGGCCGGATACATCGTCGGTGCGGGCGATGAGCTCGACATGCAGCTCTACGGCAACCGCAATCTGAATCTGAAGCTCATCGTCGGTCGCGACGGGCGCGTCAGCATCCCGGAGCTTGGGCCGGTGAATGTCGGCGGGGAGACCTTCGCGAGCGCGAAGGCGCAGCTGGAGTCGCGCGTTGAACGACAGATCACCGGCGTGCACGCGAGCGTCACCATGGGTGACACGCGCACCATCCGCGTGTTCGTGCTCGGGGATGCGAGGGAGCCGGGCTCCTACGTGATCACCGGTCTTGGCACCATCACCTCTGCGCTGTTCGCAGCCGGCGGCGTGCAGCCGATCGGATCGCTGCGTAACATCCAGCTGAAGCGCCACGGCGAGCTCGTGCGGCGCCTCGATCTCTACGACATGCTGATCCGCGGCGACACGACCGACGATGTGAGGCTGTTGCCCGATGACGTCATTTTCATTCCGCCCGTCGGACCCACGGTGAGCGTCGACGGGGAGGTGCACCGCCCGGCGATCTACGAGATTCGCAACGAGAGCACGGTGGCTGATGTGGTGCAGCTCGCAGGCGGTCTCACCCCCGAGGCCGACACCGCAAAGCTCGCACTCACCCGCATCGACGCGAATCTGCACCGGATCGTGCTCCAGGTCGACCTGAGCGCGCGCGCGGGCGAGGCCGAGGCGGTGCGCAACGGCGACAGCCTGCGCGTCGCCCACCTGCGTCCGACGCTCGATGCCGGAGTGGTGGTACAGGGCTACGTCTATACATCCGGGGCATTCGCCTACCGGCCGGGCATGCACCTGTCGGACGTGATCCGCTCGGTCGATGACCTAAAGCCCAACGCCGACCTGCATTACATCCTGATCCGGCGCGAGTTGCCGCCGGACCGGCGCATTACGGTGCTGTCGGCGGATCTCGCCGCGGCGCTCGCGCAGCCCGGATCGGATGCCGACCTGCCGCTGATGGCGCGCGATCGCATCACGGTGTTTGATCTGCAGTCGAGCCGCGATCGCGTCATCCAGTCGCTCCTCGAGGACCTGAAGCTGCAGTCCAACATCGGACTGCCGGAAGACGTGGTGCGCATCGACGGACGCGCCAACGTACCGGGGGAGTATCCGTACCAGGAAGGCATGACGGTGCGCGACCTGATCCGCGCCGGCGGCGGCCTGTCCGATTCGGCGTACGGCGGCACCGCCGAGCTGACGCGCTATCAGGTGGTGAACGGCGAGTCGCGCAAGACCGAGCTCCTGCAGGTGGACCTCGCGGCTGTGCTGCGTGGTGATCCGGCGGCGAATCTCAAGCTTGCGCCCTTTGACAGCCTGAGCATCAAGGAAGTCCAGTCCTGGACCGACCGCGAGACGATCATCCTCAAGGGTGAGGTCAAGTACCCCGGCCGCTACTCGGTAAAGCCCGGGGAGACCCTGAAGTCGGTGCTGATGCGTGCGGGCGGACTCACCCAGTACGCCTTCGCCGAAGGCAGTGTATTCACGCGCAAGGAACTGCGTGACCGCGAGCAGAAGGAGCTCGACATGCTCGCGGCGCGCATGCAGAACGACATCGCGTTCGTCGCGCTCGAGGGCACTGTCGCCAATCAGGGCGGGGCGGCGGGGGCCTTGACCGTTGGTCAGACGCTGCTGTCGCAGCTGCGCGCGGCCAGAGCGGTCGGGCGCCTGGTGATCAACCTGCCGGGGCTGATGCGCTCACCCATCGGCTCGCAGTACGACGTCGTGCTGCGCGATGCCGATCAGCTGATCGTGCCGAAGTTCCAGCAGGAGGTGACGGTGATCGGGGAGGTGCAGTCGGTGACCTCGCACCTGTTCCAGCCGGGATTGGGGCGCGACGATTACATCGCGATGAGCGGCGGGGTGACGGCGCGTGCCGACCGCGGCCGCATCTACGTCGTGCGCGCCGACGGGAGCGTGGTACCCAACGCAGGTGCACGCTGGTTCTCCGGACAGGCGATCAAGATTCACCCGGGCGATACGATCGTCGTGCCGCTCAACGCCGAGCACATGCCGCCGCTTCCGTTGTGGCAGGCGGTCTCGCAGATTCTCTACAACGTGGCGATCGCGGTGCTCGCCGTGCATGAGTTCTAAGCTGTGAGCCAGTGCCCGCTTGCGGCATTGACTTGGCAGAATCGCGCACCTATAGTCCTGCGTTCGGGCCGTGAACGCACGGCGTTTCGCTGGCTTTTGATGTCGAGCGCGCAAACGATCGAACTGGATCCGTGCATCCCGGGTGAATCCGTGCCGCAGTGGTACCTGGTGCGTACCAGGCCGCTCGCCGAGCTCACCGCGCAGACGCATCTGCAGCGCCAGGGCTATGTCACCTATCTGCCGCGACTGGTGCAGATCGCGCGCCGCCAGCAGCGCTGGGCGGAGGGCGTCGTGCCGCTGTTTCCGCGCTACCTGTTCCTGCACCTGGATGCCGCGCAGCAGTCGCTGCGGCCGGTGCATTCGACCGTTGGCGTCTCCAACATCGTGCGCTTCGGCGCGCGCTGTGCCGTGGTACGCGATGAGGTCATCGAGGAGATTCGCGCGCGCGCGGATGCCGCGACCGGACTGCACCGCCTGCAGGCGGCCGCGCGCTTCACGCGCGGCACGCGCGTGCGCATCACCGCGGGCCCCTTCTGCGGCATCAACGGCATTTTCGAGCGCGCCGACGGCGCTGAGCGCGTGACCATTCTCCTGAACCTCCTCGGCCAGGAAATGCCGGTCACCTTTCCCACCGAGCTCATCGTCAGCGCGGCATTCTGAACTCCACTGGTTAGCAGGCAGGTCGACTGATGGATACCTATATCGGGCACCCCACGCGCGGCGAGATGGACCTGCTCGCGTTCACCTTGATGCTCTGGCGCCACAAGCTGCTGGTGGGAATCACCTGCCTGCTGAGTCTGGCAGCCGGGATCGCCTATCTGTATATCGCCACACCGTATTACCGGGCCGAAGTGGTCGTGATACCCGCGCACGACGACACCATGAACGACCAGGGCGGTGGGTCCATGAACGACAAGCTCGGCGGGCTCGCAAGCCTCGCCGGCCTCAACATCGGCGAGGAGAGCGCCTCCGAGCAGACCGCGGATGCGGTGCTCGACTCGCGCCAGCTCGCCGAGGACTTCGTCAAGGGCAACGATCTGGTGCCGGTGCTGCTGAAGAAACTGAAGCGTCCGACCCTGTGGCGAGCGGTGAAGGTCTTCAAGGAGAACCTCTCCAAGATCAAGAAGGACCAGAACAAGGGAACCACCAAGATCACGGTGGAATGGACCGATCCGGCCACCGCCGCGCAGTGGGCCAACGGCCTGCTCGCCCTCGCCAACGACGAGATGCGTATCCGTGCGCGTGCGGATGCGAGCCGCAACATCGAGTATCTCAACCACCAGCTCGAAGCCACGACCGACGTCGAGCTGCGCCGGAACATCTACGACATCATCGAGACGCAGATGCGCACCTTGATGCTGGCCAACGGTCGCATCGAATACGCATTCCGCGTCATCGATGCGGGCGTCCCGCCCGAGGTGAAATCCCGTCCCCAGGCCGTGCTCGTGCTCCTGATCGCACTGGCAGTGGGTCTGGCCATCGGCTGCACGGTCGCCTTCGTGCGCGAGCGCCTGGCCCAGAGCCGCGAAGCCTGACAGGGGAAGAAACGCCATGCTGCCCGAGGAAGTGCGCTACAAGCTGCTGACGCTTCTCGGCCCCAATCCGCAGCTGAGCCAGCGGGAACTGGCGCGCGAGCTCGGCATGAGCCTCGGCAAGGTCAATTTCTGCGTGCGCGCGCTCATGGACAGAGGCTGGATCAAGGTCGCGAATTTCAAGAACAGCCGCAACAAGATCGCCTACATGTACCTGCTGACGCCGCGCGGACTCGAGGAGAAAGCGCGCGTCACGGCGCGCTTTCTGCAGATCAAGATGCGCGAGTACGAGGCGTTGAAGGTCGAGATCGAACAGATCCGCACCGAGGCGGCGGCACAGCAGTCGCAACAACGCTAGCTGGCGCGCCGCGGGTTAGGACGCTTCCCTCAGATGCGATGGCCGCGAGGCCGCGTCGCAGGGCGGTAGCGTGCCCGGGCACTTTTCTCGGAAAACCATGCACACACTGCGACTCATGTGGGATGTCCTCACGCGCCGGCAACAGCGCGCGACCGTCGTGCTGCTGTCGCTGACCTTCGTCGGCATGCTGCTCGAGACGCTCGGCGTCGGACTCATCATCCCGGCACTTGCGCTCATGACGCGCGTGGATCTTGCGACGCGCTATCCGGCGGTGGCGCCGTTTTTGCACATGCTCGGCAATCCCGACCGCGCGCGACTGATCGTATGGGGAATGCTCGTGCTGGTGGCCGTGTATGCGCTCAAGGCCGCCTTCCTGGCATTTCTCATCTGGCGCCAGACCCGCTTCGTCGGGGACGTGCAGGTCGATCTGTCGCGTCGTCTGTTCGCGACCTATCTGCGACAGCCCTACGGCTTCCATCTGCAGCGCAACTCCGCCGAGCTCATCAACAATGTCGTAGGCGAGGTCACCCTCTTCGCACACACCTGCCTGATGTCCGGTCTGAATCTGATCACGGAGCTCCTGATCATCACCGGGATCACGGTGCTGCTGCTGGTGGTCGCGCCGGTCGGGGCGATCGTGGTGGCCGCGCTCTTAGGGCTACCGACCTGGATCTTTCATCTTCTGACGCGCGAGCGCCTGATGTACTGGGGCAGGGCGCGCCAGCACCACGAACAGCAGCGCGTGCAGCATCTGCAGCAGGGACTCGGGGGCGTGAAGGAGATGCTGCTGCTCGGTCGCGAGCGCGACTGCCTGAATCAGTACGAGCACCACAATCTCGGCAGCGCGCGCGCGATCAGCCATCACCAGCTGCTGCAGCAGCTGCCGCGCTTAGGACTTGAGCTGCTCGCGGTGTGCGCGCTCGCCGGCCTGGTGCTGGTGATGCTCGCCACCGGGCGAGCGCTCGAGTCGCTCCTTCCGGTTCTTGGCCTGTTCGCGGTGGCGGCGTTTCGGCTCCTGCCCTCGGCCAATCGCGCCATCAACGCGGTGCAGAGCATTCGCTACTCGCTCCCGGCCATCAAGGTGATCCATCACGAGGTGCTCCTGTCGCGCGCCGCGGCGCAGGCGCCAGTCTCCGCCCCGCTCGCGCAGCGTTTCCGCGAGGCGCTCACCCTGGCAGAGGTGAGTTTCCAGTATCCGGGGACCCCCGGGGCGACGCTGCAGCAGATCAGCATGAAGATTCCGCGCGGCGCGTGCGTAGGCTTCATCGGCGGCTCGGGGGCGGGCAAGAGCACGCTCGTCGATGTGATCCTGGGATTACAGGTGCCTTCCGGCGGGGTCGTGTCCGTCGACGGTGTCGACATCCAGCGCAATCTGCGTGGCTGGCAGGGGCAGATCGGCTACGTGCCGCAATCGATCTTCCTGACCGACGACACGCTGCGCCGCAACGTCGCCTTCGGCCTTCCCGAGGAGGAGATCGAGGATGAGGCCGTGCGGCATGCGGTCGCCGCCGCCCAGCTCGATGAGTTCATCGCAACGCTCCCGGCCGGTCTTCAGACCATGGTCGGGGAGCGCGGGGTACGTCTCTCCGGCGGGCAGCTGCAGCGCATCGGTATCGCACGCGCGCTGTACCACGACCCGGCGGTGCTGGTGCTGGATGAGGCCACGAGCGCACTCGACACCGCGACCGAGCGCGGGGTGATGGCGGCGGTGCGCGCCTTGCGCGGACGCAAGACGTTGATCATCGTGGCCCACCGCCTGAGCACGGTCGAGAACTGTGACTGGCTCTACCGGCTCGAGGCCGGTTGCATCGTGGAAGCAGGCGAGCCGCCGCGCCTGCTCGGGGCAGCGGTGCGCCCGTGAGGGTCCGGGCGTGAAAGTCCTGGTCACGGGGGCTGAGGGCTTCATCGGTTCGCATCTGACGGAGGCCCTGGTGCGCTGCGGCCACGAGGTGCGCGCCTTCGTGCTCTACAACTCCTTCGACTCGCGCGGCTGGCTCGATCACTGCGCTGCGGATGTCAGGGGGAAATTCGAGGTATTCGCCGGCGACATTCGCGATCCGCACGGCGTACGACTGGGACTTAAGGGATGCGATGCGGTGCTGCATCTGGCTGCGCTGATCGCGATCCCGTACTCCTACCACTCACCCGATAGCTACGTTGATACCAACATCAAGGGCACGTTGAACATCGTGCAGGCCGCCCGCGAGCTTAACGTGCGACGCGTGATCCATACCTCGACGAGTGAGGTCTATGGCACCGCGCGGTTCGTGCCCATTACCGAGGATCATGCGCTGCAGGGACAGTCGCCGTATTCGGCAAGCAAGATCGGCGCGGACCAGATGGCGCTGTCCTTCTTTACTTCTTTCGGCACGCCGGTGACGGTGCTGCGCCCGTTCAACACCTACGGACCCCGGCAGTCCTCGCGCGCCGTGATTCCCTCGATCATCACGCAGATTGCCAGCGGCGAGCGGCGCGTGCGCCTGGGCGCGCTGTATCCGACGCGGGACTTCAATCACGTGACCGACACCGTCGCGGCGTTTATCGCAGCTCTCGCCTCGGAGGCGGGCGCGGGCGAAGTCATCAACGTCGGCAGCGGCTTTGAGATCTCGATCGGGGACACCGCACGGCTGATCGCAGAGCTCATGGGGGCGGAAATCGAGATCCTCTGCGACGAGCAGCGTCTGCGTCCGCAGCGCAGCGAGGTCGAGCGGCTGTGCGCGGCGTGCGAGAAGGCGCAGCGCCTGCTCGGCTGGCAGCCACGCTACGCCGGGCGCGAGGGACTGCGGGGCGGGCTCACCGAGACCATCGCCTGGTTCCGCGATCCCGCGCACCTGAAACTCTATCGTACCGGCAGCTACACCCTGTGAACGCAGCCCCCGTGCCTGGCTTCGCCGCTCAGATCCTGGATGCCATCCGGGCAGTGGTCGGCGCAGGCAGCGTCGTGCTGCACGAGCCGTACTTCGGTGGCAACGAGTGGACGTATCTCAAGGAGTGCGTGGATTCGACGTTTGTGTCCTCCGTGGGGCGTTTCGTCGAGCGTTTCGAGGCGCAGCTGGCCGAGTTCACCGGCGCGAAGCATGCCGTCGCGGTAGTGAATGGAACCGCCGCGCTGCACGTGGCCCTGCGTCTTGCGGGCGTTGAGGCGAATGACGAGGTGCTGGTTCCGGCGCTGAGCTTCATCGCCACCGCCAACGCGGTCGCCTACTGCCATGCAGTGCCGCATTTCGTCGAAAGCGAGGAGCGCACCCTCGGAGTGGATCCACACGCACTGCGCGAGTACCTGGCCTCGATCAGCGAGCCGCGCGGCAAGCTGTGCGTGAACCGACACACGGGCCGGATCATCCGCGCGCTGGTGCCGATGCACGTGTTCGGCCACCCGGTGGACGTGGAGGGTCTGGCTCGCGTTTCCCGCGACTTCCACCTCCTCATGATCGAGGACGCAGCCGAGTCGATCGGCAGCCTCTACCACGGTGTGCACACCGGAACGCTGGGGCTCATGGGCACCTTAAGCTTCAATGGCAACAAGACCATCACCACCGGCGGGGGCGGGGCGATCCTCACCAATGATGCGGAAGTGGCGCGGCGCGCGAAGCATCTGACCACCACTGCCAAGGTGCCGCACCGCTGGGAGTACCGGCACGATGAGCTCGGCTACAACTACCGGATGCCGAACCTCAACGCTGCGCTCGGCTGCGCGCAGCTCGAGCAGCTGCCACAGCTGCTCGAGGCGCAGCGGCGGCTGTATGAGCGCTACGCGCAGAGCTTCGCGCACATCCGCGGAGCACGCATCCTGGCCGAGCCCGCCGGCTGTCGCAGCAACTACTGGCTGCAGGCGCTGCTGCTGGATGAGAGCCGCGCCGGGGAACGCGATGCCATTCTGGGTGCGACCAACGATGCGGCGGTGATGACCCGGCCGGTCTGGTCGCTGAATCACCGCGCGAGCGCGTTTCGGGGAAGTCCGCGCATGCCCCTCACCGTGGCCGAATCCCTCGAGCTGCGCCTGGTCAACCTCCCGAGCAGCGCGCAGCTGGCCCTGCCATGAGCGCTAAGTCGGAATCGATTCTGCTTGTGGGCGCGGGCGGTCATGCGCAGGCCTGTATCGATGTGATCGAGGCGCAGGCACGCTTCAAGATCGCCGGGCTGGTTGGCACCGCCTCCGAAGTGGGAGCGCGCGTTCTGGGCTATGAGGTGCTCGGATCGGATGAGGATTTGCCGTCTTTGGTGGCGGACCATCCAAACGCGCTGGTCTGCTGCGGGCAGATCAAGACGCCGGACCTGCGCATACGCCTGTTCGAGCGCCTTGAGACTCTCAAGTACCAGCTGCCTGTCATCGTCTCACCGCGCGCCTACCTCTCGAAGCATGCCGTGATCGGTGCCGGTACGATCGTGATGCACGGCGCGGTCGTGAACGCAGGCGCGCTCGTCGGTCGCAACTGCATCATCAACACTCAGGCACTGATCGAGCATGGCGAAATGATCGGCGATCACTGCCACATCGCAACCGCCGCCGTGGTGAACGGTGAGGCAAGGGTCGGCGAGGGAACCTTCATTGGCAGCAACGCGGTGCTGCGCGAGCGCGTGGTCGTGGCGGAACGCTCACTCATCGGCATGGGAGAGCCGCTGCGTGGCGACTGGGCGGCTGAAGAGGCAAGGAGGTCGCGGTGAAGACACAGATCGTGGCCGAAGCGGGCGTCAACCATAACGGGGATGCGCGCCTGGCTCACCAGCTGATTGACGTGGCCGCCGATGCCGGCGCCGACCGGGTCAAGTTCCAGACCTTCAGCGCGGATCTTCTGGTGACGACGAGTGCGAGCAAGGCGGGGTATCAGGAGCGCAGCACCGGCAAGGAGGAATCCCAGCACGCGATGCTGCGCCGGCTCGAGCTCTCGCGCGAGATGCACCTGGAGCTGATCGAGCACTGCAAGCGGCGCGGCATCGGTTTCTTCTCCACGGCATTCGATCTGTCGAGCGTGCGCTTCCTGGCAGAGCTCGGCGCCGAGTGCTTCAAGGTCCCCTCCGGGGAGGTCACGAATCTGCCGTACCTGCGCCTCATCGGCAGCTACGGCAAGCCGGTGATCCTCTCGAGCGGCATGTGCACGCTCGGGGAGATCGAGGCGGCGCTCGGTGTGCTCGAGGCAAGCGGTACGCCGCGCGCGCGCATCACCGTGCTCCACTGCACGACGGAGTATCCCGCACCGATGGAGGAGGTGAACCTGCGCGCCATGCTGAGCATCCGTGATGCCTTCGCAGTCGCAGTCGGCTACTCCGATCACACCCCCGGGATCGAGGTGTCACTCGCTGCGGTGGCGCTCGGCGCTACGGTCATCGAGAAGCACTTCACCCTGGACCGCAGCCTCCCCGGGCCCGATCACAAGGCGAGCCTCGAGCCGAACGAGCTCGCCGCGCTGGTGCGCGGCATCCGTAACATCGAGCGCGCGCTCGGCAGCCCCGTGAAGCGCCCAAGCGCCAGTGAGCTCGCCAACATCGCGGTGGCGCGCAAGTCCCTGGTCGCAGCGTGCGCGATACGCGCCGGGGAGCCCTTCACGGAGGCGAATCTCACCGTCAAGCGTCCCGGCAGCGGAGTCTCGCCCATGTGCTGGGATCAGGTCATCGGCCGCAGGGCGATGCGGGACTTTCGCGCCGACGAGCTCATCGAAATCTAGGCGTGATTCTGTCGATCCATCAGCCGAGCTACTTCCCGTGGCTCGGGCTCCTCGACAAGATCCTCAGGAGCGACCTCCACATCCTGATGGATGAAGTGCAGCTGACCGACAATGCATATCAGCATCGCAATCTGTTTCTGAGCGCAGAGGGGAAGGTCAAATTCCTTACAATTCCCTTCGTCAAGAAGGATTACCTTAAACGCAGGTTCGGGGAGCTCGAGATTGCGCGGGACGACTGGGTCACGACCCACGCCAACTTCATTAGCAACACCTACCGGCGGCACCCGTTTGCCTCCGAGGTGATGCCTCACGTGGAGCGCTTTTTCGCGACCCCGTATCGGCTGCTGGCCGAGGCTGTGCTCGCATCGATGCAACTCTCATTCGATCTATTCGGGATCCGTACGCGTGTGATTAAGCAGAGCGAGATGCACTACGACCGCACACTGCGCCGCGGTGATCTGGTCCTTGCGCTCGCGCGTGCTGCGGGGGCGAGCTGCTATCTGTCGGGGACCGGGGCAAAGGCGTACCTCGATGAGGCCGCCTTCGGCGACGGCCTCACCCTGCGCTACACCGATTTTCATCACCCGCAGTATCCCCAGAAGGGCGTTACGAACTTCCAGCCGGGCCTTGCGTGCCTCGATGCGGCGTTCAACCTCGGCAGCAGCGGCGCGCGCGCCCTGCTCGGTGGCACCTGAATTGGCAGCCGAGAGCCTCATACGCCATTCCGCGAGCCACGTGCTGGCTGCGGATTTTCGCTACCTCCAGGGCCTCATCGAGCGCAACTATGTGGGGGACGGGCCGCTTTGCGATGACTTGCGCCAGCTCTTGAAGGCGCAGTTTTCCTGCAGCGAGGTGGTGCTGACCGACAGCGGCACCGCCGCCTTGCATCTGGGCCTGCTGGCGCTCGCCGCAGAGCAGCGCGGCCGCAGGCGCGTGCTGGTGAGTGCCTACGTGTGCCCCGAGGTCATCAGCGCGATCGTGCGCGCGGGGCTTGAGCCGGTGCTGGCCGACAGCCGCGATGATTCGCTGAATCTCGATATGGCGCACCTGGGCGGCCTGGTCGATGCGCAGACACTGGCGATCATCTGCACGCATGTCGGCGGGCTGCCGGATGACTATGCGACCGCGGCAAGCTTTGGAGTTCCGGTCATCTCGGACTGCGCTCAGGCGATCGGCTCAACGGTTGCCGGACGTGATGTGGCCTGTGACGGGGTATGCGTCATTCTGTCCTTCGGCGCCACGAAGATGCTCAGCGCCGGCGGCGGTGGGGCGCTTCTGTGCCGCAGCGAGTCGGTGGCGGGGATTGTTGCCAAGCTCGCGCGCCCGGAGCTGCCGGTCGAGGAATACCGGCGCGGCGGGTTCCAGGTGACCTGGGGCCAGCACGTGGGAGATCTGACCGCGGGGCTGGCTGCGGCCCAGGTGCGCAGGCTCGCGCCCATCATCGAGCGCCGCCGCTCGATTGCCGAATCCTACGAGCGGGTGCTGCGTGCGCGCAGCGATGTGACCACGGTGAGCGAGGGCACGGGTGTGCGCGCCAACCGCTTTCGCTACTACTTCCTCTCGCCCGAGGCCGCGTGCTGGATCAAGGCGCTGCGCTCGAAGGGCATCGATGCGCGCGAATCGATCTCGCACGTCATCCCTGAGTACCATGGAGATATGCGTGCATTCCCGCACCTCGGCTCGGTATCGACCATGGTGGTCTCCGTGCCGATCTTTCCGGCCATGACCGCGCAGCAGACCGAGACCGTGGTTGCCGCGCTCAGCGCAGGTCCCGAGTGAGGCGATGAAGAAGCGAGTGCTGGGAATCAGCGGGATCCGCTCCGACTACGACCTGATGAGCGGGCTGTATCGGCGCCTCGCCGTCGACCCGGAGCTCGACTTCAGGCTCCTGGTGGGCGGAGCGCATCTCTCCAAGACCTACGGCTACTCGTTCGACCTGATCCGCGCCGATGGCATCCCGGTGCTCGCCACCATCGAGAATCTCATCGATTCCGATTCGATCTCCTCGCGGCTGAAGTCCGCGAGCATCATGCTGCAGACCGCAGTCGACATCGTCGCCCAATGGCGCCCGGACCTCATCCTGTATGCCGGCGATCGCGAGGAGGTCTGGATCGGGGCACTGCTCGGCAACTATCTCGAGATCCCCACCGTGCACTTCTACGGGGGCGATCACACCGACAGCTGGCATATCGACAACCCCGTGAGGCATGCGGCCTCCAAGCTTTCCACCTTTCACGTGGTGCCGACCGATGAGCACCGCAGGCGCCTCATCGCCCTCGGTGAGCCGGACTCGAGAATCAGGGTGCTGGGGAGCCTCGCGCTGGATAACTTCCGGGCTTCCGAGGCGGTCGCGACGAACCCGGCAGGCGCCATCAAGCGGGTGCCGCCCCACATCGGAGACTACGCGCTGGTGCTGTTCCACCCCGATCCGTCCGAGTACGCGATCGCCGGTGACATCTGCCGCAACATACTGCTCGAGCTCAAGCATGCCGAGCTCGGAGCCTGCGTCGGCTACCCCAACACCGATGCGGCCAACCGCGACATCATCGCGGTGTTCTCGGAGTTCGCCAGCGAGCCGCGCTTCTACTTCTATCGGACACTCGAGCGCGAGCACTTCATCTCCCTCTACAAGCAGGCGCGCTTCATCATCGGCAACTCGTCCTCGGGGATCATGGAGGCCGCCTCGGTCCCGATTCCTGCGATCAACGTCGGCCTGCGCCAGCGCGGGCGCCTGGCCGGGCGCAACGTGCTGTTCGTGGACGCCGACCGCGAGTCCGTGCGACGCGCGATCGTGCATGCACTGGATCCGGAGTTCCGCAGCTCGATTGCCGACATCATAAATCCGTACGGCGACGGCAGAAGCTGTGCCCGCGCCTACGATCTGATCGTCAAAACGGACTTCGCCAAGCTGTTGCACAAGACCGAGGATCCGTTGCAGCGCACCGGGGACCTGGATGGTAAGAAGGGCAGACGTGATCCGACGCAGGTCAAGTATAAGTTTCGCTGGCTGCCACGCCGTTGAAACACTGCGGCTGGCACAATCGCTAAGTTCGGTACCGTCCGGGCTTGTCGCGACGCACCACGGCGTGCCGACGGCAACCACTTTCATTACCAAACGCTAACCTGCGATTCTTTGAAGTCAGCTAGCATCACCGCGACGGTGAGAATGGAGGCTATGTCGGTGGGAAAGAGCCATGACTGAGCGGGTACTGGTTGTCGCCCCGCATCCCGACGATGAAACGTTGGGATGCGGCGGGACGCTCCTGCGCATGAAGGACAGCGGCGCGCAGCTGGGGTGGCTGATCGTGACCCGCATCTCCGAGGAGCAGGGCTTCACCCCGCAGCGCGTGCAGAGCCGGGACGTGGAGATCGACAAGGTCAAGGACCTGGTGGGATTCTCCGAGGTGTTTCATCTGGCTATGCCGACGCGCCAGCTCGACGTGATGCCCATGGCAGAGCTGATCGAGCAGTTTGCCGCGGTGTTCAGGGACTTCAAACCCGAGCACGTGTTCCTGCCGCACCGCTCGGACGTGCATTCGGATCATCGCGTGGTGTTCGACGCCGGCGCGGCGTGCGCGAAGTGGTTTCGCTATCCGACCGTGCGCCGGCTGCTGTCCTACGAGACTCTCTCGGAGACCGATTTCTGCCTCGACACACGCTCGCCGTTTCAGCCCAACTGCTTCGTCGACATCACCGCCTACCTGGAGCGCAAGCTGGAAATCGTCGCCGCCTACGAGTCGGAGATCGGCGAGTTCCCATTCCCGCGCAGTATCGCGGCGCTGCGCGCGCTGGCGGCGGTGCGCGGTGCCGCCGCGGGATTCATGGCGGCCGAGGCCTTCATGCTGTTGCGCGAGCGCCAATAGTCCCAAGCCTGATTTCCTAGTGTCCCAACAGCCCGTAACTGCGCAGAGGAGCTGGCGCAAGGCCCTGCTGCCCGCGAGCGCGACCCTGCGCGAGGCGATTCGCAATCTGGATGAGTCTGCGCTGCAGATCATCCTGGTCGTATCGGAAGAGGAGGTGCTGCTCGGCACCCTCACCGACGGGGATATCCGGCGCGGGCTCCTGCGCGGGCTCGACATGAGCAGCACCATCGAGTCGCTCATGACGCGCGAGCCGCTCGTGGTGCCCGAGGGCATACCGCCCAAGGCGGTCGCGCAGCTCATGCAGATGAACAAGATCCATCAGCTGCCGGTGGTCGATCAGCGCCGGCGCGTGGTGGGGCTGCGCGTGTGGTACGAGCTGCAGATGCCCGGTCAGCGTCCCAATCAGATGGTGATCATGGCCGGCGGACGCGGCACGCGCCTGCGGCCCTACACCGAGGACTGCCCCAAGCCGCTCTTGCCGGTCGGCGGCAAGCCGATGCTCGAGCACATCATCGAGCGCGCCCGGGTGGAAGGCTTTCGCCGCTTCGTGATCGCCGTCAATTATCTCGGCCAGATGATCGAGCAGTACTTTGAAGACGGCAGCCGCTGGCAGGTGCAGATCGAGTATCTGCGCGAGAAATCTCCGCTGGGCACCGCAGGCGCGATCGCGCTGCTCGACCCGGTTCCGGAGCTGCCCTTCATGGTCTCAAATGGCGACGTGCTGACCGACATTCACTACAGCGAGCTGCTCGATTTTCATTCCCGGCACGAGGCGGTGGCCACCATGGCGGTGCGCCAGCACGAGTGGCAGCACCCCTTCGGGGTGGTGCGCACGGAGGGCATCGAGATCGTCGGGTTCGATGAGAAGCCGGTGGCCCGCACGCACATCAACGCCGGCATCTACGTGCTGGAGCCCAGCTGCATCAAGGCCCTGGAAAGCGGTGAGCAGTGCGACATGCCCACGCTCTTCGCCCGCCTGCAGGAGCGCGGCGCCCGCACCATCGCTTACCCGATGCACGAGCCGTGGCTGGATGTCGGGCGCGAGGCGGACCTCAAGCGCGCCGCCTCGCTCAAGTCGAGCAGCGGGCCCGAGCAGAAGTGACGGGCGTATCTCCGGTGGCCCCGACAAGCCCCGCGCTTGAGCCCGCCGGCGAGGTCAATGCGCGGGTGTGGCGTGGCCTCTACGCTGCGGGCGGGAACGATCTGCGCTATCCGAGTGACGTGCTCGTGCGGCTGGGCTTTCGGCTGATGCGCACCGATCGCGACCGCAGGGTGCTCGACTTCGGGTTTGGCACCGGCGCGAACCTCTTGCACTTTGCCGGCCAGGGATTGGAGGTCCACGGCGTTGAGGTCTCCGAGCATGCGCTCAAGCGCACCCGGCAGCGGCTTGAGAGCGCCGGCCTGGCCGCGCAGCTGCAGCTCATCGAGGTCGGTCAGCCGCTGCCGTACGCCGCCGCCTACTTCGACGTCGCCTATGCCTGGCATGTGCTGTACTACAACGATCGCGAGGGGTGGAGCCGCGCGGTGCGCGAACTGGAGCGTGTGACGAAGCCGGGCGGCCTCATCATCATCGCCATCGCCGCTCCCGGGGATGTCTCACAGCTCCAGGCCGAATCCCTCGGCAACCACCTGTATCGTTCCCGGGTGCCAGGTCAGGAAGGGTGCGTGCTCCTGATACCCGACCGCCAGGGCCTCGATGCGCTCTTTCCGGGACGGCCGATCGAGGTGGGCGAATTCGGCTTCAGCTTCGCGGGGCTGCTCGCGCGCTACTGGATCATTACCTATCGGATGCCCACCGCGTGAGTCGTCCGGCACCAACTGCCGGCCCAGCCTGGGAAGTCGACAGCGAGGACTTCCCGCTGGCGGCCGTGCGCGAAGCGTTCCGCATCTTCGGGATCATCGTGGTGAGGAATGCACTGACACGCGAGGAAGTCATCCGGGTGCGCGCGCAGCTCGATCAGGCCTTCGCAAGTGAGCCCATGCGCGAGGTCGCCGTCATGTGTCCCACGCAGATCCTCAAGCACGCCCCGGTGTGGTCGATGGTATTCAAGGACCGCATCGTGCGCGCACTGCAGGCCGCCCTGGGTCCGGAGCTCTCCTATCACCAGGATCTGGACGTACAGCGCAACAACTACGGCCAGAACGGCTGGCGGCGCTACAGCGGCTGGCACATGGACAGCGGCAGCGAGGGTGCGAATGCCTACATCAGGGCGCCGGACTACCGTTTCGCGAAGTGCGGAATCTTCCTGCAGGACTTCGACAACGGCTGGGGCGGGGGGATCCGCATCAAGCCGAAGAGCCATCGCGGGCTCTCCGAGCCCGAGGGGTTGCGGCGGCGGCTGTTTTTCGCCCGGCGCGCTCTGGCGCGCGTGGCCGACATCGCGCACGTGGACCTCGACACCTTGCACGTGCCGACCCGCGCGGGCGACCTCTGCTTCTTCGACTCGCGCCTGCTGCATTCCTCGGTGCCGCCGAGCTGGCAGAACATCAAGCGCATCGGCTACGACCAGAAACCCGACATCCAGGGCTTCTGGCGCGACCTCCCGCCCGAGCACACCAAGTACGTGATCTACTGGGACGCGAGCAATGCCGCGATGGTGGCGGACTTCCTGCGCAACAGCATCAAGCGTGCCGAGAGTGAGCCGCCCGGGATGGTTGAGCGGCACGCTCGTCCGGCGACCTACACCCGGATCCTCGCCATGCGCTTCCCGGATGACTTCCCGGAAGCTTTCGTCACGGCTGCGCGCGAGCGCCGCATTGGTGTCGTGAGCCTTTCGAAACAGGAAACCGATTTCTACAAGGACAAGCTGAAGACCATGCAGCTGTTGCAGTAACGGTTGTCGCGCATGAATGTGGTCGCGCTCATCTGCGCCCGCGGCGGATCCAAGGGGTTGCCGGGCAAGAACATAAGGCCGCTCGCGGGTCGGCCGCTGATCGCCTGGGCCATCGCTCAGGCGCGCGCCGTGCCGCGTATCGCTCGCGTCATCGTGTCGACCGACTCCCCTGAGATCGCAGCCGCAGCGCGCGAGGCGGGCGCTGAGGTGCCGTTCATGCGCCCGAGCGAGCTCGCCCGTGACGATAGTCCCGAGTGGCTCAGCTGGCGTCATGCGCTTGAGCAGCTGAAACTTGCCGGCCGCTACCCGCAGGTGCTGATCGGCGTGCCGGCGACCGCGCCGCTGCGCTCCCCGCATGACCTCGAGACCTGTCTCGATGAGTTCGCCGGTGGCGGTGCCGACATGGTGATCACCGTCACCGAGGCGCATCGCAACCCGTACTTCAGTATGGTCAGGCGCAACGCCGATGGCACCGTGGGACTTGCGATCGCGCCCGAGGGTACGGTGTTTCGCCGCCAGGACGCACCGGTCGTTTACGACATCACACCCGTCGCTTACGTGACGAGCCCTGAGTAC
>Ga0302325_10011597_pt1 | contig 18978 bp, 17 predicted proteins | sample Palsa_T0_2_FD_201948 | JGI IMG/M metagenome (GOLD analysis project Ga0302325, IMG submission 201948) | Peat permafrost microbial communities from Stordalen Mire near Abisko, Sweden - Palsa_T0_2 | ecosystem: Environmental > Terrestrial > Soil > Palsa > Peat permafrost | place: Sweden: Abisko...
CGTCATCGAGCGCACCCGGCTCGGCTCCTATCTGCGTGCCGCCACCGAAAACCCGGAACTGGTGCGCGCGTTCGGCATCAACGTGCCGCGCATGATCATGCTGACCTACGGCTTCGGCGTCGCCTTGGCCGCGCTCGCCGGCGTGCTGGCGGCGCCGATCTACAATGTCAGCCCGCAAATGGGATCGGACCTCATCATCGTCGTGTTCGCCGTCGTGGTGATCGGCGGCATGGGCTCGATCATGGGGGCGATCCTGACCGGCTTCGGCCTCGGCATCGTCGAGGGGCTCACCAAGGTATTCTTCCCGGAGGCGTCCAACACGGTGATCTTCGTCGTCATGGTGATCGTGCTGCTGATCCGCCCCTCCGGGCTGTTCGGGCGGGGGACCTGAGATGGACCCCAAGGTCGCCGCCGTCGCCCAGTCCGGTGTGCCCGCGAGCATGAAGATCGCGTTCGTGGTCATGGTGGCGATACTGGTGATGGCGCCGCTGCCGCCGTTCGAAGTCTACCCCGTGTTCCTGATGAAGGCGCTGTGCTTTGCGCTATTCGCTTGCGCCTTCAACCTGCTGATCGGCTATGGCGGGCTGCTTTCGTTCGGCCACGCGATGTTCTTCGGCTGGGCATCCTATGTCTGCGCCCATCTCGCCAAGGTCGGCACCATCAGCCTGCCGTACTGGATCGGCGCCTGGAACTGGCTGGTGATCCCGCTGCCGCCGCAGTCGCCGGAAGTCGCCATATTGGGCGGTACGCTGGTCGCGGCCATGCTGGGCGTGATCGTCGGCGCCGTCGCCATCCGCCGCCAGGGCATCTATTTCGCCATGATCACGCTGGCGCTGGCGCAGATGATGTACTTCTTCGCGCTGCAGGCGAAATTCACCGGCGGCGAAGACGGCATCCAGGGGGTGCCGCGCGGCCGCCTGTTCGGAATCATCGACCTCACCGGCTCCATGGCCATGTATGGGTTCGTGGTCGTGGTGTTCCTGGCGGCGTTCCTCTTCATCTACCGCATCGTCAACTCGCCGTTCGGCGAGGTGCTCAAGGCGATCCGGGAGAACGAGCCGCGGGCGATCTCGCTCGGCTACAAGACCGAGCGCTACAAGCTCTTGGCCTTCGTGCTGTCGGCGACGTTCGCGGGCCTCGCAGGCGCGACCAAGGCCCTGGTGTTCCAGCTCGCCTCGCTCACCGACGTGCATTGGACGATGTCGGGCGAGGTCGTGCTGATGACGCTGGTGGGCGGCCTCGGCACCATTTTCGGCCCGGTGGTGGGCGCCGTCGCCATCGTCGCCATGCAGACTTATTTCGCGAGCTTCGGCGAGTGGGTGCCGGTGATCCAGGGCGCGATCTTCGTCGTCTGCGTGCTGATGTTCCGTCGCGGCGTCGTCGGCGAACTGGCGGCGCGGCTGCGCATAAAGCTGTAAACGAGGGACGAATGACGGCGCTGTCCGAACAAGAGACCGCGGTGCTCGACTGGCTGGCGAGCCAGCGCGACGCCATGCTCGATCTCGTGGCCGCGTTGGTCAACATCGACAGCGGCACTTACGACAAGGCGGGCGTCGACGCGGTCGGCTCGCGGCTGCGCGGCTTTCTCGCCGCACACGGCATCGGCTTTACGGTCGTCCCGAACCACCGCTTCGGCGACGCCATCCGCGCCGGGACCGGCAATGCCTCAGGGCCTGGCAATGCGCCGGTGCTGCTGCTCGGCCATCGCGATACGGTGTTCCCGCAAGGCGAGGCTGGGCGGCGCCCGTTCCGCATCGCCGACGGGCGCGGCTCGGGGCCCGGCTGCGCCGACATGAAAGCAGGCGTCGCGATCAATGCCTTCGTGCTCGCTGCGTTGCAGAAATTCGCGGCGGCGCCGGCGCCGGTCACCGCGCTGTTCACCGCCGACGAGGAGATCGGCTCGCCGTCGTCGAAGGATTTGATCGTGAATGAGGCGCGGGCGGCGCGGGCCGTGTTCAACAGCGAGCCGGGCCGCCCGGGCGGCGGCGTCGTCACCGGGCGCAAGGGCGGCGTGTTCATGCGCCTCGACGTCACCGGCAAGGCGGCGCACGCCGGCAACAACCTCGCCGACGGCATCAGCGCCATCGAGGAGATCGCCCGCAAGATCGTCAAGCTTCACGCCCTCACCGACCTGCCGAACGGCATCAGCTGCAATGTCGGCACCGTCACCGGCGGCCAGACCGTCAACACCGTCGCGCCCGATGCGAGTGCGGAGGTCGATCTGCGCTTCATCCGGCCGGCGGACCGCACCCGTGCCATGGCGGCGATCGAGGCGATCGTTGCGAACAGCGATGTTCCGGGCGCGCGGGCGAGCCTCGAAATCACCGGCGAATTCGAGCCGATGATGGAGACCGAGGCGTCGCAGCGCCTGTTCGCCCACTACGCCGCCTGCGCCCGTGCGCTCGGCCAGGGCGTCGAGCCGATGTTCGCGGGCGGCTGCTCCGATGCGGGCTTTGCCTCGAGCGCGGGCGCGCCGACCATCTGCGCGGTCGGCCCGATCGGCGGCCGTGCCCATTCGCCGGAGGAATATCTCGAGGTCGATTCGATCGTGCCGCGCGCCCAGGCCCTGGCGCTCGCCATCATGCGGTTAGAACGGATGTGAGCGTCGGTTGAGCGCCAACAGTGCAACATTATTTATTGAATTTATTCCACCTGCCATGAAGCAACAATGCACTAAGGAATACCTTTGCGTTTGAAGTTGCCTTAACGCCCTTCCAAGAATTCATTGCATTTTCAACTTTCCTAATGGCCACTAATACCTCATATCGATCAAACGTCTCGGTCAAAATCGTAATCGGCTTTATGGCGCAGTTCCTGCAAATCCACGAGCGCTGCAGCAACATTCTGCAATCCATTCTCGATTGGGTCAGTCGTAAGGCCGTCGACACCATTTCCCTTTGCCCATTCTGCGCAGACGGATTTTGCTTCTCCGTGAGAGAAGGCGCGGCTGGCTCGTTCTCTCAACCCGACCGGCGTGCCCGGAAAGAGCAAGTGCGTCGCTTCATAGAGCAACAGGTGAAATAAGGCATAGTAAGCACTCGAGATTGCCCGCCTGAGGCTTGCCTGTCGCGGTTTCTTTGGCTCTCGGGTGGCAAGGTGACGTGCTTGATCGAGCAACTCGTCGTGAAGCCTCACGAACTGCTCCGAATGACCACATACGGCCAGAAAGGAATGTTCGCCTTCAGCAGTTCAGAACGGATGGTGGTCGTCGCCCTATCTAGTTCAGCGATCTTCTCCTGAGAAGGCGGTAAGTCCTTGTCGACGAAAAGCTTGACCCAGACGGCCAAGTGGTCGGCCGAATCATGCCCAAAGGTTACCTCGAAGGATTTGATGTCCGAAGTAGTGTTGGCCGACACAAGAGAATGTATACGCTTGGTCTCATCTACAGACGCGCCGAATCTCTTCGCCCCTTCTATCGAGGCGTCCAGTGATGATTTCTGCGCAAGGTCCTTTGCCATGTTTGATAGATAGCAAGCTCTACCGGCTTTCGCTAGTAGGCTGGTATGTACGGTCGACTAGGGCTGCTCCAACGCGGGCTTCACGATGAGCGCGCTGCCGGGAATACCGTCCATTCTCACTGCGCCAGCGCTGCGCTCTTCGCAACATCCGCCCAGCGCTTGATCTCGCTTCGCAGCAGGTCGGCGAGTCGCTGCGGCGGGCCGCCGATGAAGCGGTAGCCGAACATGCGCTGCTTCTCGCGCACATCCGGCAGCAGCAATATCCGGTTCACGTCGGCGTTGATCTTGGCGACGATCTCCTCAGGCGTGCCGCGCGGCGCGAAGATCGCGTACCAGCTGGTCTCGTCAACGAACGGCACGCCGAGCTCGTTGAAGGTGGGCACGTCGGGAAGCTCCTCGGCCCGTACCGCCCCCGACACCGCCAGCGCCCGCACCTTGCCCGCCTGGATGTTGGCCAAATGGGAGCCGAGCGTGGAAATCCACAGCGACAGGCGGCCGGTGAAAATGTCGGTATAGGCCTGGTTGATCCCGGAATAAGGCACGTGCTGGAGCTTGATCCCGGTGAGGTCGGCGAACAGCACGGTGGCGAGATGGCCGCTCGAACCGGACCCCAGCGAGGCGTAGTCGAGGGCGCCCGGCTTCGCCTTGGCCAGCGCGACGAGTTCTCCCACCGAGTGTGCGGGTGAATTCGGCGGTACCATCAGCACGTCCTGCGCGGTGCCGACCAGCACGACCGGCACGAGATCGCGGGTCGGGTCGAAGCCCTTGATCGGCGCCAGCGTCGCATTCACCGCGAGCGATTGGGCGCCGAAATGGAGCGTGTAGCCGTCCGGCGCCGCGGTCGCCACCGCGGTGACGCCGATGTTGCCTCCGGCGCCCGGCCGGTTCTCCACCACCACCGACTGGCCCCATTGCTCGGTGAGCTTCTGCGACACGATGCGGGCGAGGACGTCGAGCGTCCCGCCGGCCGGAAACGCGACGATCATGCGGACCGAGCGGTCGGGATAGCCGTCCGCGACGCCCGGCGTAGCGAGGCCGATCGCCGCCAATGCCGCCCACGCCAGGACCTTTGCCGCGCGCACCCGTTCCTCCCTATTTCGACATTTGCGGGGTGGGTTGAGTCCTTGCAAAACCCATCAGGGGCCGTGTCGATAAGCAGACGACGGGTATCGCTACGCTCCACCCATCCTGCGAACTGCGAACAATCCGAGCATGGCGAAGTGTTGCACGGAACACAATCGCCCCCCATCTGTAGGAGCCGATGCCCGCTTGCGGCATTCTGCCCACCGTCTGCCCACCGTCGTCCCCGCGGTTTCATTCGTCCCCGAAGACCGCCTACCGTGGATCATCTGCTCATGGCAACGTCGCTGTTCTCCCCGATCAAGCTTGCCGGTGTCGAGTTGGACAATCGAATCGTCATCTCGCCGATGTGCCAATACAGCGCCGATGACGGCTGCGCGAGCGACTGGCACATCGCCCATCTCGGCATGCTCGCCAATTCCGGCGCCGGCCTGCTGATCGTCGAGGCGACCCACGTGGAGCGCCACGGCCGCATCACCCATGGATGCCTCGGACTGTATTCCGACGATTGCGAGGCGTCGCTCAAGCACGTCATCGATATCGGCCGGCGCTACGGCACCGCCAAATTCGGCATCCAGCTTGCCCATGCCGGCCGCAAGGCATCGTCGCAGCGGCCGTGGGAGGGCGGCGGCGCCTTGAAGCCGGGCCAGGACCCCTGGGAGACGATCGCGCCATCGGCGCTGCCGTTCGGCCCGGGCTGGCATGTGCCGCGGGAAATGACCGCGGCCGATATGGAGCGGGTGCGCGAATCCTTCGTCGCCGCCGCGGCGCGCGCGGTGCGCATCGGCTTCGATGCCATCGAGCTGCATGGCGCCCACGGCTATCTCATCCACAGCTTCATGTCGCCTTTATCGAACCGGCGCACCGATCAATATGGCGGCTCGCAGGAGAACCGCATGCGGTTTCCGCTCGAAGTCGCCCGCGCCGTGCGCACGGTGGTGCCGCCCGGCATCGCGCTCGGCGCCCGCATCACCGGCAGTGACTGGCTCGATGGAGGCCTCACGCCGGCCGACGCGGTCGGCTGCGCCAAGGCGCTCAAGGAGCTCGGCTTCGACTATGTGGACGTATCCTCCGGCGGAGTTTCCGCGGAGGCTCGCACTCCCACGACGCCCGGCTATAATGTCCCGATCGCCGAGGAGGTGCGGCGCACCGGCATCGCCACCCGCACTGTCGGGCTCATCGTCACCCCGAAACAGGCGGATGGGATCGTCGCGGAGGGCAAGGCCGACATGGTCGCGCTCGCCCGCGCGGTGCTCGATAATCCGCATTGGGGCTGGTACGCGGCCCGTACTCTCGGGGCCGAGGTCAAGCGGCCAAGGCAATATCTGCGCTCCAGCTCGACGCTGTGGCCCGGCGCCACCATGCGTGTTTAGGGCTGGTTTGCGGGGCTGTAGGCACGTAGTTTGCGGCATCGCGTTAAGTTTCGGCTAACGGCCTGGGCGTAAGACCTCTTTTCGTGCTGTCGGAGGAGGTCATGATTGAACGCAGAGCCTATGTTCGGGCCCCGCGGCTGAAGCCGGGCAAGATCGTCCTCAAGGACGGGCTTTCGGTGTTCGATTGTACTTTGCGCAACGTATCCGTGGCCGGAGCATGCCTCCTGGTCGGGAACGGCCTCAGTCTGCCCGGCGATTTCGTGTTGAAGCTCGATGGCAATACCATACGCTGCGATGTCGCCTGGCGGCGGCTCGACCGCGTCGGCGTGAGCTTTAGGCCGACCGCTGGGTGATCCGTCTTTGCGCCCATCGCGTCAGCCTTGTCCGCTGACGCGAAAACGGGCAATGTCGCGCCGACAGAGCGGGCGATCCGGACGATGCCGGGTCGAGCCGGTCGTGCGTATTACCCAAATGACCAAAGCACCGACACAGCGCCCCGCCGCGGACGGTTTCCTGATTGCGACATTCAACCAGGCGCTCGCGGCCCATCGCGCCGGCGATCTCGCGCGGGCGGAATCGCTGTACCAGCTGGTGCTGGCCAGCGATGCCAGGCAGTTCGACGCGATGCACATGCTGGGCATCGTCGCCGGACAGCGCGGCGACCATAGGGAAGGCGTGCGCCGCATCACGGACGCACTGAAAATCAGGCCGAATGTCCCGGACGCCTACATCAATCTCGGCCGCATGCAGGCGGAGCTGAAGGACTATCCCGACGCCTGCGCGAGCTATCGCAAGGCGCTTTCGCTCAATCCGAATCTCCCGCTTGCCCACAACAATTTCAGCATCGTGCTTCGCCGGCTCGGAAACGGCGAAGAGGCGCTGCTCCATTGCGACAAGGCGATTGCGCTCGCGCCCAATTACAACGAGGCCTGGAACAACCGCGGCAACGCGTTGTTCGACCTCGGCCGGCAGGACGAGGCGTTGGAGAGCTACGATCGCGCGCTCGCACTCGCTCCCCGGCTCGCCGAGGCGATGCTGGGCCGCGGCAATGCGTTGCTGGCGCTCGAGCGCTTCGCGGAGGCGCTTGCCGCCTACGACAAAGCTTTGTCCCTGCAGCCTGACAATGCCGACTGCCATGCCGGGCGCGGCCTCGCGCTGCACGCGCTCTCGCGCTTCGGCGATGCGCTCGCGAGCTACGACCGTGCCCTTGCGGTCAATCCCGGCGATGGCGACGGCTGGTTCAGCCGCGCCAATGCGCTGCTGGAACTGAGGCGGCTCCCCGAGGCCGTCGCAAGCTACGACAAGGCGCTGGCGATCAGGCCCAATTTCGCCGAGGCGTATTACGGCCGCGGCCGGGCGCTGCAGGCATTGAAGCGCTTTGACGATGCGCTCGCCGATTACGACGCGGCTTTGGCGATGAAGCCGTTTTTCGCCGATTGCCTTTACAGCTACGGCAATGCGCTGCGGGAACTCAACCGGCTGGAGGATGCCGTCTCTGTGTTCGAGCGGCTGCTCGATTTCGCGCCCGACCACGATTTTCTCAAGGGCATGCTGCTGTATTCGAAAATGTTCTACGGTGACTGGGACCGGTTCGCGTTTCTCGCCGACGCGGTCAAATGGGGCGTGGAGTCCGGACAAAAAGTCGTCGAGCCCTTCGTGTACCAGGCGGTTTCGAGCTCCGCGGAGGACCTGCGGCGCTGCGCGGAAATCTTTGCCGCCGCCCGCTATCCCCGCGCGCAGACGCCGGTGTGGTCCGGCGAAAAATATGACCACGGCAAGATTCGCATCGGCTACGTGTCGGGCGAATTTCGCTACCAGGCGACGTCGATGCTGATTGTGGAACTGTTCGAGTGCCACGACAAGAATCGCTTTGCGCTTTGTGCATTCGACAATGGCTGGGATGACGGCGGCCCCCTGCGTGCTCGAATCAACAACGCGTGCGACGAGGTCATCGATATCGCCGGCCTCGGCGACGTCGCGGCGGCAGCCGCGATCAGGGAGCGAGAGATCGACATCCTGGTCGATCTCAACGGCTATTTCGGCATGGAACGGACCGGCGTGTTCGCCTGCAAGCCGGCGCCCGTGCAAGTCAACTACCTCGGCTTTCCCGGCACCATGGGCGCGGATTACATGGACTACATCATTGCCGATGCCGTGGTGATACCGGCGCAGCAACGCGCCTTCTACACGGAAAAAGTCGTCCATCTCCCGGATGCCTACCAGGCCAGCGACACCCGACGCCGGTTCGCGGAGCGCGCGCCCGGCCGCGAGGAGTACGGGCTGCCGGACCGGGCCTTCGTGTTCTGCTGCTTCAACAATACCTACAAGATCGCGCCCGATATCTTCGACGTCTGGATGCGGCTGCTCGACCAAGTCGAAGGCAGCGTGTTGTGGCTGCTCCAGCACAATGAGGTGACGCCGCGCAATCTGCGCCGCGAAGCGGAACGGCGCGGCATCGCGGCGGAGCGGCTCGTGTTCGCCAAGGGCGTCCCCCTGGACGAGCACCTCGCACGCCACCGGCTGGCGGACCTGTTCCTCGACACCTTGCCTTACAACGCGCACACGACCGGCAACGACGCGCTGTGGGCCGGGCTTCCGCTCGTCACCTGTTGCGGGTCGACGTTTCCGGGACGGGTCGCTACGAGCCTGCTGCGCGCCGTCGGGCTTCCCGAGCTGGTCGCGGGGTCGCTCGCGGAATACGAAGCGCTGGCATTGAAGCTCGCCCGGGACCGCGAACTGCTGGCCTCGTTCAAGACCAGGCTCGCGCGCAACCGCGACACCTGCGCGCTGTTCGACGCGGAGCGCTTCGCGCGTCACATCGAGGCCGCTTATGCCGTCATGTGGGAACGCTCGCAGCGCGGCGAACCGCCGGAAAGCTTCGCGGTCGATCCCCTCTGATACCGCGTCGGGCGAAGGCGGAGCGGCGTCCGGACCGTGCCGTCACGCCGCGGCGTTCCGCATGGCGAGTACCGCGGAAAGCGCTCGGTCCGCCGGACCTTCGGCTATCGTGGTCCTTCCAAACGGGACGAAATCGCGGAAAATCGGCTTGGTGTTGGGGCTCGATGCGAACACGAGGCCATCGAACGACGTGGTGTCGTTGTCGAAGTCGCTGGATACCTCGACCCGGTATCCGTGCCCTGCAAGCGTTTCGACGACTTGGTCGTGGAGCAACTGCGAGTGCGTGGATATGAACAGATAATCGATTTTCTTGTCCGCCAGGGTGGCGCAGGCGGCGTCCAGCATTTGAACTTCGAATCCCTGAATGTCCGCGTGCAGGATATCGAGGTGAGGAAGATTCCGTGTTGCAAAAAAGCGGTCGATCTCGAATTGCCCCTTCGCGACCATCGCGCCGATGAATTCGCCCGCGAAGCCGTTGCGCTCAAAATTGTTCTTGCCGGCCGCGAGATTCGCCGGATTCGGCTCGACCAGGATCTGCGTCGCGCGCGGTCGCGATTTTTTCAGCCACATCGAATAATGCGCCCAATACGCGCCGAGCTCGATCATCACCGGATCCTCGCGCAGGTTCCTGATGGCCTCCTGGAAGACATATTCTTCGAGCGGCTCGTGAACCCCGCGATTGATGATCAGTATCTGGCTGAACGCGCCGTAATAGGCGGCGTCTCCCACCAGCGGGACCCGGTTGCCGTTGTGCAGGAACACGTCGTTGTCCTGGACGAATCCCGCCGCGGGAATCCGCTCGATGAGCAGGTTCACGGGATCGGAAATGATTTCCCTGAAGCGCCCGAGAAGGTCTCGTTCTGAAGCTTTCGCGGGTAGCATGGCGCCTCCGTTACCTCGATGGGCCGTCCGCTCGAGGCGCGCTCGAGATCGAAAGCCGATGAGACCGGGCCTATCGCGTCGGGGCGGTCGCCGATAGCCCAGGGATTGATAAAGTTTCACCGCCGGGCTCGTCAACGCTCATCGTCACGGCGCCTAGTCCGGCGAGCAGCCCTTGCGGAAGAACTCGACGAGCTTGTCCGGGCAGGTGTGGTGGATGGTGGGCTTGCCGGTCGCGCCGCGGCGGCCGGCGGAGGTCTTGAGAAAGCGGTACATCAGGCGATCGTCGTTGTAGTCGCGGGTTTCGCGGAACAGGACCGCGCCCGCGGTGCCGAGCTCGCGGCGGAACACCAGGGTGTTGTTGTCGCACATTTCGTAGGGCACCCGGCGCCCGGGGTCGTCGCCGACGGACTCGAAGCGGTCGACGCCCAGCCGTTCCCCCGCCCGCGTCCAGATCGTGCGCAAAGTCGATGCCCAGCGTACTCCCTGCACCGCGTCGGCGAGCGCGGCGATGTGGCCTTCGTCCCAGTGCACGTCGTCGTCGGCAAATGTCACCCAGGGCGTCATCGCGGTCATCAGGCCGACCGCCCGTAGCGGCGACCCCGGCGCATTTCCGTTGCGGCCCAACCCGGCGGGAAGCACGAGGCTCAGCCGGCGGGGCGAATTGTAGGACTCCGGCACTTTGGCGGCGGCATCGCGCACCTCGTCCCACAGCAGCAGATGAAACGTCGCGCCGCCCTGCGCCTGCCGGTCGATGCTCGCGATCAGGCGCTCCAGCGACGGTTTTCCGGTGGTCGGGGTGATGATGGTGATGTCGAGCGGCGGCGGCATCGATGGTTCAGTCGGTCTTGGGCGGCGCGCTCGCCGCCATCGACGGCGATTGGAGGTGGTCCAGGCCGATGCGGCCGAAGGCGGGGATCTTCACCGCCGGATGGCGCGTGTCCAGGCCGGCGACCAGGCTGAGAAAGTTCACCTCGATGCCCTCGACCCGGCCGATCTTCAATCCGAGGAGGCCGTAGAGGCTCAGTTCGACCCCGGTCCCGCTTTCGGTCAGGCCGAACACCGTGCCGTCGGCGCGATAATCCTTTCCGATCGCTTCCGGCGGCATCGCCACTTCGAGTTCGGGCACAGTCCGCAGGATGGTGGCGACGAAGGTATTGCTGTTGGGCCCCGGCCACAGGCGGTAGTCGCCATCGCCGGCATAGGCGTAGTCCTTGATGGCGCGCTCGATCTTCGGGATGGCCGCCGCGGCCCGTTCGCCGCCGATATCCGCGATCATCTCCGGCCTGTTGCCGATCCAATAGGAGTCCGGCGGATAACCGTTGACCCGGAGCGGCCGGCCGAATCCTGTCACGTCGTAGCGGGTGTAGCTCTCGGCATCGGCGGGCTTGACCACGATCCAGGTGTGGACCGCGAAGATGCTGCGCCAGCCGCCGGTGCGGGCGGCGAAGACGTAGACGCGCGGTACCGGATCGCTGGCGGCGGCGGGCAGCATGCCGGCGCTCGACCACCGCGCCTCCCACCAATTGCGGGGACGCTCCTCGACCGACCACAGCAAGGCCTTCGCCGCCACCGGCAGCGCGAACACGATCAGCAAGGTCAAACGGATGGTGCGGCGGAGGGATCGCATGGATTTCGCCATCAGGACGGGGTTGCCGGCGCAACTGTGCCAGTGCGCCGCGCGCGTGCCAATGCCGTCATGGCGATCAGGATCGCTTCGCCGGCGTGCACGAGTTCGGCGAGGTGAAATGGGCGGCGCCGTCTTGCCCTGGGCTGCGCCTCGAGGCGGATCGGCGGCACGTGAACGAAGGCGACGAGAAGCGGACCGCCGGGCGTCCGTGCCGCTTCGAGGGCGCGCCAATAGATGTAATTGCACAGGTAGGTCCCGGCATTGCGCGAGCGCGCGGCGGGAACGCCGGCCGACCGCGCGGCCCGCACCAGGCGCTCGACCGCGCGGGGGTTGCGCAGTGCCGCCACGCCCGGCGCGATCGCGGGCCGCGCGGGGCGAAAGCCGCCGGCATCGGGAAACAGCACCGACACCCGATTGCGCGCGAGTTCCTCGATGCGCAGGCGCCGGGCGCGCGTCGCGACGCCGAACAGCAGCACGATATCGGGCGTCTCGCGCGCGAGCAGGGCGGGCAGTTCGCGGTCGACGTCCGCGTAGCGTGTCGCGAATACGTGGGCGATGCGCCGGGTCCCCTCGAGCGCCGGGCGTCGGCGAAGCGCGAGGCGCGCCGCGACGAGCCCGCTCGGGTTGACCGGCGCTCCGGGAAAGCGGCCGAAGCCGGCAATCAGAATCCGCAGCCCGCTCACAAGCCCAGGGTCCCCACGATCTCGTCGACGGCGAGCGCCGGCGACAGGCGGCCCTCGGCCACCGCCCGCTCGATCTGCGGCAACTTCGCCTTGAGCTTGGGGTCGCAGGCGAGCCGGCCGCGCAGCCGCTCGTCGAACAGCGCCCACATCCACTTCACCTGCTGCCGGCGGCGCCGCGCGGCGAAGGCGCCGCTCGCCGTGAGCTTATCCCGATGCGCGACGATGTTGTCCCAGATGGCCGCCACGCCGTCGCCGGTGAGCGCCGAATAGGTCACGACCGGCGGCCGCCACTCCGCCACCAGCGGGGTCAGGATATGAAGCGCCGCACGGTATTCGCCGGCCGCAGCCTTGGCGCGCCTTATATTGTCGCCGTCCGCCTTGTTGACCGCGATCATGTCGGCGAGTTCGACCAGGCCTTTCTTGATGCCCTGCAATTCGTCGCCGGCGCCCGGCAGCATCAGGGCGAGGAAGAAATCGGTCATGTCGGCCACCGCGGTTTCCGACTGCCCGGTGCCGACCGTCTCGACCAGGATCACATCGAAGCCCGCGGCCTCGCACAGCAGCATGGTCTCGCGGGTCTTGGCGGCGACGCCGCCCAGCGTGCCGGCGGCGGGGGAGGGGCGGATGAAGGCCTTCGGGTCGGTGGCGAGCCGCGCCATCCGCGTCTTGTCGCCGAGGATCGATCCCCCGGTGCGTGCGGAGGAGGGATCGACCGCGAGCACGGCGACCTCATGCCCGCGCCCGGTGAGATAGGTGCCGAGCGCGTCGATGGTGGTCGACTTGCCGACCCCGGGGGCGCCAGTGATGCCGACGCGCATGGCCTTGCCGGTATCCGGGAGCAGATCCTGGACCAGCCGGCGGGCCTGCTGCTGATGGTCCGGCCGTTTGGACTCGATGAGCGTGATGGCACGCGCCAGCACCGCCCGCTCGCCGGCACGGATGCCGCTGGCGAAGCGGGCCATATCGATGGCGGGGGGAATCGGCTCGCTGCGTGGTCTCATGGAGGTGTCTTAAACCACTGGCCCGCGGCTGTGACCCCCGTCAAGGCCGCCAGTCTCGGTCGCCCGGGCCCCGTAACCGGGCACGCCGCGGCGGCCAAGCGAACCGGATGTGGAAATCTGCGGGCGGAACTCTTTTTTTGCCGCGATTGCCTGATATATCGTGCATCAAGCTATTTTCGTAAATTAGACCAATGGGTTAGTCATAGTTAGCAAAGTATGAACTTTGTTCCCTAGTCGTGTTACTCATTCATAGCATGGGCGCCATCGGGGGCGCGGGGAGAATGGCGATGCGGACGCGGGCGCGGGCACTCGTAACCACCACCCTGTTTGTCGCACTTCAATCCGGATCGGGCATCGCCGTGAGCCATGCCGCCGGCCTCCTGTGGGAGGTCGAGAATCCGTACCGCTTCTTCAAGCGGAGCGCGTCTTTCGAGATGCACGAGAAGGCGTTTGCCGCCGTGCGCGGGCCCGCCGGCCAGCCGCTCCCGTCCAACATTCTGTGGAAGGTCGAGCGGCGCCTCAACGATCCCGATTGCAAGGACGCTTCGACGCCGACCTCCTGCATCGAGACCCAGCGCGCCGGGTTTGCGAAAAGCAGGCTCGGCTGGGCGTCCCAGACCGTCGAATTCAACTGCTACGACCGCAATGCGCGGCCGCGGCATTACATGGTCACCTGCGACCGCCAGTATTCCTGGGGCACGGCTAAGGAAGACTACATCCTGCCGGACGCCCACACCGTCGTCATGCACATCGCGCCCGAGCAGCTTGCTGCCGCCGGCCCCGGCGATTGCGCGTGGACATGGCAGGGGCACCGGGCCGGCGCTCCGGCGGAAACCCACAAGCAAGCCTGCAAGGACAAGCTGGTGATCAGGCGGGTGCCGTTCTCGCTCAACCATGCCTTCTCGGGCGTATCGGTCAAGGTGCAACTCCCCAGCGGCGCGGAGCTCGCCGAGCCGCAGGTGACGGTCGAGGACCTGTTCGTCGTCGCCATGGGCGATTCCTTCGCCTCCGGCGAAAGCAATCCCGACCGCCCCGTGACCTTCAGCCCGGCCCGCGAGATGGTCTACGACCCCGTCAATTTCCAGCGCGACAGCGTGGCCACCCGCTCGCTCAAGGAACCGAGCTACGGCATCGCCTCCAGCTCCGATTTCGTCAATCCGAAGGCGCTGCCCAAGCGCCTGATGGAGGACGAGGAGAAAGGCCTCATCCTCCAGCCGAACTCGCGGGAGTTTCAAGAGGCATTCGACCGCCGCGCGGCGCAATGGCTGAGCCCGGACTGCCATCGCTCCCAATACGGCTATCCGTTCCGCGTCAGCATCGGGCTCGCCCTCGAGAACCGCCACCGCGCGGTGACGTTCGTCAGCCTGGCCTGCTCCGGCGCCGACATCGTCGAAGGCCTGTTCACGCAAAGCGACCCGCGCGAGCAATTCAGCGGACCCAACGGCCAGAAGCACGTGGTCGCGCAGCTCGACCAGTTGAGCGACCTGATCTGCCGCAATGGACCGGCCGGGCGCACCCGCGCGGCGTCCTATCGCCTTCCTGTCTACACCACCGGCAGCACCGGCATCAGCGAGCAGGTCTTCACCAAGCAATGGTGTCCGCCGGAAAACCGCAAGCGCGCCATCGACGTCATGCTGCTCTCGGTCGGCGGCAACGACGTGGGGTTCGGTGCGCTGGTCGCCTATGCCATGACCGAAAGCGCGAGCGACATAGCCCCGATCGTCGGGCTGGTCGGTCACGAGCTGCGGTTTTCGCCGGCCGTTTCGGAGGTCTACCTGCGCGTGCTCGATCGCCGCATGAAGGCCGTCAAGGATGCCCTGAGCGACGGTTTCGGCGTCGATCCCTCCCGCGTGCTGCAGAATGCCTATGAACCGATCCAGTTCGACGAAACCGGCAATGTCTGCGGCTCGCTGCCGACGCTAGGCCTCGACGTGCATCAAAAGCTCCGCTACAGCCGCGATCGCGCCCAGGAGGTCTCCGGCTTCGTGCGCGAGTTGCAGGGCCGGCTGGAATGCATCACAGACGCGCGGCATCCAAATTGCCCGGCCGGCCTCGCGACCGGCACCGGCACCGGCTTCAAGCTGATCACCGATCACGTCGCCGAGTTCGCCAGGCGCGGGGTGTGCGCGCGCGATCCCCAGAAAGTCCTGGCCGACCAGATCAACATGGGCATGCCCCGCATGTCCCAGGCGGCCGGGAATTTCCTGCCCTATTCGCCGGCGGCGGTGCTGCCTTACGCCCATCACTGGCGCCTCGCCCGCAGCCCGAACGACACCTTCCTCGCCGGCAACACCCACCGTGAAGGCATCTCGCCGTTCGACGACCTGCAGCCGCCCTATGCCGCCCTCACCAGCGGCGCGTTCCACCCTAGCGCCGAAGGCCACGCCATCGTCGCCGACCACGTGCTGCACCACGTCAACGAATTCCTCGACAAGCGGGCGCTGGCGCAGAATTAGGGTGAGGTGGTCGGGCGCGGGACAATTTCCAAAGAAGATTCCCGTTTGGAGCCGGATCAGGAGTAAGGAAACGCCCCGCCGGCGTGAGCCGGCGGGGCCAGAATGACTGCTCGGTATTCGAAATGCCTGCGAGTCTCACAGACAGCCGATGATCGGCACCGGGAGCCCGACGCAACCGCCATATCCGTAGCCGCCGTATACGGGGCCGCCATACCCGTAGCCCCTGTAGCCACCGTACCGATGGCCGCCGGCATACCGGTTCTGACCGCCGTGACCGGCCATGGAATGTCCAACGCCGGCACGGCCACCGCCGTGGGCGCCACCGCCGTGTGCCGCCATTGCTTCGGCCGGGATCGCGAGCGTTGCCGCGACTGCGAGCATGAGCGAGAGGTTACGTACCATTGAATTTCCTCCGGAACGGTCTTCGTCGGGCGCGAGCCTCGTAGCCCGTGTCGCTCAACAGACCTGTGACCCAATGCCGGAGATGCCAAAGTGTTCCACCGGATCAGAGCTGGCGCAGAATTGGAGTGTGAACGACAAACTCCGTTGCTGGCGGCTGGACACCGGTTCGCGGCCGCAGGCGGCGCTTTTCCGTACGGGCGGCCTGGCCGGGTAGACCGCAATATCGACTTCCGATCGCGATTAATGTAGCTTTGACAAAGAGCTGCCAGCGGGACACGCCGAAATCCCGGGGGCGACAACGGCAGCGGGCATGCCGTCGGCTGGTATTGATTCCTTACATCGACAGACAGATTGCGAGTGCCATCGGCATCGTGGCGCGGGCGGTCATGCGCTTTGCCAGGATCGGGTGGCGGCATCCATTCGCGGAGCGATGCCTTGGAGAGCCTTTTCACCAAAGCGGTCGAAGCGATCTACGATGCGGCCCCGGACCCGTCGCGTTGGCCGATCGCGCTTCAGGCGATCGCAGACTGCTTCGGAGATGTCGGGGCGTTCCTGGTCTACCAACGTGACGACGGCGGGTTTGGGGCGGTCGGGTCCGCGAGTCTTGCGCGGCTTCAAGAGGACTACGTCAGAGAATTCGGTACCCAGGACTTGCGGGCGCTGCGCGGCCTCGAGCGCGGCTATTATCTCGCCCGCGAAGGCCTCGTCGACCACGACGTGGTCTCCGCCGAGGAAATGGAACATCATCCCTTCTACAAGATGCTCGCCCGCCACGGGCTGAAATACTTCGTCGCCGCAATCGTCTCTCCGGATCCGCGGATCAATGCTTCCATCGCGGTTCAACGGGCCATCGAGAAGGACCCATATTCCGAACGGGAGATCGATCTCATGGTGCGCCTCGGCCGCCATGCCGAGAAATCGTTGAAGCTGAGCATCGGCCTCCTCAACGCCGAACTGGGCAATCTGGGGCTGCGCGAGGCGCTGGGCCGGCTCGGCATCGGTGTGTTCGCGCTCGACTCGCTCGGACGCATCGTGTTCTCCAATCCGGCCGGCGATCGCCTGATCGGCGACGGCCTGATCGTCGTCGATGAACGGCTCCGGTTTTCGCCCTCCGCCGCGCGCGGCGATATCGAAAGCCTGACCGACCGGGTATTGCGGAGCGATCCGCGCGACGTGATCGCGGACCCCAAGCCGATGCTGGTCGAGCGGGCGAGCAGCCCGCGGCCGCTGACGGTCTATGTTCTGCCGGTCGGCGCCGTCCGGACGCCGGCGCAGGCGTTCCTGACCCGTGCGCGGGCCCTGGTGCTGGCGATCGATGCCCGCACCGACGATCCGCCGGATCCCGCCATCGTGCGGGACGCGCTCGGTTTGACCCTTGCGGAGGCGCGCCTCGCCGCGCTGGTCGGCATCGGCCTGCGGCCGGGGCAGGCGGCCGAAAAGCTGGGCATCACCGAGGAAACGGCGCGTACGGCGATCAAGCGGGTTTTTGCCAAGGTCGGCGTGTCGCGTCAGAGCGAATTGTCGGCGCTGCTCACCAAGCTGATCCTCAGATGAGACTGTGATTTGCATGCAACTTTTTTTGGCCGCACCTCCCAAATGGGGGGTGCGACAAGCCCCCAATTCGGTACGATGAGGTAGTGTCCCGAGGCCGTGCTCCGAGTGGTGCGGCAGACAAGGCCGGCAATCCGCCGCTCGACGAATTGATATTGTGAGCGTTGCGATGAGTGTAGACGCCGCAAACACCGTTTGAATTCGATTTTTGAAACCGGGGGGAATATACGATGCGCGTTTTCTCGTCAGCTGTGCTGCTGTTGCTCGCCGCCACGGCACCGACGTTCGCCGCCGACGACCACAGCGGCCGGACAAACATCCGCGATTATGGCGCCCTGTGTAACGGCACCAATGACGACACGTCGGCCTTCAAGGCGGCGATCGCCGCCGCTCCGTTCGGTGGGGTGGTATTCGTGCCGCCGGGCAATTGCGTCGTGTCGGACACGTTGGACATCAAGAATAATCTCGTTTCCATCGTCGGGGACGGCCTCGGCAGCCAGATTTTCCAGCAATCGGACAAGACGCTGCTGCGGCTTACGAACACCGCCGCCCTCATGATCAAAAATCTGTTTCTCGGCTCCGCCGCGACGTCAGTCGGCACCGCGCTCATCGATCTCACCAACAGCCATCGTAACCGCATCGACAACGTCAGCATGCTGGGAAGCTATCATGGACTGCACCTCAACGGCTCGCTGCTCAACACGGTGGTCGACCTGCGCAGCGGAGTGAATTTCAGCCAGTTGTTCTTCGCCGCTTCTCAGATCGTGACGCCGAACCAGTATTGGGTCTATGCGGAGCCTTATGCCGCCACCGGGATCTCCGCGAACGCGAATACCTTCATCGCGCCGGTGCTGGAGGGTGGCACGAACGGAATCTTCATCAAGGATGGAAACGGCCAAGGCAGCCTGCAACTCGTCGGGGGCACGATCGAAGGGGTGACCGGCATCGGCTTGCAATTTCACGGGACGTTTCTGCCCTCCTCGGTCACTGGGATCGATTTCGAGGACAATGGTCAGGACATCGTCATCGACGGCTCGAGCAATATCAGGATGAGCGCGATAAACTCCGTGTCGGGCGCCGTCATACCGCCTGCTCCGATCGTGTCTCTTACCGGGGACACGCGAAATGTGCAGATTTCCGACAGCTCGGTGGACAGCATCTTCGTAGGTCCGAAAACCAAGAGAATTGTATTGCAGAATATTACGTCCGGACTGGCCGGCGGGCCATTCGCAAACGTGAGTCTTCCTTCGGTGAGCGTAATCCCGGCCGGTTCTCCGACGGACCCGTACCCCGGGCCAATCACGAACATCACCGCCAACAACGTGGGAAATTACGCCGCGGGCGAGTAGCCCGGGGCACGCGCTCACTCATCGCCCTGCTGCGCGAACTTCAAGAGCTCGGCCGGCGATTTGCCGGCGAGGCCGAGCCGCTCCAGCGTCAGGCCGTCGCGCCCATAGTCGATGCCGAGCGCGAGGGAAGCGAGCTGGACCAGCGCGTCCATGGCGGGTGTCGCGACACCCGCGAGCCGGCCGAGCGCCGCCATCGGGACGAGGCCGTAGCCGATGTC
>Ga0302325_10011599_pt1 | contig 18977 bp, 21 predicted proteins | sample Palsa_T0_2_FD_201948 | JGI IMG/M metagenome (GOLD analysis project Ga0302325, IMG submission 201948) | Peat permafrost microbial communities from Stordalen Mire near Abisko, Sweden - Palsa_T0_2 | ecosystem: Environmental > Terrestrial > Soil > Palsa > Peat permafrost | place: Sweden: Abisko...
TAAAACCCCGACAGGTCAAAAATCATCTATACGGTCATTTTTTCCAGGAAATAACTTCATTAATTTATTTTAAAATCAACAATTTTAGTACATAATTTATTAATAACTTATTAATAATAAGAAATACTAAAGCTATTATCTTATAAAGTGCGCATTGCTATATACTAAAAATGAATATAATGCACACACTTTAATGTCGTCGTCGGCCCCCTTAAAATTACTAATTTTTGAAAAGATTTTAATTAATTAACAATAACGCCTCTATTCGTGTACCCGATAATTGTCTTAGTGCTATTAGGGTCTAATTTAATTAAATGACTAAAACTATTGTTATAAAATGACAAATAGGGTGCTTTTGGAGGTTTAGCAAAGCTTATCTCCCGGGCCCACGCTTGCACTTACGCTTTACTATATTCTAGAACCCACACTTTACTATTATTACCTTATATAACCCCACCCTCTTGCATAAATTCGTCTTTATACAAATGAAATAAGAGCTTATTAATTGCATGCTAATTGGTTATATGCTACCGATTATTTATTAAATTAACCTCTTATATAATACGCTATTCGGCTTACTTCTTAGTTAATTTCTTATGCTGTTCTTTAAGCTTAATAAAACTATACTTAAGTAAAAAGGGAGGTAAATTAAAGCACCCAAATAGCTCGCTACAGTTAAATAGTATAGTCTTGTTAAGCTTCTTGCATTGCCGGGGAAGCTTCCTAGTAATATACTTTATAATAAACGCATTAGTCTCTTTAACTCGACAATTTAAGTAAGCATTATTGTCTAATTCGTCCTTTTCATATAATATTTCACAGCAATAGGCTACTTGCTAGGCCTTAGCTCCTTTAGAAATAACATTATACTTTTGCATATGCTTCTTCTTGTCTTTATTTGCCTTATTGCAAGCCTCTTCTAATATAGCCTCTTCTTGCTCCTTTTTATAGCTTGTAGTAAGCTATGCTTTAATTATCTTCGGCTTAATGGTTAATCGGAAGGCCTTCTAAGAACAGTAAAAATTAGGAGTAAGAGCATATTAGTTATTGTTATCGCTAAGGATAAAGTAATCTTCTAAACGCTTATCTAAGTAAGCTGCGTGGGCTTGTCAATCGGGTGTAGTAAGGGCATTTTGAAATAGCTTAAGCCGGGAGGGGGTAACTAGTGTCTAAATAAGTTAATGCTCGGCGGCTATAAAATTAGCTTATACCCTTATATAAATTTATAGCTATATAATATACTTGTTTTCGCTTAGTATCGCTTTAAGGTTTTGTAAATATGCTTTATTGTATCTTGGCCTAATAACCCTACTTTAGTAAAAGTACTAAGAATCGTCCTTAATTGGAAGGTTTTATAGCAAATAGACTAATATGCTTGCAAGAAGTTTAGCTTAGTGTATATTGTCACAAGCGCCAGCTTCAGGGCCTGGAAAGGAAGGCAAAAGTAGAAGGGTCTCAATTATGACTATACAAAGCTAAGGAAGGAAGGAATAAAGGAATGCGAGAAGCTTCTTAAATATCCTAGGTTTGCCAACCTAGCCTAATCGGGAATAGCGCTGCACGTGCCAGCGCAGAACCGTAACATATATTATATTACCGAATCGGATTTTTTTGGTGGATGCTCTCTTAGTGCTAGTGTTTAAGGGGCTAAAAAATGCTAATATTTAAAGGCTAGAGGAGGTGAGTGCTATGTAGCGGAAGCTAAAAAGGAACAATTTTATAAGCTTAGAAATAATACAAAAATTCGTCAAAGGTATAAGAGCTATAGCTATCAAAAATAAGCTTTTGCCACTTTCTTTTAGTCTTTTTCCACGTTTAGTTATAGAAGTGTTTAATGTATTTTATGCTTAGCTATTTGTTAATATAGCTAGATGCACTTGTTGCTAGAATTGTCTCGTCGTTTAAGTCGTTTTTGAAGTAATCTTCTTTTAAGACTTCTCTTTTAAGAATTAAGAAGGGTATAATAGCTATATTGTCTTTATATATAGTCTCGATTGTTGTAAGCGACTCTCGATTATCTAGATTTGCCAAATATATATCTTTAGTTTATAGATATATAATAATAATTTTCTTATTTAAAACCCCGATTCGGAAGCTTGTTTCGTTTATATTATACACGTCTTTAAAGGTTATACTAAACTTCTCTAGCGCGCTATAATACTCCTTGAAATGCTCTTCCAAGTCTTCCTTCCGGTATGTAGCTTTCCTCTTTTGTGCTAATGTCTTTGCTTATAAAGTTTTAAACTACTTTTTATTGCATTTAAACTATTGTTAAGTTTAGAGACGCGTCACTTGAAAAGTAGAACCGTTCTTTGCAATAATCTTATTAGCCGCTACTCGAATAGCTAACATGTCGGCCTAGTGGCTTAAATAAATTAAGAAATCGATAAATTGCTTTAATGCCTCCTCTTAATTATCACTTAATACTTTGTTTTAGCCCCCTTTGGTGTTTTGTGGTAATTGGCCTAACAGACGCGCTTTTTAAAGGCGTAATAGAACGCGAAATTGCATTGCAACCTTGGACTTTTTAGAGTGTAAGTGTTTATAGAAGAATTCGGTAGCTTAGGCTATCCTTTTCTCCTTTTCGGGGTTATATTTGGTTATGTTATAATTTTAAAATAAATTAATAAAGTTATTTCCTGGAAAAAATGACTGTATCGATGATTTTTGACCGTATCGCTGATGCGCACGGTTACACCTTGCGAACCCCGACCCCAACTACTCCTTTTTCCCACACAAACCTAAAAAGAAAACAAGAAAATTTTGATCTTTGATCTTCTTTTATGCTTTAACAATATTACTTAAGAGATTTAATAACATAATAAGCTCATTATACGAGGTGGTTGTGCTGGGGGTTTCGTTTAGGTGTACGCAGAGCAGTGGCGGCGTGGCGCGAACTCTTACCTCCTCGTCTGTTTTAGCGCTCACATAAGCTAATATTAAATCCCGTGCAAAACTCTGCATCTCCCTTTCCATCCCACGTGCAATTCATTAATTTAAAACCTAGGGAAGATCTACGCTGTCTCCAATCAGATCCGTCTCACCTTTCCCGCTACATCCTAAGGTCTTAAAGCGTACAAATGGACCCAATATCCTTCTTCCCCTACAAGACGGGAAACGCAAGCATCGACACCTTCAATTCAGTGGCTGTGACTATAGTGCTGCTTCTTTGTAGCACTTATATTTTCACAACATGTCGATTCTTCATCGGTTCATTTCTTCAGCGCCGGGGGATAGGCGAACAGCCATTGACCTTACCATATTGGATTCCATTCCTCGGAAACGCGCTATCCATGACCCGTGACGGCCATGCGTTCTATCACTCAGCAGTGTAACTGCATCCCCCATTCGTCGTCCTAACTCCACTAACTCATTATTCAGAAAGAGATCTTCAGGTCGCCTAATCGGCTCCCGCATCGGACCTTTGTACGTCTACTTCATCTCCGGCGCCAAGAATATTCAAACCATCTTCCGAGCATCAAAATCACTGTCCTCAGATTTTCTCATCCTAGAAGTCTTCAAAACTGTGATCGCCATGCCAAAACGTGATCTGGCTATTTATGAAGCTGACACCTCGGGTTCCTTTGTTGCTCCTCTCACTTCGATTCCCGAAGAGAAGAGGATTTGGAGAAAGGTACATGAGGTGCAGCATCATCATTTGTCCAGCGGCAATCCATTGAACATTCTCATTCGCGTCTTTACAGCAGAATTCGAGAAGACTTTGGATGAAATACCGCTCGATGTGTGGACGCCTGTGCCAATTTACAGGTTCTTTCGGAAGAGCATGTCAACAGCAGCAAATATTTCTTTAATCGGGAGCCGGGTTTCCGAAGAGAACCCTGAGTTGAATGAGGACTTCTGGTCGTACTTTGAGGGATTTATGTGGTTTTTTATGAAACTTCCTAGATTCTTGAATCCAAAAGTATGGGAGGCCAGAGAGCGCTTGACAATTGCTTGTGTGAAGCATTTGCAAAGTTTTGGGGACAGATACAATGAAATCCAGAAAGAGGATCCCGATTGGGACCAAGATTTGGGTAGCAGAGTAAACCGACTGAGAGATAAGGTGTTGTTCGATGCTGGGATGAGCATTGAGGGGAGAGGTGCGCAGCTGGCAGGGTTCCTAATAGGGTACGTTTTCTCGTTCCATCATTTTTCTCCTCGCCTCTCTATTTCTCCTTTAATCAGTAAGGTTAGAATGAAACTGATAAGTACTTTTCAAAAGCATAAATGGGAATGCGGTTCCCATCACCTGCTGGATCATTATCGAAGCGATACGAACTCCAGGTCTCCTCGCCTCCCTCCGAGAAGAAATTTCAAAAACGGTATCAATCTTAAAGGAAACAGGTAAAATTGACTTCGATATCCCCAAACTCCTCTCGCTCCCCCTGCTCTCGTCTGTCTACACCGAAACGCTTCGTCTCCGAATCTCAACCACGCCAACACGTCAGCTCCTAAATGATCTTGAAATCGACGGCTATGTTTTGAAAAAGGGAAATGTCGTTATGGTTCCTTCCTGGCTTGCACATACGGATGAGGAGTGGTCGACTCCCGAGCACCCCGCGAGGTCCTTCTGGGCTGAGAGATTCCTCCCGTCTAAAGGGCCCGGTGACAGTGGTACGACGGGCACGACGCCCAAACCCGGGACGTATTTCCCCTTCGGAGGTGGGACCTCAATGTGTCCAGGTCGGTTCTTCGCGAAGCAGGAAGTACTGATTGCCGTTGCGATATTCATCTGGAAATTCGAAGTTGAGTTCGTTGAGTTTATTGCAATGGATGGGAAGAAGAGTGATAGGGGGCCGGAGCTAGATATCAGGAATGTGGGGGCTGGTGCGGTGGTGCCGGATCGGGATTTGAGGGTTAGGTTGAGGAGGAGAGGATAAGTGAACTGAAGTGTGGGATAGCAGGATGCCTTGTGTCAAGCCACCGATTTCACATTGAACTTAAGAGACTTGCTGCAATCCGGATTAAAACTTTTCTAAATGAATAGCTAGGGACGAAACCAGCCTAATCCTATCTCAGTACTACAACAGTCCCATATTATCGAGGTTAACACCAATAGCCACAAATGCCAAACAGAGCACGTCTACTTTCACACAGAAATTCCTGTTCCATATTCAACAATTCCACCGCCGGGAGGACATTAAACCTTCACTGCCACTCACCAAAACGCTTATCCTTAACCAACTAACACGGGGAAATATCAACTGATAGGGTGATTTGTCTTTTATTTTAGGACCTTTGGGAATCATCATTCGTTCGTCCATGTTCTAGATCTTCTCTTGCGAACTGTTTCCCGTTCAACCTGTTGACTTTGTCATAAACACCGCGTTACCAACTTACTCCTAACAGTGTAACGCTTCATTCAAGCCGAAACTGATAAGTACTTGATGGAGAATCTACCTCTGTCAACATTCTAGGTAATTGGAAAAAATAATGAACCTGTGATAGCTATTTTACCAATTATTGATGTCACATAAGAGTTTCGTGGGCAGATACCTTGATGGGGATTTCATAGGTGGGAAACAGTTCTTGAACAAATTCACGTAGAACGCCACGGTCAAGGCGATCGATTAGGAAAGATTCCTTGTACGAATCGACTTGAGAAGGGTGCCCCCCGTTCCTTCGCACGCGGTGATATGTTCTTCATCTTGGGAACGCTGGCTTCTGAGTCTTGCTTGCTTGCAGTTACATCTAGAAAGCAGATCAATTCTTTCCAGCTGACCGCTTCTTTGGCCAACAAACATTTTCGCTCGGGGAACTTGGACGCACCTTCTGACCTTTTTCTCGCAGCAGCATCTTCTATAGAGTTGAATTCTGCTGCCCAAGCATCCTCGTAAGTGACGGTTGAGCTCTGAACGGTAGAGGTAGGAGGGGTCCCGGATGGCCTGCCCTCGCCTTTCGTGCATTTTAGGTTATTTGAAAACCATGCAGTAGTAAATCCACTTGCGAAACCAGTAATAATGATCTATGCCATGCTCATGATAATTTGAAGGAGCATGGAAAAATATGTGTTGTTCGATTAAGTCCGTTCAGCCTCCTTTATCTGTGCACCTTCCACTCTCTACAAAAGAAGCTCAATAGAAGCCCTAGCACGATCGTTGAGAGGTTAAACAGATTGTTGCAATTCTTCCTACTATTTTACTAATTCTGTTTTGCTTGCCCGATTGGAATTTTCAAGGGTTCTTTGGAGATCCTTGACAGTCTTCATATAGCCCTCTACTTTGTTCAAGTCACCTTAGATCGGTGACTCTGTTGCTTGCTGCATTTCATTTACACCTTGGGTACCAAATATTATTGTTGAATCTAACCCAGACTCCAGAGACCCGGGGTATTGCTTCACTTATCGTAGTCGTCCAGGCTTCAAGCCTAGCTTGAGACGTGGCAGGTGTTGCGGATAGATCCAAAACCGAAGCTCTAAAAGAATGAGATTCAACTCCACATGAGGTTGAAGCACTTACAGTGTCTACTGGTTGATCCAGAAGTACAAAAATTTGGAACGGCTGCGTTAAAGCTACTCGGAGTTCCTTGACGTCGACGACAAGGCAAACTGGACTTCTCCAGGAATTCTCTTCGCTTTCTTCCTGCTAGTCTCTGCACCCAAAGACAGATTGTATTTGCCGATTTTTCTCTTGATAGATTCGATGGCATTTTCATAGCGTTAGCCTGTTCAGCCAAGTTTTCTTTCAACTCCAATTCCGGATACTTCTCAAGAACGGTCTGAATACTCTCCAGCGTCATCACCAAGCTCTTGAGGAACTCGACCGTATCTTGATGCCCGCTTGCTGCTCCATCAGAGTTCTTGAGAGTTTTCCATGCCTTCGCAAGTAGGGCCACGGCTGAACAGATATCTCCAACAGACCAGCCGAAAGACATCCTATGTTTGGTAGGAACATGCAATTAGTGGATGCTCTCAGGAAGATTGAGCAAATGCGCCGAGAATACTATGTGTCGGAACAAGGGAACAATCACCTGATCGGGCCTAACCCGATTAGGCAACCAGGTGAATGGGAGCCCTATAAAGGTTCTCATGCACCTGCAACCTCTTAGAATCTACACCTATTTGCAAAACATAAGAGCAAGAGTATACTCTTAATAGGCCACCCCCCTGTGATACCGACACTATGCTTTTCGTGATCTTTTGTGACGAGTGCCAATTTCGGATTACGTTGTCGGGCTAAGCATCCAGTGTGCCCTCATAGCCCCATCGCAACTTCGCAAGTCAGCAAGTAAAATAACAGGGACGTTGTCTCAAAGGGCGCCCCGCACATTTTCTCTAACTATTGTCCGATATTATAGTAGAGACCATTTTATATTCATTAAATGTCTTGAAGCACGAAGTTAAGCTAAAGTAAAACTTAGGAAGAGACTGTCAATGTTGGAAAGGGTACGAAGTCACGGGATTTGTCTAGTCACGTGCGGAATGCCTATCCGTGCTTTCTCAGCCTCACTATCGTAACTTCCTACAACACACCCCATTGCATACAGCAACAAGCTCGGATCGACGCATACATCCGTATAACCTTCCGCCCGTCTTCTCTGCGGCCACCTCTTGAGACAATCTTCCGGTCTGTGTAACGGACTCAGCTCGGCGGTCCGCCACACCAGAGCTCCCAAGAACCTCTTCTCGAATGATCATTCTACGTGTAACGTGTATCGATCAATTTCTCGAGAACAAAAGGCAACATGAGACTTCTCAACACCAAAATTCTCAAGCTGGAAGAATTCTGGGATGCTAACCATACGCTACCCTATGCTATACTCTCGCACACCTGGGAGAAGGAAGAAGTCTCCTTTCAAGCAATCGCAGATCTCGAGTCAGCGCTCAACTCATCGGATTCTCGAAAATCCGAGCCTGTTGTAACCAAGCACTCATGGATGGGTACGAATGGGTCTGGATTGACACCTACTGTATCGACAAGAGCAGCTCTGCAGAGCTCTCGGAAGCTATCAACTCGATGTTTGGTTGGTATAAGAAATCAGCGATTTGCTATGCGTATTTGGCAGATGTGCCATCCAATGGCGATCCTCAAGTCCCCCAATCCGCGTTCTCCAAGAGCCGGTGGTTTACTAGAGGTTGGACACTGCAGGAGCTCATTGCACCTAATATATTGGAGTTTTTCTCCAATGACTGGAAAAAACTCGGGTCCCGGCGGAGTCTTTCCGCGCGTATCTCGCAGATCACAACAATTGACTCTGATGTGCTTGCACTAAATTTGCAACCGCAGCGTAGGAGCATTGCACAAAGGATGTCATGGGCTTCCCGACGGTCGACAACACGCATAGAAGATATAGCTTACTGCTTGATTGGTCTATTTGCCATCAATATGCCACTGCTATACGGTGAAGGAGAGAGAGCATTCATTCGTCTGCAAGAAGAGATCTTGAAGCGCTCAAACGACCACTCACTCTTTGCTTGGACCGAAGAGAAGACGTCTGCTTCCAAGGTATTGGGAGGACTTCTGGCCAGCAGCCCTTCCGGTTTTGCACATAGCAATAGCTGCACTCCACTCTCGTTTTTCAGTGGCTCAAACTTGCCATTTTCAATGACCAATCTGGGGCTCCGCATAGAGCTCCCAATTTTTCATGTACCACAGGCACCACAAGACGAATTCATTGCAGTTTCTCGGCTGCATTTCAGCCGTTGTTCCGGGTACGACATGTCGGAATGCTCGAATCGGGCTTTACTTACATCTAAATCCCAGCGACAATCCCAATTTCGGTTTCCAATCTATTAATCGCGCGAGGGCATTACGAGACGTCAAAAGAAGTAGTCTAATTTTGGGGGTGCAGGATTGCTTTTCTTTGGATGGCAAAGACTGGGTTGAACTTAAGGTGGGTAAGGCTGGAGTGACTACTTTGTTTATCGCCCAAGAAGACAACAGCATTTGACTCATCCAGGTGGTATAAATGACTAATGGGAGGCTTCAATAGCAGTAGCACGGTGCGTCTTCGGTCGACTTGTGGTATATCATCTACAGATAGAAACATGTTCAACACAAGTTGAAATGACATCTTTTTCTGATCTGCTCTCGCTGATGCCAAGTACTGTATTATCTATCGTACTGTCTCGGGGGCTTGTACCCGTTCCTTCCATTTTTAATCTGTTAGGAAATGGTCTTATACAAGAAGATGGTCTTATATATCCCGCACAAAAAGGACAAAAATCGTAAAGTTTGCACAAAATTTATAAATTTAGACCTGGCCCTGTATAAAGGTGGGGTCCTATTCTTGGTGGTGGGACAGTACGACAGATAATATCTCGTTGGTCTCATCGAGCTTCCAATCTATGAGACCGTACAACAAACATTTTTTAACACCATGGCCTCCTTCGATAGTTTCCCATGCGTACTGAGCAAAGCATTTATCGAACGCAGTAACCACCATCAATGATGATATCAGCACCCGTCGTATAGGTACTGGCATCGGAAACCAAGTACACATACGCACCCTTCAACTCCTTCGCCTCGCCATCACGACCCATAGGAATCATGCTCTTCCACAAATCCTGCGTCTTCTTCTCCACAAAGTCAGACAGCCCAGTATCAATATAGCCCGGCGAGATCGAGTTGACACGCGCAAAGTCACGCCACTCGTTAGCCAGCGATCGCGCCATATGGATACAACCCGCCTTCGCAACATTATACGAAGTTTGCTCCTGCGGGAAATTGGCAATATGTCCCGACATGCTGGCAGTAATAACGAAGCTTCCCGTTCCGCGTTCCTTGAAATGATGTCCCACAGCCTTAGCACAGTGGAAAGTACCATTCAAATCCGTCTGGATGACCTCGTTCCAGGCCTCAACTGTACCATCAAGGATACCGGAATCAGCAGTTCGGCCGGCATTAGCGATGAAGGCGTCGATCTTGCCGAACTCCTTGATGACATCGTTGACGAGCTTTTGCACGCTGTCGTAGTTGCTGACGTCGCACTTGTAAGCTTTGACTTTGACGCCGTATGTCTCGCTCAGCTCTTTGGCGTTCTTCTCACCACCGGCAGGACGGGAAGCATATGTGATGGCCAGGTTAGCGCCCATTTCTGCGCAGCCTCGCGCGGCTTCGATGCCCATGCCCTTGGGACCGGATGCGCCGGTAACCTGAAGAATTTCACTGTCAGGATTGATTGATCGGAAAAGAAAGAGCAAGTCACAACTCAGGAGGCATTGAGGTGAGGTAGAAGAAAATTATTTGAGGGAAATCCATACCACGACGACCTTGCCCTTCAGACTGAACATGTCCAGTAGGGAGTTGGTTGTGGGGATTTTTTGAGGCATGACGGCGGATTGATGAATTGAAGATGTTTGAATTGAAACGGAGATGATTGGGATTTGAGTTTAAAAAGGTGGTGTGATGTTGAGAGGGAAGAAGGCAGAAAAATGTTGAAGCTGGCCTTATGTAGGGGATGAGCTCATGGTGGGGTTGGCGGGGCAGAGAGGTGGGCAGATTACGTCCGTCGCCGCGGGATTAAGTAACCCTGCTGCAGCTGCACTTGGGATACGCCGTTGTGACAGGCCACCGGTCCAGTCCGCAGGTAGAAATGGCTAAAAATCGCTTTCGTACCAAGAGCTGGATACGTTTCTTATCGTGTGGGGGGTTTCCCCCATCCAGAAAATCGAAGTGCTTACATCTCCTGTTGATCTTACGATTTGAGTTGGGCCCACGATGACATCACCTCGCTTGACTCTATACGTACCCCTTTTCTAGCTGGAGAGGAATTATATTCTCACATGCTTTGTTAAAAGGCGAGAGGTGCTTGTTAAAGAGGGGTAAATGTTTCGTCTACTGCAGTGTGGGCATGAGTAATCGAAACTCAAATCTTGTGGACCGAGATGCGAGAGGTTGATAACGGGATACCAGGATATGGGGTACCTGCATGGAAGGGTCACGTGTCCACTCCCCTTTATAACTCCGACCAAAGCGGGTATTGCGGCCAAATTTCGCGCTGAGTAAGTGCAGAATTTTCTTCTGCATGTGGTTGCCTTGCTGCGTGCATTGACAGCGACTATAGTTTCCGATGACTAGGGCTCGGCCGGGCCTGGTCAAACTTGTCAATTGATACAAGTCCCTCTCCTCAATCTCTGCCTTCTTCGTTAAGATCTCCTCCAAATCATCCTGCACATCCCAGTATCTCCCACTCAGCACTTCAACACTATCATCTCCCTCTTTCTCCTTCGCATTCAAACTAAAAACCGCAAGTGCAACCATGCTCTGAGCCGGGAGCTCAAGGGTGTCTATCATATACGGGGCCCACGAATCCATCAACTCCTTCATATCCTGCCCAACCACAGCCGAACCTTGATTCAAGTCCGTCTCGATATTCCCCGGATGGATAACAAAATTGAGGATCCCTTCCTCCCTTAACTCCATATCAAGGATTTGGATCGCTTTCTGTACCGCTGCTTTTAACGCGTCATAGCTGGACTGGAACACGAGTGGGAGAGCAGCAGCCGCGCTGCCAACCGTAATTACCGTTCCCTTTCCTCTCTTGATGAATCCTGGGAGTACTGCACGGATCATCGCAATAGGAGCCTTCACATTGACCTCCAACCACGCGTTGATATCCCTTTCTTCCACAAAGCGTGCCATGCGCTCGATCCCGGCGTTGTTGACCAAGACATCAATCGGACCTAACTTCTCCTCTGCCTCTCTAATAATCGTCCTACATCTCTTAAGATATCTTCAGTAATAGTAAGTACTTTCGTCCTATACTTTCCTTTGATTTCGGTAGCGAGGGTTTAGAGATCCGGAGCTGTGCGTGCGAGGATTGCGACTGAGGCGCCAGCGGAGGCGAAGGCGAAAGCGGTGGCGCGTCCAATACCTCGAGAAGCACCGGTTATGAGGACGGCGCGGTTAGTGAGGGTTGAGGCAAACTTTTGGGCGGAGATGAAGGGGTAGGGCTCATGGCGTAGAGTGATTCCGGTTGAAATTGGGAAATCAAGAGACATTTTAGCTTCTTAGCTGAGTGTCAAGATGTGGATGAGACTTTGAAAGTGGTGCGAGGAAAGAGGTGAGTTGATCTGATTGTGAGATGAAAGTAGGCTACTCAGCTGGTACTTTCATTGCTTTATATAATTTCATATAAAGTTCGGGTTAAGTTTAAATTGAACGCCTCTTACAAATTCTCGGTCTCGCAATAAGGACTTACTAACTCATTTCCACAAATCCAATTGTTTTCTTTCGCGCGTAGCCTCGTATAGGTTTCTATTTAAAGCAATGTATGGATGTGGAGAACAGGAGGTGGGGAGAGGGATCAGGCGATCTGTAATGAATTACTAAAGTGCGCCCACATTGCCCGCATTCTCCTCGATCTCTGGATTCTAGCCACCTGATTCGTGCAGGCGTGCGACCGACGGCGCCGCCTTTTGCTGAAAAAACTCCAATCACATCACCAGCATTGAAATGAAATTGAAACCACAAGAAAGAATTGTAAGTGCAATGGGGAAGTAGTATGAATGTACCGAATTTGCCGCTCAACAAACACGACTTACAAGCAAATTTACTTATTACCATCACCCGCGGCCCTCCTCAAAATACGGACCACATCATCTACCCGACTCAAAAACGCAAAATCGCCACCCTTCACCTTCTCAACTATATCCAAGCCTGTTGATGTAGAGTTCCTCACTTGCTCGAGCATCATATCCACAAACGCCATCGCCACAACTCTATCATCCTCACAAATTATGAAGGTGGTAGGAATATGTTTCCAGGCAGCGTGAGCAGTTTTGCTGTAGAATACATCTAGAGACTATGGCTTTGTTTGCTTGAACCAGAACTCTGCTTCTCAAGATGGGAGGTCGTAATGCCATTTCTCTGAACACATCGTGAAAATCTTCTTCGGACTCCTGGGCTGTCGAGATCGCCGCCTGGGCACCCATCGACGCCGTTCCGGTATGAGGTGTTAAAGGAGAAGTATGGGGATGAGGATGGGTGTATTACGATTGATAGGACGACCGAAGATACTGCACCTGCTGTGAACGGATTGAAAGTGAATGGAGTGAAATCCTAGACAGAGTTCGATGTAACAAAATCGAGTTTGAAGCGGAAGAGTTGAACTTTCAACGTCATTAGATGAAGGCAGCCGAATAGTGCCTGACCGCTGGGTCAATCCGGTGGTGTAATTGTTGAATATCTAGATATAATATTAGAAGCAAAATCTACTGGATTGAGATGTGTGGACGGTGGTGGGCCGCAGCCACAATTTGTCAGAATCTACTGTATATGCCTCATCTCATCACGCGATCCCTAGCGACGAAATCTCCCCTTGTTCGCTTACTGGTAACCCATTGACCTTATACGACGCTTTCCACCGTAACTTAACCGTATCTCCCTTCCCTTGCTCCACACCACTAAGGTGTCCGATCTGTTTCACACCAGCTTGCTCATGTGGCTGTAACCTCCGTCCACTTTGGGGCTGAAGCTTCAGTGAGTATTTCTATAAATTCGGGTCAGTGAGGTACTCAAGAGAGAGTAGAGCGTGTTCCTACCTTTGTAACTGCAGCTGCGAATTCCAAGTCAGATATTAGTTGATTGGTTTTACTCTAAAATGTTAACGACAGTGTGATCACAGATGGCGATGACGGTTCACGAGTAGCATGCAGCGAAATGCTCAGGGTCGTTTCACTGACTGCAATGATGTTCGAGGATGGTAGACCTTCTGGCAAGGCAGAAGAAAAAGCCCATTCATCATCATCTACAGCTGGAGCCGGGGCCGGTGCTGGAGCTTGGTTATTGCCAAAGTCAAAAATGGAATGTGACGGTTGTTGCGATTGCTGCGGCGTAGATTGTCGAACGGGAGAAGCAAGGGCTGCGAAAGGATCCTGCACTGGAGTTTGTTGTTGCTGCCTTGCAAATGCTGCTTGTTGCTGGACTTGCTGCTGCTGGAATAAGGACGGTTGAGGAGTGGTTGATTGTGGGGCAGGGTGAGGAGAGCCAAATGCGGAAAATGCAGAATAATCGGGTTTGGAATGGGCAGGGGCTTGTGGTGGAGCTGGAGATCGAGTTGGTGTGGGTCCTCTCGCGGAGTTATGTTCTGTTGTCGAAGATATCAGAGCAGGGCCAGGAAGATCTAATGATATTAGTATTTCGATTCCAAAACAAAGTTCTGACAGAGCTCACTTGTATTGTTCCCAAATCCAAGAGCAATGCCGCCCCCTTGTCCATAACTGCTAGTAGGCGTGGACATTGACAGCCCCAGTAGATCATCTTCCAATCCTCCAGTTTGACTACTTGTGGGGGCTGCAGAACTGCTTCCATTGGTATCCGCATCAGCGTCAAAATCGATTAATGAGAGCTCGTTCGCAGCGTTCTTCCCAACTCCGGTACTGGTACCCAAGGTACCCTTCGCAATCTTGGATGCAGCATCCACATCCCCCTTCTTCATCAGCTTATACCGCTCTACAGTCCGATTTATGCTATCGTTAATCTCCAGAAGTTTTGCCACCGCTTCATGATCATCAGACTCTTCTTCGCACATCTTCTGGATCTTTGGGTGTGCGCTTTGGAGCGCTGAGGCTAGTTCTTCGTATACATCTCCCTCGGTCATGATATCGCCAGGCTTAAATGCTTCCAGTCGTTCCTCTAGTAATCTCGCTTTTTGTTGAACTTTTCCGACTTCCTCTGCCGCTTTCGCTCGATAATCAGTCTTCGTCCGGGTATCATATCCTGCCATGACTTTCATCAGTTTATTCGCTTCTTGTAGGTCTTCGGGTCCGCCACGTCGAATTAATTCTTGAAGCTTCGCAGCTTGGGCCGCCCGCTCTTCCTCTTCCATTTCTTCCGCGGATTTGAGATTCTATAATAATGTCAATAATATTCCAGACTCCAAGCATAGGTGAACTGACATCACTGGGGTTCAACACTGCAGCGTCCTCCCTCCTAACCTCCGGAAATACATAACCTTTGTAACTGAGTAGTCTGTGCATATCCCGTATAAATCCAAGATCCTCCTTGTACCTTGAAGTCTGGCATATCGTGCCTCTCCACTCCTCAATCGCTTCCAGTATCTTCATCTGTACTCTCGTTGGCCTGATTGGCGGCCTCTCAGGGAACCTCCTGACGAGCTCATTAAGGAATTCCTTGGTACTGATCTGAAGGTGGAAAGGGTATCCGCAGTTCTTGACGCAAATATCGAGTAAATTGAGAGCTAGTAAGGAGATGTTCGGGTTTCGATGGTTGATGTAATTGACGATAGCCACAGCTGCTTCCCGCGGCGCATTTCCTTTCTTAGAGTTGATCAGGTCAGCGATCTCGAGGTTCATGGCGAGATTCGGTTCGAAGTTCTCTGGACTGCATGCCTGCTGGATGTATCGTTGGAGGGTTGAGGGGCCTGGGTCTCCCATGGCGCCGAAGCGGTCTCTGGCCGCCATCCGCGCAGACGCTGCCTCCATCTGGAGGGTTGTAGGGTGATATCACCAGCGGTGAGCAAGATGCGATGTGAGCAGGTTGCTTGTTGGGCGAGGCAAGCTGGTAAGGTCGTGAGGCGCAGATGGTGGGGATCTAACACGAGTCTGCCTTTGGCTGAGGCGGCCGAAGAATGCCTTGTGGCCTGATTTGGAGGGGACAATATTTTAGGACCTGCCACCTTCTCCTATTTCTTCCCATCCACAACATTTCTTTCACACAAGCAGGATCCTCCACGATGGTCCGGCACAAGAAGGACAACTTCTCATCGAGAGGAAAGAAATACAACAATGCGCCGAGAGCAAGAGGCCCACGAAACGACGGCGAAGATGGCGAGCACCCCGCATCTCGCCCCTCCTTCAAAGCAGCATGCTGGGATTTGGGACACTGCGACCCGAAACGATGTTCTGGGAAAAAGCTGATGAAACTTGGACTCATGCGGGAGCTTCATGTTGGACAGAAACACTCCGGCGTCATCATTAGTCCGAACGCGAAACAAACAATTTCCCCCGCCGATCGAGAGCTTATGGAACAATATGGAGCTGTTGTAGTAGAGTGCTCGTGGGCTAGAGTCAAGGAAGTACCATGGCCAAAGATTGGAGGGAAGTGTGAGAGGTTATTACCATACCTAGTTGCTGCGAATAGTGTCAATTATGGCAAGCCGTGGCGATTGAACTGTGTGGAGGCGCTGGGCGCGGCATTCTACATCTGCGGGCATCCCGAGTGGGCTGAAGAGGTGCTGTCACATTTCTCGTACGGAGAGGCATTCTTGGAGATCAATTCATCAATCTTGAAGAGATATGCGACATGCAAGGATGAAGCGGATATCAAGAAGACAGAAGAGGCTTGGATGGCAAGACTGGAGAAGGAATACGCAGAGAGTAGAGCTGATGGAGAAGATGGTCCGGAGATAGATATGTGGAAAGGGGGCAATTCGAACCATCGAGCGGCGGTTAGTTCAGACGAAGATGACAACGATGAAGACGGGGATGGAAGTGGAGACCAGATCTCTGGAATCTACTTGGGCAAGAAACCGCCAAAAACCAACGAAGAAGATTCCGAGGAAGAAAATGACCCTTTGAATATCTCAGATGACGAGGACGATGAAGAAGAGATGGCCGAATTGCGGCGCAGAGTCCTCGCGTCGAAACCCTTCTCAAATCCAACAGACCTCGGACAAAAGAAGCCCCCAGAAAAAGTATCTCGGCCGATTCCATTGAAAGAAGATTCAGATATTGAGGCAGACTCGGATAATGGAGATGATGACGAGTTTGATAACATTATCAATGCCACTCCGGTCACGGACAGGATAGGGATTCAAGCAAAACAGAGAGCAAAAGCAGGAGAGCCTCTTGCTAGTGCAGTCTTCTCTAGAGCGGTAGTTGGAGCTCCAAAGAAGTGGTAGAACAATGACACAATAATATAACGCATTGTTCGATATCGTATGCTTTACGTGTTATATCAGTTCTCAAATCTCAAATCTTCGCAATACGTTTCATCTTGGCAAGTCAACTTTCATCTACACGAGGTTTTCAAGGAACTCTCAACCAATGTTATCTATTTCGTCCGAAAACTTTGCTGCTATTAGAATCCTAGTCAGTCGTAGCCCTCACTCGTCGTATTTTCCAAGCACAACTTTGAGTTTGACACCAGCGACATCAAATAGCTCCGTCACCTCCTCAGGATACTTCCATTCGGTACTTGAGCGAAGCTTTTCGGCAAGATCTACTTCTCTAACACCACGCGGAAGAACGTCACCCCATCGCTGTCTTTCAAGTAGAGTTACTCTTGAAAGCCGCGTCAAATTTTCATTCTTGCTGCGACCTAAGGTGAGGATCCATTCATGGCGAGATCGAAACCTATTCTTTAGTAATGCTCTACCTTCAGAATCGAATATGATCTACATCCAGAAGTCAGCATTTGGTCGTTGCTACAAGATTTCTAATGATGGCTGCCACTCACCGTAAAATCTTCCAAAGAAGAAGGTAATCTCGCAGCCAGATCCATGCGATCCGAGTCATCACCCGACTCATCACTTGCGAAGATCATCTTCTCATGCGTTATGAGAATCCTCAAAGAGGTAAAGTCAACAAAATCCATCTACGCCCAGGTGTTGAAATACTAGGAGTCAATGATCGAGAGATGCAACTCAGTGAGCGTCGTCTTCAATGGACCCATTGCCTCGCAGATATGCTGGGATGACCAGGGAGTTGTGTCTGATCCGATCCCAATCACCCACCCAAGTGACTTCAAGAAAGGATGGTTCTTGAGTAGGTATTTGGCGTATCGTCCCATGGGAAATGGTGCACGCCAGAACTCAAGACTTGTGAGTCCAGATGGCGGATACTCTTTGTCGACGGACAACTCCATATTGTGTGAGACCATGAAGTGAAATTTTGTAATCCTTAGATATTTGAGGTGAGCAAAAGCATAAAGGTCGGTTATCTCCTCGATATCGAGTTTAATATCTTCCACATCCAAGCTGCGGAGCGGCAGGTTGACAAGTCGCGGAATGAACAGGGACAGGCTGCATCCCCCATCGGTGCGAGGTTGATGGCGATGCTTATACTTATCATACCTATAATCTGGCGCCGCGACCAATTTAAAATCATGTAGGCTGGACAATCTGGAGAGAAAGTCAAAGATGCAGTGCCACAGTTCAACATGCCGGGCAGGCCAGAAGAATTGTGAGGACTGTACCCATGATGCTCGATCGGGATGAGCCACGATGGTACAAAGCATCTGCATCAAGCTCCAAGGGATTCCATACCGTGGTTTGCATAATGAGTCGTGGAATTGGAGAGAGCGGTAGAGGAGTGGAAGAGCGGCGAGATAGAAGCGTCGTCGGCATGTGAGAATTAGGTGGAAAATATCAGATTGTTTGAGAGTGGAGTGTGAGGAAAAGATCTGGTAGAGGATCTCATCTGAACAGTTGAAAATCATATCTAGTTTAAGATTTTTGTGTTCTTTTTGGCTGATGTTGAAGTTGATAGGCACGCCCGTAAGAATGAGATGTTGGTCTTGTACGTACTTAGCCGCATTCTGTGGAGTTCTCGTGACAATTACCTTAAGTGGAAGATAGAAGCGAGTTTGTTAATTTGACCCTTTAACTACCATGCGAATCAATGATATTTCAAATTTATCGGGAAGAGTATCCGGTTCCAAGTGGTACTGCGCGAGAGAATTTGCACAATGCTCCAGGTGAAAGGTTGTTGCCTGGGAGAAGTCCTTGCACATTAATGAATCATGATTGGGCGGCACTGGCAGCCGATGCGGTGCAGACTTCCGAGTCATTCGATGACGTGAAGCTGTCAACTCATTCGGGAGTTTCAAACAATATTGGAGTTTTGGAAGCAGGGATCTGGTTTCAGGGTATTAAAATTAGAAATTCCAGGGTTGCATAGGTATATTGAGTCATTGACAAACTCGTTAAATTTTCAGGGGCTTCGCTAATCTTTAGAGATTCTAAACTCGACTTCCGCCCTGAACACTCGTAGATTTTACGTTTTACAGCAAAACCTCCACATAACGATACTCGATATAGTGATATCCGTGGCTTTAACAATACGATCGTTGGTC
>Ga0302325_10011600_pt1 | contig 18976 bp, 18 predicted proteins | sample Palsa_T0_2_FD_201948 | JGI IMG/M metagenome (GOLD analysis project Ga0302325, IMG submission 201948) | Peat permafrost microbial communities from Stordalen Mire near Abisko, Sweden - Palsa_T0_2 | ecosystem: Environmental > Terrestrial > Soil > Palsa > Peat permafrost | place: Sweden: Abisko...
AAGCGGATGCAGACACCGCGCGGCAGCGGTGATTCCTCACGTGCGGATGCAATCGCCGGCACCGTCGTTTCTCGCACGATCGGATTGCGACGTTCGGCACATCGGCTGAGAACCGCTCGACGACCAGAGCGGTCACGCGATCGTCGAGCAGCTCGTCGCCCAGATTGTCCGAGAGCAGAAGCCACGGGGCCGCGCCAGAACCGCCGCGAGAGTGCTGCTCGTTCGTGAAAGAAGCCATCTCGAACATCTGGTCCTCACTGCTCCGTGTAGCCCCGATGCAGTAGCACGATCGCGTTCGCCGAGACCTCTCCATCGCCTATCCACTAGCTGCCGGCGCCGCAAGCACCCGAGCGCGGTTTTGGCGATTGCGGGAAACGAACCCTGGGATTTCGGCCGACCGCTCGGGCCGTCAGCTCGTGCGGTCGGCCGAGCAGGGACTACTGGCCCGAGGCGAGTCTGACGCAGGCGGGGGCGGTGCTTTGGTTGATCTGGCCGACAACCTGGAGCCCGGACTTAGACGCGGCCAGCACAAGCGTCTGGCCGGCCGGTACGTTGGTCACGTCGTGCGGGCTTGACCCTGGGGCAGCTGTTGGCGAGAGTTGCATGCTGTCGGCGCCGGCCTCCGGCTGGGCCTGCAGCGTCGCGGGTGGCACGTCTGAGCCAACGCTCTGGACGGGGTCGTTGCAGCCCGCCACGACAGGGGCAACCCTGACGTGGACTCCCGTGGCGGCGAGTTTGGCGTTGAGGGCGCCGATTGCACTCAGCGCGTTAAGCGTGATTGTCGTCGCCCCGTTGGGGTCGGTCGTCACGGCGAAGGCCGGCGGCGGGCTCGCCGCCACGCCCAACAGCAACGTCACCGCCGTCGCCGACGTGGCCACCGCGATTGTCGCGCTGGCCAGCAGCCGCGGGCGGTTTCGCCGCGCCGGGGCGGGCCGCCGGGCGATGGTCGCTTTATCGATCTCTTGGGCAAGCGCCGCTCGCACGGTTTCCTCGCTGGTGCTGTCGGCGGCGGGATCGGCCACGTCGAGGTCACGCATGGCATAGAGAAGGTCCATGATGGTTGTCCTTTCAGGCATCGAGAAGCTTGGTTTCGCGCAGCTCGGCCGAGCGTCTGCGCTCAAGGGGATCGACGGCGGCCGAGAGCGCGAGTCGCGCGCGAGCGATCCGAGAGCTCACGGTGCCGATGGGCACCCGCAGTGCGGTGGCTGCCTCCTGGTAGCTCAGCTCGCCCCATACGACCAGCAGCAGCGCATCACGATCCTCGCCCGACAGCCGCCGCAGCTCGCGAACGAGCTCTGCGCTCAAGGCACAATCTTCGTGCTCGATCAGCTGCGGGGCGGTGGCCGCAAGACGTTGCAGCGCTTTCAAGCGTCGCTGCTCCGTTCGACGATGATCGGCGATGACGTGATTGGCGACGCCGAGCAGCCATGGCAACACGCTGGCTTGCTCAGCGCGGCACCGATCTCGTCCCCGGAAGGCGCGTGTGAACACCTCAGAGCTGAGGTCATCGCCCGCCTCTGAGCCGACCCGCCGAGCCACATACCGGCGGACCGCGATGTGGTGACGCTCATACAGGATCGCGAACGCCGAGGGCTCAACGGCCGAACGCGCAAGCACCTCTGCGTCAGATGAGTTTGATTCCATGCCCTACTTGTCGCCGATGCACCCGCGTTTCTTCTCCAACGGCATTTTCCCTCGGGCTACCGTTCCATCGGGCGCACTCACTGCCGTCGGCGCCACAATCCAGTTGTCACTGGGCGACGACGACGCATGCGCCGTCGCTCACCGAGCGCCTACAGACGCTTCGGGGCCAGCTTTCGCCACCTGAGAAAGCCAGTCGCCGTCCGAAGCCGAACGCCAGCTAGGACGAGCAGCTGCAGTGCGTCTTGATCTGGTGCTGTCGCTTCCATGGGCGGCGCTGATTCGGTGTGAAGACCCGCAGTCCGAGTGCGGCGGCGAGACCCCGGAAAGCGCGGAACCGAGCATCGTCCGTCCGGGTGCTAGCAGATCCCTTGCTAACGACCGGTCGAAGCGGAACTCTCCCACGCTCGGTCCTGGCTTCCCCTCCGTCGCCCACGGGGCAGTCTCGCTCAAGCTGCTCCTTTCCGCGCCGAGCGGTAGCGACGCCCGCGTGACCGCTTGAGGCGTCGTTCAGCAGCACACTGGCGGCGATGCCGCACGACTGCTTTTGACCGTCAAGGGTCGTGACGCGCGCGAGCGGATTGGCGACGCCTCGATCGTCCCCACATCGAGTCGGCGCACGATCGGATTGCCGTGACATTCCGATCGTCCCGATCCGACGCTGCGCGCGCTGCAATTCACTATCGCCTTCGCCCACAAGGGCGCGCCGTCCTACCGGCGACGCGGGCGCCTGCTGAGCCAAACCTAGAGGAGCAGGAAGATCAGCACCACAACCCTCCAGAACAGATTCCGTCCAGAACGCACCGACACCGTCGCACTCAACATCCCCAGGGGGGCTCGACGCGTCGGCTCACGATCAGCGCACGCCTCTTCAGGCTTGCGTCAGGCTCGGACCCGCTGGTGACGTGGGAGGTGCTCAACGGACCCTCGTGGCCCACGACGCGGTCTCGCTCACCGGGCGCGAACCCCTCGGCGGGCTCGTGCGGCTGACCTTCCCATTCAAGAGCGCCGCGTCAGCTCGCTTTACGGTACGGGTGGGCGTCGAGCTGCTCAGCCCCACGCGCGTGCGGGTCTACCTAGCTTCAACAGGTGACGCGCGCGCAGAGCTTCCGCGTTTGACGCGCGCGGGTCTGTGACGCGCGGCGGCGACGGTCCGCTTGCCGCGGCCCCTCCCGGCCAGGGTCCGGTCAGCGGGCGGGCGGCGCGAGCGCGTGCCAGACCAGCGACGAGATCCCGTTGATCGTGTCGATCCCGTAGGGCTCGCTCGGGTTGAAGCTCGTCAGCACGGCGATCAGATACCACCGCCCGTCGCCCCGGACCTGCCCGACGCTGTTGATGTGCCAGCCGCCCCCAAACGGAAGCCAGCCGTTCTTGAGCGCAACGCTCACGCCTGAGGGGACGCCGCCGCTCACGCCCCACGCCTGCGAGGGCGTGACGTTCTCCATCAGGCCGAGCGCGAAGCGCTGCGCCCCCCGGTCGATGAGAGCGTGCGTCTCAAGCAGCTCGTTAAGCAGCTTGAGCTGATCGCCGACGCTGGTCGTGGTCAGGCCCCAAGCGACGTTTGGGGTCGTCTCATCCATCCCGACGAGGCGGTCGTAGGCCGCGACGGCGGGTGCCCCGCCGTCCTGATTCCAGAGGGCGGTCGCGTCGTCGTTGTCGCTGTCCTCGATCATCCCGACAGCAGTCGGGACATCGGCGCCGGGGATCGGCCCGCCGTGGATCTGATGGAGCAGCGTTTCGAGAATGTCGACCTTGACGATGCTCGCGGTGTCCTGCTCGGCGCCGCCGTTCCACAGGTCGGTCCGGTCGGTCAGCAGGTTCTCCACGCCGATCGCGATCTCGCCGGTCCGCGAGTCGATGTACGCGCGCATCGCCGACGTTCCGAGCGGGTCCACCGGCGTGCTCTTGTGATGCTTGGCCGGGTTCGACTTCGAGCCGGCGCCGGCATGGACCGATCCGGTCGCCGCGAGCGCGCCGGACGCGAACAGCGCGCCAGCCCAGGCGCAGCCCACTATCAGGGTGGCGAGACCCCGCGCGAGGCATGGACCACGTTGAGCTTGCATCTGCCGCCTTATACAGCAACGACCGGCAGCAGCTCGCTCTGCTTCCAAACGATCATCAGCCTGATCGGCGCGAGAACCACGAGCACCGGCCTGAAGGTCTGCTCCGCTTAAACCGCGAGCTCGACCGACTGCGGCAGCGCATCCGCGCCCGATCGTCTACACCTTGTTGAGTCCGAGGGGTTGCGTCCCGAGCACGGGTGTCGACCCGACCCGGTGCGGTGGATGGCCTCGAGCCTGTCCGCCGCCCGCGCGTGTGCTGACGAAGCCGTGTGGGCACGATTTAGGCTCGATGAACTGCACGGCTGGATTCGGACAGGCACCTGATCGATACCCGACGACGGAGGCATGGTGAACCGGACCGCAGGTTGGGATCGGATGGCGGTGACCCGCCGCTGATCACGGAGCGCCTTCGCTGGCGGCATCACGCTTGTCAGCACCGGGTCGCAGATCAGCCAGCGTGACCGTGAGGAGACGGCGGATGGCGGCTTGGACGGCAGGGCAGTGGTTGCTATGAGGGCGTGGAGGCGGTGGCTCGCAAGCTCTTCAGGCGCAACGTCGTTCTGGATGTCCCCTGCTCCTGCGGCCTGGCTGCAGCAGGTCTCATATGAGGAGTGCCAGCACAACAGCGCCCGTGAGATGCGGCGTGGCCAGTCTCGGCCAGTCCTGGTGCCGCGCTCGCCCTCGCGATCGGATTCGTCCTGATCAACCAGCACGACGGGCTGACACAAGACGGAGCACCGTCAACTCGTGGTTGGACCCGCTGAACCAGGATTCAGAGGATCCGCGCTCACCCACCCCTAGGAGACCACGATGACCCTGAGCCTCACCTGCAAGCGCTGCGGCGCAGAGATCACGTCGAATGACGAGGATGAACTTGTCGGCCAGGTCCAGGCCCATGTTCGCGACGATGACGCCGGGCACGTCCCATCTCGCGAGCACATCCTGGCCCGCCTACACCGTCAAGCTCCCCCGGCAGACTGACATGGACTAGCCACCAACCGATGCCACACACCTCCGAGACCCGATCGGCTGGTCTGCCGGCGCGCGGAAACGCTATTCCCGCCGACCGCCGATCGCCCCGACTCCGACGCCAGCCGAGCTGGCGCGGAGTCAACTGCGGTTGCGCGATGCGTCAGGGTGCTCCCCTGTGTGGGGGCGATGACCCGGCGGGATCCGCACCAGGAGTCGGTGCCGCTGTTCTCCCGCCGCTATCTCTGGGTGCGACCGCCGCCGATGCCGGTAGTCGACGATGTTCGGCAGGGTAGGTTTGACGGGTGTTCGAATTGCAGCGTCTTCGCCCTGATCACGAACCAGCAGTCCTCGCCTTTGAGCGCGCGAACCGGGCCTACTTCGCCAAGTCGATCAGCGATCGTGGCGACGAGTTCCTTGTGCAGTTCGCAGAGCGACACCGCGCGCTCTTGGCCGACCAGCACGCAGGTGTCTGCGCCTATTACGTGCTCGTCGCTGAAGCTGGGAAGGTCGTGGGCCGCTTCAACCTGTACGACCTCGTGGATGGGACCGCGGAGGTCGGTTATCGCGTCGCAGAGCGGGTCGCCGGTCGTGGTGTGGCGACGTCCGCATTGCAGGACCTCTGCCGGATTGCAAGCGAGCAGTACGGGTTGCAGACGCTCAGCGCCGCAGCGAGTAGCGACAACGTCGCCTCTCAGAGGGTGCTCACGAAGGTCGGGTTCGTTGCCACGGGACCGGCTGAGGTCGGCGGTCGACAGGGATCCCGGTACGAACTCGTCCTGGAACCCCCTGGCACCCGCCTCGCGATCACTCTTGACTGACACTTGAATGCTGGCAATACGCCCCGTCGCGCGGATGGCAGGTCTCCATCGCAGATGCCCATCCACCAGCGCACGCTTTCGGGACCGGTGCCGACCCCAGCCACCGCGTCCGCAGGGAACGCTCAGCGAATACTGATTCCGACGAAGGCCGCGAGGCGTGAACCTCCGCCGGTGAGCGTCAGTGGTGGATCGGCCGCATTGTTGGAGGACATGCCGAACTGTTCGCGGCGCGGTCGTGATCGCGCTGGTCAGCACATCGACCTGGGCCGACTGTCGGCTGCGGCGGCGGCTCTTGCCTCCACGGCCCCGGGCCTCGGCCTGCCGGCGAGCGTGATGTGACCTCGGTAATTGCTGGTTCCGTTCGTGACGTTGTCGGTGAAGTCGATCCGGCCTGTCGCTCGGGCGAAGCCGCCGGTTGCGGATACGATCATGTGCTGGCAGCGGCCCGCGATTTCGTTGCCGGTGATCGGGTTGAATTTGCCCTCGAACGTGTAGGTAAACGCGAGCGTTCCTGTTAGATCCGTGTCGGCGCACGTTGCGGTTCGGTCGATGTCCAGGCAGCCGATGAAGTGCTCCGCGCCCGTCGCGACGATCACGCCGCTCGCCGTGTCGATGATCGGCTTGAACGTGTCGGTGTACCAGCACCCGATCAGGCTCCCGGCCATCGCGTTGCTTTGCACTGGTGCTACACCGGTCTCGGGATCGACCGCGGCACACGGGTCACCGGGGGCGCCGGCTGTGGTGTCCAGTGGCGCCTGGATGCCTGACACGCGCACGGTCGAGCCGTGTGCCAGCGCGGCGCCGGCGCAGAGCAGCGTGGCGATCAGCGTCCCCGCTGTGACTAGCTTGTTCATTGTTCGCTCCTTTCGCCGCGTTCGGTCCTGCGGCGGCCGCGGCTGATCCTTGTGGGTGGTCGTCGTTGGTTCTGGGTCACAGGCCCGAGCGCACGCGGTCGATGGTTGCCTCCAGTTCGGAGAAGGGGATGTTCGGGTTGTAGAGCGGGCTGCAGCCATTGGTGAGTAGTTCGTGTATGAGTGCGACGGAGGATGGGTCGGGGTCAGGGGTTTGTTCGAGCGCGGTGGCGAGAGCGAGCAGTTCGGGGCGCAGCGCTGCGACGCGATCGCCGAGTACGGGGCAGCAGTCGAACCGGCGGGGCGGCTGGGTCGGCGCCGCTGTTCGCCGCAGCCCGTCGGCGAGCGCGCCGCGGGTGCGGGTGCTGACCAGTCGCCGTCGCTTGCCAGCGAGGTCGGGCAGCCGTGCGAGCTCTGGGTAGATCGCGAGGGTCGTGAGACGCCGCTCGCGGGCTGCGTGGCAGCCGATGGCGAGGGTCACGGCGACAAGCAGCGACGCCACGATCGCCACGAGGTAGCTCACATGCCATGCGATCGCGAATGGCAGCAGCAAGGCCATCACGATGGCCGTCGCGGCGCTGCCTTCGCGCCAGTTGCGGAGCATCCCGAGGCCGGTCTGGACGGTCTGGCGCTCCGGCGCCTCCTGTGGGTGAAGGTTCACGCGTGCGTCGGGGGTGTGTTCGGGCTCCATCGGTCGGTCTTTCTGATTTGACTTCGGCTGGCAAGGTCCGCCTGCGGCACGGTGTCCGTCTGCGATTGCGTCGCGATTGCAAACCCGTGACGGCAGATGGCGCGCGGTGTCTGGCGGCGCTCGACGCGGGCCGAGGACGGTGGTAGCCTCGCCCCAACCGACGGAGAGAACACATGGACTTTCGGATCCTCGGCCCGCTTGAGGTCCGTAATGGTGATCGGGCGGTCCGGCTGGGGGCGCAGAAGCAGCGGGCGTTGCTGGCGATCCTGCTGCTGCACGCGAACGAGCTCGTCTCGGCCGACCAGCTGATCGACGATCTCTGGGGTGAGCGACCCCCGCCAACGGCGCTGACGTCGCTGCGCGCATACGTCTCGCGGCTGCGCAAAGCGCTCGACAACGGGGATGAGGCAATGGCGCGATCCGAGGGCGCGGTGATCACGCGTGGGCGCGGCTATTTAGTGTGCGTCGCGCCGGGAGAGCTTGACCTTGATCGCTTTCGCGGCCTGCTCGAGGACGGGCGCAACGCGCTGGCAACCGGGGACCCGGAGCAAGCCGCGAAGCTTCTGCGCCGCGGGCTGGCGTTGTGGCGCGGTCCGCCGCTGTCCGATTTCACCTATGAGGCGTTCGCACAGCCGGCGATCGCGGAGATTGAGGAGCTGCGCCTCGCTGGGTTGGAAGAGCGCATGGAGGCGGATCTGGCGCTCGGGCATGATCGCGAGCTCGTCGGCGAGCTGAGAGCGCTGGTGGAGGGACACCCGCTGCGGGAGCGTTTGCGGGCGCAGTTGATGCTCGCGCTGTACCGCTCGGGCCGTCAGGCCGAGGCGCTTGAGGTCTACCAGGAGTACCGCCGGGCTCTGTCGGAAGAGCTCGGGCTTGACCCGAGCCCGGGTCTGCAGCGGCTCGAGGCGGCGATCCTCAGCCGCGACGCCTCGCTCGACCCGGCAGCGGCCACCCCGCGTGCAACGCCGCGGCCGCCTGTGTCTGTGCGTCAGCGGGCGCCGGTTCGGCCTCGCCGGATGTGGCTGGCGGTCGGCGGATCGGCGGTGGTCGTGCTGGCGCTGGCCGCCGCCGTGATTGCGAGCGGAACCGGGGCGCGGCGGTTGTCGCTGATCGCGGCCGATTCGGTCGGCGCGATCAGCCCGGGGCGAGGCGCGATCACCGCGTCGGTGCCGCTCGGATCCTCACCGTCGGCTGTGGCAGCGGCGCCGGAGGCGGTGTGGGTGACCAACTACAACACCGGGACCGTGTCCCGAATCGACCCGGCGACACTCGCGGTTGATCAGACGATCCCGGTCGACTCCACGCCGAGCGCAATCGCGGTCGGCGCTGGGGCGGTGTGGGTCGCGAACACGTTCAGCGGGACCGTGTCGCGGATCGATCCGGCAGTCAACCGGGTCGTGCAGACGATCGGAGTTGGAAACGGGCCCAGCGGCGTCACCGTGGGCTTCGGGTCGGTGTGGGTCGCGAACAGCAGCGACGGCACGCTCAGCCGGATCGACCAGACCAGCGGCGCGGTGACCAGGACGATTCTGCTGGGCGGCGGCGCCACCGACGTCGCCGCTGGCCTCGGCGCGGTATGGGTCAGCGATGAGGCGCACGGGCAGGTGCTCCGCGTCGACCCGCGGCTCGATCAAGTGACGGCGTCGATCCCGGTCGGCGCTGGGCCCACCGCGGTCACGGTCGGCGACGGCTCGGTGTGGGTCGCGAACAGCCTCGACGGTACGGTCTCGCGGATCGACTCGCAGACCAACTCGGTCGTGGCGGTGATCGGGGTCGGTGAGGGGCCGAGCGCGATCGCCGAGGGGGCGGGCGGGGTGTGGGTGGCGAACGAGTTCTCTGGAAGCGTGTCGCGGATCGACCCCGCCAACAATGTCGCGCGGACGATCCAGGTCGGCAGCCGTCCCGACGGCGTTGCGGTCGCTGGCGGCCGGGTGTGGGTGGGCGCGCAGCCCGCCGCTACCAGTCACCGCGGTGGAACGCTGACCGCGCTCAGCCAGGTTCCGTTCGGCTCAATCGATCCGACCTGCCCGACGGGTTCGATCCCGTGCTTTTGGGTGACGACTGAGACCAGCGATGGTCTGACGGCGTTCAAGCGCGTGGGCGGAAGCGACGGGGCGCAGGTGGTGCCCGACCTGGCGATCTCGCTGCCGACCCCGACCGATGGCGGCACGACGTACACGTTCGAGCTTCGCCGCGGGATCCGCTACTCAAACGGCGCGCCGGTCAGACCCGGGGACTTCCGCCACGGGCTCGAACGGCTGTTCAGGCTCAATACAGGATTCGCCGGCGCTTACTACGAGCATCTCGTCGGTGCTGGCGCGTGCCTCGCCCATCCTTCGAGCTGTGACCTCGCGCGAGGGATCGTCGGCGATGACGCCGCCAACACGGTCACGTTTCATCTCGTTACCCCCGACCCGGAATTCCTGGACGAGCTCGCCCTGTCGGTCGCTGTCGCCGTGCCAAGCGGCACGCCCGACCACGATGTCGGCAGCCATCCCGTACCGACGACGGGCGCGTACCAGATTGCCAGCTACACCCCGCGCGAGGTCAAGCTTGTGCGCAACCCCTACTTTCACGTGTGGTCGAACGCGGCGCGCCCGGACGGTTATCCCAACCAGATCGTGTGGCGAATCGGCGCAAGCCCGTCGGCCGAGGTGACGGCGGTCGAGCGCGGCGCCGCCGACTACACGCTGGACCCGCCACCGGCTGACCGCCTGGGCGAACTGCAGACCCGGTTCGCCAGCCAGCTGCACGTCAACCCCAACGATGTAACCGTCATCCTGTGGCTGAACACAAGGGTGGCGCCGTTTACCGACATCAGGGTGCGCCACGCGGTCAACTACGCGGTCGACCGCGCCAAGGTCGCGAGCCTGGTCGGCCTGGACTCGCGCCCCACGTGTCAACTGCTGCCGCCGTACGTCCCTGGGTACGAGCGCTACTGCCCGTACACGCTTGAGCCGTCCGCCGACGGGGTCTGGCGGTCACCAAACCTCGCCAAGGCCCGCACCCTGATCGCCGCCTCCCGCACCCGCGGAGCGCGAATCACGATCTGGAGCTCGCCCGCCTACGACTCCTTCGTCACCGACTTGACCCCGGTCGGCCGCTACCTCGTATCATTGCTGGACGAGCTCGGCTACCACGCCCGCCTGCGAACCGTCGCCGCCGCCGACACTTCGTTCCAGCCCGGCGACTCCCGCGCCAAGATCCAGGGCGGGTTGTACAGCTATGGCCCCGCTTATCCGGCCGCCTCGGAGTTCCTCGGTCCGCAATATGACTCCTGCCGGAGCTTCATGCCGGATTCCGCCAACAACATCAACTGGGCCGAGTTCTGCGACCCCGAATTTGACGCCACCGTTCGCGGCGCGCTCGCCGCGGACGCGACCACCTCGCCCGCCGCCGCGGGCCTGTGGGCCAACGCTGACAGGCAGTTCACCGATGAGGCGCCGATGGTGTCGCTCGTCACCCCAAGCACACTCGACTTTGTCTCTCACCGCGTCGGCAACTACGAATACAACCCGGTGTGGGGCGCACTCCTCGACCAGCTCTGGGTACGCTGACAGTACTGCCCCGACCGTGACAGAGACTTCGACACGACTAACGCCTCGCGGGCACAGCAGCACCGCGGTGTGATCGCCCCTCTTGGGGCATACACCATCCCGGCGTCCCGGTCTCAGAAGCGATGGCTCAGCGCACGCCGAGGACGTCTGATTGGGGCGTCCGGAATTGGCGGCGCGTCGTCGTATAACCGATCGATCAGCGCACGCTCCCGTCCGGTGAGGCCATCGGGCGCCGGGCGCCTGTCGCGTCAGACCAGCCGAGGGCTACCGGACGGCCCGCGGGTCCCCAGACCGCGGCGCTACTCATGGGTCATTGCGGCACCCCGGCTGGCCTGGTGGCCTCGTCCGGTGGCTTCGACACGATCGAGGACCGAGTTCTTGGGATCGTGATTGAGATGTATTTCGTCGATCATCCACCGCCTCATTTCCACGCGCGCTATTCCGGAGACGAGGCACTGATCGTGATCGAGACCGGCGACGTGTTCGCCGGCTCGCTGCCCGGTCGGGCTGTGCGGCTCGTGTGCGAATGGCTTGATGAGCATCGAGATGAACTGGTGGCAAACTGGGATCGTGCGAGCGCTGGCCAACAGACTGAATCCGTGGATCCCCTGAGATGAAGCGAGTTGATCAAGATCGACGCTGTCGAGCCGCTGCATGGCTACTGGTTGAGGCTCACCTTCTCCGACGGGGCGGTGAAGGATGTCGACGTCGGAGAGAGTCTCCGCCGCGGAGCCGGCACCGATCCTGGAGCACGTCCGATAGCCAAGGCTCAGCGAACACCGGACCGAACCAAGCGAGCTCCTCGTCGATCAATCCGGAAACGAGACCTGGACTTCGTGCGCTGCTCTCTCCCAGATCGATGAGAGGGGCGCGCCCCACATCCGGATCACGCCGGACGCGTCCCACCTGATCCGGATGCGAAGCATGGTCGCTGCCGGGGGAGGTAGCGGCATCTTGAGCCTGCCGTGGGCGTGCGTGTTGGCGCGGTCAGTGCTATCGATGCTCCCGGTGATCCCGAAATGGCCACCGAGATCGCAGTAGTCGTTGCCAAGATCGTCCTTGGCCTCGCCTCGAGCTCGGTGAGAACCAAGTTCGGGCGGCGGGACGACGTCGTAGTTGACGTGGATCATCGAGTCGTCGCGCTCGACGGACGTGATCGTGACTCTGTTTGCCGCCGAGGGACCGCCGCGAGTCTCGGTGACTTTGAAGCGAAGCGCGATGGGAGGTGATTCGGCCCGTGACATGCCCTTCAGCACCTCTAGCGCCTCGGCCACACTCCCCGGTCCGCTCAGAGCGCTGAACGCGTGGGCAATCTCTCGTGGGCCGTAGCCCAACTCCCTCAGCCGCTTCTCGAAGGCTGGCCACTCCAGGCGGGCGGCTTTCGCTCGGTCTGCGGCCTTTGCTGCGAGCCGCAAGCCGAATTCATCTTCTCCGGGCCTCATCGAGACGAGTTTATTGCTCCTCCGAAGGTCAGATCGATCAACATTCGCTCGCGCGAGAGGTGCGGCGCCGCGTCCACCTTTTGAGGATTCCGCAGTGAATGCCCGGAAAGAGAGATCCAGCAGCGCAGGGTGCGGGCGTTTCATCGGGCTCTTGTGACTACGGCGCGGGCGTCGAGAAACCCAAGATCAATGAGATGCGCTGCGGTGCCCCGGATGGCACCGCAGCCGTCACGCAGGTCTGGAGATCGCAGCGATACGGGCGATGACTTGGAGGCGGTCGACGTCGCCGCGATGCGCTCGAAGCAGAAGCGTCGCTACCGCAGGAAGGGACAACGGCTGCTCGTCGTCGTGGTTGTCGCACGGACGTAAGACGCTGACCAGAAGTGCCCGGTGGTGCCCGCGCCTTTCCGCCTGCCCGCCAACGTCAACGCGCTGCTCGCTGTCGGAGAGGGATGAGACGCAGCGACGCGCCGGCGCTGATCGGCGCGTCTGCAGCTCGGGGGGAGAGCAAGCGCGCTGAAGACGGTGTCGGCGAGATGGTGCGGAGGACGCTGGCCTCGGGCGCAATGTCCAGCCCGGCTGCTGATCTTCACCGTTTCCTCCCGTGCCCCGTACACGTTCCCTTGAGGCCGCCAGCATGGGACCAAGAGCCATCTGCGCACCGCACGACGGTCCCGCCGAGCGCCATGTCCCGCTTCCAATCCCCGACGCAAGGGTGTCCGTCGCATTCGAGGTTCCCAGCACACCCAGCCACCACTAGTGCCGCGAGCAGTGCAGGAACCAGCTTCCCGCCTTTCATTGCCACCTCTCACGTCGACGGCAACCGGAGAACGCGCATAGCGTCGCAGGTCACCGCACCACCGGGTTGGGTCCCCGAGCCGGGCGGACCCCCGGTTTGAGCGGAAAGCGCGTGCGCGCCGCAGATACCGATCCACTACTGCGCGCTCCGCGTGTTGCTGACGCCGTCCGGCGCCGGCCGCGAGCGCGTCTCGCATACCAACGCTGAGCGAACGTCGTCCGGAACCGGGCGCGAGTGTCGAAAATCGCTTCCTCGTAGGCGAGTGCCCGCCGATCTGCCACAGTCAGGTTGTCGATGCCGGGCGAGCGAGACCTCAAGCGACTGTTGGCTTCGCTGGAGCCGGTGCAGCGAGCGGGCTCGTTCGTCTTCGCGTTCATCGACGACCAGACTTTGCTCGAAGCAGTCGTGCCCGAAGCGACGGTCCGTGAGGACAAAGGTTTGACCGTCGTGCTGCGGCGTGAGCAGGCCGACCGGCTTGGGATCGCGTACGAGTATGTCGCTGCGTGGATCACGCTGCGTGTGCACTCGGCGCTAGACGCCGTCGGTCTCACCGCTGCCACCAGCACAGCGCTCGCCGATGCGGGCCTGAGCTGTAACGTGATCGCCGGCCTTCGCCACGACCATCTACTCGTGCCTGAAGATCGCGCGTTGGAGGCGATTGAGGTGCTCTCCGGTCTGGGCACGAGACCGTGATGGTTCCAGGGTACGGTGCCCGCTCTACGCAGCCAACGGAGCGCTCTCACTCCGCAAACCTCCAGCGAACGTGCTGCCAACCGCAGTAGCGAAACCAAGGTGTCTCACAGAGGCGAGGTGAGGCTCGCCGATGTTCCGGTTTGCTGATCGCTCGGTCGCGAGCAAGCGTGGGGGGACGCAGCGGCGTCGCGCAGCGGGCCGCCCTTGGCACTCTTTCGGATGGTGTCCTAGCTGTTACGTGGATGCCCGGCATAACCTTGAGGTGTGGTCTGTGGTGCGGGTTCGCTCATCGGCGCTGCCGGATGCCGGGTCCCGTTTGCAAGTTGGCATCTGAAGCGGTTGTAGCCGTAATCGGCCTACAACGCGCGCTATAGCCCTGTCTCGGCCTTGACGCGCCCGGTCTTCACGGCGGACCTCAGCGCGGTGTAGTCGAGTTCGTTCTGGTCGGCGTAGAGCTCGGCGAAGTCCGCGAGAGCGAGGTCGAGCGCGTTGTTGGAGCCGAGGTAGCTCGCGATCGCGACGGCATCGCCGGAGCGTGCGTGCGCGCGAGCCAGCGTCCGGCCGCAGATCTGGGCGTACTCGCTCAGCTCACGTGGTTTCATACCCTCGATGACCACCGAGCCTTTTTGGTCCCAGAGCTGACGGGCGTAAAAGTCGCGCTTGACACCGTCGACGCCGGTGACGCGGTCCCAGCCGAGCATGATGTCGCTGGCGGCCTGCATCAGCCGCTGGCCCTCGACGACGCGCTGGCCGTGGTTTGCGTACTGGCTCTTGCCGAGAAACGGCTCGAGCACCGAGGCCTGCGCCTGCTTGATCTGCAAGAACAGCGGATCATTGTCGTCACTTCCGAGCATCAGCGCGACCCAGTCGCGCGTGCCGACGCTGCCGACGCCCACAACCTTGCGTGCGGCGTGCACGTAGCGGAAGCGCTCCAGCAGCTGTTGCCGATCGCCTGACAGCGTGCGCCGGTAGCCTGGATTCACGCCACCCGCGAACTCCTCGATCGCCTGACCGTCCGGTCCGCTGAGCAGCTCGACCGGCACGATCAGCGGCGGGTCGCTGACGATTCGCGGCTCACCATCGACGATTGTCGTGAGCTTGTCGAACGCCCGCAGGCTGTCCTTCGCATGCGCCTTGGCGCGGTTCTTCTTCATCAGCTTCCTGCGCTTCGCGCTGGCGCTGCTGCGGAACTGACTCTTCACCGCCTCGGCGTCAATCCGCGAGTACCAGAGATCGAGTGTCTTCATCGCCGCGAGATGCCGCATCGCCTCGCGATACGCACGCGTCACCGCCGCGTTCGCGTCGCGCCGCTGCTTGGCGTGAAAGCCCAGGTCGCGCCCGGCGACCGCGAAACTCGCGACCAAGCGCTTGAGATCCCATTCGAACGGCCCCGGCAGCGTCTCATCGAAATCGTTGACGTCGAACACGCGCCGCCGGTCGGGCGCCGCGAATCCACCGAAATTCGATAAGTGCGCATCCCCGCACAACTGCACGCGCAGGCCAGTTCTGGGCGAGCCGGCAAGATCCGCCGCCATGATGTACGCCCCGGCGCGATAGAAGGCGAACGGCGAGACGAGCATCCGCCCGTACCGGATCGGCACAAGCTCCGGCACCCGCGAAGCCGCCTGCTCCTCCAACAACTCAAGCGGATCGCGACGATCCGCCGCGGCCGCCCACTCGCCATGCACCCTCCGCGAAACCTCCCCCCGCGCCGCCCTACCACGCGCCGCACGCTCCGCCAACGAGAAATGAATGACCTTGGCATCCCCGCCGGATCTCCGCGCTGCCGGCCGTGCATCCACCTTCCCGTCGGCCGTGCGCGTCTTCCTCGCGCTGCTAGTACTCATCGCTGTGACGGCGGGTCAGGACCAGCCCGAGTCGCCGCCGCCGGCGACCCCAGTGCGGAACGCAAATAAAGGCTGGATTTCTTGCCATCAGTCAGCCCTCTCAGGAGTCGATCGTCATCCGGCTGGCCTTGCTCGCAGCGAACCGCTCTGGCGCGATCCTCGCCCGTTGAAAAGAACGGTAGCTGGGTGGCCCCCGGACCCCGACCAAAGGCTGACCGGACGTTCAACGCGGCGACTCGAGGCGTCCGGATCCGGCGGATCGCGTCGCACAGCCCAACCTCCTGCGAACATAAAGGTCGCGGATCTGGTTCTTGTTACTTGTCGATCGGAGTTGCGGTGGACGGAAGACGGCATTCGGTCCTCATCGGCGGCGGTGTGCGCATCGGCCTGCTGACAGCTGGGGCTGGTAGGGCCCTACTGCTCGTACACGGTGGCATGAGCCGTCTCGAGGCGTGGGAGCCAATCTGGAAAGTGATGGCCCAGCGGTGGCGGGTGACGGCCATTGACCGCCGAGGGAGAGGAGCGAGCGGCGATGGCGAGCCGTACGCAATCAGTCAGGAATACGACGATATCGTGGCTGTCGCTGCCGTTCTGGCCGACCAGCAAGGCGGCCGATCGATGTCTTCGCCCACAGCTACGGCGCGAGCTGCGCGCTGGGAGCCGCCGCTCGCGGCGCGGCGTTTCGGCGAGTCGTGCTCTACGAGCCTCCAGGACCGCGGACGACTTCCCGCGAGTGGGTCGGGCGCGCGAGCGCCATGGCCACCGACGGACAGGCAGGGCGGGCCATGTTTAGCTTCCTCACTGAGATCGTCGGTCTGAGCAGCGGGCAGGTCGCCGAGCTGAGAGACAGGCCCAGGGCATACGACGTCCTCCCGATCGTGTCCGCGACGCTACCGCGGGAGGCGCGGGCGATCATCAGCGTCGCCCTGCTCAAGGATGCGCGAGCTGTGAGATGTCCGGTGTTGTTGCTGCTCGGGGAGAACAGCCCGTCATGGGCGGGTGACAGCACGTATGAGCTCGCGGCGGCAATCGCGAAAGCTGACGTGGCGGTCCTTTCCGACCAAGGACACCAAGCCATCGATTCAGCCCCGGACGTGGTCGTCGGCGAGGTAGAGCGATTCTTCGGCGAATTGTGACCGCGCCGCGCTGACCGCTCTGAGCGTAGGGATCGGCCAGCGGACATGTTCGACGTGGAATCGCAGCTCCGTGCCGAGACCCCTCTCAGGGCACGTGAGCGTTGATTCGGGTTGGGCCATCGCGTTGAGGGACTGGTTGTCGCTCAGGTAGGGTCGCGTCGCGCTCGGGCGATCTCGCGCTAGATCGTCGCGCGGCTGACCGAGAACTGCCAGCAAGCTCAGCGATTGTGTGCTCTCCAGCCTGAGCGAGGTGCAGGACGCGGACGCGCTGGCGGACGCTGAGCTTGGGCTGCTTGCCTTTGAGCTTGCCGTTGGCCCGGGCGATCGCCATCCCTTCGCGGGTGCGCACACGGAGCAGGTCGACCTCGAACTCCGCGAACGTCGCCAGGGTGTTGAAGAACATCCTGCCCATCGGATCGGTGGGGTCGTACACGGTGCCGCCGATCGAGAGCCGCACGCCGCTCACCGATAGGGAGTCGCCGATCGCTCGGGCGTCGGGACCGAGCGGGCGAGGCGGTTCAGCTTCGGGACCACCAACGTGTCGCCCTCACGCACCGCGGCCAGTGCTTGCTGCAGACCGGCCGCGGCAGCGACAAACAGACCGAATGCGGCGGCTCGAAGCACCTCAAACACCTCGCTAGCACTACGCCCAGGCGCCAGGCCCATCACGACTTCACCAACAATCGCGCGCGTCAATCCCGTCCGGGCAGCATGCGCAGAAGGCGCACGGAGCGGCGTCAGGGCATGTGTCACGCGACGCTTTGTTCTGGCGTTTGCCGGGGGGTGAGCATGAATAGCTTGATTTCGAGGTCGGGGCCGACGTGGTGGTTGGTGATGAACGTCAGCACGTCGCGGCCGGATAGCCGTTCGACGGCGGCGATGAATCTGTGCTGCATGGCGTTTTGGAAGGCGCTGCGCGTGTGATGCACGATGGCGGTTTGTTGTAGCTCGATCATCGTCTTCTCGACGTCGGTGTAGACGCCAGCGAGCACGCAGGCGAGTAGGTCGTCTCCGAGTCGCAGCGTTTTGGCGGTCACCGGCTCGCGGTGGTGGTAGCGCTGGTGGAGCGCGACCATCGCTTCGGTCACGGCGGCGAGGAGCGCGTCGCCGGTCAGGGGAGCGTCGGGGGCCGGCATCGCGGCGTTCTCTCTCGTCCTCCGGGCTGGTTGCGCGCGCAAGGCAGAAGGGCGAGGACCCAACGAACGTTCTGCGACCACCATAGCGTTAGGATTTGATGGTCTTCGCCTACGACCCACGGCATCCCGCTATGAACCCGAGAAACGTTCAGGAAAAGCCGCGCATGCATGGCGACGTGCTGACGGCGATCTCGGACGGGATGGTCGCTTTGCTGAAGGAGTTCTACGGCCACGGGCCGGCCCGGACGAAGTCCTACTACGAGGACGACTTGGTGGTCTGCGTGCTGCGCGGCGGCTTCTCGCGCGTCGAGCAGACGCTGCTCGACGGAGGGCGCAGCGCCGCGGTGATCCAGCAGCGGATGGAGTTCCAGGAGGTGATGCGCGATCGCTTCACCGGGGTCATCGCAGAGGCGACCGGCCGACCTGTGATCGGCTTCATGAGCGGCAACCAACAGCACCCCGACATGATGTGCGAAGTGTTCATCCTCGGTCCCAGCGACCTCGTCGACGAGCACGAGACGCCAGGCGCGTCAAGCGGATCGGGCCTCGCCGCCTGAGTCCGGGAGCGAGGGCCAGATCGGTCGGGTGCTTGCGTATTACCGAGCGCGGAGTTGAGTCGGTCGCCGAGGCCATCGCTGTGCGGGAAGACTTCAAGCCACCACAACATTTTCGCACCGGCAGCCGGCAGCCGGCGAAAGCCATCCGGGCCGCAAGCGGCCCCGGGCGCTCCACTAGGCCTGCCGAGGAGCGTTCGCGCCCGAGTTCCCCAAGCTGAGCGGTGGGCCTGTGCGCCCGATTTGTGCGGTGCCAAATCGGCGCTACTGTCGGTCAGCGGGCAAGCTCTGGGGCGTTTTCACGACGTCCCGGGCCACATCGCTGAATGCAAGCGAGCGACGGACGAGGTTTCGCGAGCCTCGCCGGACAGGGGCGGACCAGGTGGACGGCTCTCCAGCCGACGGCAAGCCAGCACCCCTCAGGGGAGGGCAGCGTGACCGACCTCTGGCGACTGGGCGCTGGTTCGCCAAGCCCGGGTGGTGCGGATCGCGGGGTGCTCTGGCGGGGCCGCGGCGGTCAGACTGTCAAAGTGTGAACGTCGTGTGAACGAGAGATTGGAGTTGATGCGTTGGGCGCCGATGCATACGCGGTCGAGCCGATCCCGGAGACGTCTGCGGCCGAGCGGCGTGCTGCCGATGTGTATGCGATCGGCGCGGGGTCGGTGGACGCGGAGCGCGTCCGCGATTCGGTTCCGCTGTGGTTTCACACTTTTGCGCTCGCGCCCGGGGTGTACACGCCGGGGATCGCGCGCGACCACGGCTACCGCCTCCGAATG